>Ga0256404_1000832_pt1 | contig 79170 bp, 75 predicted proteins | sample RumenRJG_01DNA_FD_185990 | JGI IMG/M metagenome (GOLD analysis project Ga0256404, IMG submission 185990) | Bovine rumen microbial communities from Lethbridge, Alberta, Canada - RJG_01 | ecosystem: Host-associated > Mammals > Digestive system > Stomach > Rumen | place: Canada: Alberta | collected...
TAATCCAAAAAGCGCCTCGCCATACCAATTACTCCCCTTATTATAAAAAATAAGTGCAGATGTCAGAGTTAATTACTCTCTAACAACTACACTTTTATGGTACTAAATAAGGGCCATCCACAGCAGATCTCTCCGCCATGAACAGCCCTTCCCTGCGTGATGATCACTTCATCAGCTCATTCACTTTCCTCTGCACCGCTCTGTAGTCATATCCTGCAGCCGTCAGCCTCTGCTGCCTGTCCCGGCCATTGCCCCATTTCCCGGCAATTACCTCTCTGGCCAGCTCCTCAACAGACTTCCTGCGAGCCGGCGCTACGGCCGTTCCTCCGGCACCCTTCGTATACCCATTGAACCCTCCGTTCCGGATCACCTTCGGATAGTCCTGATAGCACCGGTCGAGATCCACGTTCCCGCTGATCCCCGGCACGCTGCCCTTGGAGGAATACTGCCAGATCCCGCACCGTCCCTGATAGCTGCAGCTGCTCGCCCACTGAGCGCACCAGAAAGTGTACCTGCTGATGATCTCCGGAGATACCAGTGTCTTCGCGTAGGATGCAGAGGTATAGAACCCGGCGAAATATCCAGCCTTCTCCATTTCGCTGCAGAAGGTCCGGATCAGTCCGCTGCAGAAGTCCCTGCCGGCTTCCAGCTGTTCCTTCTCTTCCATATCGAAATACACCGGCATGTCGAACTGCTTCCCAGCGATCACCCTCTGGAAGGCTTTCGCCTCCTCGATCGCCTCCCGGAAGCTGTTGGCGTAGCTGTACCAGTAAGCCCCGACATGCAGACCCGCCGCCTTCGCGCCGGCATAGTTCCGCTCGAAGAATGAATCCTTCTGGTTTGCAGAGCTTCCGTAGCCCGCCCGGATGATGGCAAACTCGATCCCAGCTGCCTTCACCCTCTGCCAGTCGATCCTTCCCTGCCACTTTGAAACATCAATCCCCTTCATCATGCCTGCTCTCCTCCTTATCCTCTTCCTGCTCCTTTCCGTCTCTGTCATGCAGCTCCTCCAGTACTCTCTTCAGGCTATCCGGCACCGGCAGTCCCAGGTGCACGCTGTTCTCCACCAGCGACAACCCTTCATTCGAGATGTAGAAGAAAATGACCGCGGTTCTCAGGACCCCCAGCTTTCCCAGCACATGGACATCAATGGCATTTCCGATCCCGACCATGATGAAAATGACGATCTTTCGGAAGATCCCCTTGAACCCGATCTGAGAGGACAGCTTGTGATCCGCTGCCCCGCACATCACACCTGTGATATAGTCACAGACCACGAACAGAATCAGTGCATACATAAGTCCGTCCGCCCCTCCGAGAAACCAGCCAAGCCATCCTCCGACGACAGCAAACTCCGCCTGAATAATGTTCCAGAACTCCTTCATCAATGCCTCCTCCGCCCTTACGGGCAAAATAAAAGACAGCCCCCGTCAGGAGCTGCCCGTTTACAGGTTCAATATCGTGTTTTCGAATCAGGATGACGTCGTTTCCGCCTCCTGCGTCAGTGTATAGGTGATCTTCATCGTCTTCTCGGCTGTCTTCTCTACAGTCTGGGAAAGATTATTGATAGAGGCCAGATACGGTGTCAGGATATAGACCGTCCGATACTCATTTCCGTAGGAGCCTCCCCACTGCACAAGGAAGTTCTTGTACTGGAAAATGGGCGAAGCCGCATCCTCCAGCCGCACGGCTCCGGTTACCTTCTCCACCTTATCAGCAGGGTCCAGGATAAAGTCCCATCCCATGATGAGACCGTTCACAACCGTCATGTAGACCTCGCAGCTGCCGGACTCGCATAGCGGCTTCATCGCTGTAGTAAATCCAAATGGGATCAGCGTGACATCCGTCTGGTTATTGGCGTTGATCTTGTAGATGCCCTTCTTGTTATAGGCCAGTACATACAGGTACCCGCCGCGCATCACGGAATAGATGGTTCTCTCAGGATATTCCGGATACACTCTCCCAGCTTATCCGGACCGCATTTATCGCAAGGCCGGGATATAAGTTCGTGGTGTCCGACTTCTCCGCCATCGAGGCCAGGGTTCTGGCCCACCTTGCCGGCGAGACCTGGCGCTCCAAGGTATTCGCGGAAGGAAAAGATATCTACTGCGCCTCTGCCAGCCAGATGTTCGGCGTCCCGGTCGTGAAGCACGGAATCAACGGCCACCTGCGCCAGAAAGGCAAAATTGCAGAGCTCGCCCTTGGTTACGGCGGCTCCGTCGGCGCTCTGAAATCCATGGGTGCTCTGGAGATGGGATTGAAGGAAGAAGAGCTGCAGCCGCTTGTCGATTCCTGGCGGGCAACCAATCCGATGATCACCGCCTTCTGGTGGGACATCGACAGAGCCGTGAAGACTGCCATCAAGGAGCGGATCCCCACAGAGGTCCGCGGTATCCACTTCCTCTGCAAGGGCGGGATGCTATTCATCAAGCTTCCATCCGGCAGGATGCTCTCCTACGTAAAGCCCCGGATCGGAGAGAATCGCTTCGGCGGAGAATCCGTCACCTACATGGGCGTCGGATCCACAAAGAAATGGGAACGGATTGAATCCTATGGTCCGAAGTTCGTCGAAAACATCGTCCAGGCGATCAGCAGGGACATCCTCTGCTACGCCATGCGAACTCTCTCCCACTGCTTCATCTGCGGCCACGTTCATGATGAACTGATCATCGAATGCAGTCAGGACGTCGATTACAGGGTCATCTGCGAACAGATGGGCCGAACTCCGCCCTGGCTGCCCGGAATCCAGCTCCGCGCCGACGGGTACGAAACAAAATTTTATATGAAGGACTAACCAAAAGCGGCCTGCCGGTACTTTCCGGTAAGCCGCTTTGCCATTAAATGTCGTTTTTCCCGCCTCTGTGATACGGTGCTTTATCTCTCCACACTATTCCATCTTTTGTATGATAGCGTTGTCTGTGGCCAGACACATCATTCTCATGAGGCGTTGCTCTATTTGCCTTCTCCACAATATCGGCAATCGCATCTCCGATATCAATATTGCTTGTAACAGACGAACTCTCTCCCGTTCCCGGCGTTGCCGCATGGGTGCTGTTTCCTCGACTTCCATTTTCTCTGATCGAGGATATGATTTTTACCCCGCCTCCAATGACGACGCCTGCTATCTCCAGAGATTCAACAGGATGCTCAACAATAAAGCTCCCTACCTTTTTCAATCCATTCAGAAAAACACTGCCTTTTGAAGTTTTACTGGTGATATGCTTTTCAGGATGTATTGCTTTCCCTGCTATGGGGCTGCTTGGCTTATTTTCTTCCGATCGCGGAGGAGCATTATCCGTGGATTCCCGACTTGTATGTGTGCCATTATCGGAGTTTTCGTCCCTTGCATTCTCCTCTTTTTCCTCTGGATCTTTTTGCCCAACCGATTCCGGCACAAAAACCGGATCGCTGAGTTCTATAATCGAGCACGGGACAGGCCCTCCATCTCCAAAATCTGTGAAGACTTTCGTCTCCGGGTCATAGTACCAATTCGTCGGATTCTGCCAGCTTCCCTTATGTGCCGCGAGGTGTTCATCCTTTGTCAGGAACTGTATATTATCGGGATCTCCCTGATACTCAGGATATTCAGCAGCGCTTTTCATATGCTGCCCTTCAAATGCTCTGCCCTGATCATCGTAGGCTTTGCCCTTATCCGGATCGAGTATGTCCGCCTGCTGCTCTTTCGTCCAGTCCCTGGTTCCTTTCCCTTCCTGAACTAATTGCTGCTCCCGCTCCCAGGCCTTTCTTATCGCTTTGTTCCTTTCCCTCATGCTTGTTTTCGACATAGGATCACTCTCCTATCCCGAGCAGATCATAAAGGTCATTCAAGAAAGCATAGAAATCCTCATAGATGAGTTCGTCATCAAGTTCACCGGTTTCATGATCGTATACTGCAAACTTCTCGCCATCTTTTTGGCACAGTACAGGATCTCCGGATGCCAGCGCCCCTACAACAATATAACTATCATCCGGTCTGTCATCATCACTGGCATCTATCAGCGGCTTATGGGCGACTCCATACAGTTGAACGCCTGCAGGCAAAAAGAATTCACCGCCATCGCTGAAGCTCAGCCATTCTCTGTATTTTTCCGGCAGTTTGACATCATTTTCTTTTTCAAACTGAGCAATCTGATCTTCAGAAGCACCTTCAAGGAAATTCATTTTTCCCTGCGTCTTAATCTGATCAATAATTTTCTGTAATTCATCAGAAATCATTGCCGTCCTCCATTCCCGCAGTTTACTCTTTCAGCGAATACGACACTTCTCCGCCGAATGTTCCAGACGTAAATCTCTCATCTCCAAGGAGCGCCTCTTTACTGACCTTAAAATCAAACGGAAACAGATATAGAGAATTCTCCAGTTCGCGGATCGAATAGTATCCTGCGTCATCGATCTTCATCATAGTAAGCAGCATATAGTTGATGATCTCTGCATCGGAGAAATGATGCTCCTTGATGGAATAGACGCCAACTTTCTGGCTTTCCAACGCGCCTAAGGCCTTCAGTGTAGAAATCAGCTTATCGCTGGAATGATACAGCGTTGATCGCTCGCCCCATTCATCAAAAAGCTTCTGCTTGATCTGCTTCGTCGTCATTGTCTCCTCAAATTCGCCGATCTTCCCGATCAGCCGGCACATATCCTGAAATACCGGATATGCTGCGAGCATCATGCACCAGTGTACCGGCAGCGCATAATCCGAGTCCTTCTTTATGAGGCGCAGGCCTTCCTCTCTCAGATCTGATGTGTAGTCATTTTCATATACCCAGATGTTCATCAGGATCTCTCTGGTTTTACGCAGAACCGTAGGGCTTCCGATTTCAAAGCTCAGGTATTCATTCAGTTTTTCTTTTATTTCTTTCTCATCCAAGCCTTCCGAGTACAGCCGAACGGTCTCGTTCAGCCACGGAAGCTTCAGATTTCTTGACAGGCCTACCATCTTAGCCATTGTTGTCCACCGCCTTTATTTCAATAAATGGCACAATCACCTCATCCAGTGTGATTCCGCCGTGCGTCATCACCTCTTCACCTTTTACATCGAAGGATTTTCCGATCCCACAGATCAGGTACTTGAACTGCTTATCCAGGTAATATCCGGGAAACTCAATCAGATTGTCTTCGCCATACTTCTCATAAAGCCCCGACTTGTCAGCAAAGTCTTTCAAGACAATCATCCTGTGGCTCTTCGTCTCCGTCTCGACTCCGGTCTTTACCCATTTGCCCATACCAGTGCATGGTGTATTTCCATGATCCGCGCTGATATAGACATCAAATCCGTGCTTTATCATCCGCCGGACCGTGTCCGCGAGCTTATGCTGCTCAGTCAGGACACTGATATCATTGTACATGCCCCGGCGTCCCTGCAGCTGCCCATGAACCATATCGTCCACATCATTTATGATAATGGCGGCGCAACTCACAGCAGATCCGAAATCTGCGTCATATCCCCTCTCATATCCGATCTGGGCATCCGTATAACCCAGATTCCTCGCACAGTTCTCAAACTCCTTCTTTTCCTTGCTCTGGCTCCAGGGACTTTCCAGCTCTACCGGAAATTTATCCGAGAGCAGACACTGCCTTGAAATAGATGTGATGGTCGGAATCATTGCCATCGAATACTCTTCCCGATAGCGAATGCCAGCAAAGGATCTGGAAATGATTCTCCAGTCAAACAGTGACATGCCGTCCATGACAATGATGACAAACTTCTTGCTGTGATCAGCCATGAACTCCATCGCACGACTCACCAGAATAGGCGCATCTGCGCTCATTTCCGCAGAGAGTTTCCCATAGTTTGCAAGGATATAATCGACGAACGGCGCACTGTACCTGTCAATATCTACATGCAGCCTATACTGCTCAGCCAGCACATGGATATCTGCTTTGTCTCTGGCAGCCGCGAACCATTCCTTGTATGTCTTTGCCGTATGTACATGCCTATCCAGCTCATCACACAACATACTGAGATAGTCCTGCAAGATGCCTCTGTCACGAAGCTTCCTTTCTAGGAATTCCTTCGTATCCTGATACCCGGACAGGTCAGAAAAATTTCTCTTGTAAGCCATCGTCAGGAGATTATAGTCCAGGCCAGTTTCTTCAAGAACAGCCTGCGAATTCAATTTGGGGAATAACTTTCCCACACTGATTTCTGTTTTGCGAAATGCTTTCAGCACATCGTAAGGAATGTACACTCCCGGCGATGCAATCATGACGAATTTTTCTGTGCTTTCCTTTACCTGCTGCTCATAATTCACACGATACAAAAGATCATTTTCATACCGGATCACATGAAACCCCTGATCCTTAAAATATGCCAGATAGTCTGACTTTGCTTCTAAAGAATCTGTGTCGATCAACAGAACATGCTTCTCATAAGCAGCAGAGGAACGCTCATATACATATCTGGCGAACATTCCTATGCCTCCAATCTGACAAGAACCGACAGGCGAAAATCAGGATAAACCTGTTTTCCCTTCTGGTACTTCTTCTCAATCATCTCTTGCTCCCTGGCCAAGCGCACCAGCCGGGATTTCCTGATATTCTCAATTCCAATATGATCTGCAGCCTCTGTCCTCAGCTTCAGAGCATACATGTACTTGTTATAGCTTTCCTGGTTCTTCTTGAGCTGCTTCTCCTTCAACTCAACAAAAGAGTCATAAGCAAAATCCATGCTCATTTTCTCCAGCTTCTGATAGTCCTCTTCCGGAAGGTTATCAGTGCTTCTTACCGTCAACCCAGAATTCGGATCCAGAAATTGCTCCATGATCCGCTTCCCAGCCATCGGACGAAGGACGAAATGCTCATTCACGAAGACCGGGATGATCCTCTGGTCTGCTTCCTCATCTGAGATAGACAGCTCCCAAAGCATGAAGTACCCAGCTTCATTCGGAAAATCCTTTATTCCCACTGACAGGATGGGCGAAAAACGGTCCTGAATGATATCCGTCTTCAGGTGTCTTATAATCTCCGGATCTGTCACGCTGATGCGATCAATCAGCGTGGACTCCAGGCCTTGCCACCCGTCATAGTAGGCAAGCATCTGCCGCAATGCAGCGTCCACATCGAAATTGGATTCCTGCCCCACCAGCTCCGTCAGATCCTTATCTTCCCGGATGATGTCCTTATACTGCCTGGAGTTCTTAAGCTGCTGCTTCATCTCGCTCTCGATTGGCTTCAGACTTTCCTCCAGCTTATAGGGCTTTGCAATCGTATTCATGTAGGCGTCGGTGAAGTCGCACTCCGCCACTTCCGAATCCAGCACATCCGAATATTTATCTACACCCATCTCTTTCAGGATGACTGATAGCTTCTCTTCAAGCACTTCCCGGACACGGTTCTCCACCGTATCAGTAATGATGAAGTTGTAGATATGTACGTCCCGCTTCTGTCCGATACGATCTGCTCTTCCGCATCGCTGCTCGATCTTCATCGGATTCCATGGAAGATCGTAATTGATGATGATATTTGAAAACTGCAGGTTCAGACCTTCTCCGCCGGCATCGGTAGAAATAAAAATGCTGGTCTTCTCCCTGAACTCCCGAAGCGCATCATTCCTTTCGTCAATGCTCATACTGCCGTTCAGGATGGAAACTGTATATCCCTTACTGGTCAGCAGCTTTTGCAGATAGGACTGTGTTGCCACAAATTCCGTAAAGATGATGATCTTCTGATCCGGTTCTTCTCCCAGAATGCTGTCGATCGTATCTGTCAGCTTCTCTACCTTCACATCCGGATACTGGAATTCTGCCTGCTTTGCTGTAGAGATGATCATCTCCAGCTCCTGCATCTCATCCTCAATATCCAGAGAGATTGCCTCAAGAGCATCATCCACGCCATCTTCAATATCCAGATCCGCCAGATCTTCCTCTGTCAGATTGCCGATGTGTGTTCCCTGCTCCTTCAATACCTGAAGCCTTCGCTCCAGACTCTGAAGCACTGCCGCCGTACTGCTGGTGACCATACGCTGCATGATGATCAGCAGGAAGATCAGGCACATGTTCTTCTTGCGATTGCGAAGGGCTTTGTTATAAGTTTTGGATACGTATTCCGTTACCTGCCCATACAGTTCCCTCTGCATGGAGTGTCGCTCATCCCAGGTCAGCGTAACAAGATGTGTAATCCTGTTCTTGAATAGACGATTGCCATTATTATCAATGGCTTCCCTTTTCTCCGTGCGGATCAGATATGGTGCTACCTGCTCTTTGACGATGGACTGTGCATTAGGGAATGCATCCCGGTCCAAGAGCCGGACAAGACGCAGGAATGGGTCTGTTTTCCCATTATGGGGAGTCGCCGACAAAAGCAGCAGGTACGGGCTTGCCTGGGACAGAAGATATCCCAGCTTGTACCTTGCGACTTCTCCAGAAGAACCGGCTACCCTATGAGCCTCATCAATGATGATCAGATCCCATCCACTATTGATAATGGAATAGATCCGTTCTTCGTTATATTGGTCGACCCGCTCCTGACTCCACCCGGCATGCTTCTCTATCGGTTTGATGGAATCCATCGGAGAAATGACCTGATCATACTGCCCATAGACATCATCGCTGTCCGTCAGGCGGCGAATCGTATCATAGTCGGACGGCAGTATGATATCGAACTTTTCATGGAACTTTTCCTGCATCTCTGCAGCCCACTGAGTCACAAGACCTGTAGGACAGACGACAAGAGTCCTCTGGATCAATCCGCGAGCTTTCAGCTCTTTGATGATCATACCTGCTTCGATCGTTTTTCCAAGTCCGACCTCATCTGCCAGGATGTAGCGGATGTTATTGTTCTCCATGGCACGGTTCAGCACGTGCAGCTGGTGAGGAAGCGGAATCACCCCACTGGCCAATGAAGAAAGGAGTCCGCCGGCGGTCTCATTCTTGATCTTTGACAGCAAGACCACATACCGGAGATAGTTCTCATCATAGGCATTGGTGCCGCCGTTTTCTTTCAGCTGGTCTTCCGCCAGCTTATACACTTGCCCGGAAGCAGGATTAAAAACCCGGTAGGAAACATACCCCCAGGCCTCTATCCTCTCTAAGATCTGTACGCTTGCGCCATTAGAGGAATCAAACGCAAACTTACCTACTTCAAGCACTGTATCACCTCGACATTCCTTCTCTGCCGCCTTCATCGAATTGGCTCTCGACTGGTTCAGTTTCTTCGAACTTGCACAATTACTTGCACAGTACTTAACCAAACAGTATGTGCAAGCTCCCCGGAGCCTACTTGCACAGAGCTTGCACAATACTTGCCCAAACCTCTGTGCAAGCTCTCATCAGGATACGATCTGATACTTCCTCGACGGATCATTCTTCGGACCGGTCGCTTCCACCAGTCCTGCATCCATAAGCTGATTTAACCGATTCATGACCGTATTCCTGGATTTCTGCGTATAATCCGTAATCTCCGTCCTGGTGGCAGGTCCATGATTAAACAGGAACGTAAGGATCTGGCGCTCCAGCGCATCCAGGCCTTCCCAGAGGTCGCCGCCCAGCTGTTTTTCCACATGCCGGCTCTGCCGTATGGTCCTCATGACGATGTTATTCTTGAGGATCAGCTTCACCGAATAATTCGGCTCGCTGTACTCCGGCGGATCCAGGAAGAACTGGCTCATATCCGTGTAAATACGTTTAACACCCTCATTCAGTTCCTTCACCCAGCCGAACTCAGTCAGAACCCTGGAGATCCTCGGATTCCTGGAGAATCTTGTTGTCCGGATATTCTCCACTGTTACAATGCTTGGGAGCTTCCCCGGGCTCTCGATTTCCAGGCGATCGTCATACATGCTGACAAGAATATAGCTGCCGCTCATCGCGTACTCACGATGCGTGACGGCATTCACGATACCCTCCTGCCAGGCAAATTCCGGATACTCCGGCACTGTGTCAAATCTTCCGGTCTTGACGTTCAGTGCCGTGAATTCGCGGAGCTGCATCCCGATAAACTCTTTGGTCTTGTCTATGATCTTGAGGAGTGGCTCTTCAATGCTGTAATCCTTGATGATATTGATGGACGTACCTACTCCTGCATAGTTGCCGTCATAGCGAACGAAGCGAACCCTGCAGTTCGGATAGAACTGGAAAATGTTCTTCGCAAACAGCAGCACCGCTGCATTCGTCAGCTTCTGCTTTCCATCGACTTCCTTCATGAATCCTCGTGAGCTCATGACCTGTTCCGTAGGAAGTCCTGTGGCGTTGATTTTTTCCTTATACTGTTCAATCAGATCCGCATCCAGATCCGCCAATGTCGCATCCGGATGCACTTCATCTTCATAATGTCTGGTACTCTTTGAATATTCCAGGTTGCGGAGATCATCCCCGCGCATCTCTCTGGATTTATCGCCAATCCGCAGATACGTCTGGTCGCTGGTCGTCCGGATCAGCTGGTCCGGGCTTTCAAAAATATGAAGGAGAAGCAGCCGATCCGGCTGTCCCTTTTCATTCGTAATGTTCAGGTACTCTTCCTTGAATCCCGGCATCGGCTTGCAGCACTGCTTCGGCGCATTGATGAACTCATTGATCTTGTCCTCTGAGTATGCGTTTATCCCCTCCAGTGCGAGTGTCTTGTCGTTAATGCCGATAACCAGAGTTCCGCCGTCTGCATTGGCAAAGGCCGATATATGCTGAGCCAGATCCGATGGCTTGATCTTCGCAGACTTCCTGTCGAAATATTTGTTCTCATGCTCGTGGCTGATATAGCTGAGCGTCAGGAGGGGATTGATTTCTGAGTGAACTTCCATCAGGTCACCTCCTGTTAAACGCGGCTCAGGCTGATATCATAGTACATGAGAAGATTCGGATCCTCCTGAATCGTCTGCTCCGGAAGTCTCTCCGCAAGGTCAACGATGGCCTGATAATTCTTCTCCTTCCAGAGCTTTGCAAAACCAACACGGATGGCCTCAGAACGGAACTGCTTCAATTTTCCCTTTGAAGCCATGTAGCCCTCGAACTCCTTCAACAGGTTCTTTTCTCTCAATTTAGCTACATCGCCTTCTTTTCTAACATCGGGAATATACCAGCGTCCTTTTTCATCCTGAATGAAGTTTTCTTCTAGAAGTTCTGCTAATTCAGGAATAGTCTCAAACTTATCGACAGTCTTTACCTCTTGCATGAACTTTGGCTGAATTTCTGCATATGTTTGCGGTGTGTCTAATTGCTGATACAGCCATGCAATAGCGGACTTTTCATTTGTGACAAATAATTCAAACTGGATTGGTTCCACATCCATTTTTATACGAGCTGTGTCATACTCATTCACTTGATCAGGCAAGAAATACATTCCATCGCGTTGAATATATCTTTCATTCAGTCCTCGATAAAAGTCCGCAGAATCAAGAGGTACCGGCAGTCCTTGCACAATGTGATATGCTACCATCCGGTCAAATAAGAGGAAAGCTTGTCTCTCTGGAACAATATCTATCTTTCCATTCTTGTCGGCATCCACAACAACTGGAAGATTCATTAAATGTTGCTGTACAAAAGCCCACGCTGTTTCTTCAGTTCCTGCATTGGCAAGCAATTTTTTCTTAAAGCTCTCCTTTGGTTTATATGCGGATATTACCAAATCTTGCTTAACAGCAGTTGCAGCATTAATTTGTTTAAAACTGCTCCCTTGCTTGTCAAGGGTTCGTACGTCAGCAACAATAAATCCAGTTTTTTGTAGTGCCTCTTGAATCGCATTCCACACAGCATTTTTAGAATTGTGAAATTCAACCGTAATCCATCTATTAGGTTTAAGAACTCTATAATATTCTGCAAAGCATTCCGTCATTAAATTCTGATATTCCGCAAGTGCTTTACCCATTGTTGGGTTGACTATTGCTTCATACTTATTATTTGTAATTGCTCCGATCCAAGATTCCCACAAAAAGCTTAACTCCGAGTAATTAAGATTTGCCCCAAATGGCGGATCGGTGAAAATGTAATCACATGTATTATCTCCAATAAGCAAGTCAGTAGTTGACCCTGTCGAAATACACGCGCTATTTCCTGCATTATCTTTAAGTGCCTCTGCAAATTTTTTTATCTTGCCTTCATAAGCATCAAACGGGTTAGCCTCACTGATCATCGATGATACATACAACGTTCCGCTCAAAGGATTATACGGGAATGATACCTGCGGCCTGTATCTGTTCATCTTACTTATATTAATAATCTGACTTGTAAAAAATATCCTAAGCATCGATGAATGCTCTGATTTACAAATCAAATCATACATTTTGCTCAATACATATAAGGTTCTTTTATAAAAGTAATCGTGTACATGAGTAAGTCCAATCTTATCATTACGGCGGCTCTCCTTACCTTCGCACATGCGATCTGTAGGATACCAGTAAGGGATATCGATATTTTCAATTTTCTTTATTAACTCCAGATCTTGTTCGTTCGGAGTTTTCTTATATCGTTTTCTTCCACTCTTGTACGCAATAAGAACCGGTTTCTGCTTTACTATTTGTCTGGTCTCGCCAAGCGCACGATCATAATATGTATCAAATGCATTTTCACAATCTTTCTTCTTAAGTTCCATTCCGCAGCCATTGCATTTGAACGAATCTTCCACCTTTCCGGTTTCAGGGTCCACTGCTGCGTTATAAAATACTATTTCTCGGCCACAGTGAGGACAAATAAACACATCTGACCAAACTGTATAATTGATTTCCCCTTCAACTCCAAAAGACATTTGTCCATCAGGCGAATCCAAAGATGTTTTGTACATCCAACCGCATTCCTTCCTTGTTTCAGAAAGGATTCTTTCAGCCTCTTTTTGAAACGCAGATATATCAATATCAGAGTTATAGTTCTGTGATATCAGCGTAGCTATCGGTGATAAATCATTAAGAACAGGATATCTCCTTCCCCATTTTACATAGGGCATTTCATGATCAATCAGTGCTTTAAACTGGCTTTCAGGATGAGCACACATATTGGCAGCAACACCTGTCATTCCAGTACCGCAAAAGCCGTCTAACACAACATCTCCCGGTTTCGTGTAATGCAATATATAGCGCATTATCGCCTTGTGAGGGACTTTTGTATGATAGGTATGAGCATTATAAATTGCGTCACTTTTCCCTTCACTGACATCTGCAGCAAACGGTTCACACTGGTATTCATCAGTATTCTCATCATATGGAGTGCCAAGCTCATCGATATAATCTGTCATAAAAGGATTCGGAAAAGCTGTATATTGCGGTGCTTGAGACAACGCGATTAAATCTTCATCCTTACCGATTGGAAACCCTTCTCTCCCCCTAACCTTATCGATATCTTCTTTTGTTAGCTTTCTTGATTCCATCTCCTTATGCCTCACTTTCTTTCCGCTTTACGACGATACGAAGCCTGCTGGTATCCTTACCCTTGGTATATGTCTTCACGATATCTCTGATCTTCGCTTCGAAGGATGCTTCATCCATCGGCGGCAATTCTTCCAGCTTCTGTATCAGATCTTCCGTTTGGATAACCACCGGCTCGAAGCCATCCAGCAGAGAATTGATGCTCTTTACGAAGAAGTCGTCTACTTTCTCCGGCAACTTCCCGCTGGCAACAAAATCATCGATGGCTTTTGCTTCGCTGTCTTTCAGAAACTTCTTCTGATCCATAATGATGGGATCGGAAAGTGTATCCAGGAGGATCTTCGTCCATTCGGCGACCATATTGTCAATGCGGATTTCCAGATTGTCGAGCTGCCCATACACGTTCTTTGCCTTATCTTCCAGGCTGAAGCGACAATGCGGGCAGATTGGGCTTGCCTTCAAATCCGAAGGCGACAGGCTGTAGCACACTTTCAGATTCGCCATATCCTGCTCAAGCTCTGAGAGCTTTGCCCCGGACAAGATCTGAATTCCCTTCAGCTTCCTCAGATTGCTTAGCGCCTGTCCTTCCTGAATCTTGCCCCGCCTCTTTGCATCGTCAATGCCGAGTCTCTTCTTTTTGTGCTCCTCATAGTAGATATCGATATATTTCGATTTAATCTTTTCCAGCTTTGCAATAACCTTCTGCGCAGCCACGTCTCCGGCAGTCCCATCCATGATGCTGTCACGGATCTCTCTGAAATCCGCCTTGGCATTCTCAATCTCTGATTTCATGGAAGCTCCGAGATCGATATATTCAATGCTTGAAATATAGGAAATGATGTCTGTGCAGTCGGTCTTGAATGTCATATACTCCGGGATCCGCTTCAGGATTTCAATCGTCTTTCCAAGCTCTTCTACCTGTTCAAAGGAAAGCGTGAAATTGTTCAGCTTCGCCGGTGTGTTATATTTCGCCTGATAATTGCTGAATTCATCCTTAACAACCGTGCAGGCTTTCCTCATCATGCCTACTTCCTGCTGATTGGCAAGAGGCTCTCCCCACAGCTCAAAGCCCTCGTTCAGCTTACGTTCTGCAAGGACCGCACTGTTGCTCATATCCTTGGCCTTCTTCAGCAGCTCTGCCACGCCCTTCTCACGATCGTTCGGATTGTCGAGCAGTGCCGGATTGATATCAAGGATTTCGAACAGTTTCTTCAGCTCGGCCATGGAGATCTGCGCCGGCCTGGACAGATATTTGAACTCGTATAGATCAAACACGCTCATCTTCGGCACCTTATCCAGATTGGAAGCCGTCAACGTACTGCCGTCCCTTAGTGTGATGACGGCATATCCGGCATAAACCAGAGACAAGAAGATGATCGGTGTGAAGATATAGTTGATCTTGAACTTTCTGTCCACGAACATATCATCATTGGCAGGGTCAAAGATATCCGAATAGTTCAGCACAGCTTGCGGCTGCAGTTTCTTGACCATGTCGATATAATAGGAGGCATACTTGGATCCCTCCGGCCGGATCTTATCGCCGTCCAGAATTCCGAAGCTCTGCAGCATAGCGGTAGACTGTTGCGTCTTTCTTCCTGCGAAGTGATCAAAGGCAGCTCTGACGTTATCCGCCTGATTTTTCCTGGTGATCTTCGTCTTCATTACCGGATATCCGGGATAGATCGTTCCGAAATATTCGTCCAGGCAGATAGAAGCAGCCAGATCAATGGTATCCTTGAAAGTCATGTCTCTGTTGTACTTGCCCTTCAGCACTTCGATCAGCTGACGCATGTGGCACTTATAGGTCACATTGAAGCAGGTATTCTTGTTCTCGCTCAGATACTTGATCAGTTTCTTCTTGAGCATGGCTGCCTTGCCAAGATAGGCGTCCTTGTCCTTGCCCTCACTGGCATCCGCCTGTACATTGGCAGCAGCAAACATTCTGAGGTTCTCTTTGAACTCATCATTTCCCCGGAAATAGAAGTACACTTCATCATCCAGATTGTTGACTTCATTGCTGACATCACCAAACGGCGGCATGATGTGGATATAGAAGTCCCTCTCCGGCTGCGCAGTGCTACGCTCTCCCGGGAGTCCCATAAACAGATAGCCTTCCCGGAAGATATTATGAGAATCCCAGTTCAGGTCATATTGGTAGATCTTGAAGCCATTGACATACTCGCGAGCCTCCCATTCCAGGCAGCTGTATACGACCGTGTAGAAATATCGGTTCAGCTCTCCATCCGCCAGCATCGAAGCTCTCTGCTTGATGCGTTCGTCATAGTCAACGATCTTGTCTACATCGATGTAGTACTGATTGTTGGATTCATTATGAATAATGAACTGCCCGGAGACCGTCTTCATGATCTCCCGCAGCGTAGCATTCACGGCTCCCAGCAGGAAATCAGCATCCTGCTCCGGCATCGGCAGGTACAGGCACAGATCATCCTTCAGATTCTCAGCAGTCAGACCGAACTGTACATCCAGACCGTTTGTCGTCAGACGATGAACGCTCAGTGCATAGATGATCTGGATCGCCATAGGCTTGTAAGCAGCCTTGGTAAATGACCTGTTGATGATCTCCTCCAGCTGAGTGCTGGCGCCGACGACGCGGCTGATCGTCACATCGCTCTTCAGAAGGCCATTGGATTTGATTGCAGGCCAATAATTATCAAAGGAAATGATTCCTGGCGCGTCTTCAGGTACATCGTCATCGAATATATCCTTGATCGTCATGGAAATGTTCTTCAGTATATGGCGGTTCTCAATGACATAGATCTTATTGAAGACATCGATGTAGGACGGATGTATCGGGAAGAGATCCACGAAATCATCCATCTTGGAAGACATGCCTGCATACAGATTGCTAAACTTCTCCAGATGTTCGCGGATCATCGCCTTTTGCTCCGGAGTCTTCTTCAGGATACGTTCCGAAACAACATAGGCTGTGGCTTCCTTCGTGATTATGATCTGCGTGAAGCGGTCTCCTACCTTCTTCAGCGTATCGCTGACGAAACTGAATCGTGGATTATCAAAGACCTTCTCCTGCACGCCGCAGATCAGACGGATCTTCGACTTGGAACACATCTCCGCCATGGACTGGAGGAACGCCAGATCCAGTACGATCTGTCGCTCATCTCTGGAAGTCAGGTAAGACAGAAGCTCATCGATAACGATCAGATATCCCTTGTCCGGATACTTGGACTGAAATGCCTGCATGACTTCCTTGATCAGACGGGCATTATCCCGGACATTGTCCAGATTCGGTACTTTGTAATCGATACCTCTGTCCGCAAAATCATCTTCGATCTCCTCGAGGATAATCTCCCGGAGGGGCATCGTAAGGCCGTCTACCTTCAGCCTGAGAACCTCAAACTTTCCGGCAACGATCTTCATATCCTCAGCGAACTTTTTATTCTGGGCATAGTCCAGATTCTCCGCATCTGTAGCAATAGCTGCAATGACGGACATCAAGTGTGATTTACCGGTACCATAGTTACCGACAATCATCACAGCCTTGTTATCAATGACCTCTTCCATCTGCAGCTGATCGATAACCGTCGCCTTCAGATTTTCCGCCATCGTATCGGACATGACATAGGTCTGCACCATGTCACGGGCTACCTTTTTATCTGCTGTTTCAAGCAGCTGAATCGTAGATTCAATTGGCTTGAAACTGATGAGCTCCGAATACTTCATTTTCCTTGTCCTCCAATCACACAGGTAATATCATAGTCAGCCAGGTTATATGCCTTGTAATCTGCATAACCTTCTTCGCTGTAGAGCAGTCTCCCGTTCTCAAGCCTGCCTGGCCATATCACGCTGTATCTTTTTCTTTTTCTTGCCGCAATCAAGATCTTCAGTACATCGACCTTATAGTCCGGATTGAACATCACATCGATATCCTTGATAATTACGCCATCCGGATACCGGTCCAGAACCTTATTGAAGATCTGCTCCAGTTTCATGCTACGTCTTTTTTCCTTGCAGGCCAGCAGTTCCTCCGCCAGTTCTTTACTCACCGACTTCGGTTCCTTCGTCTCCTGCAGCTTCTGAATAGCCTTCACATATACCATCAGTCGGTTCAGCATATCCTCGTTTGAAGGGACATGCTCGTAGGTAATCAAAGTCCCCATATCTCTTCATTCCTTGTCTGACTATTCTTCTTCAGAATCATCTTCAACCATTTCCATGATGTCGGAAAAATCACAGTCAAGCGCATTGCAGATTTTCACCAGCACATCCGTGGTGATGTTCGCATTTTTCCCAAGCTTTGCCAGTGATGCTGTGCTGATGCCGCTCTCCTCTTTAAGCTTTGTGCGATTCCATTTTTTATCTATCAATTTTTTCCAGAGCTTATCGTAGCTGATTGTTCTCTTCATTGTTGTATTGTTCCCTCCACATCTTCACAAACAGCTGTATCTTACTCTTCTACAGGATTTCTCACATCATGCAGGAATCCATACCGTCCTTCACCGCTGTCATCCATCGTGAAGAGGATCCGGTTCGCCTTTTTATAATCAACATTTTCCGGAAGTTCATTCTCCGCAATGATCACCTGATTATTACCGCAATTATCGATCATGTACTGGATCAGCGATGCCCGCATCCCAACGGTAGCCTTCTCAGCTTCCTTGATGTCGTACTTTTTCTCCTTCAATGAGAGAATCGGAGAATCCAGTACCAGAAAATGCGCGCCATACTTTCCGCTGCTTTCCAGATATTTCATTAGGTTGAACAGCATGATGGTGTTAAGAAAAGCACGATATCCTTTACCCTGATTCTTTTTATGCCTTCCGCCAACAACGACATCGGCAGTATTGATATTAAGCAGGGACTCAGGACTTCCGGTATAGGCGCATTCCTTTATCATCTCGTTGATGGAATCACTGAGTTCTTTCCATATTTCCTTATCAAACGACTTCTTGGCATCAAACTTCGTCGCGGTTTCGTCTTCCTCATTCTCCTTCTCAAACACGTCGGTTCCGAGTTCTGAGGACATATATGCAATTGAATCGAGCTGCTTGCGTAGCTCTTGGATACGGCGATACTCTGCAACAGCCCTTCTCAGTTCTGCGACATGCGGCCGGAGATCTTGATTTAGGAGGTTGGTTATGCTGCTGTTCTGCGCGTTCAGATCTTTCAATGATATCTCTAAGCCTCTTATCTCCTGTTTGGTATCAGCCTCTGTCGCTTCCAGATCTCCCATCTGCAGCCTGATACGCGCAAGTTCCGCTCTCGCAGATTCTACATAGGTTGTGCGATCTTCTTCATCAGCCTCCATCTCGTGACCACAGAAAGGGCAATGATCCTTATGCTTGATGGTCTTACCTTTTTCATCACCGTCTACAATAAACTTGAGGCGTTTGATGTCAGACATATATTGCGAATGCAGTGCCTTGTATCTATTATCCAGAAATCTTGCCTCCTGAAGCTTGACGTTCTGTCCATAGATCTGTGCCAGTATCTTGCGACTATCCTCAGAAGCGTCCTCAATCCGCTTTTCTATCTTTTCAATCTCAGAAACAAACTCATCGATCTTGGCATCGATATCTACGCCTTCATCTGCTGCCAGTTCTTTCTCCAATTGCTTCTTCTGCTCAGTCAGCGCCGTGATCTTATGATTCAAATAGCTGATTACGCCCGCTTTCTGTGTCGCCCTTTTCTCAAGTTCCTCGACGCTGACCTTGGGCAGGAACCGATTCAGATCATCCTCCGTAATAAGATATATCAGTGCTGTCAGGCTTTTTGTAATTGTTGAATGTCCTGGTGTATCAAAAGCCGTCCTCTTCTCAAAGATATTCTCTTCTCCCAGAAAGAAGAAATGAAAAATCGTTCGAATAGTCATTCCTTCTGCGGATGGTGCCTGCGTGGCAATTAGCTCCGGAACCTTATCAATTCCTATCAGCTTCAGAAGCAGATCACTGTATTCTCCGGTACTAATCTTAAATTCATCTCGCGTTACTCCCGGAAGGTCAGTGTTCACCTTTACAACATTGGATCCTTTGTCTCCAGTTGTGCCTTCTTCGATCTTTCTCTCTGCGTGAAATGAATAACCATCATCCGATTTCATTTCCATGATGACAGTGTCGTATCCTGTGTCTTCTTTCGAGAACGGCACCTCTTTACCGGCGAACATGAAATCAATGCAGCCAATTACATAAGATTTTCCCGTATTTGACGGTCCTTCAATGATATTCACTCCATCTTTAAAATCTACGGCAGAGTACCTGACCTTGTCTCCGGAGGCTGCAATCTTTGATATATGAAATCTGCTCACTGTTTTACCTCCTGATGAAATGACTTGCCTGACAGACTGTATATCGCCGCAATCAAACTTCTCTCGGATTTGCCATCTGTTGCTTTTATCACAGCTTTGGCATTGTGCCTGTACTCCTTTGCGTAGTCGCTTTCCAGAGAATCACAGTAATCTTCTCCCTCCGGCGTGATGATATAAGAAAGCCCATTCTTATAACCGACAGCCTCAGCTGTTCCGTCCAATACCAGTTCCCTTAATGCATCCTGGACCAGCTCCCGCTGTGAAGCGAATTCGCTGAATTTCAGATCGTTATCGCCGTTCAGGTTTCGGTCAGACAAGCCAAATGATTCACTGTATACCGTCATAAAGTCTACAGCGTAAAGCATATCCAGCGTTTGCGGCATATCGTATTCATTCAGCAACAGCAGAAGCCTGAGTGAATTCTCAAAAGTGGAATTAAACAATCTGTCCATCGTCATCTCTCACCCAGCCTTCCAATCTTCCATCATTTACAAGGAAATGACAGACGCCTTTTTTCTGCGGAACGCCGATCCAGTCTGTGTCCCGGAACAGCCAGCATCTGCTGGAATTGAGGTCGCCAGCTCTTCTCTGACAAGCTCTGAGACGGTCAAGCCCGCTTCTTGCCGGATCGTCATAGTCTTCCTTTATGAATTCATATGTCTCATCTTTCAAGACATTGAACTGATCTTCCTTCTCATATATATCCCGCGTACCGCGTCTCACTGCTTCCGCAGCAAAGTAATACTGCCGCTGCTCCGACAAGTGCTTTTTGTATCTGGGATATTCATCTATTTTTTCCAGGGGGAAAGCGTCCATTTTCTCCGCCTGGGCATAAGCTGCTGTCAGAGCCTTCGTATACTCTCGCTCTTCTCTGATAATAGAGTCCGGTATCTCTGTTTCCTCAAGAGGATGCCTCTTATATTCTTCGAGTTCCTGGTTAATCCTTTCCTTTGCTTCAGGAGTCAGGACATTGTCCCTGGTCAGAGAATACAGATAAACTTGACCAAGGAATTCGTTGAACGTTTCCTTTTTTCCAAGCTGTAACAACTCAGATCTCTTGCTGTCAGAGATCTTCTTATCTTCCTTAATGACTCCGCGAATATGAAAAATGATTTCCTCTTCCATATCCGGCATGAAATGTACCGTCACATTTTTCCTGAAGAATTCCCCGATAGAATCTTTAACCTCCTGATCCTGGGAATGCCCTTTGATGACACGAAGTGCTCTGCCGCCGGCCTCCCTATTCATTATCTTGCTGGCGGCACCCTTCTGCACTTTATTCAGTTTTATCCCCAATGGGCCAGCAACTCCCCTGTAAAGGAGTTCGATAAGATCCGGATCATTGATTTCATCAACGAACGCGTTCTTAATCTCTGCTGCCACTGTTGCTAAAACCAGCTCCTGCAAGCGCTTCACCCCCGCTCCGTCAAAAAAAGAAACTTTACGGTAATTTCATAGGAACCACTCCAAGTGCCAAAATACTGACTTTTTCAGCACCTTCCAGTAAAATATAGACGTAGGAAAGAACCATCTCCGGACAAGTCAATACTCTGAATTTAAGTATATCAAAGTTCAAGAGATAAATAAATATAATATTTACATCCGCAAATATTTGTTTCGTCTGGTTCTTTCTTCAGATTCCTGCTCCGGGCAGCAGGAAGACAACTTTATAACCTTTATTGCGTAATGCAGCCTGACCATCGGTGGAAAGGATGCAAACCGAAACGGATTATCCGTTCGATTTGTATGCCTTCCACCGATTTTATTTTGCGTACAAATCTATAACGTCCAAACGACATAGTTCGGGTTTCTCCGTTTCGGCCCTGGGCCGAAGGAGGGCCCGAATTTATGTCTCAGAGTAAACATTTCTCAAGTAACGACAATCAGAGTAAATACGGAAACAAGAAGCCGTACAACAACATCCCACCTGCAGCTGACGAAGAGCTTGCGCCGATCCTGATGACGAAGGAAATGAAGAAGGACAAGTCCATCATCGCAGACAATGTGGAGACCTGGAACATTCAGGGGCACAAGATCCCCGTTGCCTTCGCTCCGATCAAGGCCGGTACTCTTGACAACTGGATGAAGTTCTTCAACGCCCAGGTCCGCACCTATATTGCTACAGGCGGAACCGATGATTTTCTCAGTGAAAACGGGCATGGAGACGATCTGTCCTACGATAAGTTCGTGGAGGATGCCGAGTCTGATGAGGGCAGCAGTGGCTTCGAACCTGCCCAGACTGAGACCATTGAGAACACAATCCTTCTTGGAATCGTCATCGAGGACCTGATCCAGGAAGCAGAGGAGATTGATCCCAAGTATGGCAGGATCATTGCCCTTCTCTCCAAGGATCGCACGAAAGGCGATATTCTGAAGGAGCTGCGGCTTGGTAAGAGTCAGGGCTACGAAGACATCAAGGCAGCACAGGCGCTGGCCTACAAACTGTATCATCGTGACTGAGCGATAAACTTGTTCATAGCATAATTTGAGGGGAGTGCATGCCCGGATGCACTCCCCTCTCTTACTGTCTGTCGATATTCTTTTGTTTATCTCTTTGCTGATCTTCCGTACCGGTTCTTTGGCTCTGCAACCATAGTCACCTCCGGCTTTGTATCTTCTTCAACCTCTCTGGGCGTGATGACGATCTGTCCATCAGAGCACTTCACCGTCACCGGCGTTTCTTCTGAGAAGCCAAATTCCCGGAGCCAGGCGCCCTTAAGCTGAATCTGCGGAACAGCCTGATACCGATACCCGCTCACTTCACAAACCTTGAGTTCCCTTACGTCTTTCCTTGTCTTAGTTGCCATGTTGTTGTCCTCCTTTTCAATCGTTGTCTTGAACACGTGTATCTATTCAAACTCCGATTGATCATGAGGCTTACTTGCCGGCTGGCTTGTCAGAAGTCTTCCTGTCTCCCACGATGCGGTGATAGTCATCCATCTCCACATCCAAAGTGATATAGGATTCCTTCTTCTTTTGGGTGTTGCTCAAGAGGCACACAGTCTCCACGTGGCACGAGACCTTAAAGCCGATTTTTTCACATTTGGTAGTAAGCGGAAACAAGTCTGTTATCAGTTTTAAGGTCTGGCTTTAGCACTTAATCTGCGTCTTCCCCAGAACCTTTTTCATCCGTATTCTCCTTGTCGGAAGTCTCAGAATCAGTCTCAGACTCATCGCCAATGGGCTCCGGCCGTTCAGGCGGTAAGTAATAGACCTTTCCATCCTTCGAAATAAGCTGCACATCTTCTGCATACAATTCCGAGTTGTCCTGCAGATGTGCCGATCCTCCTGACTCTGTCTGAACGATGATCATTGATGCAAAATCCTGGCTAATTGCCTTGTAGTTCTGGTCATCATCTATCAATCCAGGGATGAAATGAACTACTCCATCAAATCCGCTTCTCTTTCGCCTGGATTCATCGGTGTCTATATTCAATCTCTTTACAGTGCTATTATGCCAATCAGAAAGCTTAGTCTGTGCATCCTGCACCTGTTTGGTATATGTCGGCAGGAGCGCATTACACTGTTCTCTGGATACTGCGCCCAGGTGTAAAGCGTATCTAAGATCAGATATCTTATATAGAACATCGAGCAATGCTTTCTGGTACATATACCAGTTCTGGGCTTCAGCTACTTCTTGCTCATAACCTGAATAATCCAAGTCTGCTTTCTTCGCATAACCGGCTAATGTGAGGTTTGCCTGTCCAAGCAGCTTCGTGCATTCTTCCTCAAGACTATCAAGCTGTGCGATCTTTGCCATACGCAGCTCATCGTTTTCCAGTATCTCTTCCTGGAAGTCTGCGATAGTTTTTACATGAGAAATTAAAGAGAATACTCTGCTCCGGTATTCATTATCCTGAAAATCAGCTATCTTGGATATTCCATCACTGATATCTCCAAGCTGGGAATTTATCTGGGTCATGTAATACTGGCCAACAACCATTGCTGCGACACTCATCGCTGCTGCAGCAGTATTGGCTACGGCAGCTGCACCAGTTTGTGCTTCTACTGGCACCCAGTTTGCCTGGCCCTGAATATTCTTAGCATTACGATAAAAGCCTCTGTAAGCTCCCTCGAGCTCCCTCGAATTTACAAGTTTTGCATTAGCTGGCAGAATAGCGCGATATAACACCTGTCCGTTAGCCTTTGCCGCCTGGACCGCATTATTAGCAGCATTTCCTGCTTGAGCAAAACCCGGGATCACATTATTTACACGAGCCAGAATTTTACTATCTTTGATCTCCACCAAATGATCTTCAGGCACCGACTCTGCCGGAAGCATCTCCATCTGAATACTAAGCTCCTGGGAAGCCTGCTGCCCTTGCACTGGCGAACTTTTCTTGCTCTCAACCAGTTCAGCATTTTTTTCTTTCTTTTTTCTTCCTTTAAATATAATCATCACTGCCACTGTGACTGCAACAGCCGTACAAATAGCAATCACCAGATATTCCATGATCCGTCGCTTCCTTCATATCAAAAATATGACGATAAACATTAACCCAATATAGTTCAATAATACCAGCATTGCAAAGCTCAAAACACAAAAATAATCGGCTACCCCGTACAGAGTAGCCGTGCAGCAGTTTCCATATTCAGATTTCAAGCTCCACCGATGTTCCAGAGATGAATTCGAAGATTAGGCTCTTTCGGTTAACCGTGATGGTTTTGATGAGCTTCCGGACCAGGGAGTCGTCATACTCAAGCTCGCTGGCATCATGGGTGTTGAAGAAATCCTGAATCTCCAGGATATGCCGTTTTTGCTCGTCCTCAGCTGCCTTGGTATCCAGTGTCTGGCTTTGTTTTGCCTTGATGGCCCGGATCTCATCAGCCAACTCGTCATAGTCGCGACCCTGATTAACACACTCGACCAGTTCAGCTTGAAGCTTCTTCAGCTTCTCTTCGTAGCCTTTGAGTTCAGCTTCCGTTCCTCCCCCGACAACCTCATCCACGTTCCTGCGAAACTGATCTATTACTGGATCCTTTAAATCGTAAGCCTGCCGAATGGCTTCGAGGACCAGCGCATGCAGCTTCTCTTCATGAAGAGTTGGTGCGAAGCATGGATCTCCTCCCTTCACGACTCGGTTCCTGCAGCGCCAGACTGGTTCCTTCTTTCCACGGTTATTCCAGACAACTCTTCTAAAGGGTGAACCGCACTCTCCACAGACCAGGGCTGAGGCAAGTGCGTACTTACCGCGGTAGCCTGCCTTTTGTTCAAGGGAGTTCTTTTTGCGGGCACGCTTGGCAATCTCTGCCTGGACCTCGTGGTAGTATTCCCTCGACACGATCGGCTCATGGCTATTCTGAACATAGTACTGCGGAACCGTACCGTCGTTCTCGACACGCTTTTTTGTGAGCACATCTTCCGTGTAAGTCTTTTGCAAAAGGGCATCACCCATGTACTTCTCGTTCTTCAAGATCTGGAGAATATTGGAATCCCACCATTTTGTACTGCCGGCTCCATTCGGAATCCCATCCGCCATTAGTCCCTCGGCGATTGCCTTGCAGCTCTTGCCCTCCAGGTACTCTCTGTAGATTCGCTTTACCGTCTCCGCCTGTTCCGGGTCAATGACCAGGTTGCCATCCTTGTCCTTGGTGTACCCCAGGAACCAGTTGTGATTGATCTGGACCTTACCCCTTTGGTAGCGGAACTGAAGTCCCAGCTTCACATTCTTGGATAAGGATTCACTTTCCTGCTGTGCCAGTGAAGCCATGATGGTGATCAGGACTTCTCCCTTGGAGTCCATCGTGTTGATGTTCTCCTTCTCGAAGATCACCGGGATGTTCTTTGCCTTCAGCTGCCGGATGTATTTCAGGCAGTCGATCGTGTTCCTGGCAAATCTTGAAATTGACTTTGTAACCACCAGATCGATCTTGCCTGCCATGCAGTCATCAATCATCCGGAGGAACTCTTCACGCTTCTTGGTCCCGGTACCGGAAATACCATCGTCGGCATAGATTCCTGCGAAAGTCCAGTCGGGATTTTCCTTAATATATTCTGTGTAGTGGTCGACCTGCTCATCATAACTGGTTGCCTGCTCATCTGTGTCTGTTGAAACTCGGCAATATGCGGCAACCCGGAGCTTCTTGACCTTCTCAGCCGCTGCTTTATTTCCAACTCGTTTCTTTGGTGGGAAGTAGATAACTGTTTTCTCTGCCATCATGAATCACCTTTTTCCTTGATCAACTGGTAAACGTACTGTGCCTGTGCGAAGGGATCCTTCAAATGCTTCTTCACAGGCTTCAATGTGAACTGCGTCTGCACGATAGCATCCTTTCGTTTACGCTGTGGTTTAGCATAGGCTTCCTTCCGTTTCTGTCTGGCTTCCTGCACCTGGTCGAACAGTTTCTGGTCGATCAACGGTGGGTAGAACTCTGTACCCAGGTACTTTCGATCCTTCAGAATGTTATCGATGCCAGCATGGTAGCGGTGGATCTCAAGATCCCGTATGATCCCGGCAAGGGAGCTTCCAGCAGCGTACATCTGAAAAGCATCTCTCACATTCTTGCCCTCTACCTGGTCGATGACAGCCATGCCGTTTATCACCTTGTACCCGTATGGAATGCTTCTCATCGGTCCACTTCCTCTCGAAAAACAAGCCCGCAGGTGAACTCAAATCCAAGCTCCGTGCGGGAATAAACATATACAGCCTTTATGAATTCTGTGAAGAACTCCTCGTCGAAGTCCTCAGTTATTCGCATCCCTCTGATTTTTTTCAGGAGTTTTCCACCTTCTGAAATTCCGTGGTGGTTCTGCTGCAGCTGCACACCCAAGACTACCTTCCGGCTATTGAGGTCAGCTCGCTCTGCAGAAAGCTCCGCTTGGGCTTTTCTGAAAACCAACGGATCGAGAAGTTTATCTGAAGCCAGGATCGCCATCTTCTGCGATTTCTCTGTATTTTCCTCCAGCTTCTTATTGATCTTTTCAATCTCGTCACCGACATCGCTCTGGTTGATTCCTTGAATTTCCTGAACGAAAGGAACCAGCAGTTCATTCTGGCTGAAGATCAGCTTGTTGGTGACCGTGGTAAATGCCGCTCGGATGGCACCGTCCTCGATGGAAATGAAAGAGCACTTGGTCTTATCCTGGATGTGCGTTTGGCAGACCCAGACGATCAGTGGGCCTTCCACTCTTCCCTGGATGATCTTCCGTTTCAGGTGACCACCACATTCCCCGCAGATTAACTTTCCCGAGAACACGTAACGGTTCTGGTACTTATTGGTATCTTTCCCAATTCCTCTCTCCGCTCGGTGCTGTGCGATCAGTTCCTGCACCCGGTCGAACTCTTCTCTCGGAACAATGGCTTCATGGTGATTCTGATGCAGGTACATGCCTCGCTCGCCATGATTCGCATGACGCACAAAGTTCTCGTCAGCATATGTTTTCTGATAAAGTGCATCGCCGACGTAGCGCTCATTCTGCAGCATCTGCTTGATAGTTCCTGAATGCCACCGGTCTCGCAGCATAGATGGGATTCCCTTTTCGTTTAGCTCTTTGGCGATCTTATGTGTTCCAATCCCGCGGTAGGCTTCATCGAAGATAAACCGGACCACCTTCGCTTCGTTATCATTAATCACAAGTGTGGTCCCTTCCTGCCGGTAACCGTAAGGCGCCATGCCCTGCCTGAAGGTTCCTTTTTCAAATCGCTTCTGAATGCTCCACTTCTCGTTTTCAGAAATAGAAATGGATTCATTTTCTGCAAGGCTTCCCAGCACCGTCAGAATGAACTCATCTTCCATCGTGAGTGTGTTAATGTTTTCTCGCTCGAAGAATATCCCCACTCCATAGCTTGATAGTGCCCGGACCATCTCCAGGCAGTCAGTCGTATTTCTCGAGAATCTGGAGATGGACTTAGTCAGAACCAGGTCGATCTTACCTTCCCGGCAATCCTCCAGGAGCCGGAGCAGCTCCGGTCGTTTGTCTTTCTTGGTGCCGGTGATGCCCTCATCGTAGTATATGCCAACATAAGTCCACTCCCGGTTTCTTCTAATCAGCTGATCGTAATGCTTCCTCTGAGCATCCAGGCTTTCTAACTGTTCATCCGTACTGGTTGAAACCCGGCAATATGCTGCGACCCTGAGCTTGCAATCGGTTTTCTGCTTTTTTGCTTCAATCTTTGTTATCGTTGTCAAGGTCTCGTCCTCCTTTCATTAGGTGACATGTTGGCTCTACTTCCCACTTATATCAACGATTACTTGGCATTAATCCGGCCAGATGCGGAGAGAAAGTTTCGCGGTTTTTCTGGTCAATTTTGTGATATTGGTCCAATGTAATCAGGTCCTGATCCAGCATTTCCTTGAGCAGCTTGGAGGCAACAATATAACCATATTCACTGCGAAGGTCTTCATCTGTGACAGTCCGCTCCTGATACTCATCCTCACCTGGAAGATGTCCCTTTACCTGTGTTATGGATTTCTCTTCCCCGTTCATAAGACTCACACTCCTTCCAAAACACACAGGACAAATTCCCGCTTACTGAGCAAAGGAGCATAAAAAATGGCCCATGGGATTTTCCCCATGAGCCGCAACTTCTCATATTACATATTCAATAGCTTCTTTTTCTGAGCATCAAACTCTTCCTGAGTAAGAGCGCCACAATCCAATAGTTCCTTCAGTTTCTTGATTTCATCCGCAACGAAGTGCCCACCACTACCCTTCTCAGGCTCGGTTTTTCCTTTTACTGTTGAATTTTTCTCTATAGGTTTACTCACTGCCATATTTGGCAATACTGTCTTTTCTTCTGGCTCTGATACTTCCTCAGAAGGCTTCGCATCGGCAGGCTGTTCTTCCGTAAACTCAGCTTCATCCTTGGGGATCAATCGATCGTGCTCATCAAGATCCTCTGGCTTTCTATTAGGAAGTCTTACAGGAACCTTATCATGATATTTTTTCCACTGTTCCGGATCACTGCTATCATATGGGTCTGAATACAGAAATGCAGTAACGGCATCCGGATGATTCTTTTCTTTGAATTTATCGAAAAAAGTCCAGTATTCCTTCACTGATAATAAGCCTTCCTGGAACATCTTTCTGAATATCTGCATCGCCATCCCAAAGACAATATCACCCTGAATATTGAACTTTGCACGATACGCTTTCTCCTCTTCCTCCGTCCAAGTACTACTATGCTCATCCGGCTTCGACGGTTCTGACGTTGGTGCTTCTTTTTCTTCCTGAAGCGGTTTATGAAAACGGTCCGCTATGTAGCATGCATGAGAACAGTATTTTCTATCCTTCGCGCTGGTCTCAAACTCTTTTCCACAGAAGGCACATTTGTACTTTGTCATCCAATCCACATCCTTCCACTGATTTTGTCTTCACTGTATCAAAGATGTTCATCGGATTCCATAAATTAAAAATAAGGTCCGAAGAGCTCAATTGTGAACTCTAACGGACCTTGACTTGCACTGCTTATCTTAGCAGTTCATTCACTTTCTTCTGGATAGCATCATAATCATATCCGGCATCTGTAAGACGTTTCTTTCGATCATCGCCATTTCCCCATTTGCCCGCCAGGACCTCCCTGGCAAGTTGATCGACGGACTTTGCACTATCGCGTAGAATCTGATTAACCCTGGTCTGGACTTTCTTGTAGGAAAGGCCAAGCGCCTCGATAGCTTTCTTTCTGTTGCCGCCATTACTGAACTCGCCTGCGATGACCTTTTTGGCGGCTTCCTCTATGGTCAGAGTAGGTATTGGCTTAGGCTCTGGATTTTTAACCGATGCCTTATATCCATTGAAGCCGCCATTCACGATGATGCTCGGGAAGTCCTGATAAGCATAGTCGAGATCGACTCTACCGCTGATCCCAGGCACCATGCCTTTGGAGCTGTACTGCCAGATGCCGCAGGAGCCTGCGAAGCTGCAGGAACTTGCCCACTGCGCACACCAGAAGGAGTAACGCTTCCGGACTTCTTCTTTGGCAACAGCTCGGGCATAGGAAGAGGATGTGTAGAAGCCTGCGAAGTATCCAGCAGCTTCGAGCCTGCTGCAGAAGGTCTTGATGAGACCAGAGCAGAAATCCATGCCAGCTTCAAGCTGAGACTTCTCCTCCATATCGAGATACACTGGATAATCAAACTGCTTCCCGGAGAGAGCACGTAGAAAAGCGTCGGCTTCTTCGCTGGCTTCCTTAAATCCATCAGCGTAGCTGTACCAGTATGCGCCGACATGGAGTCCTGCCGCTTTAGCCTTCTTGTAGTTGGCCTCGAAGAACTCATCCTTTCCTTTGGTGCCGTAGCCAGCCCGGATGATGACGAACTTGATACCGCTGTTCTTTACCTTCTGAAAGTCAATGGCTCCCTGCCATTTTGAAATATCTATTCCTTTGACCTGCATGATTCATTCCTCCTTAAAAAGAAAAGCCCTCCGGATTTGTTGCCATCCGAAGGGCTCTGCCTGGTATGCGGGCAGGCTCCCGAGATAGAAGGATCACCTCCTCTCAGGGCTGTGTTTTCGTTGCCTGCTTGTAGATCTGGTTGATTCCCGTTGCCGCAAATCCACTCACGATTCCAACTGCGAGTGCATTCACGATGTCCGTTGCCGGGAAGTCCGGCATGAGGTAAAGACCTGCGATGCCAAGAAGTGCACCGACGCTTCCGCAGATGACCGGAATCCAGGTGTCCGGGACCTTTGCGGATGCCTTGCAGGCAGCGCCGATGAGATAGGCGATGACTGTAATCGCAGCTACACTTGCAATTCCAAAGTCCATAGTTCATTCCTCCTTCTTTTCTCCGTTCGGAGATTGATAGGGCAGCTTTTGCACTGCCTGGTATAGGTTTTCTCCCGTGCCGTTCCCGCCGAGCGCCTTGTATGGCTTGTAGAGATACTCGAGGTTCTCCCTGTCATCTAAGGTGGCCCAGCCACGGGCAATAAAAATGCTGCATGCGGCATAGAGCCTGTCATGCAGCAGAGCGAGAATTCCTTCCCGCAGAACGTCATATTCAGTTTTCTTCTTCCGGAGCTTTTTCACGCACCACGTAAGAACCGCGATGATGAGTGCAAATAGCTCCTGTATCCAGTACTTTAAGATCCAGTCCATTGGTATTGGCCTCCCTTACAAATCACTTCCTGGAGTGCTTGGAAGTGTAACTGATTGCTTGTTTCCGTTTGAATCCTCAAGTATGATCTCGTTTCCCTCGAGCGTGAGCTTGTAGGTTGTGTCGGTGAACACTGCATTCTCCGGGACCTCTGTCTTGAGAGAATCGATCAGGCTGTTCACTTCCGATACGATAGAAAGGATCACCTTTGAGGAGCCTTTGTATTCCACCTTATGAATCGACATTGTAAAAATCCTCCGATCTCTTCACGGCTCCGATATTCCTTCCGGTATATGCCTTCAGATCATTAATGATTCGGTCGGTATTGAAGAGCCTGTCTGTCAGCTTGTATGAGGAAATATACGGGTCAAAGTACGAAAGGTTCTCCGGCTCGATGTAGGTCGTATCACGGATGGACTTTACGCAGGCTCTGCATTTGTCTGTGGCTTTGACCTCCTCGCGGGTTGTCGCATACCAGTGCTGGTCGTGCCATCGGCAGTCGTAGTAGCAGGCGGTATTGCAGATGAGAATGTAGCGGTACTTGGTTGGAAGGCGTTTGATTGCATCCAGGTGCCGGTTGAACCAGAAAAAGAGCACGATGCTGTCATACATGGAGAAGTCGCATTCCTGAAGGTCCTTCTCGGTAAGACACCGGGTGATTGAAAGTGTGAGCGACAGATCGTTATGTCTGGTCCTTGCCGCGATTGCCAGCGCATCGTCATTTAAGATGAACTGCCTTATGCCAAGCGCGTAGTATTTTTCGAGAATCTCAAGCGAAGCGTTCCTGTGCATCAGAATGCAAAGCGGTAGCCCCAACTGCATGAGCTCCTTTACCCTAATCAGATATTCGTCGTAGGACTTCGGGTATTCGTTCCGGAGCGGAATGTCCCGCCTGGTCGTTATGGCGTCGTCCACATAGGCTGGCAAATAGATGCAGCTGACATACGGAAAAAGCTCACGATTTCTCGCGAGCTTTCCAACATAGTCATAGGCAAAGTTATATGGGAGTTCATATTGTTTCATCAGAATCCTCCTTGTCCGTCAGGGTGTAGGTCACCTTCATTGTCTGCGATGCGTTCTTAGTAATCGGCGAGGACAGGTTGTTGATGGTGCCAAGGTAGGCTGCCCGGAAGACTGTCCTGATCCGGTCATTGTCGTAGTAGCCGTCGTAGTGATAGGTAGCGAGCACCTTGTCATCGAGGAAGGCTATGCAGGGATTGGCCACAGGGCCTCCGGTCGTAGCTTCCTCAGAGTAGGTGCCGTCCTCATAGAGGAAGCCGACCTTCGTATAGGTGGTGCCATCCACTCTGTAGTCGTACTGGTATTGGATGCCACCGTTATAAAGGAGCGGGCATATATTCTGAATGATGCCATCGTTCTGTGTCTTGAAGAGCCTGATGTCCGCGATGTTCGCAAGGTCGATCACGTAGATGCTCTTTTCATCGCTACCTCTTGCATAGAGATGGTTGTTCCGGATAATCATGCTGCCTTCATGACGATTGGTCAGGTGAACACCGGCCAGAGTGATTTCCTGTTCGGCTTCAGCGGTGAAAGACAGGTCAGAGTACTTGTACTTCGTAACATAGATCTTGGCATCGCCGGTGTCATTCTTCTCATCAAAATGGTAATCATGATAGGTGTTGCCGTAGTAGGTATAGGTGTTTACCCGGTTGTTCTGTGTGATGAAGTAGATATACCCATCATATCCAGGGAGCCAATACTGATACGGATTGCTGACCTGAAGCCCTTCATGGCTTGGCGGATCAAGCGTCGTGACATCGATCGCAGTCTTAGCCAGATCATTGTAGGAGAGATCGTTCACCTTTGCCTTGTACAGATCCATTCTGCATTTCTGGACAGTTTTGCCATCTCTCCGCAGCCAGTAAACTTCCTCGTCCTTCAGGAAGAGGATGCGGGCATCATGCTCCAGGGAGTCGTTGACATTCGTATCGCTGACAGAATCCAGATAAAACTGCCGCTGGAAAGGATTAGCACCAGCGTACTTATTCGTGAGTGCGATAGCCTTGATCGTGCCGTTACCCTGGGCAGTGCCAAAGTCCCAGACAGAGACGTAGCCGGTATCGGTCGCATGAGACTCGATAGAGTTAAGGGAACCTCTCATCGAGTCAGTCGTGTTGGAATCCCTATCGCCGTAGCCGACGAGCTTTGCATTTGATGGAAAGGCAACATTGTCGGCATCTTCTTCGAGCGTGTTGTTAAAGAGCATCAGCCCGCCGAGCGCATTTGTGGCAATGGGAAAGACACTCTGATTCATGACCTTGCCCATCATGTTCTGTGCAGCGATCAGGTACTGGACCGCGTTCGTTACGAGGTTGTCTTTCTCATAGGTCTTTTCTATTTTGCCGGTCTCGGCATTAAAGAGCTCTATCTTGGTGTGGCCCTTGATCATTCCTCTACCTCCTTCAAATAGATCTGGATATCTGTAAGCGTGCCTTCCTTGTGGATGATGGCCTTTATCTTGATGGAACCGGTGAGCTTCTCTGCCCACTGGTCCTTGGTGATTTCCTTCATGGCAGGGCCGAACATTCCATAAGATTCCCTCGTGGTATCAGGCTCTGTCCATCCGTTTTCATAGGACCACCAGGTCTCCCCGTGATCGAAGGATGCAAGGAAGTTCACATTGTTGCTGTCGCAATCAGTGGTGACGGAGAGGATTTCAGTCGCCTCTTCATCAGGACTTTCAATTTCCTGAACGGAGGTCGTATCCTTTAATTTCCAGGCACCATCCTTGATCTCGATCGCATCATGGTCATAGGTCATTACATCGTCGTGCAGTGTATCGTAGCGATACAGGAACTTAATGTTTCCGACATGCCCGCTGATGCCGCGAAGGATAGAAGCAAGACCGAAGGCCGGAATGATATCCGCTACACCTGCATCATTATTCGGAACCATCGTCACAGTGACTTCATCTGTGAATGAACGGTAGATCTTCGAAAGGTCTGCCGGGAGGACTTCATCCTCTGCAGAGAGTGAACCATCCCAGGCACCCTCACCCGCAAGACCCTGGCCGACAAGATAAGCTCTGGCGCTCCCTGCTTCGATATAGAGAGAAGCTCCTGCCATTGATATCCAGGCAGCAAAGTTACCCATCAGGTTTGCGGTCGACTTCCAGATGTACTGGAGATGAAGGAGATGCGTGCCGTCCTGCAGTGTTTCCACAGGATAGTAGTCCTTGACCTCCTCACCGTTCATGTAGTAGGTGACTGTGACAGAGCCATCCGTATTTGTAACCGTGCTGTCTGTCGCGACCTCGGTCGTATCAATCCGGAGCTTGATCTCTGCATGGAACTCGATATAGGTTGCCTTCTGGGTGGCATACTTTAAGTCGATGATTTTTCCCTTATCGCCATCACCGATTGTGATCTCGTCTGCATTGACGTAGGAGTAGTAATAGATGCTGTCGGCACTCGTCGTCGACAGGAGACCTGCGATGTTCTTATCCACCTTGGACTTCGCAGAAACGAGCGCCGGGTTCTGGCCGACACCGGTTGCCTTGTAGGTGCCGTTGTAGGTCCAGTCATATTTCGTAATGCAGGACTTGGAGCTGTCTCCGGCTATGCCGCCCGTGAAAAGAAGGACATCGCCAAGGTCATAGACAGGGCTTCCAATCATGCTGACTTCCATCGGTACATAGGAAATGGCCTGCATGGCATTGAGGACTGCAAGGCGCTGCCGATCAGTCACTTCCGGGAGACCATACTGCATGAGCGGGTTGCTGCCCATGTTAAAGGTAAGACCATCGTCCGGCATCAGGCCATAATATTTCGTCGCCTGGTCTGCGATATTCACGATGGATAGACCCGTGTATCTGGTAATGAAATCAGAGAACTTGCCTCCGGAGAAGCGGTGACTGATATCAATCGTATCGACCGGCTCTGAGGAGTAGAGCCTAAGGACCAGGGCACCATCACGATTGATCGTGGCAAAGGTCCCTGTCGTCATGGCGCACCAGGCAATCAGATCCCGCCAGGTCTCCATGTCGTTCTCTGGATACACCGAGAACTCCTCCGTGCCATTCGGCAGTGCCTCGACCTCTGTCTGCTCCATACCAAGCGGTACACCACAGGCATTTGTAGCTACCAGCAGGAAATCGTAGATCTGCTTGGAACCGTTGTCGATCTGGATCGTTTTGTCGAAGCGGGCCATGTTGTCATAGGCTGTGATCTCGACTCCGGATTCTCCCCAGTTGGCTTCACTTACATGAAAGATGCCCAGAGGAACATCCTCATACGTGCCCGCAGGAAGAAGGAGCCCCAGGGAGGGCTTGATCGCCATGTCATCGAGTGTCTGCCGTACAAAAGGCATCTTCATGAACGTGACCTTGAGCTCACCGATATACACAGAGCCAATTGACACGTTCGTATCATCAGAGCACTGATTGGTAAGGTGAAAGGACCCAGAGAGGATGTTCTCGTCAGAGAAAGACAGATCACCAGCGGTCCCGGTCATCCGAAACCGCTGGACCGGCTGCTTCATGGCTAGCTTGTATTCATCACTTACGCTGTACATGGCAGCCTCCTCTCATCAAAATTCATATAGGTCAAACGATACGGTATAAAGACCGTTGCTGCTTTTGAGCTTTTCGCTGTTCTTCTCCGGACCAGTCTTAAAGTTCCGGATGCGCATAGTTCTTGTTTTATAATCTCGGGTCTTCAGGTCATAGAGCCTTACAGCAATGGAATCCTTGTCGCGGAAATTCGTGAAGGTAGAGGCCCAAGCAGCCGAGCACTTGAACTCGCAGGAGACCGAGAGCTTGTCGTACCTGGTGACGATCACCTGATCCGTCCCGGCCTCCGTCTGGTTGGTGGTTTCCACGACGGAGTAGGATTCCTGCCACTTCGACGGCCAGAAGAGCTTTGTGTCATTAAAGTAGATTGGATAGTCCCTCTTTAACATCATCTGCCTCCTGACCTGAAGTTCGTTCTCTGATTTGCCTTGACGACAATCTCATCGATGCGGTCCTGGCCGATGTAGACCGGGATCACAATCGTCTGCCCCGCGCCTGCAGCTGCGACTGCTCCCTGGACGATCTGTGAGAGTCGATCGGTTCCGACGACGGCTTCTTCACCGGCTTCACCGCCACCAAGGAGCCTGCCTCCTGCCATACCAAAGAGAGTAGGGCTGTTCAGAATATACGGCTCGTCCATAGCCTTTCGGTACCAGTCAACACCAAAGTGCGGTACCGATGGCGGGTCAAGGGAAAAGCTACCGGAGATCGAGAAGTGAGGCATCTTGAGATGCGGCAGTGACCAGGAGAAGTTGAAGAAGCCCTTGATCTTATCAATGGCACCTCTGACTGCTTCCTTGGCAGCATCCATTTTTTCAGAGAATGCGTTTTTGATATCCGAGAGTTTGCTCCTTGCTGTAGAAAGTGCCTCGCCGAGCTTGCCGCCTGTCGTCTTATTGATGATTTCAAACCCGGTCTTCCAGATATTCTTGTAGCCCTCCATCGCAGTGGTGATGACACCCTTGATGCCACCGCCATTCTGCTGAACGGTCGATTTGATATTGGACCAGGCTGTGCTGGTGTTAGTCTTCACCGTATTCCAGGCATTCGTGATGTGATCCTTGATGCCTGTAAATACGGTGGTCGCGCCGGTCTTCATGCCGTTCCAGACCGTAGAGACACCAGTCTTGATGCCATTCCATGCGGTTTCCGTTCCTGACTTGATTCCATTCCAGAGCCCGGTAAAGAAGGTGGAAAGACCCTGGCCGACTGTCTTTACGCCAGAGCAGATGCCGTCCCAGACACCGCCAAACCACTCTGTGATTTCTCCCCAGTGCTTCACGACCTCAACGACAGCAACGATTGCCGCAATGACTCCGGCTATGATGCCGATCATCGGAAGAAGGCCGATGGAGCTGAATGCGGCAAGACCTGTGGACAGACCGCCGATCGTATTCATGAGACTTCCGATACCGCTTGTGATGGTACCGAAGGTAGAGATGACCTTGCCGACACCGACGAGAATCGGACCTACCAATGCAGCAACAAGCGCAGCTTTGATGATGAACTGCTGCATGGGCTCCGGGATTGCCTGCCAGATCTCTGTGAATTTCTTTAAGGCTCCGGATGCCTGCTCCAGCATAGGCGCAAGAACTGTGGCGAGAGAGTTACCAATCTCAGCGCCGGTAACCTTCAACTGGTTCATGGTCGTTTTGAACTTATCGATCGGGTCCAGGGTGTCATTGAAGGTGGTCTCTACATTTCCTTTGAAATCAGCCATGCTGGAGGAGAAGCCATCAAAGGACAGCTTTCCTGTCTGCATGGCATTGTAGATAGCCGCACCACCTTTTGAGCCGAACAGATCGTATGCTGCCTGCAGCTTTTCTGTGTCAGACTTGTTGGATTTCATGGTGGTGCTGAACTCACCAAGTGCCTGATCGAGAGTCTTGCCATCCTTGGCGGCATTGTTCATGGCCTTCTTCATACCAGCCATAGCTGTAGACACATCAAGACCGGACATCTCGACATTGCCAAGGAACTGCGCAGACTGAGTCGCGTTAAGGCCCATCGATTTTAGCTGGGCAGCATTTCCGGAAAGATCCTGTGCGAGCTTATCCATTGAAAGACCGGTCGCCTGCCCGACAGAGTTTAAGACGTCAAGCATGCCGCCAGCCTGGGATGAATCCATGCCGAATGCATTGAGGACGGAAGAGACGTTATCAATCGAGGTCGAAACATCGGTGTCGTTGACTGCAGCAAACTCCACGAACTGCTGTGAAAGATCCTTTAAGGCATCACCTGTGAGGCCAAATCTCGTATTCACTTCACCAATGGCAGAACCTGCCGTTGCAAAGTCAGTCGGAATGCTCGTTGCGATATCATTCGCAGCATCCTGCATATTCTTTAGAGCCTGACCGGCAGCACCAGTCTTAGTCTTTACGATATCCGCGCCTTCATCGACTTCTGTGAAGGCTGCAAGAGAAGCTGCGCCGACAGCAGCAATCGGAGCTGTTACGTGGGTGGAGAGTCCTTCACCAATGCCAGTGACCTTCTCTCCGATTCCTTTTACCTTTTCTCCCATCTGCTGAAGCTGCACTCCGGCAACAGAGCCGACCGATTTATACTGTTCTTCAAGACCCTTGAGCGCCTGTTTGGTATCTTCGATCTCGCGGGTCAGAGCCTCCTGCTGTTTGATGGTCTCCTCGGTCTGAGGAGCATCCTTCAGCTGCTTTAAGGCAGCCTGTTCCTGCTTCAGCTTTTCCTTTGTATCGGAGATGGCCTGCGACAGATATTTCTGTTTCTGGACCAGGAGATCGGCATTGCCCGGATCGAGCTTTAAGAGCTTATTCACATCGCGGAGCTGGTTCTGTGTATCCTTGATGGACTTGTTGACGTCTTTTAATGCGTCAGAGAGTTTCGTGGTATCGCCGCCGATCTCGACGGTGATACCCTTAATGCGGTCCGCCATGCTGACCTCCTTCCTTACCAGTTATCAAAATCTTCCTGCGTTGCTACCTCGCAATAGTCGTCCGAGGTATCATTGTTGGATTCGCTCATCACGTCATAGACCATTCCCTCTTCGATCTCGGAAAGATCTGCAATGGAAAAGCCCAACTGCTTACAGCGAAGTAAGTACACAGCAGTATTTACTTCTCTGTCAGTTGGGCGTTCTCTTTTTTTGCTTCAGAGGTAGTGGCTCTGTTCCCAAGGTAAATGGAAACAAGCTGATCCAGCTTTTCAATCAGGCTCAAGCCATCGAATCCGGCAGCCCAGTGGATGAAATCATCCATTGAGAGATTTCCGGTGTTTCCGCTAGCCTGTGCATTCATGATGTACCCGAGCTTAGCCCCGACCAGGGTATCCATTTTTTCCCCGGAGAGGCTGTTCATCGTCACCATCAAATCCTGGTGAAAAGTCATCCGATAAAGAATGGCAGTCGCACCGTTTGCCTCAAAAACCACATGCTTAGTGCTGCCATCCTCCATTGTCATTTCAAGCTCTTTTCTCATCTGTCACACCTCACTTTGATGTTGATGTTGTGGTTCCGGCGGTAGAACTGGTTGTGCCCTTGACCGGAAGATGAACCTCGTCATACCATGCGTTGTAGGTTGCCTCATCCGTCTCCGAAGAGGTGTCTGCCTTTACGACATTTGCGTTCAGCTCCTTACTAAAAATTGAAGAAGCATCTATCGTCAAAGCCTCGGTCTTAACCGAAACCTTATCCTCCTTCGTCTCTGCCTCGATATCTGGCCGGGAAGCTGTACAGTTATACAGCACGTGACGGACCGCCTTAGCATCGCCAGTGAACTCAAAGAGCAGCGCAAACGGAACCGGCTGTGCATCCGCGTTCTCGATAAACACACCATTGGAATCCTTGATGTCACCGAGAACTCCTGTTTTGAATTCCTCCGGAACCATCGCGGTCTCCAGATCACCGTTGTAGCCAGTGTTTGAGCTGGTTACGTAGTACTTGATGTCATCCGCATAAAACGGCTCCTGGGAGCCCTGTGCCGAGAACTTGATCGACACGGCGCCAGGCCAGCGGACCGGCTTCTGATAAGTGGCGGTTCCATCCTCTGCGATGGTAGCCAGTGCATAATGGACGTTTTTAAGGCCGTACCTCACCTTGTTCTTCTTACCCATACCTGCCTCCTTATAAAGTCAGTTCGTAGAGCACTTCATACATGCGCTCTGAATCGATGTAGGTTTCTGATTTCTCCCAGTGAACTTCGTGGTCAGCGAAGATGTTCTGAAGCTTCTTTTCGAGCTTTGGACTCTTCTTATCTGTGTACAGCTCCACGTTCACTTCCGGGAATGATGCATACACGATGTTGTCTGCGCTGAAAGTGTCCTCCCTGGGTGAAAGAAACACTAAAAAAGGAGGGTCCGGAGACTCCCCTTCAGCAAAGTGATCGTAGGCAAGCGGAAGGTCCGCTTCCTCAAGCATCGCTACTAATTTCTCGTATGGCATGATCCTCCCTTCTCGAGAGCTGACTGAATATCCTCTTCCAGCTCCTTTACACCTTCCTGTTCAGCCGGTGCGATATGTGGAAAGGCTCTGGTTCTCCCACCGCCGCGCTTTGCATGACCGTGCTCCAGGAGATGTGTCAGCTGATACCTACCGGCATGAACTGTCATGACAAGACGTTCGTTGTTCTCGTCTGTCTTCGTGATCTTCCAGGACTTTTTGTACTTGCCAGTGAGCTCCGGCGCGTTCGACTGGATATCCTTCTTTACCTTCTTTGCAACCTTCTCAACAGATTCCTTCATGGCATCCGTTGACAGGTCCTTGTACTCTTCGAGGCTTTTCATGATCTCATCCGACAACTGCTCCGGTTTAATTGTCTTGCTCATCGCTTCACCCTCTCACAATGAAATTTCAGGCTCCGGTGCTTGTACCCCATCGGGTTTACATAGAGGATGTTGTACAGCTTTCCGTCAGCAATGATCCGGTAGCCATCCGGCGTCACCTTTGATAGAAGCTCACAATATCGGGTTGTGAAATCGATGGCCTCCTTCGGATTTGTGGTTCCGGCTGCCTGTGCCTCCGTTCCGGATCCGGAGGCTGTAGCCCAGCATGTGATGTAATCTTCCGCATGGTTGGTGTGATTCTTATACTCATCAACATCCGTCACCTGTCTCTGAAACGTAATCCGGAGATTCAGTGCAGCAATATCCATTTAAAACACCACCTTTCGGGCACCAAAGAGAATCGACCGCAGCATCATCGTGAGCTCATGCATGTCGGCATCCTCACGATGTTCGTAAAGATAGCTGATCGCATAATAGGCTGCTGCCCTCACCACATCCTCGTTCTGCACAAACTCGTCATCGGAGAGTCTTGCGACATCCTTCACGAGCTTTTCTGATGCAGAAATCAGCTGCGTAATATAGGCATCGTCATCTGAGAAATCCACGCGGAGTACAGACTTTGCTTCATCAAGCGTGATCATTTCTGCCTCCTAACAAAGCAGGGTGCCGGACCACTCCGACACCCCGTCAACAGTTACTTATTCTCAGGCACCTGCCTTCGCAGACAGGATCTTGACTGCCTCAGGAAGGACCAGCTTACCGTCGACTCTCTCCTTTGCAACGTAACCGATCATGCCGTTTCCAGCAAAGAGCTCGCGGAGCTCCTGGAAGGATCTGGTTCCACGGTCGCCGATGTTGTAGTAGGAGAAGTCACCGAATGCGATGCCGGAGTTGCCGGCATCAAGAGTCGGGCAGTATGCGGAAGTGTGGATTGCATAGCCGCACAGACGATCCGGCTCACCTGCCTGGTAGGAAGGCTGCCAGATATAGCCTCCATTTGCATCCTTGAGCTTACGAAGTACCGCAAGCGTCTGGTCGTTCATAATGAAGGACGCATTCTTACGGTATGGACGTCTCAGGGAGTAAATGAGATCCAGGATGTTGTCAGACGTGAGCTTGCCGGCAGCAATCTCTACTGCCTTCTCGCCACCGCCCTTGTCTGCGAAGATGCCGAGTGGCTTGCCCTGACCATCACCATTCAGGAAGGCATCCTCCTCGGCGTTACCGATGGCACGGCCAAACTGGTCAATGATATATCCCTCGAGGTTGAAGGCATTATCATACAGGAGCTCTTCCGTGATCTTGATCGCCACATGGAGCTTGTGGGCATCCATCATGATCTGGTCAAAGGTTGCATCGCCAAAGGTCAATGCCTCGCCCTCCTCGATCCATGCTGCGGCCGGCTTGGTAGCAGCGATGTTGATCTTGTGCTCACCAGAAGTGGTGATCGTAGTCGCCAATCCTCTGAAGATGTTCTCCTCATCGAGCTTGTCGATCAGTCTCTTGTCCCACTCAACCGGAACAAGATATCCGCCGTTGGCATCGTTTCCTTCCTCCAGAACGTTGCTGATCTGGTGGAAATTGGATCTCATCGCTGCCAGGAAATCGACAGTGTACTGATGAGAAGCTCTGCCGGTCAGCGGCTGGTCACCTGCGCCAGCACCAGGTCTTGCAGTGATCGGCTTGGAAGTCGGCATCGAAAGCTTGTTCTCCATATCAGCAAGGCGCTCAGATCTCTCGATCTCCTTAGTAAGATCACTGATCTCCTTCTCCATCTTGTCATAGGCAGCTCCATCCTCGGCAGACATGGTGCCATCCTCTGTTCTGTGCGTATCGAGAAACTTCTTTGCAGCTTCCCACGCAGTTGCTCTCTTGGTATAAAGTTCCTTCAGTTCCATTGTATTCATCCTCCTTAAAATGCGTCCTTCATGGACTTGAGTCTCTGATAGCGATCGGCTACCGATATACGTGCTTTCACCAGCTCCTTTGCGGGTGCCGGAGTTTGCTTTCTTACATAGCTTTCCAGCTTATTTGTAACTGCCAGTTCAAATGGATGAGCTGCAAACAGCATCCCCGAGAAGTGGTCCTTCTCCTTGTCGGGTTCTTCATCCGGATTCTCATCCGAGTCTTCCTTCGGATCATCAGGATCCTCTTCAGGATCCTCCTTACCAAGTGGAATCCCGGACGGATCGTCTCTGGTAATTACCCCATCAGCAAACCCGAACTCCACTGCCTTGTTTGCATCCATCCAGGTCTCGTCCTCCATAAGTTTTGAAAGCTTATTTCTGGAAAGACCCGTCTTCTCCTGATAGGCATTGATGATGGAGTTCTTCACTTCGTTCAGCATGTCGATTGCCTTCTCCAAGTCACCGTGGTCTCCCATCGCTACTGTCGAAGGGTTATGGATCATCAGCATACCGGTCGGTGAGATGAGGACCTCATCCCCTGCCATTGCAATGACAGATGCTGCCGAAGCCGCAAGTGAATCGATCTTCACTGTCACGTGGCCTTTGTAGTCACGGAGCATGTTGTAGATCTGCGCTGCCGCGAAGCAGTCGCCTCCTGGACTGTTGATCCAGACTGTAATGTTTCCCTTGCCACTGGAAAGCTCATCCTTAAAGAGCTTCGGAGTGACATCGTCGTCGAACCAGGATTCCGAAGCGATCGCTCCATTAAGAAACAGAGCTCTTTCCTCTCCGGCCTCGTCCCTGACCCGGTTTGTTACCCATTTCCAGAACTTGTTCATCGCTATCTCCTTCCTGTTCTGAATCTGTCTGCTGCTTGTAGGCAGCGCCTGCGTACTTCAGCGGTACCATTGATCCGTTCACGAGATACAGGTTGCCGCCTTCCTCATCCGGAATCCGGTCGAGGTTTTCCAGCTCCCTTACATCATTGACAGACATGAAACCGTTATTGATGCCGGTCGCATAGCCCTGCATCCTGGATGCATAGTCACCGCGGAGAAGGCCATCCACGTTAAAGCGGATGAAGTAGTTCTTCTTTTCGTCCGGTGTCAGCAGCACCCTCTGCATTGCCTGCTCCCAGCGGACCAGCCAAGGCTGAAGTGTGTACTGCACGAACTCCAGTGACTGTTCCTCTATATTCGAAAAAGTCGCATGCTCCAGGTCCCCGATCATGTGAGGCGGGATCCTGAAAATGCGTGCGATCTCATCAAGTTGAAACTTTCTGGTTTCCAAAAACTGCGCCTGCTCCGGGCTGATGGAAATGGGCGTGAACTTCATACCCTCTTCCAGGACAGCCACGCGGTTGCCCCTGTGAGGCCCGCCATAGGCTTCCTCCCAGGCCTTACGGACCTTCTCCGGATCCTTCAACACGCCAGGGTGCTCAAGCACTGCTCCAGGATTCGCACCGTTGGCAAAAAATGAAGCGCCGTACTCTTCGCAGGCGCTTGCCATACCAATCGCATTCTTAGCCATCGCGATCGGGCTGTATCCGACCAGGCCATCAAAGCCAAGCCCCGGGATATGCAGCACATCCTCCGGCCTAAGAATCACCGATCCTGTTTTCATGGTCGGAGCTTCATCCTGGTATTTCTGGTATTCGTAATAGATTCTTCCCTGCTCATCGCGGTCGACTTTCATGCGGTCCGGCATCAGCGGATAAAGAGATACCACCTCTCCTTTCCCGTTCCGGATGATCTGCGCGTAGGCATTTCCAAATAATAGAAGATGCGTCATCAGCGTCTCCCGGAAGGAGAAGCTCGTCATCTCTGGATTTGGTTCATCATGGAGAAGCAGGTACAACGGATGGTTAGTTGCACGCTCCTTGGCTCCGTCCTTACCGTAGCGGTAAGTGATCAGTGGAAGGCCTGCCACTGCCTCCGCAAGAACTCGGACGCAGCAGTAAACTGCCGTAAGCTGCATCGATGACCGCTGGGTTACCGAGGTTCCTGAGCTGGTCCTTCCAATGAAGGGCCGATAGGAATCACCCGGCAGGCTGTTTCTGGGCTCTGCTCTTGATTTGAAAATTCTTGAAAAGATACTCATGTGTACTCCTTAAAACACGATCAATCCGCGTTCGTCATAAACGCTCGTTGTGTTCTCATGCCGAATGCAGCGATCCAGCGCCATGATGGCTGCAACAATGCCATCGATTTTCTCCGGCGACTTTGCTTTCGTAGGTTTGATGTTCTCAGCTGCATCACGGTCGACGACTACATTTCCGCTCATCCATCTCATGACCGGGTTACCGCCGTGGATGATCTTTCCTTCCATCAGGAGCTTGTAGAACTCCTTAGTAGGTGGCGACATATCCTTAAAGCCCTGGCCAAATGCAACCATTGTGAATCCGTCGTCGGTCAGGTTCTGGATGAGCTGTGTTGCGTTCCATCTATCAACTGCAATCTCTTTGATGTTGTATTTCTCGTACAGCTTGTTGATGAAGGCTTCGATGAAGTTGTAGTCGATCACGTTACCTTCGGTCGCTTGCAGGTAACCCTGCTGATACCAGACGTCATATGGGACAGATGCCCGTCTCACTCGAAGAGGGATCGTGTCCTTGGGTACCCAGAAAAAAGGCAGCATAATGTATTTCTCATCCTCAGTCCTCGGTGGAAACATCAGGACAAGGGCTGTGATATCTCCGGTGCTCGAAAGATCGAGCCCGCCGTAACACTCCCTGCCAGCTAAAGCATCCACATCGATTGGGATATTTCCTTTGTCGTAGATTTGCTCCGGAATAAACCGTGTGATCGAAGAGACCCACATGTTGAGTCGAAGCTGCTTGAACACGTTCTCCTCTGCCGGATTCTCCAATGCCTGGTGATACATATCCCGGACACGATCAATCTGGATCGTCTGCCCTAGGGAGGGATTCGCTTTGTACCAGTTCTTCTCGTCGTGCCAGTCATCCTGGTCGGTAAGGCCATAGACCACCGGGTAGAAAGTGTGGTCCACTTTTCTGTCTGCCAGAAGATCCAGTGCCTTGGTGTGCAGCTCATAGCAAATGCTCTCCTTATCCGTTCCGGCTGTCGTAATCAGGAAGTACAACGGTTGCTCTCTGGCATCGCCGGAGCCCTGGGTCAAAACGTCATATAACTTCCGATTTGGCTGGGCGTGTACCTCATCCAGCACCAAGCCAGAGACATTTAAACCATGCTTGGTCCCGACCTCGGCGGACAGGACCTGGTAGAAACCCGCGTTCTTGTAATTGACGATTCTCTTCGTGGCTGCCATGATCTTGGAGCGCTTCATCAGCGCTGGTGTCATGCGGACCATCTGGTGAGCAACATCGAAGACAATTGACGCCTGCTGCCGGTCAGCCGCAGCGCCATAGACTTCTGCGGATGGCTCATTGTCTGCGTACAAAAGATAGAGAGCAACGGCCGCTGCCAGTTCTGACTTTCCGTTCTTCTTCCCGATCTCGATGTAGGCTGTCCGGAACTGCCGGTGCCCGTTCTCATCAACGATCCCGAAGATGTCCCGGATGATCTGCTCCTGCCAGGGAAGCAGCCAGAACTGCTTGCCTGCCCATTTGCCCTTGGTGTGCTTCAGGTTCTCGATAAACCGGACCGCCCGATCTGCTTTCTTCTTGTCATAGTGAGAAGCTGGCAGCATAAACCGGCTCGTCTTGTAGTTTTTCAGTTTTGGATAATCTGCCGGTCTCTCTGTCATTCACCATCGCCTCCGAGTAATTCCTCCATGTCATCGGAAGGACCAGTGTTGTTGCTGTCCGCAACGATCCGGCTCCTGGATGCGGGCGTTAATCCGAACTGCTCTGCAAAGCGGTTCATGACCTTCAGGTAGGTCTGTGCGATCGATACCTGCGGGACCTGCTGCCAGTAACCGGAAGGTGTCCGGACGATCGTCCCATGCTGAGTGATAAATTCTTCAGCTTCTTTCCACCGGGCATAGGCCTGGCAGTATCCGGCGAATGCAGCCATATCGACTTCCGTCAGAATTCCAAGCTGCTCCATCTGCTTTGCGAGTCTCTTCCATTCCTTTTTTGCTTCCGGCTCCAGCCACTTCGGACAGCTCGGTGCTTTCTTCAGCGGCTTCGGTTCCGAATTATTCAGCGGGCGCTTACCAGGATTGCCTTCGAGGACCTTCAACGCGGTCGGCGTCGGCTTTCTTCCTCTGGTAGCCATGCCACATCCCTCCTTCCCGGTTTTCTGTATAAGAAAAGGACCAGCTATAGCCAGTCCTCAATAATCTATGTGTACGAGAGAAGGGAGCCTCGTGGCTCCCACCTCCCGGTCGCTTTCGTTTTCAGTTGTACTGTTGCATAATGATCTGGCAGGCGCTTGCCGTTGCCTCATCCTCCGGTTCCATGTCCCAGCCTCTGTCGTAGTTAGCTGTGTACCTGCCGTTTACCTTGATCGCGAGCTTTGAAATCCTGCCGCCATCGATGCCGTACTCCTCACTTGGCTCATCAAAATGCTTCACCCAGTATTTGCATACCGTATAGGTTCCGTCTCCGTTTGGTATTCCAATCGATCCCTGGCTCCACATGGCTTTACCTCCTCTCAGTCAATGGTGAGAAGGAAGCCGTGTTTCTTATCGAAGGTTGCTTCCGCATCACCGAAATGGTAGCTCTTGTTGCCATTGACCTCGATCATGCCCTGGCTCTTGGCGCCAGCCTGTTCGAATTTCCAAAGGCTCTCAAGTGCTGAAGTCCAGCCGCTTGTGAAGGTGAACGCCTTGATTCCGTATGTGCGGAAGGTTTCAAGAATGTGCTCTTCATCCTCGTAGGTTCCGTCCAGGTCGATGTAGGTGTTTTCGCGTTCCTTCATCTGTGTGTAGAGGCGCATCAGGTTTCCGTAATCTTTTCCTTCGGCCCTGACTTCCTCAAGGAGTACATGGTAGTCGGCTCTGGCCTTTTCTCCGGCTTCCTCACTCTTTCCTGCTGCCTCATAGGCTTTGTTGATGGCTTCGTACCTTCTGTAGTCTTTTTCAAGTGATCTCATGTTTTTTACCTCCGTATGTGTTTTCCCTTTCGGTACTGTATTAATCACTCTGCGGCGGCACTATATCCAGTTAATTCTGACAGATAAACTACACAAGATTGAAGGCTCAATCTTGTCTATTTTTGTACTCCGGTCATGATGAAGTCGGTATATTCTTTCCGGTGATCCTCAAGAAAAATGACAAGGTCGAAGCATTCAAGATCAAAAGCGATCCTCTGCACAGCCGGAATATCAAACATGTTAGTCTTCCCGGTATCGCGGACCTTCAAGATCTGGTCCTTGATTCTATCCGTCAGTACCTTTGGTACTACCTGGCATGCATCTTCACCGAATGCAACTGAAAGGCTGCTGCCATTGTCCCAGGAAACCATGATAGAACCAATGTCATCAACTCCCTTGACAGTGCCCAGGGTACCGACTGGCGGCGCCTGGGGATCATCCATCCTTACTAGTTCTACACGGCTTCCAATCGGATATTCCTTCCGGATGCGCTCGACTACTTCCTTACTCGGAAACTGCATCGCTTGTCACCTCCTCGGCCTGCTTGGCGGCTTTGGCGGCTGCACGCTTTGCCTTTGACTTTTCCTTTGCCGCGTCGATCTGCTCCTGGGTCCTGAAGGCGATGTGGCCAGAAAGGTTCCTAAGAAGGATCGCCCTGGTGGTCTTGTAGTCACTACCTTTCATGCCTAAGCGAAGAAGCCAGATCCTGGTGATGTATTTCTCGTTGCTGTCGTCGACCTCCTTCGCCATGATCCGTTTCTGTTCTCTGGCGGCTTTGGTCATCAGGGAAGCAAGATCCATAAAGGCCTTGACCTCATCGGCATCCTCTGCCTCCGGGAATCCGGTGAAGCGGATCCGGTCATCGGTAAACTCGATGCCGGCAAGTTCTCCGGCGTGGTTCTTGATGCATGCGATTGCCTTCTCCAGGCTTTCCGTATTCTCATCCTGCTGGAGTTCCTTTACCAGAGCCTCGGTTACTGTAAAGGTGCTACCGATGGCCTTGGCAAGAAGTCCTGCTCTCGAGTAGATCTCGCTCACCAGGTTCCGGATCGATATCCCGGTATGCCCTTCCAGCGGGAGTTCGATGTTCAGCTCGATTGGGAATGTTTCGGTCGATTCTTCGGTCTCTTCCTCAGCTGCTTCTTCAGGCTCCTTGGTTTCTGCTGCAGGCAGCTCCGTACCCTCAATAAGATCTTCCTCTGCCAGGGTGTTGATGATGTTCTGATCCATGTCGGTATCCTCCACCATAAGGCTTCCGTCCTTCCCGATCGTGTAAGCTCCGACTGTGTAAGTACAGTCCGGCATCCCGTTGTAATGCGGCTTAATTCCGGTGAGCTCTCCGAGTCTCTTTACCAGGGCCTTTCTGTCGTCTGTCTTCTTTGTGAATGTAAGCATGTTCTTTTCTCCTTTCGCTTTCTGATGCTGTTTACCTTTTCGGTGTCCTATACATCACTCTGCGGCGAAGGATTATCCAGTCATTTCGACCGGATTTTCAAAGATTGACCTATTACACAAATGTGCCTGGTAAAATTGTGCATTTTAGGATGATCTCTTTTTCTCTGCCTTCTTGCGGTTGTATTCCTCGATATAGTGGATCTGCTCTTCGTCTTCCCGCATATGATCCTCATCCTGCATCTGGCCAGCGTTCAGGATTGCTGCCGCTGCGCAGAACAGGATAGAGAGAACTACTGCGATAACGATCAGGACAATAATAAAGACGATCATGACTCTTCCTCATCCAGTGTCTGACAGACTTCCGAAAGGGTCAGCTCCTGCCCTTCCCGGATGACCTTGATTTCATCCCGGAGATCCTTGCCGGTATCCTTCTCGTGGAGCCAGAACCGCTTCACAATGACATCGACAAACTTCGGATCAAGCTCGATGCCTCTGCAGACACGGTTTGTCTCCTGGCATGCGATCAGTGTGGACCCAGATCCCAGGAATGGATCGAGAACGATGCCGTTCGTCGCGGAGGAGTTCCGGATTGGGTAGCTCATGAGGACGACCGGCTTCATGGTCGGATGGTCCTTCGAAGACCGTGGCTTATCATATTCCCAGACGGTGGTCTGCTTCCTGTCGGAGTACCACTTGTGGCTGCCCTTCAGCTTCCAGCCAAAGAGGCAGGGCTCATGAATCCACTGGTATGGTGATCGACCCAGGACCAGAGAGTTCTTCTTCCAGATGCAGCAACCGGAAAGATAAAAGCCTGCATCCTTAAATGCCTTACGGAAGTTCAGTCCTTCTGTGTCGGCGTGCCAGATGTAGATGGATCCGTCATCCGCCAGGTTTGCGTACATGGCTTTGAAGGCAGCCAGGAGGAAGTTGTAGAAATCCTCATCCGGCATGTTGTCGTTCTTGATCTTGCCGGCAGTCTCCTCGACATCAACGTTGTACGGAGGATCGGTCAGGACCAGGTTGGCCTGTTGCCCTTCCATGAGCTTCACATAGTTTTCTTCATTAGTGGAGTCGCCGCAGAGAACACGGTGCTTTCCCAAGATCCAGAGGTCTCCTTCTTTGGAGAAGGTCGGCTTCTCGAGTTCCTTGTCAACATCGTAGTCATCTTCCTTCACATCCTGATCGTGCACCTTATTAAAAAGCTGTTCGATCTCAGGCGGCTCGAAACCGGTCTTCCCGACATCGAAATCGCTGTCCTGGATATCTGCCAGCAGATCAGCCAGCATTGCCTCGTCCCAGGAACCAGTGATCTTATTGAGCGCAATGTTCAGTGCTTTCTCTCTGACCTTATCCACATCGACGACTGCGCAGGGTACTTCGGTAAACCCAAGGTCCATCGCAACGGTCAGTCTCTGATGGCCGCCGATGATCGTCATGTCAGAATTTACAACCAGCGGATCCGCAAAACCGAACTCATCAATGGAATCCTTGATCTTCTGATATTCCTTGTCGCCCGGCTTCAGCTTCTTCCTCGGGTTGTAGGCAGCCGGCTTCAAATCCTTCACCGGCAGAACCTTTAACTCTGCTGTTTTCATGTAACTCCTCCTTCGCCTTGCGGCGTTCTTCCCGTTTGTTAAAAGCCCAGCGGCATCGATTCGAGCAAAAGCTCCGCGGTCGCCCGATCCGGTTAGGCTCGATTGGTTTTCCACACTCCGGACAGAACCGTTTCGCGCAAGCAGCGATGAATTCGGAAAGGTCCGGAGAATCAAATTCCTGCTGCATGGCTCCTCCTGTCCACGAAACGCGCCGGTGTCCACGAAATACCGATTCGATTCCACGTAAAAAGGCAGCGGTGGATTCTGCTCCATCACTGCCTCTTAAGACGCCTTGCTCGGTGTGCATTTCGCGGACGCGCACCCGCGTTATTGCCTGATTTTCTGCGGTTTCTTAAGGGAAACTGCTCCTTGCCGGCCGCATCCGGCATGTACATTTTGCGGACCATCTGCTGGCCCTGCACCCCCGCCCTATGAAATTCGCGAAAATCAACAGAAGAGGGGGCGGCGGTCCCTGGGGCCAAGGCTCGTAGAGATTCTGACCTCCCCCGCCTCCGCAAGAATTTCCTCTCGAATCAATAATGATACGTCGGTGTCTCGTCTTCATTCCGAGTCTTCTGATCATGGCATCTCTTACACAAGGGTTGCCAATTCGATCTGTCCCAGAAGAGCTTCGGATCACCTCGGTGCGGAACGATGTGGTCAACGACCGTTGCCCGCGTGTACTGTGGAGGATCCTTCTCAAGACACCTGACGCACAAAGGATGCGCGCGAAGGAACTGCTTCGACTCCCTTGCCCATCGGCTGTTGTAGCCACGCTTGCTGGAAGGTCTCGCCTCATCTACGTGCAGTGGCTTGTGCTTGTCGCAGTACTTCTCACCCGGTTTGACCAGGGCACTGCAGCCTGGGTGTTTGCAGGGTACCAATGCTTTGTACGGCAACACTCCTCACCTCCAATAACAAAAGCCCTGTGAAGGTTTCCCTCCACAAGGCTTCATCTTACTTTGTTGCTGACTATACCATATCATAAGAGCCATCTGGACATTTGCGGACATTTCCGGCGTGTGTTAAATCACGGTCGGATTCTCCGGCACCACCACGTGGGCCAGTGCTCTGTCGTGCCATCTGCGGATGGTCCGCTCATCTGCATAAAGCTCGTCACCAATCCTGGTCCAGGTGTAGTTCTTGATGTAGCGATAGGTCAGGACCAGGCGTTCATCCACACTTGGAACTGCACTGATCACTTCCTGAATCTCTGCTTTCAAATGAAGCAGCAACTCTAGCTCCTCGTTCACCTTGGTCTCGTACTCCATGATCTTATCCAGGGTCTTCACGAACGGCGCATCCGTCGGATGATTCGGATTGTAGTGTTCTTCGAAACCGGGACTGCCGACGTCGCTGGCCAGTGCCCGCAGCGTGTTGATCTCATCCTGGTCTAACTTGATTCTCTGTTCCAGACGGTAGGCCTGATTCAAATATGCCTTAGGTGTCATTCACTTACCTTCTTTCTCAGTTCCCGGATCAGAAAATCCGGATCCACGGAAGTAAGCACACCAAACCATCCGGAATGAAAGAACCGCTCCAGCTGCAGGGCTTCCTGCATTGCTGCATCATTCGAACGATTCTTTCTCAATCTCTTCAGGGCTGACATGTAATCTTCTGCCGCCTGAATCACGATGGCATTGGCAAGATTCTCATAAGGATCACCGCCTGCTCTTGGTTTCTGCATATGCGCTCCCTCCGGTCAATTAAAAGGTTCCTTCGATTGGCATATGTTTGACTCTGATTGGCTTTATTTCAGATGTGCCCTTACAGCCTGGATCAGGTTTTCCTGAGTGGTATCCTTGTGTTCCAGTGCTTTCAGCACATCCTCATCGATCGTATCTTTGGTCACAATGTTATGAATCGTCACAACTTCGGTCTGTCCCTGCCGGTTGAGGCGGGCATCCGTCTGCTGCCGCATTTCAAGAGACCAGCAAAGAGAAAACCAGATCAGGATGTGACCTCCATGTTGCAGATTTAGGCCATGTCCTGCCGATGCCGGCGATATCAGCGCGATCGAGACCTTGCCGGCATTCCAGTCCTCGATATCCTTCGATGTCTTGAGGTCTCTTACCTGGTATCCAAGACCGGTCAGATAATTGATGATCCTGGTCCGGTCATGCTGGTACCAGTAAGCTATAAGAACGCTCTGGCCGACTGCTTCTTCAATCAGATCTGCCAGCATCTCGAGTTTCTTCTGATGGACTTCGACCACCTCATGGTTATCGTTGTAGACAGCGCCATTGGCCATCTCCAAAAGCCTGCCGGACAGGACCGCTGCATTGGCAGCATCAATATTCTCACCATGAAGATTTAGAACCAGATCTTTCTTAAGCTGCTCATACTGCTTCTTCTCTTCCGGGTCCATTTCCACCTCGTGATTGACGGTCAGGCATTTTGGCATGTCTGGAAGATAATCCTTCGCCTTCATACTGATCGTGATATCGGCGATCTTGTCGTATATGGCATCCTCCGCACCAGGCAGTGGCACGTAGTTGTAGACAACACCGGTGTATGGGTTCATGCCGCCTGGCTTGAAGTAGGTCTCGCGGTACTGGCCGATGAATCTTCCAAGACGATGCCGATCCGGAGATTCTATAATTGACACCTCACTCCAGAGATCCGGACAGAGACCGTTGCTGGCCGGTGTGCCTGTGAGTCCGATCATTCGCTTTATGAATGGCCGTACCTTCTTCAGGTACTTGTATCGCTGGGACCGATAATTTTTGAAAGAGCTCAGTTCATCAATTACACAGCAATCGAATGGCCATGGCTCATGATGCTTTTCAAAATACTCGACCAGCCACTTGATGTTCTCCCGGTTAACGACATAAATATCAGCATCCGCAAGAAGCGCCGCCGTTCTTGTCTTGGCATCACCGACAATAACCGACATTCGCAGGAACTTCGTGTGCTCCCAGTTCTTCTGGCATTCTTCAGGCCACACGTCACGGGCAACACGAAGCGGTGCGATCACCAGGGCTTTATGGACCTCGAAGGAATCAAACATGAGATCCAGGATTCCGGTGAGACTCGCTATCGTCTTGCCAAGGCCCATCTGAAGTATCAGGATGGCTTCCGGATGGTCCTCGATGAACCGGACGCAGTAGTTCTGGTAATCATGGAGCTGTTCCCGCTTTAACATCGATTCGCCTCTTTCCAGGTAAGGACGCTGATGGAGCCGGCTGTATTAGAGATGGCCTTCCGGTCAAGCTCCCTCTGTTGGATCAGGCCGGCCAGTTTCTCTGCCTGCTGCCGCAGCTTTTCCATGACTTCTTTGTAGTGGACTCTCATCTTTTCTGTGTAATCGAAAAGGTCATCGTAGTCACGGTTCTCAGCTTCCTTCTCTTCCATGAACTCCTCAAGCCACCGACAGGACTCATCGCCCATGTAGTGATCCACCAGATACAGGAAATCCCGAAGGCCCATCACGACCTGAATTTGCTCATCCTTCATCTTTATCACTGCTGCCATTACTTTCCTCCGATCTTCCCTATGATCTCCGGGACTTGGTCCATGCCATCCAGGACAAACACCTGGTAGCCAAGTGCCCGCATCTGCGCGTGGCGCTTTAGCTGCAGCGGTCTTGGTTTCTGACCAGGCGCCTTGACCTCGACAAAACCGATGTGACCTTCCGGCATAAGCACGATCCGATCCGGCATCCCGTCAAAACCAGGTGCTACGAACTTCGGACACATGCCGCCTGCTGCCTTCACGGATTTCACAAGTTCGTTTTCAATCTGTCTCTCTCGCATTTCGCATACTCCTTCCATGCTTCCTTGCATCACTCATTTTTATGGGAGGGTGACGGTCGGTGATAGTCACCTACTATTTCTCTCCTAATATTGAAATTTTTCATTTTTTCTAATACTGCGCGATAAAGGGTTTATGACCATCACCGAGTGTCACCCTTGGAATAAGCCTTGATTCTACAGGCATTTTCCGTTAAGACCAGGTGACAGTCGGTGATAGTCGGACGTGTAGATTAGTCCATAAAGTCGCCAATCTTAAGTCTCAACCCTTGCACAATGGCACCATTCTTGGTTTTCTTCTTTGAAAAGCCACGATTCTGAAGCTCCGTATAGAACTCCGTCGTACTACGGGTGAACTCACCCATACGATCGCAGTACGCACGATACTGGATATACAGTTCGCCAGATTTCTCGGTGAAGGATCCGACCTCGCAGCAATCCTCCAGAAAGGCACTCATCCAGTCGTTCCCATCCTTATAGTCATTAATGGCATCAACAACAACCTGTGGGCGCTTCAGGTGGAAGCCCTTATCGATCGCCATCTTTGCTCCTCCGATGACCCAGGACAGAATTGCCGGCCCGGCGTTCTCCACCAGGTAATCTGCGAAGTTCTTCACGTCTCCCTTGCCGGTAAAGCTGGCATTGAAGGGAATGACGATCAGTCGCCTCCAAGTACCGGAATCGGATGCACCGACTCTCGGCAGGTGATTCGTGTAAAGGACCACTGTATGGCTCGGTGTGAAATCACCCGGGTCCTTGAACTTACGCTCACCCTGGATTTTGTCAGTGCTGGTAATCTGCTTCAGAACAGAGGTCGACAGCCGCTGCCCTTCCTCCAGCTCTGCTGCAATAGCAAGGCGTTTCCCTTTCAGTTCCGTGATCTCCCATTTCGTGTTCCGGCGCACCCCGACTGTCAATGTGTCAGACGAGATTGATCCCGAATAGGAACCCAGGACACGTGCGATGCTGTTGAAAAAGGTAGACTTGCCGTTGTGGCCGTCGCCGTATGCAATGACCAGGGCTTCTACATATACATGGCCGATCGCGGCAAGTCCCATGACTGCCTGTACGTAATCGATCAGCTCCTGATCACCCAGAAAAGTTTTCTGCAAGGTATCCTGCCAGATGTCCACACCATGATCGCCCGGTTCCACCAGTGTCACCTTGGTCATGTAGTCCTCAGCCCTGTGCTCACGTCTACTGGAAATTCCCTGGCGGAGATCGTAGGTGGCTTCCGGTGTATTCAAGAGAAACGGCTGGTTATCCAGATCCTCATACTTGATGTAGACCATCGGCTGTGCTGCCTGCATGGCGGAGTTGATGTAGCGCATGTTCCGGCGCTGCATCACGAATGCGTGATAGGTAAGCGCAGAGACATATTCCAGAAGAAGCTGCAGCTGATTTCCTTCGAGCTCCCTGGCAGCCTTCTTTGTGTTGGCGAGGGTATCCTCATCCACACCAGAATTGAGAAGTGCCTGTTTGGTCTTGAACACCAGAAGCTCTGCGTCTGCAAGCTGCAGATCCAGGAACTCCTCGGTCGCTCCGATTGCTGCCGATGCGGACACCTCCCAGAACACACCATCATAGTGAAGGAATCCGGTCTGCTCGCTGTATCTCAGCTCATCGCCGTACTCCTCTGACAGAACCTTGGCCTGACCGATATCACTGTAGTCAGAAGGCTTCAGTGATCCTGCTGGTCCCTTCGGAAGAGCCTGGTTGAACTGGTCCGGTGGAATATACCCCGGCTGACTAGAGACCTTCTTCTCCCACTTCTTTGCCGAGTGCCAGATCTTAGAAAGCTCGTCGTCTGAGAGCGGCGGATCGCACTTCTCAGCTTCCTCCATGAAGATCTTGTGTGCTTCTTCATTGTGGCCGTAACGCTTGACCACACGGCCAGCAAACTTCGAGAGGGTTGAGTTTCTCTTCCCTGCGGGAATGGTATAACCGGTGTCCTGCGACTGCTGCTTCAGGAAGGATACGATCGAGGTCTTCCCGTCATGCCAGATAGCCTTTTCGCTCTCACAGCCGTAAATGAACCTGCCGGCATCAAGCGCCTGGTTATCAAAGAACGGATACACCTTCTGAATCTCTTCCTTGAGCTTTGCATACTTATCAGGATCTGTGATTGGAGCCGTCTGGAAGTACACATGGAACTTGGGTCTTGCCGGTTTCCCGTTCTTCTCCTTCATATGGTGGCGGCTGAACGTAACTGCATAGGGCACGTTCTCGAACTCATCCGCCAGTGCCTCCGGAGTGACCCAGGTTGCCGGATCCTCACTCTGATCGTTATCGCAATCCATCACGACGCACTGTGATGTCAGGAAGTTGTCGTTGTTACGGTAGTTGCCTTTATACTCGGCACAGACATGATCTTTGCGGATCACCTCCAGAAGGCTATCAGCATCGGTCACTTCATGCTTATCTGGATAGAGGCAGTTTTTCTCATTACCAGTACACCTGGCTGCATAAAGAATCAGCTTCATTAGCGAATTTCCCTCCTCTGGTCATCCAGAACCTGCGTGATAAACCTCAGTGCTTCAATGATGGTGGTGAGCTCTGCGTCACCGCCGAGGGCAATCACGACACCATCTTCGTCGCCCGTATAGTCGTGGGTCGGCCTCACTTCGATGTCCGTACCACCCATATCCTGGATGCGGATATAGGTTCTGGACCCGTGACCGGTGTCACCACCCTGGTAGCCGTTGGTACCGGCTTCAACCTCGAGGATGTTGCAGTTGTAGATCTCCCTCTTAAATGTCTCGATGGTCTTGCCGCCGATCTCGCGTTCTCCCGATGTTACTTCGTACATTTCAGTTCCTCCTTCGTTACAAAGCGGACCGGCATTCCCTTATGCTGGGCACGATCGATTTCAACCTGCATACCAGGTGAAATCACATCACCGAATGCCCAGAGCTCCGCGCACTTGGAAAGCAGAGCCAAGTCCATGAACATTGCTAAATCCCGTTCGGTTTCTTCCTGCATAAACTGTGGAAGGTACAAATGCGGCGTCAGCGGAATCCCTCCTTCGTCTACAACAAACCTGCTGTATCGCCTTGCCCGCTCAAGGTTCCCTTCGATATCTCCGGAGAACGGTGAGCAAACATAGATGACTGGCCGAAAGGAAAACTTTTCCGTCTCCCGGATCGCCTGGTAGGCTGTCATATCCATGTAACCTTCCGCATTCTTCTTATCTAACCTGCTCTTACATCGCACATGCTTACCTCCATTTCTGGAAGGATAAAAATTGAGCTCTTTCTGTCCTTCCAAAACACACAGGACAAAAAGAGCCCAACTGAGCAAAAACGATGTTAATCTTTCTGATAAAAATCACAGGCGTAACCATCTGCCCGCAGGAGCAGCCCCGGAATCCACGGTGGCGTCTTGCCCATCAGTCTGCAGACCTCATCAAGCGAGACCTCCTCCCTGCATTCGATCACAAGCTCGTCATGAATGTGGGCGCAGATGAAGTATTCCCTCAGCGTCTGCATCGCATAGCAGAGAATATCCCGGCAGATCGCCTGGGTAATATTTTCCACGAACTTCGGGCCGTACGAGCTGATCCGGGACCAGTGTTTCGTAGAATCGAGCCCCATGTAGGTCACGCAATCCTCCCCGAATTGATTCAATCCAATCTGGGGCTTCACGTAGGAAAGGCACCTACCAGAGGGAAGCGTGATAAAGAGCATTCCACTCTTACAGATGAACTGGAATCCGTGTGTCTTCGTTGTGGTATGGAGCCGGACTGCCTTCTTAACCGCAGCATCGACAGCCCACCAGAAATCAACAATATGTGGATTGGTACTTCGCCAGGCATCAACCAAAGGCTGCAGCTCAGATTCGTCGAGTCCCATTTCGATAGCGCCCATCGCCTTGAGTGCCCCGACCGCGCCTCCGTAGCCGAGCGCCAGTTCTGCGATTTTGCCACGCTGCCTCAGGTGCCCGTTCTCACCGTGTTTCACGACCCTGCAGTGAAACATCTGCGAAGCGCTCTCACAATAAATGTCTTTGTTGGCGGCAAAGGAATCGATCCGCCACTGCTCCTTAGCAAGATATGACAGGCACCTTGCTTCGACAGCAGAATAATCAGCCACGTAGAATTTGTATCCAGGCTTCGGAACGAGCGCGGTCCGGATCAGCTCTGAGAGCGCCTCCGGAACTGAATCATACAGAAGCTCCATTGCCGCATAGTTTCCAGTGCGGACCAGCTCACGGGCTTCATTCAGATCCGGCATAGCATTGCGTTTGAGGTTCTGTAACTGAACCAGGCGGCCTGCAAATCTGCCCGTCCTGGGGGCACCCATGAACTGGAACATGCCTCTGATTCGGTTGTCGTTGCAGACTGCCCGCTCCATCGTCTGATATTTTTTGATCGAAGATTTGGCTGTCTGCTGACGAAGCTCCAAGACATGCTTAAGGTCTGGCGGTGCCGTCTTCATGAGCTCCGCCACATCCTTTTTCCCAAGCGTATCGGTCTCAAGGCCATGATCAGCAAGGTAATTCTTGAGCTGCTGAACCGAGTTCGGATTCTCCAGACCAGTGATCCTTTTCAGCTCGGCAATCATGCTCTCGTGGGTCATGGCATCAATATCGATCGCATTTTTCACAAGCTGCATGTCCACCATCGTGCCTCTGTCGTTAATCATCTGATCAATGGTGTATTCCTTCCAGACAGAATCTGGAACTGGATATTTCTTCAGACGCTCCTGAATGGCAACCTCGACCTCAACATCGCGGATGTTGTAAGACTTGAAAACGGCCCACTTATCTGGTGCATCTGTCGGATAGTTCCTGGTCCTGCCACCGTTCGACTTTGTCGGTGCACAGGGTTGGCAGAAAAAGCGGATCAGGTCTTTGCCCTCGTGCATCTTCTGATCCTTCAGTCCGAGCACTGCACCGACCTGTGCCAGCGACAGTGGCAGCCCACGATAAGCGGACCAGACCATTGAACAGCGCCAGGAAGAAGGGTCCAGGTAGTGACCGACCGAATCCTCAGGTGAGCCGTAGCTCCGGAACCGATCCGGATAGTTCTTCCTAAGATAGGTCGAGATACAGACCCGCTCAAACATGCAGTTGAACGCCCACTTGATAATGCCAGGGTCCGTCAGTGCATCCAGGATCTCCTCTGGCAGCTTCTCACCCGATACCAGGTCCACCGTTGTCACCGGTCCGTGGTCGATCGAGTACCCGAAGAGCAGAATCTCGAAATCCTCTGCCTCGCTGTACTTATAAACACCAACCTTGGAAAGGTCAGCAGACGAATACGTCTCGATATCAATTGAGAGATTTTTCATTTGCTTCCTCCAGTCAAAAATGCCAGGCGGGATCGCTCCCGCCCGGCTTACCGCTTACTCCTGATTCTCTGACTCAGGATGCTTCTTTTTCTTTACCAGGTTTCTGATACCCTTGACGATGGACTTGATCAGTTCCACAAAGCCCATGATGCAGAAACCTACCATGATTCCGAATCCGCCTGAGATCAGGCAGTGTTCCATAAATTCGTACATAATTTGTCACCTCATTTTTCTGTGATAGACAGGCGGCAGGACCAGCCTGCCGCCCTTAGGCATTACCGAATTACATCAGTCAAGGAAACCCTCGTCATCGTTGTCATCCAGATCAGCGAAATCATCCTCCGCACGAGCTCTGCTGCCGAGCGGCTCACCATCACGAATCTTCTGAAGATTGTTCAGTCCGCAGGCAATGCCCTTGTTGCCGGAGCTGTTGAATGCGTAAAACGAGATCGAAGCACGGCCGTAAACACCACTGTAAACCTCGCTGTGATCGATGATCTCCTGACGATCAGCATCCACGATGCCAGGCGCCGTAGTGGAGTTCGCGTTGATGAAGTAGGAATCCTTGTAAGCCTCGTCATCCGGTCTCTCGGCATCGCCATCTCTGAGCGGTGTCTTGATCGCGGACAGTGCCGGAACGGATCTTCCGTTGCCCTTCAGCTTGGCTTCCCCTTCGTGGTACGCAGCCTCAATGGCGGCCTTGATCTTCGCAACGGTTACAGTATCCTTTTTCGGGATGATCAGGCTGACGCTGTACTTCGGTGCACCGCCGTTGATGCTCTTCGGCTCCCACGCGTTGCAGTAGGACCAGCGGGTATCCTTGCCAGTAATCACTTTTGTCGGGTTCATCATTGTCTTAGACATATTCTTTTCCTCCGTATGTCACTCTTTGAAATCATCTGCGGCTGAGTTCATCTCAGGCCGTTTATCACTCTGTGGAACCAGTGTTGGTTTACCCTGCGGTCGTTCCACAAGACCGCCGAGCACCTCATTGAATTTCTTCTTACCCATGAGAGATGTCATAGCTGTAATGCCAAGAAGCCGCTTCTCATAAGGATCGAAGCCTGCTGCCTTTGCAGCTTCTACCACCATTGCCTCGTTGGTGTACTTCCGGTTAGCCCGACCCTCGACCAGCTTGAATCCGGACCATCTCTTTCCGGAGAGCGCCTTCTGCAACGCGTAGTCCTTCAGGTCGGATGCCCAGGATGACAGCTGGTCCAGCTTCGACAGGATAGCCTCGATCTCCTCATCTTCGAGTGTCGGCGGCATCGCAAAGTCATATCGCGCGAGCTCCAGGTTCGTTTCTGCCCGTTTCCTGCAGTTCGCTTTGACACTGCAAAACTGGCAATGATCGCCTGCTTTGAATTCGCCCTCGCCTACGAACGCGAGCTTTGCTGCCGGTACCAGAACGGTATCCGCCCAGGTGAGAAGATCTTCCTTACTCATCTCCGTCTCGCTGACATGATCGAGGCGCGGCTGAAAGATCACCATCTTGACCTTCCGGATGTCGTAAATGCCATCGAACATGTCTACGCAGCCAAGTGCGTAACACTTAAGCTGACTGGAAGAGCTGTCGACCTTGATCCCGGTCCCGTATTTCAGATCCACAATCGTCAGCGTCTCATCACCGACGATCAGTGCATCCGCGGTACCGAAGGATTCCGGTATCCACCGAGAGAGATCAAGCTGCTGCTCAACAAGGACCGTTGGATCGTGACAGGTTTCCTTATCCTTCTCGACCTGCGAGAGCACGTAGGTAACGTAGTCGTCTGTGGCTGACTCCATTTCCTGGTCGTAGCAATCGAGGTCTCCTGTAGGGTCTCTGGCCTTCCTGCCTAGTGCTGTCTTCAGCTTGTACTCGGCAAGGCTGTGCGCGCAGGTCCCCTGGATGGCATATTCAGATGACCGACCACCGGTATCGGTATTGAGCTTTGCCGAAGGTGGACATGCGATCCAGCGGTTACTTGAGGATGCCGACAGGAATGCGTGCTTATCAGGCATCTGGAATCACCTCCGCCTCCTTGAGAAGAGCTGCGTAATCTTCTGGCTTGACCTCGGAAAGTTTCGCGGCGCCATGCTTCTTCAACAGCTCGCGAATCGCATCTGTGTTAGCCTTGCTGACGCGAGTCTTCCTGGCCATCACCTCTCTGAGTTCCTCGAATGAGATCTGCTTCGGCTTTTCCTTATTAGCAGTATTTTCTTTTATAGGCTGCTTACCCTCTTCAGGTTTTGCCTCTTTCTGGTTCGTACTGGAGAAGATCTCCCGAAGTGAATCGGAAATACCGATCAAGTTCTCACCGCACTTGCGCATCTCATCCAACGTTAGAGATAAGTCGCTCATCTTTGACATGGTTACCTCCCTTCTGTGCTGGGGCTTCTGTCATCCGCATCCTGCAAGCGATCCGATCTGATAAGATACTGATTACTTGCAGGAGTGAGATAACATCAGCCCTGGTGTACCATCCTGTGTTACGGGTCATGTTCGACACCTGCCTTTCTGGAAGGACTTGTTCTTCTTCATCCCTTCCAAAACACACAGGACAGTTTCCACCAGACTGAGCAAAAACTTTTTGAAATTTATCTGAAGTCTTTCAGCTGCTCCCGGAGTGCCTTCAGCAGAATCTTCCTTCTGTAACTGACGGTCGTCTGCGGAATGCCGGTCTGTGCGGAGATCTTCCTATCAGAAAATCCTTCACCGAACAGTTCAATGATGGAGCGATCATCCGGTGCAAGCTGCGCCAGTGCCTTATTCAGCTCCTCGATGGCGATGTTCATCATGACCATGTCTTCCAGGCTATCGCCCTGCTGCGGAATATCGAGTCCGTCATCCAGCATCCGTTCAATGGATACGGGCGCACCAGTCGCTGCCTGATCGCAATGGCTGCAGTCGCCTGTACAGCGATGACCGCCGACATTGCAACGCCATGCTCTCTGGCGACGCTTCATCTCCGCCCATGCCGGTCTCTTGAAGGCCAGGTACACTTCCTCGGTGACCGGAACCATCTGTCCGTTGATCTCGATGTAACGCTGCTTGTTGTTATTATTCTGTTCCTGCTTTTTCATTTTCTTCACCTCGTGGCCGAGGCACAGAAAGCAGGAATCAGAACGGGTCCTAGCCGATCCAGACCCTTCTAAGGCGTAATAAGACGCACGAAAGAAAGGTCTCCGTTACAGCTTCACAAGTCTGTCTCTTATGACAGATGGTGAAACTATTACGGTACCTGCTTTCGTGCGCACTCCAGCCGATATCAAATTTTCAAAGTTCTGCTACGTAGATATAAAGGTTTGGATTGTCGGACCTGAGCTGGCCCGTGAGAAAGATTAAGAGCTGTCGTAGAACATGTCGTTTTCCTCCGTAGGTTTTCATTGGTTTACATATTTCATTAGGATTTCTCCTAACATGCTTATTGTCGCTGATATCGAATTTTCAAAATATGGTCACGGCATGGGCAGAATATGGGTGCGATATGGAAAATTAAAAATAGGTAAAAAAATAGCCCCTGCGAAGTCGCAGAGGCATAAAAAAAGAGGAGAAGTTCTTGTATCCTCCCCCTCAGTCAGTTCAATCTGTATATCCAATCAGAAGTCCGTATCTTCCAGGCTCTTCTCCATGCGTATAATATTCTAGCTTGGTATCCTTATAATCAATTTTCGGTATGCTGTTTTCTACAATGATGACCTGCCCACAATCCTGGTGAGCGACCATGTAATTGAAAAGTCCCCTTCTCATATAATCGGTGGTTTCATCCCCACCCTCTTTTAAAGACAGAATCGGAGAATCAAGCAACAATACACCCAGTCCATGCTTTCCGCTTTGAGCGAGGTATTGATGAAGAGCAAGCGCCACCACAGTATTTAGGAAGGCTCGATATCCTTTTCCCCATCTCAGCTTCTTTTTCCCGTTGACGACAATGTCAAAATCATCGCTGTCAAAATCAAAGAAGCAGTTTTTATAATTATGAAATTTCACTTCCTTCAGAATTTCGATCAGAAGATTATTGAAGGCATCCACAAAGTCCTCGGAGAAGTTATCCTGCGCTTTGAACGGTGCCTGTGCATCATTTGGATCCTCTTCCTTCTTTTTAGCAGAGGTCATGAATTTTTCAACTTTCTCTATCACATCCGTGCGCGCACTTCTGTCGATTGAAAGCTTCAGGCCGCTGATTTGATCCTGCAAAGCCTGTATTGCAGGCTCAAGTTCCTGGTTTATTATATTAGACAGCTTGTCACTTTCCGCTCTAAGCTCGTCTATCATCGCTTGATGACCGGAAATTTCAGAATCGATATCGTGTTGTGCATCCATTACATCATTAAGCTGAGGCAATATTCTGTTCAACTCAGCTTGAGCGGCTTCCTCATACGATTCCCTTTGTTCAGGATGAATATCTCCGCCACAGAACGGACATTTCTTAGGCTGTTCAACAGACTCCAGTTTCTGCTGACCATCTACAATGAAACTGATTCTCCTGATATCTGACCGGTACTGACTCAGCAGGATCTGATAACGGTTCTTCATCGATTTCGCCGATTTCTGCAAGTCTTTTACCTCAAGGATCCTGTCTTCAATCTCCTGACGCTTCTTCGATGTCTCTGAAATTTTATCCTGGGCTTCCCTAATCTGCTGTACAAGATCATCAATGGCCTTCTGAGCCTCTTCTCTAGAAAGAACATCTTCCTCTTCGTCTGGCTTCAGCGTCGATAAAAATGCAAGATTTTCTATCTTTACAGCCGCTCTTGCCTTATTCTCCGCTGTTTTCTTCTTAGGATCCTTCTTTTCCTTGTATTCCTGGAAATCATTCTCATTCAGAAAATATAACAAGGTACTTTTTGTAGCTGTTTTGGAGAAAGGTCCACCCTTACTAAAAAATATGCTGTCTTTTCCGATGACGTTTCCTTCTGCAACACATATAAGATTCAGAAACGATCTATACGTGAGACTCTGCCTGCCTCCATTTTCATTTTTAATAATTTTTACACCCTCACCAACTCCCGTTATGGTCATCCACACACGATTGATAGGGTACTTTGAGTTGCCAGCAGTATACGTATGAGACTCTATTTCCGGATCAGTGCTTTCAACCTCGATCTTTGTACTGCCTAACCCGCGATGCATAGTCACCAGACCATTTTTCGTACGTACAGCAATATGGACCGTATCGCATCCGGTATCTTTATCAATGACAAATTTGTCATAATCCAAACCGCACATAAAATCAAAACTATCTAGAATCCAGCTCTTACCAGTATCCGATGCGCCATGAATTATATTCAATCCATCCTTAAACTTTACTTCGGAGTCTTCAATGCCCGGTCCGGTATACCAGAGTCTTTCGATATAATATCTGCTATTCATGGGGCACCACCTTTTCCTTTATTGATTCAACAGCTATAGTGTTGATCTGTTTTAAGATTTCCTGTTCTGAGTAACCGGCATATTTATCCAACACACAGTTAACTTCTCTCCTGTAGGAATCCGCATATCTCGTATCAAGCGATTGCGCGAATTCCCTTCCTTGCTCTGCGATGCTGAACAGAAATCCGTCTTTTGTTGCCTTCGCAGTAATAAGCCCCCTCTTAACAAGAAGATTTACTGCCTCCCTTGTGAGTTCCTTTCTAGTCGCGAATTCCGCGAATTTGAAAAGATTATCTCCATGAAGATTATTATCCGATGTATGAAAGCTCTGTCCGTACAACGACACAAAATCAATTGCAGCAATCATATTTATTGAAAAATCTGCTCGTCTCTCGGTCTGCAGCAGAATAACCGTTCTCAACGCAGTTTCAAAAGGAGTATTAAAAATTTCATTCATCTTCAGGCTCCTTCCACGTTATTATTTGATCGTTTGCCAGCATATGACACATACCGATTTTTTCCGCAGAGCCAATCCATCCGGGGAGCAAGGAAATAAGTGATCTTGTGATGGGCATCCCCGCTGCGAACCCAGTGACTGCTGTCAGTTTATCAAAGCCATTGTCATAAGTCTTGATGTAATGAGGATATATCCCATCATTGACCTCATCCTTCATTTCATCAAATTCTTTATATTCAATAGGAAGCACCGCATCTTGAAGAGATCTCCGGATCGTTTCCATTGCATAAAAGCATTTTCTCTGTTGTGAAAAATCTCTTTTATAAGTACGATTACGATCCACCTCACTGCGGGTAAGTCTGCCCCTTCCTTCTGCATCTCCGTATGCATCGTACAAAGCATTAACATAATTCAGCTCTACATCATCATCTACGATTACCGGAACTTTTATGTTTTTCGGCCTCGGATATTTGCTGAGGAGAGCTTTCAGATCAGTGACATCCTGCTGAATATCTGCATCCGTAATGACTGCTCTTCTTACTGGCCTTAGAATTTCCCCAGCATCCCATTTAAGAATACTGTCGGTCTCATCGACATGGATTCCTCCATCAGTGCCAGTATATCGATCTATATACCCGTCATCGATCTCAGCGATTCCATCAGTACAATCCTTATTGTTAACATTCAGAATCGCGAAGCGGTACAGTGATGCCAGCAGATACGCCAGGTCTATATACGAAGCTGAAAGAACATGCTCCTTTGTAAATCCCCGCAGCCATCCGACAGAATCTCCCGTAAGTATATTTTGGTCATCATTCAGGACATGCTTTATTGCCAGAACCAGTGCCGTCTTCTTTCCCGTATTGATCATCGGAATCACAAGGTTTCGAAAGTTTTCTGCAACATCCTCCGGATCATTGTTTCTTGCAGCCTCAATCACATCATCCGGCACATTATCATGGCCGCTCTTTAAGTGTCCGGAGAGCGCTCCGTCGCGGATCACAGATGTATCGGAACCAAAAGAGGAAAATACAGCATCACGCAAAGGGTCATTCCTTACGTTCTGACCCTTCGCTTGATAAAGTAAAACCTGCAATGTACCGAAACAAACACGCTCCATTAACGAAGCCACCCCCTTCTCGAAATTATTCGATCCCCAGTGCCTTGATTACAGTATCCTCCGGGCTGCTGTAGAACGATATCTGGAACTTTGCAAACAGCTCTGCTGGCACCGTCGGTATATCTGCCGCGCTGCTCATCGGAATCAGTATCCTTTTCGCTCCGGCATCAAATGCAACCTGAAGCGTAGAAGCCAATTCCTCGACTTTATTGACGGTCCCGCCGATACTCATAGATCCCAGTACACACAGCTGCGGCAATACCGGCTTATCGAGCGCAACGCTGCAATAGGCGACCATCGCCGGCAGCGATACATTGCTTGAAAGACCCACACCCTGGCAATCCTGAATAGCCATGATGTAATCCTTGTTATCCGTAGAGATTGATGCACTGATCTGCTTGGCATTTGCCCGGAAATAATTCTGAGCGGTCTTTACAGACTCCTTCGTCTCCTTAGCACTCTGCATGCCTGTGACGTCAAATTTTCCGCTACCGTTCGTTATAGTAGCTTCGAACTTGAACAGGCCCATCATGCCGTTCGTTCCATTGCAAACGGTGTAGACATGCCCAGGCTTTCCCAGACCTTCCGGAATCAGCTTGCCGCCGCCCTGCTCAAGAACCGGAACGGAAACCTCTTCCATGTTGTCATTGCGGATATAGCTGAACTGCACATCGTAAAATTCCATTCCGCCGATCTTCTTCAACTGCTCCTTGACCCTGCGGCGTCCTTCAATGGCGTACTTCAGGATCTCCTCCATCTGGTCTTCCGTGTATTTTTCGTCCGGATAGATGAGCTTAGTAAGTCCGGATACCATCTTCCTTACGGCAATCGTGTCACGCTGGTTCAGGCACCTACCGAGCTTAAAATATTTATCAAAAGCATCCGTCTCTGGTACCTTACGCATCTCCCGCATCCATTCTGCAAGGTAATCCGAGATGAAGCCATAGTTATCAGTAAAGTACTCAGGCCTCATCTTCGGGATTTCCCAGCCGGGAATATAGCAGTGCATACGGTCAAAGAATGCACTATCGATCATGGCTGTCGGGAACGGTTCAAACAGGTGCGATGTCTTAAGCAGATAATCCACACTCTGATTGATATTTCCCACAAATACCATCGAGGCATTCGCTTGAATGGCATCCTTGCCGCGGGCAAAGGATCCTGACGCCATGTAGTCCTTCATGATCTGCACGCCGTCCTTGTCCTTAAAATTGATGCCAGCGACCTCATCAAAAGCCACTACATCCCAGAGACCAACCAGGCCGACCTGCCGTCTGCCCATGTTATAGAAGAGGTTAGCGACAGTTGTCTGTCCTCCTGAAATAAGGATAGAGTTCGGTGAGAGTTCCTTGTATATATGCGATTTGCCGGTTCCCCGAGGGCCCAGTTCGCAGATATTGACGTTATTTTCTACAAGCGGAACAAGTCTTGCGAGCAGGTGCCACTTTACACGATAATCAAACTGTGTCGGCTCCATACCGCAGGAGCGCAGGAGCAGGTCTATCCACTCTTCCTTCGTAAACTGGCTCCTAGCCTCGATGATCTCGTTCTTGTCCAGGTTGGGCATCTGAATAGGTGTGATCTCACTTATTACGAATGGGCTCTTTTTCTTTTCATCCTCATCGTAGAAATACGTCAGATCAACGATGCACCAGATACCTCCAGCAAGAAGTTTTTCATATTCCCGGATATACTTCGGATGAACATAGAGTCCCTTGATTCCGAGGAAGAGGAAGTCCGCCTCATACTGATCCGTATGCTCATTCAACTTGACGCTGACCTTGTCAATGACAGTATGATTGCCCTCTTCCTTGATCCTTGCCTTGATCTGCTCAGCTTCATCCGGACGAACATAATTGTCCGACAGGATTCGCTTCACTTGCTCGATGCCTGCTTCCACCTCGGCTTCATCATCAGAGGTGCAGTAATTTCCAAGAAGATACTCAAGGACATATGTAGGCACATTAGCACTGTCCTTGATCTTCTTCGTCGCCCCCTTCGGGACCACTCTTCCGGAGAAGATCTCAAATACTTTCTTATCTAACTGATCCATTGTCTACGCCTCCATCAGAACATCTTGAACTGCAGGATGTCTACTGTGAACTGTTCCTTCTCGATGTACTCATCCGGCTTTTCAATATTCCGTAATATCAGGTAATAGCGCTTGCTTCGATCAAATTCAATATTCATCAGGTTAAAGCGAATCTTCGTGCTCCTGGAATCCACATCGTCACTTTCTGAAGCTGCAACGAAACGATATTCGCCGGAAACTTTGTTTCCGTCCTCATCCACCAGATAAGTCTCACAGGTGATCGCCTGCTTCCGTTCCTCAATCTTCTCATACTGTTCGAACTCAAGCGTAAAGCTCCTATTCGTAATCTTCCTTGTAATGCTCTTGAGACGGACGCCTACCGGTGTCACATCTTCCTTGCCCTTCGCTGCAGATAGTTCTCCGATATGAATGACCGGAACAATTGTCTCCTGCAGGGACGGACCGCCATGAACATACTGCAGGCCGCTGCCTTGGGTCTTAAATAGATCGTAGCCATAAGGCGTGATGATCTTATATTCTCCATCTGATACTTCCGGCAACGGAAATTCGACTGTATACGGAATCTGCATCGATTTATCATCAGTCAGTACAAAGCGCTTGGATGCCTCTATAGCATGCAGCGACATGACATTGCTGTATTTCTGCGACTCCTCGATCTCATTTCTCCGATACATGAAGCCATGATCGGCTGTTACATAAAAATTGGAGATCTGCAGGCTGTTGTACAGTTTCCTGATAAGCAGCAGGATCTCATTCACTGCTGTCCCGGCTACGTCGAAGACCTTACTTTCGTTATGTTCGCCGGCTTCATCCACAACATTGTGGTAAATGTAGACAAGTGATTTATCCGCCATATAGCTGCGGAGCTCCGCACGAGACATCTTGTTGATCTTTTCGTAGCGAATCGCGGCATAAGATTCCTTCTTAGCCTTAAGCACAGCATCTCTGGCATTCGTATCAACAGTAGACTGTGAATCCACCATGACCAGTTTATTGACATAGGTCATAAGCCTGTGGGGAAGGAGGGAGGCCATACCGAACCTTGTCTCTGAAGGAAGCGGTGATACTGCATAGTTGATCTCTTCCGTTCCCTTAAGGATCGTATCCGCCTTGATCTTCTCGAAGAGGTCATGGCCTATCTCATAGCGCAATCCATCAGAGATGATGACGAAACACTTCTTGTAATTCTTGTTCTGCACTTCCTGGTAGAAGTCATTAGACGTCTTTATGCCAGTGAACTTCCACGCACCTTGCTCTTTCAGCGCATCGCTGTATGCCTTGCCGAGAGGATCGAGGAACTTCGCCTGATATGTGGATTCTACTAAGCTGAGAAGATCCTCCATCTCAGGGATCGGAACCTCTATCTTATTGAAATTGGCACAGATTCTTCTGTAGTAGGTATCTACCAGATACCAGGAATCTGCATAATTCTTCACATATTCCGTAGCCAGAAGTCCTGTCGGGATCGTCTTCTCTATCTTCTTTAAGAACGCCATGACCGAGCTGAGAATCTCATACTCTGCCTGATGCGTCTCATACCACATGGAATTGAGTCTGTATGAGATAACCCTCTCGAAGGAATCATAATCCAGGCTGCCGTTCACAAGGCTTGCAGAAATCTTCTTGATGATGTCACTGTCGATGCACTCGAAAATGTCTGCTTCCTGTACACAGGTGATATCCCTTGCCACAAGCAGACCCTCAATCTTCAGATCAATAGCAATATCTCGCTGCAGATCCTTGTACCGTTTATCCTGCTTGATTTTATCTACGAAGAACTTGGCGTCCATTTTCCCAGGTCCATCTATCTGATATTGCTGATAGAAGGACGGCAGGTCGCCAAAATCTGCCCGCTGCTCGAGAAGAGCTGTGAACATGAACTTCTTCGTGAGTGTGCTGATCTTCTGGTCGCCTTCGTAGTTATAGTACTTGCAGATTTCATCCCAGAGATATTCTTCAAAGCCGAACTTCTTAAGGTCCGCGTATTTAGTACCATCGGTATCAAAAACAAGCTCCGTCAGAACGCTCTCGATGGATCTGGATGCCGCCTTAACCAGGACGCACATCATAGCCATTCGAAGGTCGCTGGACGCCATAGAGTCGTTCACCTCAATATAATTACCCAGTTTCTTTGTTCTTCCCTCGGCATCAAAGAACTTCGCATGCCATTCGATTACACGACGCAGATCCGTATTCGTAAGGCCGAGCCTTCGCATAGTCAGCGCTACGGTATCCGCATAATATTCCTCGCTATACATCAGCACATCCAAAAGCCAGTTCTCTTTATCTGCCGGCTTCTCATGCGGAATATAGATCAGATAGTTTGAATCAGTATCGTCGTGCTCAAGCGTCTTCTTGACCGCAAACTCATTCTTATCACAGACGAGCACCTTGCAGCAGTCATAGTTGTCCTGCGTAATGTCGTCCTTAAAATTTACCGGCGGATCATACCAGAATATTATCTTCCTGCTGCTTCCTTCGTTTTCCTGAAACAGCCTGATGATTTCCTTTCTGGCTTCCTGATAATCTATACTTGCCATTCGCTGTTTCTCCTTACTTCAAGGGTACGAGCAGGTCTTTCTTCACCTTGGTCCCGCTGTCCGTTACAAGTTCCACGCCCTGGAACTTAGCGTAGTTTTCCTTAACACCATCATCCAGGTCGATCTTGATGTACTGGTTTGCCATGTGATCGAGGACCTGACCGTATTCGATTGCTTCGTTATATGCTGCTGCCAGGTTCTGACGCTCTTTTTCAAGACGAGTCTTGTCTCTCCCCTCGGCCTTGGCAATCTGACCATTCAACTCATCCAGTTCATTCTTCTTACGTGTGGATTCCGGCAGATAATACTTCGCATTGATTCTGGCAAGTGTGTCCTCGTTATAGCGATGCATGTAAATCACGCACTTGAATCCAGCCTTCTTACCGCTGGAGAACATCCAGTAAATTGGACGTTTCTGATAAATTTTCAGATGATCCGGATAAAAGCCATCGTTCAGATACCTGTTCAAAGTCTCCTCTGAGGACTCATTATTATTCTTGCCAAGAGCCTCAGCGATAAAGTCGATATTCTGACGATAGGTATCCTCACCGTATATCACCTTGATGAGCCTGATAATCTTTGTCGTCAGACCATCTTCCATTCCTAACTTTGTATAGATAGGAACAATGCCGTCATCATCCGGCTGATATGAAACATACTTCGATGCATCCCAGTCACCGCCGGCATAGGCAAGTCCGTCGACATCAAGAGAATAGCGCCCCATTACGATTCCGATGAGATAGGAAATTAGAGAGCGGATGTCGCGTTCCTTATCTGCAAGGCGAACTGTAACATCCTTGTCTTCAACCTCCGGAGTCAGCTCATCCTGCAGGCCATAGATATCGATAAAGATACGGTTCAGTTCCTCCTCATTGGACTTCAGTTTATCAAAGCGATTCTGACAAGCCTTTTCCCAAGCCTGATAAAAAGAAGAAACATATTTCTTTCCGTCATCTATAACGCCGAAAACAAGCGGATGTTTCTTAAAGTTCCAGGAATATTCTGCGGTATCCCAGTCTGTTTTTGATAAAAGCAAGTTCTCTGAGACTAATTCTTCAACCTCATTTTTATGTGAAATATCCTTTTTAAATGGTATTCGCTCTATATCCCAGTTGGTAAAACTCATTGTTGGATTAAATGCTGCGAGATAATAACTCGACACATTTGAGCAAAGAAAACCTAACAGGAACGTTTGCCATTCTTTTTCTGAAATAAATATAGATCTGCTGGTATCATCAAAAATAAACCCCGGCGCTTTATACTTCACTGCGAAACGGACGGAACTAAGCTTATTCCAGGTAAGGCCTTCCTTGAAATAGTAATTTGTATTCTGCGGTCTAGCGGCTAGTTTTCCTCTTGCATTTTTATAGTGTTTTATCCTATAGCCGTTGTTTTCCCAGTCGACTACCATTTCATTATTAAATGACCACTTCCTAAATGTTCCTCCACTATTACAGGGATACCATTTATAGGGGAGTTTTTCTGTGTCCTCACATTTGCTTGCATTAAATCCTATGGTCGGCAAATTGATTTCAAACCAAAATCTTTCAAAGATGTCATTATTCCCTGTTGCAAGACCAGCTTTAGGAGAAGCAAAGTCATTTAATATTTCCCCATCTTTGAATGCTTCAGCAAAAATTTTTCCGCCCCAATAAATATAAGGGGCTCCTGGAATATTTTGGAAACGGTTCTGGCTGACAAAATACCTATGCTTTCCGGATAAAAATTCTCTTCTCTTTCCTTCTTCGCTAGGTTCATCTACAAGTCGTACAAACGAGCCTACATATTCTTTGTCAATTTTATTTCTAAATACAAATGTAGCGGTTTGAACTACTTCCCCATTTATTGTTTCAAAAGCATGCGCACCAAGTTGAGCCAATGTCACAACGTTTCTATTTCGAAGTAGTGTCTCTCGTAAATCTATAAAGCTCGAAGTGAACATCCATGCCTGCATGTTAATCATGGATAGAAAACCATTTGTTTTTACAAAATTGGTTTCCATGAACATTGCAAACATGTCCACCTTACTATTCGGATATTCTTTCGCCGCATAATCACTTACCACTCCCTCCATTGAAGAAATCGGTCTATATGGTGGGTTCGTGATCATTACGTCATATTTAGCCGACAACACCTCTGCCAGCGCTGCTAGTTCTTTCAGTCGTTTCACCCCATAGCTCAGAAACTCCGTATTGAATATACTCGGAACAGCCTTCTTATCGATCTTCTCTAATGCTCCGTCAAGGCATGTGAAGTCAATCGACTTTACCTTCAGCAAAGAACCGATAGTCTTACCCTCTTCGAAGGTATCTACCAGATAGTCAATATGCTTGGTCTCCGTGTCGTTCAGTAGATCAAGATCCTTGACCTGCTTCCTGTATCCCATATCCTTCAGCAGCTTGGAATCCTTCAGTTCATAGACATGAGGAGCCACATAATACTTCTCATCAAAGAAACGGTTATTGACACTTCTGGCCTTCATGATCAAGGAGAAAGACGCGAGCTGCACTGCACGCTTGTCGACATCAAGTCCAGTGAGATTCTTCGTCAGAATCAGTGTCGGGATATCTCTCTTCTGATATCCGCGCTCCTCATACATCGCATACAGAAGGTCAAATACATATACAAGGATATGTCCTGACCCACAGCACGGTTCAATGATCCGAATATCTTCCGGATTCACATTCTTATAACGGATCTCTTCGAGCTTCTTCTGCACCTCAGGCTTCTGCTCCGCATCCTCGACATAATATTTCATTCTGGACTTGAGAGAAGAATTCGGATAGCTTTCAAGCCATAATCTTCCCACGGAGTTCTGCGCCATATAGCGAACGATCCAGTCAGGTGTAAAGAGCTGCGTTACCGCCGGAAGCGTATATTTTGTGATGGTCTTCTTGGATGCGTAGACAGCGTCCTTCTTGGATGAAATGTAGAACTGATACATCCAGCCGATGATCTCTATATCCTCGAGAAAAGCCTCCTCCGGAATCTCGACCAGCTCTGTCAGAACCGTCTCGCCCTTCAGAAGTGTATTCGGAAGCAACAGATCGATATAGGAATAATCCGTACTGAACAGCATCGGAAGGATGCCGGACAGCGCATTACACTGACGGAGCAGTACGTAACGGTACAGCTCCTCGATCTTGCCCTGCTGCTTATATTCGTTACAGATGTTCATATCCAGCTTCAGTTCACCGGCTACGAGATTCAGGTTCTTCAGAATTTCCGGTTCAATGCCTCCGCCCGGATTTGACAGGACCCGGAAGCCATGTGGAAGAAAACCGTGTACTTCCATGAAACGTAAAGCCACGAAACGGTTGAACCAGGTGTAAGCAAATTCTTCTATGACATTCCTGTATCCCATACGGTCTACAAGATTGACGATATAGTTTCTCTTGCCCAGCATGTCGCCCGGATATGACGTAGGGTCACCCTCGATTACTGTGAAGTCTCCGACCTTTTCTGCTTTTTTGATTTCCGTATCACTGTTTATCCCCAGCGCCTTCAGAGAAACCTCGATCTGCTGCTCGAGGTTCTCCTTTGCCCATGTGGAATAAGTCTGTAAAATTCTCTTATCCATTCCGCTACTCCTTATCCGAGGTCGATTTCATCGTTGCCTTCAAGTTCCGAGAGAAGCTTCTGCCGGATTGCATCTACGACCTTCTCAACATCATCTCTGGATGTAACTTTCTTGTTGATGGTAGGCACGCACTCAATAATACGAATATGTTTGATACGAACTGATGGCTCTCCACCCTCATTCATAACATCCGTAATAAACCTGCGGAAACCACTGACTGTACCTGCACTTGCGGTTACGTAGGAATCCATATTCGAGGTCTGCACTGTCAGAGAATCAAGCCATCCGCTGTACTGATCGGCAATTTCATCGGCCTTCGCCTGCAGACGGTCTTTCTGTTCGTCGTTAAGGTCTGCCTTCAGTGCTTCCAAGAGCTCTCTGCTGACGGTATCTCTGTCGGCTTCGATTCTCTGCTTTATCGCCTTCAGCTTGTCTTCGATGATCTCCGCCTTGACCGTACTTGCCTGGAATACAAGATTGGCAAGATCATTCATTCTGGTGAACGGCATCTCCATACCGATGATTTCGTTCATCTGGGTAACGATTGGCTCCAGTTTGGAAAGATCCTGCAGCGAGCAGTTCTGAGCGTACCATTCGCAGATCTTCTTGCCGTCCTGATAATTCTTCTGCTGATTGCTGCCATCCTTATAGAAAGCCTCAAGCTGCTCAAGAGTCTCTGCGTTGTCCTCAAGGTTGTCCTTCCTCGCAATGATCTCATTGAAGACTGACAGCGTATCGGAACTGTGGAGGATGGCATCAAAGTCCTTGTAGATTTCTGCTGCCACTGTGCATCCGGCGTATGATGATCCGTATTTCTGCTTCAGGCCGCTCAGGAAGTCACGTTTCCTAGTAAAGAATGCGATCACACCTTCCTTAAGCTTTGTTTCTTCCAGAGGGATATTCTCGGAGTAGACATCGTTCATAATCCTCTTTACAGAATAAAGAACCTGTTCATCAATCTTCACCTGCAGGCGGACTACCATCGTGTCTGTGTTGGTCTTGTGTACAAGGTCGTTCTTAAAGGAGCTGTTCCGCTCATCCACTTCGTTATCGTGAATAAGGATCTGGATCTTGTGATGCTTCCAGAGCACTCCGACCATTCCCTGGATATCGATATCACGCCAGCCGTAAGGCTTCTTGGTGAAGAAATCCAGTAAGCTCTTGACTGTCACCTTCCTATGCAGACCAAGGTCATCCTTAATCTTGCCGCAGATCTCGTCATAGGCATTCTTATTGACATCTCCAGAGAGATCATCACCTGTGAGGGTCATCTGGTTATCATTCAGCATCGTAAGGATGCTTCTCTGGTCCTGGTAGAAATAAGACACGAGGGAAAGCTTGAAATAGTCGTGTCCAACCATTTCCTTCAACGCATCCTGCAAGCGATCCTTGCCATCCTTCTGCTTGATATCGATCCTGGCACCGGACAGATAGATCGGTGCTGTCCTGAGAGATGCACGGATAATATCCTCCGCACGTTTCAGACGGTCGGAGTACTCTGCAGACTTCTTGCTCATGATCTCTGTAAGAGCTGCAGACATCGATGCACTGTTGTTTCTCTTGAATGTCGCGATTTTATTGGCGCGAATAAGCTCATCGATAAATGATCCTTCCGTAAGATCCACAACGATCGAATTCGAGCGTACGGATTCAGCACCGAATTCTGTATCCTGACGAAGCCCGGAGAAGTTCGTCATCACCTTGATCGTGATGTGTTCCTGGCTGAAGGCTCCTTTTATCTCGTCATCGACGTAGCGGTTCAGGCCGAAATCATAACGGCCCTCATACCTGTATTTATTACTTTCGAGCACCTTATCGTAGATGATGTCAAAGATAGTCCTCTTGACTTCCCCTTCGTTATAGGCGGAGTTAATGATCTGACGGTTTACATCCTGTTCAGCGTTCGTAAGGAAGTCGTACTCGTCACCATTCTTCTGGATGAGTGTCTCCTCCTCAAGCTGCTGCAGCGCATTGAGGATCTTACTCTTAAGCGCTGCCTTGTCGGCATTGATGTTGTCGACCATCAGTGTCGCAAGCCTGTCGATCGTCGCCGGCATTTCCTTGACATGCTTGATCATGAAGAGGACACGCAGAACTCTGATGGCGAAGGCATCGAGACTTGTCCGTCTCTCAGCATTTGAGAATACGGTCTTGATATCGTAATCGATAAATTCCTCGATGGTGGAATAGAAACTGTCAAACGGAACCAGGATTCCTGATTCCTGATCAGCGACAGCTTTAGCTGAATTCTGGAAGGCTGACAAGAGAGAACGCTCATTCTGTGACAAATGGCGACCTTCACTCATGCCGTGTTCACGAATCGCTTCAAATACCTTCTGCAAGAGTTCAAACTGATAGGACACGAACGGATATACGTCCTTAAACTCTTCTGCATCTTTATATCCGGACCATGTCGGCTTCGCCTGGAACAGGATCAGATTTGAAAGTTTACTGCTGTTGGCGTCAAAGACTGCCTTAAGAGGTGTCGCAGCCTCATCCTTCTTCTCAAGGATACGGCGCTTGATGACCTCATCGGCATTGGCGCCGGAAAGAAGAAGTCTGGTATCAAAGCGTCCCTGGATCTTCGAGAAGTCCTGCTGCTTATCGGACGTCGCGTCGATCATGGCCTTCAGTTCCTGCTGTGAGGTGACGACTACCCATGCCTGGCCACGTGCAAACTTACCGAGATCCTCAACACAGGTCTGCAGATTCAGCATCAGCTGCGTGTTATCACCGATGAACTGACCAACCTCATCCATAAGGAAGATGACTCTGGTCTTATTCTTACGGCAGTATTCATCTACAATCTTGGCAAATTCCTCTGTCGTATTCGTAAAGTTGCGGGTCTGATCCTCGATAAACTTCTTAGCGCTCTCCTCGCTCATTCCACGTGATGCAACAAGAGCCTTAATGATATAGTCACGGTTCAGAAGAGCCTTTGCTCTTGTCTGGGCCCAGTTGCGGCCGGAGAATTCTTCGAACTTGGCGATGAAATCCTGCAGCTTTCCTTCGTTATCGAGTGTACGCTCCAGATCTGCCACCCAGGGAGAAGTGCCACAATAGCCTACGGACTCATTGAACGCCCTGAGCATGATATCCATAATGGCTTGTGTGCGGCTTTTGGAATCAGACTTTGCTTTACTATCAATATTGAAAAGCACTACCTTATTCTTCGCCTTTGCACAGGTCTTCAAGTCGGCCAGTACCATCTGGTCTTTAATCTTGTCATTAAAATATTCAACGGCAGGCTGACCCGCAACTTCCTCATTCTCCAGGATGTATCCGAGGATCTTCAGGAAGTGAGATTTACCGGATCCAAAGAAGCCCGTAATCCAGACACCGATCTTCTCTGTCGGATGATTGATAGACTCACGATAGCGGCGGAAGAATGTACGCATACTCTTCGTGATCTCATCCGTGCATACGTACTCCTCGAGTTCCTGCCACTTTTGTTCTTCGTCTTCATTACCGATTGTGACGACACCCTGGATGGACCTGGAAATATCCTTCTTAAACAGATCTTTAATAATCATTTGCAGCTGTTCTCCTTTCAACCAGCGGGAAAGCCCGGTAATAATTGTCGTCATCGAGTCTTTCGAATAGCTTCAGTGTCATTTTTTCTTTTATCTCGTATCTTCCCGGATACATCATAACGACTGGATTTCTCCGGAAGATGCTCTGCAGGTTGTTCAGGATTGTATGACTCCTGATAACCGGAAAGGCCTTCCCGACACCTGTGATCAACACGATGCTCTTTCCGTCATCGGCGACGCCTTCCTTGAATTTATCGAGGAATGCATTCTCTTCTTCCTCAACGGACAGAAGCGGCTGAAATACCTCTCGCAGGAGCAGATCTTTGTCATATTCCGCCTCCATTCGGAGCACGTCTTCCATGTATCCTTCAGATTCGATAATATCCAGCATCATTTCGTAGAGATCGAACTCAACGATTGCCGGATTCCGGTCCTTCAGTTTCTTTACTTCCTTGCGTACCAGAAGTTCATCTTTTGGAGCGTAGTCAAAGATGTAAAACCTCAGATCATTTGCCGTGCCATATTTTGTCAGTGCATCAACGCTGATCATCCTGTCTTCCAGGTCGATGAATCTTTCGTTTAATGATCTTTCCGCCATATCAGTCACCACCTAACATTGCTTTCAGATAATCCTTGTCGCCGATTAACTCGATATGTTCTTCAACTGCTGGATGGATCATCACACGGTTCACGATGATATTTTTCTTCTCCCTCCTGCCAAATCCAGAATCCACCAGGATATTTCGATATCCCTTCGTAAGGCAATCCAGTGTGAACTTTCCCCATTTAGCAACAATTAGATCAGTCTGCTTTTTACTTGCGAAGAACTCATCGAAGTCGTCCATAGATAAGTATTTTCTGTTTTCGCTCATAAGAGCGTCTCTGTACTTTTCAAAGAGGAAATCGAAGAACAATGAATCAGTTTTAGCAATGGCGTAAACAAGAATAAATTTTGATGTGGCAACATCAGCGTTATAGAACTGGTTGAGGAGGAATTCATCCAGCGCACATAAACGGTTGTAGAGAACATTTGTGATCTCGCGTCTACGCTCCAGGGATTCAACCTCTATGAAATTCTCATCAAAGCAACGGTGATAAATCTCATCTCGATCAAGCCCATCCAGCATCAGCTTTGCGATCTTCTTCGCGATAGGATACTTGAACGGAGTTTTCTTGATGGCTGATGAGTAGGGTTTTCTATTCATTAGCGCAATTCTCCTTAATATATATGAAGGGCATAGATGCCCTCAATTTTAGTTTTCCGATTATAAGAAAATATTATCAGAAAATTAATGGCGAGTCAACAAAAAGCGTTCCTTTTGAAATGCAGTTTGTGCGTTTTTGAAAAATCCCGTTTTCAAGTCGTTATCATTTCTAAGGTCTCAGCCACCTAAAATCGCCAAATCAGTAGTTATAAGGTCTCACAAGCTGTCGGAGCAAAAAAATAAGGGATTCCTGGTCTCCCGTCACGCCGATTTGCTCGGGTGCGGAATTGCAAGAATCCCTTGATTTAGCGCCTTTTCAGGCCAATTTTCAATTATGTCTTTCCATCAGTACAACGGTCTCAACGTGTTCAGTGAAGGGGAACATGTCAAAGGGATATGCCTTGTTGGCTGCATAACCGAGCTTTTTGAACAATCGAAGGTCCCGCGCTAACGTATCCGGGCCGCAGGAGATGTAAACCACCTTTTTCG
>Ga0256404_1000833_pt1 | contig 79169 bp, 75 predicted proteins | sample RumenRJG_01DNA_FD_185990 | JGI IMG/M metagenome (GOLD analysis project Ga0256404, IMG submission 185990) | Bovine rumen microbial communities from Lethbridge, Alberta, Canada - RJG_01 | ecosystem: Host-associated > Mammals > Digestive system > Stomach > Rumen | place: Canada: Alberta | collected...
TGAGATGACAGGTGATTTCGCCTCGAAGAACCGAGAAACGCAGTTCCAAGAGAATATGTTCTATCAAGTACGAGGTAATTGGCGCCACCGTACCTGGGGTGACAACAACGACCGTCATGAGAACGTGTTCTATATTAGCGACATTCAAACCTTATGATTGTTTTTGGCTTTTGAATTTAATAAGGAATTTTGAACTGCGCTTCCAGGACTAAAATTGCTTCGTTTTTACTAAGAAAAAATAGACGACCAAAGGTCTTATTTGATTTTTTCTTTTAACGTAAAAACTCACAATTCCTTAACGTCCTTCCAACGATGTTCAAATTCCTTATAAAAAGCCCCTAAAACAATCAGAGATAACAATCTAAAACACAAGAAAATGTTTGGAGCACAAAGAAGATTTTTTAATCCGACGATACCAGTAGATGAACAAATGTTCTACGAACTGGTGAGAGACAAAGAGAGCAATGCCCTGATTGACGGTTACCGTCAATCGGGCGATGCCGAACTCAAACGCAAGTTGCCAGCCTTGATTTTCCAGGCTATGTTTGACGAGACTACCTCCAAGAGTGGCAAGAAAGGAGCGTGGCGCAAACAGTCAGCCACAAGACTGACGGGTTTGGTGGTGCTGGATATTGATCATGTGGAAAATCCCATAGAATTAATTAATGGAAAATGGAGAATGGAGAATGGAAAATTAGTGGCTCGCGATGAGTGGGTGGCCAATCATCATTATCCATTATCCACTATCCATTCTGCATTGGAAAGAATTCTTTTGGTGTATGTCACGCCTTCAGGCAAGGGTTTGAAGATAGTTTTCAAGGCCAACATGGAGTGGGGCAATTTGGCCGACAACCAGATTGAGATGGCCAAGCTCTTGGGCGTTGAAGCCGATGAAAGCGGTAAGGATGCCTCCCGCATGGCGTTCGTCTGCAAAGAAGAAGATATCCTATTTATCAACCAAGAATTATTTACTTATGAAAACAAAGAATTTGCTGAGAAATACAATGATCAGTACCGCAATGGTAATAGTAACCCTACTCATCCTGCCCCTGTGGCCCATCAGGAAGTTAGACAAGTGCCTGCAGAAAACAGGTCGCTGGCTGCTGAGCAAGTGGCGGAGCTGAAGTATCATGGCGTGCCATACAGTGCCATCATCGACGCATGGCTGGATGGCAAGAAGGTAGAACAAGGCGACAGGCATCGCACATCACTCTGCCTTGCCGACCACCTGCGCTACATCACCGACAACGATGCAACCCTTATTGAAGCCATCCTGCGCCAAGTGCCTTTCGTGGCAGAAATCGTGCAGGAACGCAATGAGGATGTGGCTGGTACTGTGAAGAGTGCGATGGATTATAAGCTGTATAAGAACATGCCGAAGAGGTTGATGGATGCACTTGCAAAAGCAGGTGTTGCTGATGCAGTATCTCTATCCGCAGGGAATAATTCTCAATTGTCAAATGTCCAATCTCAATTCTCCATTGAAGAAAAATTGTGGCTCTGGGGTAAGGAAATAGAGGCTTTGTTCGAGCATTTCCCTTTGCTGAAGGATGTCACCAAAGGCTTGAAACCTAACCAGTTTACGGCAGCTTTGTTTGTGGCAGGCTCCTTGCTGATGACCTTGATGACGCGCTGCACCTACAGGTTCTACCATCGTCCAGAGGAATTGCGAAGACTTAATTCATCGGTAATCATCGAAGGTGACCCTGCTTGTGGCAAAAGCTTTGCCACAAGACTGTTCAAACTGCTGTCAAAGCCGATTGTCGAAGCAGACAAAGAGGGCAAGAAAGCCATCAATGCCTACCGAGAATTGATGAAAACGAAAGGTGCCAACAAGGAGAAGCCCAACAAACCGAAGGTGGTGGTTAGAATTCACCCTGCACGTACCTCCAACGCCCAATTCATACAGGATATGGTAAACTCCGTCGAGGTGGTGGATGGTGAAGAAATGCAACTCCACATGCTTACTTTCGATACTGAGTTGGACAATACCCTGAACATCCAAAAGGGTGGTTCATGGATTGACAAGATTTCATTAGAGCTAAAAGCTTTCCACAATGAAGAGGATGGTCAAGCGTATAGCAATGTAGATTCTGTGATGCAGGATTTCATTGTTACCTGGAACTACATCTATACTGGTACGCCTTTGGCCTTGAAGAAGAAAGTCAATGAACGCAATTTCGGCTCTGGTTTGGCAACACGCCTGACCTGCATCCCCTTGCCCAGTACCAACTTTGAGATGCTGACTCGAGAAACTACCGTTGATTACGAAAGTGATGAACGCCTGAAAGAGTGGGCTTACAAACTCGACAAGACCAAAGGTGAACTCTCTTTGCAGAAGATCATTGATGCCTTGTTTGAGTGGACGGAGCGACGCATGGCGGATGCCGCCTATAATGAGTCGAAGGCTGATGAAATGTTGTTAAAGCGTTGTGCCTATCATGGAGTCAACTTTGCTGCCCCTTTCATCATGATGCGCCACTGGGATGCTTTGAAGAAAGACGGTGATTTCTGGTGTGGCGAGTTTGAGACCGATGAAACCGACTGGCGTTTGGTGGAACTGATTGTCAATATCCAGTATGCTTGCCAGAAGCACTACTTTGGTGCATTAGCAGAAAAGTATTTTGACGACAAACTGCGTGATGCAGCGGTAAACCGCCAGCGTCAGCAAAAGACCGTCGATGCCTTCAACCGCTTGTCTGAAGAGTTTACAATAGATGATGTGATGCGTTGCTTTGCTCTAAGTGGTAGTGCTGCTCGTACAAGAGTGGTTAGACTTGTAAAAGATGGTTTGGCACAGAAAGTTGGTGACGTCATAATAAATGGCCATCAACAGACTCTTTACAACAAGACAGGTGCTACTATGGTTAGTTAGAGCTTCACCGCTTCACCGCTACATTTCGTTTTTAATTTTGAATTTTATGTTAGACAGAACCAAGAACCTCTCCGAGCACTTTTCGCTCGGAGAGTTGACCAAGACCAGTTTTAAGACTGACGATAACAACGAACCGCCACTGGAGGTCGTTGAGAACCTGATTGACCTCTGCGAGAATTGGCTGGAGGAGTTGCGCTTCAACTATAACACCATTTATGTGTTGAACAGTATCGAGGATTACTACACCTCAAAAGAGGTAGAACCCTTAGTAATAAACCAGGGCTTCCGCTCCTACCAAGTGATGTTGAAGATGAAGGAAGCTGGGTTAAATCCCAGTCCTACCTCCAACCACATGAAAGGCTGTGCGGTGGATATCCGCTGTGCAGGGGTAGAGCAAGCCCTTCGCTACATGACCATCCTGATTGACATTGCCGACCAGAAAAAGCAAGACTTTGATGAACTTTTCCTTGAACGGCGAGGCACCGTCTATTGGCTGCACTTTGCAGCAAGACCCACCGATAATCGAAGGAAGATAGATTTTTTATTGAGGTAGCTGAGTTAATGATCGATAAAAAAGCGGAACGATCGTTCCACTTTAGTTAATAAGTACTCATTTAATAAAGTTGAACACGAGCCGTGCCGTCTGCGAAGATAGCACGGCTTTTTTTATTGAAAGCTATCAACACACATTTTTTTATACTAATAAGTTGCATTATCCGACAACTTTTAATACATTTGCAGTCATGAAGCGAAGAATTCGTACCTATGGCGGATTCTTTGTTGCTATTAGAATAAAGGAGGCTTATTATGCAGACAAACAATCATAAAATCGTTGACTATGATGCCGTACTTGATGCCAAGTTCGGCAAGGAGGGCACACCTGAAAGGGCAAGAGCTGAAGAGGCTGCTTACTCTTTTTATTCTGGTCAGATTGTGCAGGATGCCCGCAAGGAGGCTAAGATGACTCAGGCTGAGCTGGCAGAACGAACTCAGACAACAAAATCGTATATCTCTAAAATAGAGAATGGCGCTATTACTCCTAGTGTGGGTGTTTTTTACCGTATCATTGCAGCTTTGGGCATGAGGGTTGAGGTGGTAAAACCTACATTATGAAGTAGTACAAGATAGTAAGGAGTCGGAATTATTAAACATTCAATATTATGAAGGAAGTGAATAATGACAAGCGTGTGTTGCAGGTGGAGATTGACAACAACGTGAAGAAAGTAGCTATCACTGGCGTGGATGCTGATGATAATGTGGTTATGAAGCAGGAACTGAATGAGGATGACCTGGATCAGGCTGCTGGTGGGTTCGGAGGTAGACCTTTTTTGTGCAAACCTTATAAGGGGGGCTGTGGCTTTTTATGATATTGGCAGATAGAGCTTGGTTTTGAGATATGGAGAGTGTCCAGAGAAAACTGGGGAAGCTGCTTATTAACAAAGGTCTGACGGTATCGACCGCAGAGAGTTGTACGGGTGGGGGGATTGCTGCCCGACTTACATCTATAGCAGGTAGCTCAGCCTATGTCAGAGGAGGTATCGTGTCTTACCAAAATGATGTGAAAGAAGAATTGCTGGGTGTAAATCCTGATACCATTTATAAATATGGTGTAGTTAGTGAGCAAACGGTTATAGAGATGGTAAAAGGAGCGATGAAATCGCTTAAAACCGACTGTGCGATGGCTACCACTGGCATAGCTGGTCCTGGAGGCGAAGAACCAGGAAAACCTGTCGGCACCATCTGGATTGCTGCTGCTTGGGGTGAAAAGATAGTCACCTTCAAGCAGGAAGGTGACGAAGGAAGACTGAAAAACATAGAAAAAGCTATCAAGAAAGCCATTAATTTGCTATCAGAACTCTTGAAATCATAAAAAAAGAAAGAAAAAAGAGAATTATTTGCTTAAAAACTTGGTGGATAAGAAAAAAAGTAGTTACTTTGCAGCCTGTTTGGTGAAACCATCAAAATTTGCTAATTAAAAAGATAAGATAAAATGTCAAAGATTTGTCAAATTACGGGAAAGAAAGCCATGATTGGCAACAATGTTTCACACTCAAAGAGAAGAACTAAGAGAACATTTGATGTGAACTTGTTTACAAAAAAGTTCTACTATGTAGAGCAGGACTGCTGGATAAGCCTGAAGCTGAGCGCTAATGGTTTGAGAACAATCAACAAGATGGGTCTGGATGCTGCTTTGAAGCAGGCTGTCGAGAAGGGCTATTGCGATTGGAAGGATATTAAAGTGATTGGTTAACATTTAAAGGAGAAAAGAAGTTATGGCAAAGAAATCTAAAGGCGATAGAGTGCAGGTTATCCTTGAATGCACTGAGATGAAGGACAGCGGTCTGCCCGGTACTTCTCGCTACATCACTACTAAGAATAAGAAGAATACTCCTGAGAGACTGGAACTGAAAAAGTACAATCCTATCCTCAAGAGAATGACAGTTCATAAGGAAATTAAATAATAATAGTTTACTACTATGGCAAAGAAAACAGTCGCTACATTGCAGACAGGCTCAAAAGAGGGTCGTGCATATGCTAAGGTTATCAAGATGGTGAAGTCACCTAAGACTGGTGCCTATATCTTTGATGAGCAAATGGTACAGAATGAGAAGGTACAGGATTTCTTAAAGAAATAATCGCTGAACTTCTTTCTACAAATAATAATATAAAGCTTCCTTTCAGTAAGGAGGCTTTTTTATTGTTTATATCCTGAGATTTATATACCTTTGCATCATCATTAATTAACACAGTATGGGATTTTTCGGTTTTTTTTCCAAAGAGAAGAAAGAAACATTAGACAAGGGCTTGCAGAAAACAAAAGAGAGCGTATTTGGTAAGTTGGCGCGCGCTGTAGCAGGCAAAGCCAAGGTTGACGACGAAGTGCTCGATAACCTGGAAGAAGTGCTCATAACCTCTGATGTGGGCGTTGAAACCACGCTGAAAATCATTGAGCGCATAGAACAGCGTGTGGCACAGGACAAATACATGAATACCTCCGAACTGAATAGTATTCTCAGGGCTGAAATATCTGCGTTGCTGATAGAGAATAACACTAACGATGTGGATGACTTTGAAGCTCCCTTGAAAAGCAAACCATATGTTATCATGGTGGTCGGTGTTAATGGTGTAGGCAAAACAACAACCATTGGAAAGATAGCTTATCAGTTCAAGAAGGCTGGCAAGAAAGTTTATCTTGGAGCGGCAGATACTTTCAGGGCTGCTGCTATCGAACAATTGCAAATCTGGGGTGAACGTGTGGGAGTGCCTGTCGTTAAACAACAGATGGGTTCCGATCCTGCCTCTGTGGCGTACGACACCCTGAGTTCTGCTGTTTCCAATGATGCAGATGTGGTGATTATTGATACAGCTGGCCGACTACATAATAAGATAGGCTTGATGAATGAGCTTACCAAAATTAAAAATGTCATGAAAAAGGTGGTGCCTGATGCCCCACAAGAAGTGTTGTTGGTACTTGATGGCTCTACAGGACAAAACGCTTTTGAACAGGCTAAGCAATTTACCAAAGCTACGGAGGTGACTGCAATGGCTGTGACAAAACTGGATGGTACTGCCAAAGGAGGTGTGGTCATTGGCATTTCTGACCAGTTTAAGATTCCTGTAAAATATATCGGATTAGGCGAGGGAATGGAAGACCTGCAGGTTTTCCGAAGAGATGAGTTCGTTGACTCCCTGTTTGGAAGCAAAGAATGAGAAATAAAGACATTGATATTATTACATTAGGCTGTTCAAAGAATTTAGTGGATTCAGAGAGGCTGATGGGAATGCTCAAAGCAGCAGGATTTAACCCCAAGCATGACCCAACGACTCCTAAAGCCAAGATTGCTGTTATCAACACCTGTGGCTTTATAGGAGATGCAAAAGAGGAATCTGTCAATATGATTCTTGATTTTGTTCAGGCCAAACAGGACGGAAAACTCTCGAAACTATATGTGATGGGCTGCTTGTCGCAAAGATATAGAGACGAACTTCAACAAGAGATTCCTGAAGTTGACAAGTTTTATGGTAAGTTCGACTGGATGGGTTTACTGCAGGATTTAGGAAGCTCTGAACGTAAGGAACTTTATGGCGAACGTTTACTTACTACCCCTAAGCACTATGCTTATCTCAAAATTTCAGAGGGGTGTGACAGACATTGTTCCTATTGCGCCATCCCAATTATTACAGGTACACATCATTCACGTCCTATGGAAGATATCTTGTCCGAAGTGGGAAATCTTGTAGCTCAAGGTGTTAAAGAATTTCAAATCATTGCTCAAGAACTTACTTATTATGGCATAGACCTCTACAATAAGCAAATGATAGCCGAGTTGATCGATAAGATAGCTCAAGTGCCAGGGGTTGAGTGGATAAGGCTTCACTATGCCTATCCTTCACATTTCCCCTTTGAACTACTGACCGTGATGCGCAATCACCCTAATGTTTGCCGTTATCTTGATATCGCTTTGCAGCACATCAGCGACCATATGTTGGATTTGATGCATCGTCATGTTACTAAAGCAGAAACCTATCAGTTGATTGAAACCATGCGCAAAGAGGTGCCAGGTATCCATATTCGCACTACACTGATGGTGGGGCATCCTGGCGAAACAGAAGAAGACTTTGAAGAACTCAAGCAATTCGTGCGTGATATGAAATTCGATAGAATGGGGGCTTTTGCCTATTCAGAGGAAGAAGGTACATATGCAGCTACCCATTACGAGGATAATATCACTCAAGAAGTGAAGCAGCAACGCCTTGATGAACTGATGGCCATTCAGCAAGAAATATCTGCTGAGAAGAACCAATCTAAGGTGGGGCAGGTGCTGAAAGTGATTATTGATCGGGAAGAAAACGACTATTTTGTAGGTCGCACTGAATTTGACTCTCCAGAAGTGGATCCTGAGGTGCTGATAGTAAAGACAAAACCACTCCAAAAAGGCAAATTCTATCAAGTAAAGATTACTTCTGCCGAAGATTATGACCTTTTTGGGCAAATTCTGTGATTTTTTCGCCAAAACATTTTCAATTTTTCGAAGAAATCAGTAATTTCACGCACAAAATAACGATAATTTCTTTATTACTGTGTACCGTGAACAACAAAGATTTTATTGCTGAATTGGCACGTAGAAGTGAGAACTCATCCAGAGATGTAGCTGATATGATTTTCACTTTGACGCAAATAATGACTGAGAAATGGCAGAACAATGACAGTATTGCCATTCAAAATTTTGGCTCTTTTGTGATTAAGAAGAAGTCTGAACGTATATCTGTCAATCCTGTTTCCAAGCAACGTCTGCTGGTACCCCCTAAAATCGTGCTTACTTTCCGACCAAGCAATATGTTGAAAGATAAATTCAAATAAATACGATGAACGAAAAACTTAACATACAAAATCTTACTGACGAATTGGCTGAAAACTACAACATCAATAGGAAAGATGCTGAGGTTTTTATAAAAGAATTTTTCTCTGTAATAGAAGAGGGGCTTGAAAAAGACAAATATGTTAAGATAAAAGGATTTGGCACCTTCAAGCTGATAGAAGTGGATAGTCGTGAGAGCGTCAATGTCAATACTGGAGAACGCTTTGAAATACAAGGTCATTCAAAAGTAACTTTCACACCTGACAGCAATATTAAAGAGGCGGTTAACAAACCTTTCTCTCCTTTCCAAACGGTGGTTTTAGCTGAAGGTGTGAATGTCGATGCTCCAGAGGAAAACCTGATAGATGCCCTTTCTGACGATATTCCTGATGAAGAATCAGTTGCTGAAGAATCAGTTGCTGAAGAGCCTAACCCTGTAATTGAAGAAACTGTTGCTGAAGAGCCTACCCCAGTAATTGAAGAATCAGTTGCTGAAGAACGTACCCCAGTGGTTGAAGAATCTGTTGTTGAAGAACAACCGGCAAAAGTGGAGATTTTGCCTATCTTTGATGACGAAGCCATTAAAACGAAAGACCAGCCAGTGAGTCATCAACAAGAAGTGATGGCCTTGAAATTATCAGAAGAAAAACGTAAGGAGATATCCAAGAAGGCTGATCATTCGTCAACACCATATCTGATGTTTTTGGCTGTACTTACCATAATGGTCTGCTTGGGCGTCGTGGCCTATATCTATTATCCTGATTTGGTGGAAGATGATGTGCCAATCACACCCCGTCCTTCATATATCAACACCCAGAAACAAGAAGCAGAAAGCACTGTTGTTGCTCCTGTTGATGCAACAGAAATAACAACTGCCTCTGATTCTATAGCAGCTGCAGCAGAAGTTCAGGCGCAACCCGAGGTGCTTCCCAAGAAAGAGGTAACTGCACCAGTTGCCGTTAGGGAAGAGTCTGTCCCAAAGACGGCAACTCAATCTGCCATCCCTGTTGCTACACAGTCCCAGACAACAAACAAGACTGTGGTTAATCAAGCTTCTCAAACGACTAAACCAACTGTTACTATCAAGGTTGGTAACACTGAATATATCGTAGATGGCGAGATTACGACGCATGTGTTGGAAAAGGGAGAAACCCTCTTTGCGCTTTCCAGAAAATACTATGGAAAAAATGCGATGTACATATGTATCATCGAATACAATAAAGACGTAATCAAGAATCCCGACAATGTGCCATCGGGCACCCGACTCAGGATTCCAAAATTAGTGAAGAAGTAGCTTTCATAGGCTACTTCTTTTTTATGAAATGATAAACAGTATAAAAGAAGATTAAACTGAACATTTTATTAGTTTTTTTAATATAAAATAATTGGTAGGCTGACACGAATGAAGTATTTTTGAGGCCAAATTAAAACAAACGAGTAATTTTTGATAAAAAACTATGGCAGATTCAATTAATATCCGCGAACTAAACGAGCGGATTGAGAGCAAAAGCGCTTTTATTACGCTTCTTACTACTGGCATGAACCAGACAATAGTAGGACAGAAACACCTGATAGAATCCCTGTTGATTGGCTTACTTTCTGATGGTCACGTCCTGTTGGAGGGTGTTCCTGGTTTAGCCAAGACTTTGGCTATCAAGACGCTGGCATCGTTGATTGACGCGAAATACAGTCGCATACAATTCACGCCCGACTTGCTTCCTGCCGATGTTATCGGTACAATGGTATATAGTCAAAAGGAAGAAGCTTTCCAGGTGAAGCAAGGTCCCGTATTTGCCAACTTTGTACTGGCCGATGAAATAAACCGTGCTCCAGCTAAAGTGCAGAGTGCTTTGTTGGAAGCTATGCAAGAACGTCAGGTCACCATTGGCAGCGAGACGTTTAAATTACCCAAGCCTTTCTTGGTACTGGCTACCCAGAACCCTATCGAGCAGGAGGGGACTTACCAATTGCCCGAGGCACAGGTGGATCGTTTCATGCTGAAGGTAGTCATTGACTATCCAAAGCTCGATGAAGAGAAATTGATTATTCGTCAGAATATCAACGGCAACAAAACAGACATTCAACCTGTGCTTTCAGCTGATGAAATCATCGAAGCCCGCAAGTTGGTTCGTGAAGTATATATTGACGAGAAGATTGAACAATATATCCTCGACATCGTGTTTGCTTCACGTTATCCCGAACAGTATGGTCTGGATAAACTTAAGGGTATGATTAACTTTGGTGGTTCGCCACGTGCTTCCATCAATTTGGCGCTGGCGGCTCGTAGCTATGCATTCATCAAGCATCGCGGTTACCTTATACCAGAAGATGTGCGTGCTGTGGCTCACGACGTAATGCGTCACCGCATTGGTCTTTCATACGAGGCAGAAGCAAGCAACCTCACTGCAGATGAAATTGTGAGCATGATTTTGGATGAAGTGAAAGTACCTTGATAACAAGCTTTTCAAGCTTATGGAAACTACCGAGTTATTAAAACGTGTCCGTCGTATTGAGATCAAGACCCGTGGATTATCCAACAATATTTTTGCTGGCGAATACCATTCCGCTTTTAAGGGTAGGGGTATGGCTTTCTCTGAGGTGCGTGAGTATCAGTATGGCGACGACATCCGCGACATTGACTGGAACGTGACTGCACGCTTTCACAAACCTTACGTGAAGGTATTTGAGGAGGAACGTGAGTTAACGGTAATGTTGCTGGTGGATGTTTCCGGAAGTCTGGATTTCGGTACAATTAAGCAGATGAAGCGTGATATGGTGACGGAAATTGCTGCTACCTTAGCGTTTTCAGCCATGCAGAACAACGACAAGATTGGTGTCATTTTCTTCTCCGACAAAATTGAAAAGTTTATTCCTCCCAAGAAAGGTAGGAAACATATCCTATATATTATCAGAGAGTTGATAGATTTTCATCCAGAGAGTAAGAAGACTGACATAAGCGTAGGACTGCAATATCTTACCAATGTGATGAAACGCAGATGCACAGCCTTTATCTTGTCAGACTTTATTGACCGCAAGGACTTCAAGAATGCGATGACAATCGCCAACCAGAAACATGACGTGGTGGCGGTGCAAGTCTATGACCGTCGCATAGAAGAGCTTCCTGCTGTAGGATTGATGAAGGTGAAGGATGCTGAAACTGGTGTTGAGCAATGGATTGACACCTCTTCTAAGGCTGTGCGTAAAGCCCATCACGACTGGTGGATTGCACAAAAAACGGCGCTGGATAACATTTTTCAAATGAGCAATGTCGATAGTGTGTCTATCCGCACAGACCAAGACTACGTGAAATCCCTTATAAGTTTATTTGCACAACGAAACTAAGTGTAAGAAATGAAGAAGAGACTTTTAGTTGTATTGATATATATCACTTGCATCCTGTTGCCAGCAATGGCACAGGTATCTGTTGAAGCATCCATTGATTCATTGGAACTACTGATAGGCGAGCAGGCTCACATCACACTGCAGGTATCACTAGATAGTGACAAGCGCTTGCAGTTACCTTTTTATCCAGATACACTGGTAAGAGGTGTTGAGGTGCTAGATATTGCCAAGCCCGATACTCAGTATCTTAACGACAACAAACGCATGCTTATCAAAGAAGTATATACCATCACTTCTTTCGATTCAGCCTTGTATTATCTTCCCCCGATGGAGGTGCAAGTAGATGATGATATATATAAGTCTAACCCGTTAGCATTGAAAGTTTTGACAATGCCAGTTGATACCCTGCATCCAGAGCAGTTCTTTGGTCCTAAGGATGTAATGAAACCCGATTTCATGTGGGCTGACTGGTATGGCATCATTGCTTGCATTGTGTTGTGGGCACCAGCCATATTCCTGTTGCTCTACCTCATCAAGCGCTTCCGTGACAACCAACCTATCATCCGCAAGGTGAAAGTTGAGCCCAAGTTACCTCCCCATCAGGAAGCCATGCAAGAGATTGAACGCATCCGCAAAGAGAAAGTGTGGCAACATGGTTTGCAGAAAGAGTATTATACTCAGCTTACCGACACGTTGCGTACCTATATAGAGAGGCGATTTGGCTTCAAGGCTTTAGAGATGACCACAGAACAGATTATTGAACGTCTTGAAAGTCTTCACGATGCCGAGGCAATGAGTGAACTTCGTTCATTATTACAAACAGCCGACCTGGTGAAGTTCGCCAAGTTTATCCCTCTGATGAATGAGAACGATACCAATCTGTTGAATGCCGTCAACTTCATCAATGAAACACGAGAGGCTGAAGCCCTCGATGCCAAACCCGAACCTACAGAAATTACCATTGTTGAGAAACGTCCGTTACGCACTAAGATTATCTTGGGTGTAGGTATAGTGTTTATCTCCGTGTTCCTCATAGGATCGGTGGTATATGTAGGCATAGAATTGTATAACAATTTAGTATAATATAGTTTATGGTTTTTGCAAATAGTGGATATTTGTTTTTGTTGCTTCTGCTTATCCCGCTCATTGTGGGCTATGTGCTGAGGTGTAAGAAGGCTGATGCGTCCTTGCGAATTTCCGATGCTTCTGTCTATGCCCATGCGCCGAAATCATATAAGAACTACCTGATACATGCTCCATTTGTTCTGAGAATGCTGTCATTAGCCTTGCTCATCATGGTTTTGGCTCGTCCACAAACCACCAATAGTTGGCAAAACAGTGAGATGGAAGGTATTGATATTATGCTGGCTATCGACGTATCTACCAGTATGCTTGCTGAAGATCTTAAGCCGAACCGCTTGGAAGCAGCCAAGCAGGTAGCTGCTGAGTTTATCAACGGCCGTCCTAACGACAACATAGGTATTACATTATTTGCTGGTGAGAGCTTCACACAATGTCCACTCACCGTTGATCATACTGTACTGCTGAACCTCATCAAGGATGTGCAGTGTGGCCTAATAGAAGATGGAACGGCAGTAGGTATGGGCATCGCCAATGCCGTGAGTCGTCTCAAAGACAGCAAAGCCAAGTCAAAAGTAGTGATAGCCCTTACAGATGGTACCAATAACCGAGGCGACATTTCACCTCTCACTGCAGCGGAAATAGCTAAGAGTTTTGGCATCAGGGTATATACTATTGGTGTAGGTACCAATGGTATGGCACCATATCCTTATCAAGTGGCAGGCACCGTGCAATATGTAAATCTGCCTGTAGAGATAGACGAGAAGATGCTGGGTGAGATTGCCAGTATTACACAAGGCAACTATTTCCGTGCCACCAGTAACTCAAAGCTGGAAGAGGTATATCAGGAAATTGATAAATTAGAAAAGACAAAGCTCAGTGTTCGTCAGTTTAGTAAACGTGATGAGAAGTACGAGTGGTTTGCTTTGGCGGCATTATTATGCGTTTTACTGGAAGTACTATTACGCAATACCATATTAAAAAAGATTCCTTAAGGGATTTGTGATTGTGAAATAAAAAATAGATATATATGTTCAGATTTGAAGAACCGGCTTATCTTTACTTGCTGCTTTTACTGCCAGTACTGACAGCCTTATACATATATTCAAACTATAAGCGTCGCAAGGCCATTCGTGAGTTTGGCGACCCGGAGCTAATGGCTCCCCTTATGCCTGAGGTTTCCAAGCGTCGCCCAGACATAAAGTTTGCTTTGATATTGGTATGCGTCGCATTGTTTTCTGTACTGCTTGCTCGTCCACAGTTTGGTTCACGCCTTGAAACAGTGAAGCGTCAAGGCGTAGAAGTGTTGATTGCTCTTGACATCTCTAACTCCATGATGGCACAAGACATAGAACCCAATCGCTTAGAAAAAGCTAAACGATTAATCTCACAACTGGTGGATAGGATGGAGCAGGATAAAGTGGGACTTATCGTTTTTGCAGGAGATGCATTTGTTCAGTTACCTATTACCAGTGATTATATATCAGCCAAGATGTTCCTTGAGTCCATCTCGCCAGAACTCATTACTAAGCAAGGTACTGATTTAGGAGCAGCTCTCACATTGGCTAATCGTAGTTTTACTACACAACCGGAGGTGGGACGTACGATAATCCTAATAACAGATGGCGAGAATCATGAGGGTGGGGTAGAACAAGCTATTAAAACACTAACCGACAAGAATATACAAATCAATGTCTTGGGTATAGGGTCGCCTGAAGGTTCTCCTATTCCAATGATTGACTCTCGCGATTTCCGTCGTGATAAAGATGGTAACATAGTGGTGACCAAGCTCAACGAAACCATGTGTCAAGAATTGGCGAAGGCTGGTAATGGTGTATATGTAAGAGTAGATAATACTAATACGGCTCAGCGTGCCATTCAACAGGCTATCGACAAATTGGCAAAGGCTGATGTGGAAACACAGGTTTATTCCGACTACAACGAGCAGTTCCAATCCGTTGCATGGCTCTTGCTTCTCTTTTTATTGGCCGAATTGTTCATCTTAGAACGTCAGAACCCTTTATTCTCTAACATACATCTATTTGAGAAATGAAATTACGAATATTGACATATAGTTTACTTCTATTAGTCGGCTCGTCTTTATCACTCAGTGTTATGGCACAAAAGACAGAGCGCGACAACCTGCGAAAGGGCAACAGACAGTACCACGATAGTGCATTTGTCGATGCTGAAGTGAGCTATCGCAAGGCACTTGAGGCCAACCCCACATCTGCTATGTCACGCTATAACCTGGGTAATGCTTTACTCTTCCAAAACAATCCCCAGGAGGCATTGAAGGAATACGAGGCAACCTCCAAGATAGAGCATGATAAAAACAAGTTGGCACAAGTCTATCACAATACAGGTGTTATCCACCAAGGTGCTCAGCAATACCAGCAAGCCATCGAAGCCTACAAAGAATCGTTACGCAACAACCCTAACGATCACGAAACCCGCTACAATTTGGCGCTTTGCCAGAAGCTATTAAAGGATCAACAGCAACAAGGCAGCGGTAACGACCAGGACCAACAGCAACAGCAACAGCAACAAGAACAGCAACAGGAACAACAGCAGCAACAGCAAGACCAACAAGATCAACAACAGCAACAGCAAGAAGACCAAAACCAGATGTCGCAGGAAAATGCTGAACAACTGTTGCGTGCCGCTATGCAAGATGAAAAGGACGTACAAGACAAAGTAAAGAAACAGCAAGTGCTGAAAGGCCGTAAGCTGGAAAAAGACTGGTAAAATGATTATGAAGAAAATATTATATATCTGGATTCTACTGAATATCATGATGTTTACAGGCATCTATGCAGCCAATCAGGTGGGCATCACAGCCAATGCACCCGATGCAGTTGCCGTAGGCGATCAATTCAGACTGTCATTCACCATCAACACGCAGAATGTAAGGGATTTCCGTGTAGGAGAAATCAAAGGTTTCGATGTTCTTATGGGGCCTAGTCGTTCTCAACAAAGCAGTGTGCAGATGATTAATGGCAAGACTACCTCAACCAGTAGCATCACCTTTACTTATATTCTGATGGCCAACAAGGAAGGTACCTTCACCATCCCAGCTGCTACAGCACAAGCCGATGGCAAAGAAGTATCATCCACACCTTTTCAAGTGAAAGTGTTGCCAAAAGACGAAGCCGGTGGGATAGGGGGCGCAGGAGGCAGTACGTTACAAGGAACCAGTCGTAATAGTGCTTCGGTGAGTGCTAGCGACCTATTCATTACCAGTACTACGAGCAAAACCACTGTCTATGAGCAGGAGGCTATCTTACTTACCTATAAGATATATGCTGCTGTTGACCTTCGTGGGTTCGACAACGTGAAACTGCCTGATTTCAAAGGGTTCCAATCACAAGAAATTGAGTTGCCTGACGATCGTCGTTGGGAACTCGAGCATTATCGTGGACGCAACTATCGCTCCACCATCTATCGTCAGTTTGTACTGTTTCCACAGCAAACAGGACAGCTGGAAATCGAGAGTGCTCGTTTCGATGCTTCTGTAGCGCGTGCCACCGAAGCCATTGACCCATTCGATGCTTTCTTCAATCGTGGTAATACCTATGTGGAAATCAAGAAAACGCTTACCACGCCTAAGATTCTTGTTACTGTCAACCCATTGCCAAGTGGTAAGCCGGAAGGCTTTACTGGCGGAGTGGGGGACTTCAGTATCAGTTCTTCCCTGAGCAGCAATCATGTGAAAGCCAACGATGCCGTGACCCTCAAACTCATCATCTCTGGTGTGGGCAACCTCAAGCTCATCAAGGCTCCAGAGGTAAAGTTTCCTGAAGATTTTGAGATCTACGACCCCAAGGTAGATAATCAGTTCCGCATCACCAGTACAGGTCTTTCTGGGAATCAGACTATCGAATATTTAGTCATTCCACGCAATGCGGGTAACTACAAGATCCCAGCATTGAATTTCAGCTATTTCGATACCAAGACGAAGAACTATAAAACACTCACAACAGAGGCCTACGAACTCCAGGTTGATAAGGGAGACGGCACTACATCGCATACAGTTTCCAACTATAATAACAAAGAAGATCTGCGCATTCTGAACGAAGATATCCGCTTCATCAAGCAGAATGATGTGAAGCTGCGACCTAGAGGTGGATATTTCTTCAATTCTTTCGGTTACTGGTTGTTCTATCTCATACCTTTAGTCATTTTCATTATCATCGTCATCATCTATCGACGACAAATTGCCGAGAATGCCAATGTCACCAAAATGAAGAACAAGAAAGCCAATAAAGTAGCCCTCAAACGTATGAAAGAAGCTGGTAAATTACTGTCTGTCAGCAATTGCGATCAGTTCTACGATGAAGTACTCAAGGCGTTATGGGGCTATACCAGCGACAAGCTCAACATATCTTCATCTATGTTGTCAAAAGACAATATCGAAGGTAAGCTGCAAGAGCATCAAGTGCCACAGGAAGTCATCAATGAGTTCATCAATATCCTCAATACATGCGAGTTTGCACGCTTCGCACCTGGCGAGGAGAAGAGTCAGAACATGGACAAGGTCTATACATCGGCACTTGACACAATAGGTAAAATGGAGAATACTATCAAACATTAAAAAGAATTATGAAACGACATATTTGTATATTATTCGCATTTCTATTTGTAGTAACGTCTGTTTCCGCACAGACTAAAGCACAGGCTGATAGTGCCTATATAGAAAAAGAGTATGCCCAAGCTTGTGAAATCTATGAGTCTTTGCTGCAAAAGGGCGAGTCTGGCGAAATATATTACAACTTGGGCAATGCTTATTTTAAGCAAAACCAATTGGGTAGGGCCATACTTAACTACGAGCGAGCTTTACTCTTGCTGCCAGGAAATGCCGATGTGAGTGCCAATCTCGATATTGCCCGGGCTAAAACAGTCGATAAAATAAACCCTAATCCAGAGATATTCTTTGTGGCTTGGACACGCGCACTCATCAACATGTTGTATGTAGATACATGGGGCACCTGGGGAATTGGCTTATTTTTCTGCGCATTAGCAGCTTTGTCTATCTATTTCTTTGCTAAAGGTGTCAAATGGCGTAAGATAGGATTCTTTACAGCGCTTATCTCATTGATTTTATGCATAGTTACAAATTTGTTTGCATACGAGCAAAAGAGAAAAATAGACCATCGTACCGATGCCATCGTACTGTCGCCAAGTGTCACCGTCAGAAGTACACCAAGCGATGAAGGTACCAGTTTGTTTGTCATCCATGAAGGCAGAAAAGTCAGTATCAAGGACGATAGCATGAGAGAATGGAAAGAAATCATCTTGGAGGACGGAAAAGTAGGTTGGATTCATGTTAGTGCAATAGAAATAATTTGAGAACAATAAAAATCTTACAAAAGTTTTGCTTGATAGTTTTTTATTGTGTATATTCGCAATTATAAATTGATAAACAAAAATAATACGATCATGAAGAAAATGACATTTAATGAGCTTCGCAGAATCAAAGATTCTTTGCCAGATGGTAGCATGCATCGCATTGCTGAAGAACTGGGACTGGACGTTGAAACAGTTAGAAACTTTTTTGGTGCCGACAATTATAAAGAAGGTAAAACTGTCGGCATACATATCGAACCAGGGCCAGATGGAGGCATCGTGGAGATTGATGATACAACCGTTCTTGACAGAGCATTGCAGATTCTTGCAGATTGTGCACAAAAATAATTAATCTTTATATTTTTGAAGTATTATTGAGTCTCCTCTAAAATTAGTGGAGACTCATTTTTTCAACATTATATATAATAGGTGATGTATTTCAGATTAAATATTAAACATAATTGTGATTATAATCTAAAGAGAGCTATTTAGATCATCTCAGTAAATAACATTACTCAATCATCTTGCTATATTAATTCTTAATTATCAATTTTTAATTCTCATATAAAATCTCTATATTTGCAAATGCTATGAGAATCGACATTATCACAGTTTATCCGGAAATGATTGAAGGCTTCTTCAGTTGTTCCATTTTAAAAAGAGCCCAAGACAAAGGCTTAGCTGAAATTCATATTCATAATTTACGTGATTACACACTCGACAAATATCGCCGTGTTGATGACTATCCATTTGGCGGTTTTGCAGGTATGGTCATGAAAATCGAGCCAGTAGAACGCTGCATCAATGCCCTGAAGGCCGAGCGCGAATACGATGAAGTAATATTTGTCACTCCTGATGGTGAGTTATTCAATCAACCGATGGCTAACACGTTGTCACTCTATCAAAATATCATCATTCTATGTGGCCATTTCAAGGGCATCGACTACCGCATTCGTGAGCATTTTATCACCAAAGAAGTCAGCATTGGCGACTATGTCCTTACAGGTGGTGAACTCGCTGCTGCAGTGATGTCTGATGCCATTGTGCGCATCATTCCAGGCGTTATTAGCGACGAGCAGTCTGCCTTATCTGACTCTTTCCAGGACAATCTCTTAGCAGCCCCCGTTTATACTCGTCCTGCTGATTATAATGGATGGAAAGTGCCTGATATTCTATTGTCAGGAAACGAAGCAAAGATTAAGGAATGGGAAATGGAACAATCCCTTGAGCGTACCAGGCGTTTGCGTCCCGATTTGCTCAATAAATAATTATTGTAATCAACTATATAATTCTAGATATCTTTCGTCCGATTATTAATATGTACTTAATTTAATTAACAAATAAAACCACCGAAGTTATGAGAACGATGATATTATTATTAGCTACATTATTTACACTGCTCTCTTGCACAGGCCAGAGGAACCATGAGGAACCAAAAATTTCTGTATTTGCAGTGCATATCAATACTATCGCCCAACAAGAGAATATCTCTTTTACGGAGGCTGCCGTGAAGGTAAGACAGATGGGTTATGCTGGCGCCGATGTTTATCCTTATCAGGAAGACGTCATCCATGTACTCGATAGTCTGGGCTTTGGTCACTCATGCGCTATCGTTCACATCAATTACCTGGGTGCTGAGCACGTTGATAGTATTGATGCTAACACCCCACGCGGTTTCTTCCGTGCTGGATGGGGCGATTTGGAGAAAGCTGCTATCAGCTTCGTAAAAAAGCACAACTACCCTCACCTCATGCTGGTACCCAACGTGTTGCCTAACGATGCTACACCTGAAGATGCCGAGAAGGTGCGCCAACATGTAGCAGCTTTTGCTGACCGATGCGTAAGCGAAGGTGTTGACCTCGTGGTGGAAAGCTTTGACAATGAGGGGTCGCTATGTTATGGCACTAAACGCTTAAAAGATCTCCTGAGCAGGTCTGAGAGTTTGGGTGTCGCTTTTGATATAGGTAATTTCACCTTCGCCAAAGAGGATCCTGTAGAGGCATATGAAACGCTAAAGGGCAAAGTGCGCCACGTTCACGTAAAAGATCGTGCCAGCCTTGAAGACATGACGCCTGTTCCTGCAGGAACAGGATGCTCAAAGATATCAACTGTACTACAAAAAATGAAAGATTCGGGTTATGACGGATGGTACACAATCGAGGTATTTGGCTCTAAACAAATGCTCTCAGATTTAGAGGTAGCCTATCAAAATACCTTCTCCTACCTCAATCCCGATGCTTCATCAAAGAAATAAAAAACATCACAGAATTGTGCTAAATACATCCTCTACCATACAAATGCCCTGCTAATGCAGGGCATTGTTTTCAAATAACCATTTCCAGCTCGATCTCATCATGGATGGGAATTCCATTGTTGCCAAAAAGAGGAATGGAGGGTTTGAGTTTTCTGGCTTCATCAACTGCATTATAATGAATATTTACGATTTCAAAACCTCGTTTCTGGTAAAAAAGAAGGGCGGACAGATTGTCATTAGTGGTGATAAGCCAAATTCTTGAACAACCATATATCTTCGCCTTGGCTATTGCCTGACCCAACAATGCAGAGCCCACACCCTTATTCTCTTGCATACTATCTAGCGAAAGAATCTCCATCTCTTGATGGACAATGCGATAAGTAATCAAGCCAACAATATTATCATAATCAAATGCATACCACCCATCAACAGCACTCATGTCTATAACTTCTCCATGTACTACCATCTGTAAAGAAAACCATTGACGTACAATAAAAGCATTAATGGTTGTACGATTATCTTGTTCAATAGGCAGTATAACCATAGGCAACATTAGTATACTTCCAATGCACCAATGATTTCATGCACAGACTTAACCCCGTGTCTATCAAGGTATTCGTTAATACCATCCACTACTTTGACGGTAATGGCAGGGTCGATAAAGTTGGCAGTTCCTAACTCAACAGCAGTAGCACCAGCCAGCATGAACTCAATAGCATCAGTAGCATTCATGATACCCCCCAACCCTACTACAGGGATTTTGACAGCCTTGGCTACCTGCCAAACCATGCGGAGGGCTACTGGCTTGACACAAGGTCCTGACAATCCACCTGTTATAGTAGAAAGCAAAGGCTTGCGACGCTCAGCATCGATGGCCATGCCCAACATGGTATTGATGAGCGACACACTATCAGCTCCAGCACCTTCTACAGCTTTTGCGATCTCGGTGATGTCTGTTACATTGGGCGTGAGCTTAACTATCAAGGTCTTATGATATGCCATGCGCACTGCTGATACCACTTCAGCAGCAGCCTCAGGATGTACACCAAAGGTCATGCCACCATGCTTGACATTGGGGCATGAGATGTTCAGTTCGATAGCAGGAATAATGTCGAGCTCATTAATAATGGCAGCAGTCTCGCTATAATCTTCTACAGACGAGCCTGATACATTGACAATTACATTGGTATTAAGATCTTTAAGGCGTGGGTAGATTTGCTCCACGAAATAATGGACACCCTTATTTTGCAAGCCCACAGCATTGAGCATACCCATAGGGGTTTCTGCCATACGAGGATAAGGATTACCCTCGCGAGGATACAAGGTAGTACCCTTCACAATAAAGCCTCCCAAACGGGTAAGGTCAATAAAATCAGCGAACTCCTCTCCATATCCGAATGTACCGGAAGCTGTAAGTACTGGATTCTTCAGCTTCAGCGCTCCTATATTAACTCTTAAATCTGCCATAGCAAGTCATTGATATTAAATACTGGACCCTCTTTACATACACATATATTGCCCGCAGTTGTATTTTCCACACAACAGAGGCAAGCTCCAAGGCCACATGCCATCTTGTTTTCGAGCGACACTTCACAAGTGATGCCGTTGGCTTTGGCATACTTGGCCACAGAAAGCATCATGGGTTTGGGACCACAACAACAGATGCGGTCAAAGTGCTTTTCATTCAGTATAGAATGTTGGGTAACAAAGCCTTTCTCACCGTAACTACCGTCTTCTGTAGTGGTATAGATATCACCATATTTACTGAATTCATCGAGCTGTAGCAACATGGAAGCAGTGCGGGCACCCAGAAGGAATGACGGACGAATACCCATCTGCTGAAGTTGCTCGCCAAAATATAGCATGGGGGCAGTACCAGCACCACCTCCGACTAATAACAGTTGCTCTTCAGTACGTTGAGGCATAGCAAAACCATTACCCAAAGGTAGTAGCACATTCACCATATTACCAAGTTCCAGGGTGGCCAAACGCTTGGTTCCCTCCCCTACAAGCTGTATGAGGAACCATACGCTATTTTGTTGTCTATCAACGAAGTTGATGGAAATTGGACGACGCAGGAAAGTATGGGGCGCATTGTCAACACGGATTTCGGCAAATTGTCCAGGCTGCATGTCTGGCAATGGCTCGTCAGCCAGCAATTTTAACAAGGCAAAGTTGGGAGCCAGATGCACATTCTCAACTACTTTGAGGTCTAACAAATACTTCTTCATAATACATTTTTATATTATGGAAGCAAAGATAAAGCTTTTTTGGCGTTTAGACAACTATTTGCTGTGAGTAAATGTCTCGTAGGTCCCGTCATCGAAGAATATTCTTATTTCAGCAATTTTTTTTGCAGGCTTCTCTTTATAGATAATTTCCTGTTTTACAATGGGATTATCCACATTATTTGCCGTTTCCAACGCATTTTCCTTACGATTTTCTGCTTCAGCCGTACTCTTGGTGGCATTTTTTAAATTGTCTCCGAAGAAAGAGCCTGTAAACATGGAATCGGGATCATCCTTTATCAAAGTACCTTCACCTGTGAGCAACCAGTTGAGGTCAATATCAGGATAGGTTTCATGCAGACGTAACATGACCTCGGCACTGGGATATTTATTTCTGCCACTCAGTATGTGGGAAATGGTAGCAGGTGATACTCCAATTTTGTCAGCAAAGTTGCCTGGCGTGAGGTTCACACGCTCTAAAATCATCTTCAAGCGGTCGATAATGGTCATCATTTTGGAAAACTACAATTGTAAACGTTTATTATGACTCTACAAAGATAGATACTTATGTTTACAAATGCAAATATTTTCATACATTAATAGTGTGTATTATTGTAAAGCAATATGTGTATAGAAATATAACAGTTATTAGTAGAAATCACGAAAACAAGGCGTTTTAAATCTGATAATTTAATTTAGTAAAACTATGTAATTAGTTGGTATTTAAGCATTAATAATTAAATGCAATACAATAATAAACATTATCGAACAATTACACCCCTACTCTTTTATTTAATACAATTGTTTGGTTTAATAAAAATTGATAAAACGCTGGTAAATAGATGTATCTATTGCGTATTTAAATTTTATAAAACCAATACCACTGCGAGAAAATCAATGTCTATTTATTTTTCTACAGTAGAGCTAATAATTGTAGAATTTTAAAATGGCAATTATTACTTCTCTTATAATAGTACAATTACAGAAATAGTCTGTATAAATGTTAATGTTAATGGAAGTTAACGGGAAAATTAAGAAGATTTTAGCGTTAAAAAAAAGTATATTTAAATAATTAGAAGTATTCCCTTTTGGTCAAAATACTTTTTCCAACGAAATTATTAGTTTGTTTTTTTTTTGAAGCTAAAAAAGAATCCTTGCGATTTTTTGAATCACCTCGCCTAACCTTGCTCGGAAATAAACGATTCTATAGAAGAAGTTTTAATGTAAAATAGTAAATACCAACTCACGCAACAAGTCAGCGTCCTCCACAGAATTGTTGTCTATTCCTTTTGAGCGAGCGTCCGCCATTCGTATTTCGTGCAAAATCTGCATCACCTTTATACCCGAATAGTTCTGCATAGCAGCAAGGTAATCTTTGGCAGCCCAAGACGATTTCAATCCTAAAAATGCCGCTACTCCTGCCTCACTCTTCTCTGGAGCATAGTATGACATAAACAAATTTGAGAAAAAACTAAACAATAGAGCTAACGTCAATTGTATTGGGTTTGTCTTGGGATTTTCAGCAAAGTATTTGATAATGCGGTTTGCCTTCATCACATCTTTTACAATAATGGCATTGCGCAGTTCGAAGACATTGTAGTCTTTGCTAATGCCAATATTGCGTTCAATCTGTTCTGGTGTCACCCGTTTTTGCCCTTTGGGTTGGGTAATAATCAGTTTGTCCAACTCACCCGTCATACGCCCAAGATCGTTACCCACGAAATCAGCCATCATCTGAGTGGCTTTTGCATCCATCTCCAACCCCTTCTGTTTCATGTAGTTATTGATGAATGCAGGCAAATGTTGTTCTTTCAGCTTCTTTGATTCAAACACTACCCCCAGCTTGGCCACCTCAGCCACCCATTTCTTACGGCGGTCAATATTGCCATGCTTATGACAGATCACCAAAATTGTAGATTTTAACGGCTTTTGAATATAAAACGCCAGTTCGTCCATATTCTTGATATTCTGCGCCTCTTTCACTACAACTACCTGATATTCTGCCATCATTGGATAGCGTTTAGCTGCATTGATGACAGTAGCCATATCTACGTCCGCTCCGTATGCTATGGTAAGGTTAAACTCCTTCTCATCGTTAGTCAGCACATGGTCGATGATATAGTTGGCTATTTCGTCGATGAAGTAGCCCTCTTCGCCCATCAATAGATAAATAGGTGCATATTGATTGGCCTGTAGGCTTGTCATAACGTCATCAAATGTAAGCTCCTGCTTTGCCATAACTTACCACTCGTATTTCAGGTGTTTAACGGTTTTCTTCTCCTCTATGATCATACGAAGTGCTTCAATGCCAATCTCTACATGCTCTTGCACATAGTTAGATGTCACCTTCCTGTCACTCTGTTCCGTTTTCACTCCATCAGGAGTCATTGGTTGATCTGATACCAGTAACAATGCACCAGTAGGAATATGATTGGCAAAACCACATGTAAATAGTGTAGCAGTTTCCATGTCAATACCCATCGCATGCGTTTTCTTGAGATACTCCTTGAATTGCTCATCGTGCTCCCAAATGCGACGGTTGGTCGTATAGATTGTGCCAGTCCAATAATCGTGAGCGAAGTTACGAATGGCGGTAGATACGGCACGCTGTAGCATAAATGCAGGCAGCGCAGGCACTTCTGGTGGGAAATAGTCATTACTGGTACCTTCACCTCTAATGGCAGCTATTGGCAAGATAAAGTCACCCAACTGATTCTTTTTGTCGATTCCACCACATTTTCCCAAGAATAGGCAGGCTTTGGGCTTAATGGCACTCAACAAATCCATGATAATGGCAGCATTGGGACTCCCCATACCAAAATTGATAATCGTCATACCATTAGCAGAAGCAGAACACATATTGGCATCTCTGCCTATTACAGGAACGCCGAACTTCTCTGCGAAAATTTCTACATAATTAGTGAAGTTTGTCAGCAGAATATACTTACCAAACTCCTCCAAAGGTCGCTTCGTGTATCTTGGAAGCCAGTTAGTCACAATTTCTTCTTTGGTTTTCATAAAAAAAACGTATCTTTGTCAAGAAACAATATGATGTTACAAAGATAGCAAATGTTACAGTTAAACCTACCAGCTTTTGAGGTAAAAATAAAAGACGAGGGCACAAAAAAGCTGATTTTTGATGTGATCCGTCGGAAATATGTGGCCCTAACACCAGAGGAATGGGTACGTCAGCACTTTGTGCATTACCTCATTGACCATCTTGGCTATCCACAAGAATTGTTAGCCAATGAGGTAGAGGTAATGTTGAATGGTACTACAAAACGATGTGATACGGTGCTGTACGGTCGTAATCTTAAGGCGCGCATGATTGTGGAGTACAAGGCTGCTGATGTGCCTATCACACAAAAGGTGTTTAATCAGATTATGCGGTATAATATGGTGCTGCATGTGGATTACTTGGTAGTAAGTAATGGTATGAACCATTATTGCTGCAAGATAGATTATGCCGCTAACAGCTATGCTTTCTTGGACGAGATTCCGCTGTTCGAGGCGTTGTGAGTACGTATGGGGATGCTCCCGCCCCTCTACACCCAAAAACCTCGTTGACATAGACTCGCAATTACAGGTGATGCATTCTCCGACAGGCTGGTTTACAATGGTACATTCCGCAACCAAGCCTATGACAAGAAGAATCTGGAGCGTTTTGTCCAACAGGCCTCCACCCGCAACTTCGTGGAGCGCAATGCCGCCCGAACTGAGTATCGTGGTGCTCCACCGATCCCATCATTATTCATCGAGTGAGATAGGCACGCCTTAAAATAAGTATACGCTTCAGTCTGAAATACCGAGCTACGACAAATTGTAACGGGTAAAAAAAAGCTGCAAAAATGCAGCTTTTTTTGTTAATCTTCTGTCTTAGCAAGACGACGTTTTCTGCTTGTTTTCTCTTTTGCATCATCCTTTGGAGTAACTACAACACCTGCCAATTCAGGATCTATCATAATGCGACCACAATACTCACAAACGATGATTTTCTTGTGTGACTTAATGTCAAGCTGACGCTGAGGAGGTATATGGTTGAAGCAACCACCACAAGCATCACGTTGAACATATACTATACCCAAACCATTACGCGTGTTCTTACGAATGCTCTTGAATGATTTCAGCAAACGTGGTTCAATCTTGGTTTCCAATTCCTTAGATTTCTCACGCAGACGCTCTTCCTCATGCTTAGTCTCAGCAACAATCTCTTCCAGTTCAGCTTTCTTTTCAACCAGGTCGTTGTTCCTCTCGTCCAAGTCTTTAATAGCCTGTGCCAAATCAACTTGCCTTGTTTCTAACGCTTCGTTGGCCTCTCGCATCTTCTTCTCAGCAAGTTCAACTTCCAATGTCTGATATTCAATCTCTTTGCTCAGCAAGTCATACTGACGGTTATTGCTCACATTGTCAAGTTGTTCCTTGTATTTTGCTATAGCAGTATTAGCTTTTTCAATACCAGCCTTACGGGTTACCAGTTCACGACGTAACTCGTTGATGTCGCTCTTGATCTTGTCGATACGAGTATTCAAGCCAACGATCTCGTCTTCCAAATCCTCTACTTCAAGAGGTAGTTCGCCCCTCAGTGTCTTGATCTCGTCAATCTTAGAAAGGGTTGTCTGCAACTGATACAGTGTCTTCAGTTTCTCTTCCACAGTCAGGTCTTGTGGATCTTTCTTAGTTTCTCTAGCCATAATGATTTACAAGTAATTAATAGGATTGGTATTCACCTCAGTCATCCTTACCGATACCTCGGGGAAACGTTCCCTTATTAGTTGTTGAAATATTTCTTTAGTATATTGTTCACTTTCATAATGTCCTATTTCAGCCAATAAGATATCATTGTCATGACCAAAATATTCGTGATACTTGATTTCGCCAGTAATAAATGCATCTGCTCCGACTTTAACAGCTTCTCCTATTAGGAAGGCCCCTGCTCCACCACACAGAGCTACTTTTTGTATCATATTGCCTTTCAAGGCTGAATGCCTTACACATTCCACCCGAAATATTTGTTTGATACATTGCAGGAAGTCAACGTCTTGCTTGGGCTTTGATAACAAGCCCACTACTCCTGCCCCTGCTGGCACATCGCCATCCATCTTTGGTTCCAAGAAGGTAATATCCTGTAATCCTATCTTTTCTGCCATCTTGAAACTGACACCATTGATAGCGTTGTCGAGGTTGGTGTGTGCGGAATAAACTACAATATCGTGCTTGATAGCTTTCATAACACATCGCTCGATGTAATTCGCACCTGTCAGTGATTTAAATCCACGGAAGATAAGTGGATGATGCGAAACAATCAAGTTATAGCCAAGTGCTATGGCTTCATCTATCACAGCTTCAGTGACATCAAGGCACAATAAAGCCCCTGTAACTTCCGCTTCTGTCAGTCCTACTTGCAAGCCTGCATTGTCGTAGCTGTCTTGCAAAGGCAGAGGCGCGAATTGTCCAAGGGCGCACACAATATCCTTTATTCTCATATTTCGCTGGCAAAATTACACCTTTTATGTAAAATCACCAAATAAATCGCTAGTTTTTATCGATTTAGTGGATGAAAGAAAAAGGCTGCAACAATTTGCAGCCTTAAATATAAATATGTAGATAAGGAAATTAGTACGCTCTGGCGAAGAGAACGCGACATTTAGAAGGTTTGCCTGTCACCATGCATTTGCCTGGTTCCTTATCACCCTCTACGTAAGTGTCAAATGGCACACAACGGATGGTAGCCTTGGTCTCCTCCTTGATCTGAGCTTCTGTCTCTGGGGTGCCATCCCAATGCGCCATAATAAATCCACCCTCTTCAATCTTCTGCTTAAACTCATCATATGTATCAACGCTTGTGATACGTCCATTACGATATGACAATGCCTTCTGATATACATTCTGCTGAATTTCATCAAGGAGATGCTGAACATACTCCTCAATGCCGTCACAACTACGCGTTTCTTTTTCCAAAGTATCACGACGCATTACCTCGATAGTATTATTTTCAAGGTCACGACCACCCATTACCAAACGAACAGGTACTCCCTTAACCTCATAGTCAGCAAACTTGAAGCCAGGGCGCTTGTTGTCTGCGTTGTCATACTTCACACTGATTCCCATGCCACGCAACTTGGCTACAATACCTTCCACCTTAGCGTCAATCTGCTTGAGCTGGTCGTCACCCTTGTAGATGGGGACGATAACCACTTGTATAGGAGCTAATTTTGGAGGCAGTACCAAGCCGTTGTCATCGCTATGAGTCATAATCAAAGCACCCATCAAACGAGTAGAAACGCCCCATGAGGTAGCCCACACATACTGTAACTGGTTATTTTGGTCAATAAACTGCACATCGAAACTTTTAGCGAAGTTCTGACCTAAGAAGTGAGAGGTTCCACTTTGCAAAGCCTTTCCATCCTGCATCATAGCCTCGATGGTATAGGTGTCTTTTGCTCCAGCAAAACGTTCAGTCTCGCTCTTAACACCCTTGATAACAGGTACTGCCATATAATTTTCTGCAAAGTCGGCATAAACATCTAACATGCGCTGTGCTTCAGCCACAGCCTCTGCCTCTGTGGCATGTGCAGTATGACCTTCCTGCCACAAGAACTCAGCTGTACGGAGGAACAAGCGAGTACGCATTTCCCAACGCATCACATTTGCCCATTGGTTGCACAGAATTGGCAAGTCGCGATAGCTCTTGATCCAATTCTTATAGGTGTTCCAAATGATTGTTTCAGAGGTTGGGCGAACAATGAGTTCTTCTTCCAACTTTGCATCTGGATCTACCTCTATTCCACCACCTTCAGCTTCACGCAGACGATAGTGTGTCACCACAGCGCACTCCTTAGCAAAACCTTTAACATGCTCTGCTTCACGACCAAAAAATGATTTGGGAATGAGTAAAGGGAAATATGCATTCTGATGACCAGTTTCTTTAAACATACGGTCAAGTTCATGCTGCATTTTTTCCCATATTGCATAGCCATAAGGCTTAATTACCATACAGCCACGTACTGCCGACTGTTCTGCCAAATCGGCTTTCACTACCAGCTCATTATACCACTGCGAATAGTTTTCGCTACGCTTGGTGAGGTTCTTTAATTCTACTGCCATATTTAAAACTTTAATTTTACATTTTGAGGGTGCAAAGATACTCCAATCTAAGGAAATAAGCAAAAAAAGGAATTATAATTTCTTCAAAGTAAAGCGATCGATGTCTGGTGCCCAGAATATGGTGTTATTCATCGCCACCTTATTAAAGCCTGGCTGCAAGGATACTTTTACCTTAATACCCTCAATGTCATCACTGTGTAAATTGTTAACAACAGCCTGCTCGGTATCGTTTATTAATATGTGCAGGTCACGTGTTTTCTCGTTTCTCTTATACTTGCTATTGCAATAGACGGTCATCTCGTAGTCACCACCCTGCTCGCTATACACATTATTCCATACAATATCGTTGCCTGGCTGTCCACCGATATTAGTGACCATCATACCACCTGAAGCTGTAGGCTCTGGCAAGAAGTTAATCATCTGACGACGAGTACCAATCTCATTGTAAAAAGGCAGGTAAGCCCACTCGGCCTCATAGACATCTGCTTCAATACGCTGACCTTCGATACTGGCCACCAGTACCCCATGAGGCTCAACAGTGTAGGTAAAATTATCTTTGAATGAGCCTAAATCTTTCTGATGTACCAAGTCACGAACCTTAACTTCTCCTGCTAACTCCATAGTTTTCCAATCGACGTTGAATTCAAATGGCTGTTCTGTAGGGTTGTAAAGGGCCATCGCACGTTTATTGCCATGAAGAGTCTCAATATCCTTTACAAAAGCATAGCTATCGCCAAAACGCTGAGCCACATAGGACTGCAAGCCTAACCTATCCTGATTGATGGCTATTAGTTCTTTGTTTTTCAGCAAGTTCAATGAAGATTCACGTATGTTGGTCATATCACAACCAATGAGCAGCGGTGAGCTCATGATGCACCAGATGCCGAAGTGTACCTCTTCTTCTGAAGGGGTGAGACTACGACCAATCTCCAGCATATCCATATCATTGTAATGACCGTCGTGTGCAAACGCTGACAAATAGAGGCTCTCGCCTATGATGCTCTTTACAAAGCTCCAACCATCTTGGATATCACCGCTCATGCGCCATGAGCGTGCCAACTCAGCAGCCCAAGCACCTGGGTAAGCCCAACGACAGATGTTAATACTCACATCATCACGACCTGTTTTGTGAATGGCATCGACAATCTCAGCATAACGCTGATGTTCATCCAAGCCAAGTTCACTGCCACCACAATAATCAATCTTGATGAAATCAAACCCCCACTCTTTTAAATACAAATCCATGTCTTGCTGCTCATGCCCATAAAGGCCTGAGCCAATACCACGCTCGTCATTGTCGCCCATTGAGCCACAAGTATTAGTACCTGCATCAGAATAGATGCCTGCTTTAAGTCCTAATGAATGGATATGGTCAGCAACTGGCTTCATGCCATTAGGAAAACGATCTGGATGAGCATGCATCAATCCTGTTTCATCACGCCAGCCAAAGAAACCATCGTCAGTATTGATGTAGAGATAGCCCACATCTTTCAGTCCCTGACTTACCATTGCATCTGCCTGACGCTTAATCAGTTCTTCATTGATATTTACATGATAGGTATTCCAAGAACTCCATCCCATCAAAGGAGGAAGGAAAGCAGCCTTATCTTGTTCATCTACTTGATCGCTTGTTTTTTCTGCATTTCCGCTATCGCAAGAAACAAGGGCTCCAGCAAGCAAAGCCAAGAGTATAAGTTTTTTCATTTTGCTATATATAATTAAGGTTAAATGTTTATAGCCATAATATAGTCATTCATATAGAAACCGTTACCTATAGGAAAATCTCCTTGACGGTCCTTGTGCATTCCCATGTGCTCATAAAAGGCTACAGCTTTATTGTTGCGATTTACGTTCAGTTCTACAACACAAGGTTCTGGATGTACCTTCTTTATATACTTTAGTGCTTCCAGGAACATGAACTTGCCAGCCTTCAAGCCTTGATACTGAGGCAGAACATAGATTTTCTGTAAGTGCCAGAGGTGATCGCCTTGTTGTTGCACGCTAATGTAACCTATGTCGTGGCCTTCGTCATCTGAAGTCAGGAAGTAAATGTGCCCGTCCTCCAACATTTGCTTCTGCAGGTTAGGGATGCTATACATCCAATCCATCATGAAGTCACATTGCTCTGGTGTGATAATGTCTTTGTAGGTCAAGGGAAAGACCTGTTCGGCTAACTCGTGAATGAGTTGGCAGTCATCGATAGTTGCTTTGCGGATTTTCAACATCATCTAAAAATGATGAGACGGGGTTTTGATACCCCGTCTCTTTGTTAATCACATTTTATCTTGCGACTTTTTCTAATCGTTTCATCATTACAAACATAAACAGAGCAGAGAGCAGGCAAAGAGCTATAAATACGCTCCATACAGCCCATAATGGCAGAGGACCCCATAACAAACCACCAACCATTACCAACTGGTTACCTATAGCAGTAGCAACAAACCAGCCACCCATCATCATACCTTTATATTTAGGAGGAGCCACCTTGGTTACGAAGGAAATTCCCATAGGGCTTAATAACAATTCTGCAAATGTTAGAATTAAATAAGTACCTATTAGTAAGTTAGGTGTCACATCTGCCACATGCTTAGCCACCATGATACCATCAGCGTCCAACTCGGTTTGAGGCTTAGGCAAGCCAACGCAGAAAGCTGCCATAACACAATAAGCCAATGCAGCTATCAACATACCATATGCAATCTTACGAGGGGCAGTAGGTTCCTTTCCCTTACGACCCAGATAACCAAAGAGTGCCATGCTGACAGGAGTCAGTGCTACTACATAAAAAGGATTGAATTGCTGGAAAATAGGAGCACTTACTTCCACTTGTCCATCAAGATTAAGATACTTGTAAAACAATACCAGCAAGGCAAGAATAATCACACCACAAGCAATGATTCTGCTTTTTGCGGTCTTGGCATCATATAACATAAATCCAGCATATACAATGATGATAATCATTACTAGGTTAATCACATCAAAAGCCATACTTTCTAAACCAGATGAACTCTGTGCAGTAAACTCATTAGCAAAATAAGTCAGCGACAAACCATTCTGATGGAAAGCCATCCAGAAGAAAATCACCACAGCATAAACCAAGCACAATGCCACGATGCGATCCTTGGTTTCCTTTGGACTCAGTTCTGGTTCATTAGAAACACTGGCAACAGCACGTTTGCCCCCCTCTGTATGAATAAAGGTAGAACGGAAAATATAATAAATGGCGATGGATACTATCAGCGAAACACAAGCTACGGCAAATGAGAAATGGTAAGCATCGTTTCCACTGAAGCCCAATGAATTCTCAGCCCAATCCTTTATTTTGATGGCTGCTGTAGGTGCAAACAAAGCACCAATATTGATAGCCATATAAAAAAGCTGGAAGCCAGAGTCACGCTTAGCTGCATAAGCAGGATCATCGTATAGATTGCCTACCATTACTTGTAAGTTGCCCTTAAACAAACCCGTGCCAAAACCTATAGCCAGCAGAGCTGCTATCATAGCACCCATCGCTATCATATCAGTCTGACCTGTAGCAGGATCAACACCTCCTAGTGGGATAGAAAGAAGCAAGTAGCCTAAAAACATGACGATGATGCCTGTGGTAACCATCTTGCCAAAACCGAACTTGTCGGCAAGCATACCACCAATCAACGGGAAGAAATAAACGAACATTAAGAATGAACTGTAGATGGTTCCTGCAACTCCTGCACTCAGACCGAAGTTAGCTCTCAAAAACAGTGCGAATACGGCTATCATGGTGTAGTAGCCAAAACGTTCACCAGTATTGGCCAAGGCTAATGCCCACAGGCCTTTCGGTTGTCCTTCAAACATAGTATTAAAAATTTATTGTGTTAATATTAATTATATTTTGAATACTTTAAAGTACAAAGATAATAATCTTTTGGAAAATCGCAAAACAATTATATAAAACTTTTCTTATGGACAGACATAATCATACTCATAACTTGAAAATGGATGGATTTGAAGAAAATGGATGCATTAAAAAAAAAAAACAGACACTTTAACATTGTTGTATCAAAATAAAGCCTATCTTTGTACCAAACTTGTAATAATTAGGCTGCGCGCCTCTCTGACACACTTCCAAGCGATCTTGGCTTTGCGTTCCGACTCCGCTCAATCTCATTAGAAAAAAGGAAGTGTTTACCATAATAATATTTTCATGGTTAAAGAAAGAAGCCAGCCAATGGTACCTGAATTGGGCGAATGGTATCATCTTAACGCTTACATGCTGCCCGGAGCAAATCATCATTCATTCTGCCTTTGCACAAAGTTAGATGCAGATTCAGTCACACTTCATGTGCGCAAACACCAAAAGACAGAAATCTTTAAAGTAGCCATTAAGGAAATCAAAAGAGCTCAATGGGTTGTGAAAAACAGTTTTCACATGTTCTGTCTGTTCAAATTGAAACAAATCCTTAAAGCCGGCCCTTCAGCTGAAGAGTTGCATGGCAACCAGTGTTTCCAGTTGTGCTTTAACCTTGCCACCCAATTCCGTGTATATAGGGCAAATACGAATAATGATGCTATTGACTATGCTTATGATGTAGTGAGCAAAGGTACAAAAGATAATATATCCATTGGACGTTTGTATCAACGAGAACTTTTAGAACAACTGCTACGTGAGCACAATGATTTTAAGAAGCTTTTCCACACAAGATGAAGTATAGTCATGAATATTATTAGATGCATTAAAAAAGCCTTTTCTTAATGTCGTCAAACATGATTTTTCAATTCTTCGCGTAAAAATTGTGGGGTATAGCCCTTTTCGCTCATTGCCACCTCTTCAGGAGTTCCTGTAGATAGGACGGTTCCACCTCCTTTTCCGCCTTCTGGTCCCATATCGATGATATAGTCGGCCATCTTGATTACATCCAAGTTGTGTTCAATGACCACTACGGTATTTCCTTGATCTACCAAACGGTTCAGTACGTCCATCAACACCCTGATGTCTTCAAAATGCAGACCTGTGGTGGGTTCATCAAGGATATAGAGTGTCTTGCCAGTACCTCGTTTGCTAAGCTCTGTAGCCAACTTAACTCGCTGGCTCTCACCGCCTGACAAGGTGGTTGATGACTGTCCAAGTTTTATGTAGCCCAACCCTACCTCTTGAATCACCTTTATCTTGTTCAAGATAGCGGGCACGTTCTCAAAGAATTCAACTGCTTGGTTGATAGTCATATCGAGAATATCGGCTATGCTTTTGCCTTTGAACCTCACCTCCAAGGTCTCATGGTTGTAACGTTTGCCGTGACATACCTCACAAGGAACATATACATCAGGCAGGAAATTCATCTCAATGGTCTTGTAGCCGTTGCCCTGACAGGCTTCACATCGTCCACCCTTTACATTGAACGAGAAGCGCCCTGGCTTATAGCCTCTGATTTTAGCCTCTGGCAAATCCACAAACAGGTTGCGGATATCGGTAAAAACATTAGTATAAGTAGCTGGATTGGAACGTGGTGTCCTGCCAATGGGCGATTGGTCCACATTCACCACCTTATCAATATATTCAATGCCCTCGATGCTGTCGTATGGCAAGGGGTCTTGCAACGAACGATAGAACTTTTTAGACAAGATGGGTTGCAGCGTCTCATTGATAAGCGTGGATTTACCACTACCGGAAACGCCTGTCACACAGATTAGTTTACCCAACGGGAATTCCACATCGATATGCTTCAGGTTATTACCGGAAGCACCCCTGATAACAAGCTTCTTTCCATTGCCTGGGCGGCGTTGTTGGGGCACCTCAATACGTTTCTCACCATTCAGGTATTGTGAGGTTAGCGTGTGGGTTTGCATCATTTCTTGTGGTGTGCCTTGATAGACGACCTTTCCTCCCAACCTACCCGCTTTGGGACCTAAATCAATTATGTAGTCAGCAGACAACATCATATCCTTATCATGTTCCACCACAATCACGGTGTTTCCCAAATCCCTCAGTGCCTTCAAGGAATTGATGAGTCGCTGGTTGTCACGTTGGTGCAAACCAATACTCGGTTCGTCAAGAATATAGAGTACATTCACTAACTGCGAGCCTATCTGGGTGGCCAAACGAATGCGCTGACTCTCTCCTCCTGACAGACTGGCGGAAGAACGGTCTAACGAGAGGTATTCCAAGCCTACATCCAACAGAAATTTCAACCGGGTTTTGATTTCTTTCAATATCTCTGCAGCTATGATTCCCTGCTTATGTGACAAGAAAGGATTGACTTGCTGCATCCATTCATATAATTCACTGATATCCATGCATGAAAGTTCGTATATATTCTTGTCATGCAGGCGGTACGAAAGAGCAATCTTGTTCAGCTTGGCTCCCCCACATTCAGGACATACGGTTGTTTTGGCAAACTGCTCTGCCCACTTTTGTTCTGTAGCCGAAGCATCGCTGTCCTGTAACATAGAGATATACTTCACGACTCCTTCGAAATTAACGAAATAATCAGAGGAAGTTCCTATTAGCGAGCTCTTTATCCTGACACGGTCAGAGGTTCCGTATAGGATTTCATCAATGGTTTCATCACTAAGTTCACTGATAGGTGTATCAAGTGTAGCCTCGTATTTTTCCAACACAGCCTCTATTTGCCAGAACACCATACTGTTCTTGAACTTACCTAACGGAACAATACCTCCTTCTCTAACAGAAATGTGACGGTCAGGAATCACTTTATCAATATCTATTTGACTTACCACCCCCAATCCTTTGCACTTAGGGCAAGCTCCTTGAGGAGAATTGAATGAGAAGCTATGCGGTGCCGGCTCTGGATATGACAAGCCTGAAACAGGATCCATCAACAGTTTACTGTAATGCTTTATCTGACCAGTTTCCGCATCTAATATAAGCATCAGACCACTACCCTGTTGCATAGCGTTGTTCACGCTATTCTTTAACCTTACATCGTCTTTATCATTCACTTTCAGTTTGTCAATCACCACTTCGATATCGTGATTCTTATAGCGATCAACTTTCATGCCAGGAACCGTTTCTTTGATTTCTCCATCCACACGCACGTTGATAAAGCCTTTCCTGCGAATAGTCTCAAACAATTCACGATAATGACCCTTGCGGCTCTTTACTAAGGGTGCTAATATATAAATGCGTCTGCCCAGGTAATCATGCAATATAAGGTCAAGTATCTGTTCTTCTGTGTATTTCACCATTTTTTCGCCTGAAAGGTAGGAATAAGCTTCACCTGCACGAGCAAAAAGCAAACGAAGGTAGTCATAAATCTCAGTGGTGGTGCCAACTGTAGAACGTGGATTCTTGTTAGTAGTCTTCTGTTCGATAGATATAACAGGACTCAATCCAGTAATCTTATCCACATCAGGACGATTGAGGTTACCCAAGAAATTGCGGGCATAAGCTGAGAAGGTCTCAATATAGCGGCGTTGTCCTTCGGCATAAATGGTATCGAATGCTAACGAAGACTTGCCACTTCCACTAAGGCCAGTCATTACGGTCAAACTGTGTCTGGGTATGGTTGCATCGATGTTTTTAAGATTATGTACTCGGGCACCATAAACGTATATATAGTCGGTCTTTTCGCTCATAACTCCAATTTTGCACCACAAAAATAAAAGAAAAGTATGTCAAAAACAAAACCCTATGTAAAAAAGTATATCAACTGACTGATTATTTCAATTAATAATTGTATTTTTGCAACAAGGTTTGTTATGCCTATACGTAGAATCAGTATAAAAACACAAAAAAATGAAGATTTATAGTAAAGTATGCCTAATTTTCCTGTTGGCTATGATGGTTTGGTGCCAAGCTTATGCACAAGAGAACCAGACATACATTATTCACACGATTCAGAAAGGTCAGAGTCTCTACTCTATTTCAAATATGTATGGCACTACAGTGGATGCCATTGTAAAACTCAACCCAGGCAGTGATCAGGTGATTGTTGAGGGCAAACAACTGAAAGTACCTCGTCCTGACACTATTACCGACCAGGGCACTTTCCATACCATACTACAAGGAGAGACACTGTATGGTTTATCGCAGAAGTACAAGGTGTCTGTAAAATCCATACTTGATGCCAATCCCGGTTTGAACGAGAAAAACTTCCGCTTTGGACAGGTAGTGAACATCCCTAAGGAAAGTGCGACAACAGAAGTACCTGCCGCACAGGTACAGCCCTCACAGCCAGAGGCGTCTAAAGTACAACAGGGCATTCCTGGTCCTGTGCAGAGCCGATGCAAGGAAATGCACAAGGTGGAAAGAAAAGAAACGGTATTTAGCATTGCTCGTAAGTATGGTATCACAGAGCAGGAATTGTTGGATGCCAATCCTGAAATAAGCGATGCCAAGAAATTGAAAAGGGGCAAATTACTATGTATCCCTTATCCTAAAGCACAGCAGAGTGCAACAGCCCAACCTGAGAAGACGCCAACCGATGCGGAACTGTTTAGTCAAAATAAGGTTACTGAACAGAAAATCAGTGTCATCAAAGCAGCTGTGGTGTTACCGTTAGTTCCAGGAGAACAAGGTAAGGCCGAAAGTGCTCGTATGCTGGAGTACTATCAGGGATTTTTATTGGCAGTGGATAGTTTGAAACGCACAGGCACATCAATCGACCTCTACACCTATGACTCTGGTTCAACGGTGGCTTCTGTAAATTCAATTTTAGCAAAACCTGAGATGCAACAGATGGATGTTATCTTTGGTCCGCTTTACACAGAGCAGATTAAGCCTATGGCCGATTTTGCGAGCAAGCATCATATCCGCCTGGTAATTCCATTTACCAGTCGTGACAACACGGTGTATCGCAATCCTGACATCTATCAAATCAATACCCCTCAATCGTATCTATACTCTGAGGTGTATGAGCATTTCGTACGTCAGTTCCCTCGCGCTCACGTGATTTTCATCAATGCCACTACTGGCGCTGAAGAGAAGGCCGAATTTATCAAGGGGTTCCGTGAAGAGTTAACCAACAAGAAATTGTCTTTTACCAATCTGAGTGAGGATGCTACTGCTGAGCAGATGAAAGAGGCATTGCAAAAAGACAAATCGAACATTTTTGTTCCTACTTCTGGTAGCAACACTGTGCTTATAAAGGCGTTGCCTCAGCTGACTGCAATGGTGAATGATTCACTTTACAAAGAGAAAGTCAATGCTGAAGTACATTTGTTTGGCTATCCTGAATGGCAAACCTATACAAAAGACCATCTGTCGGCTTTTTTTGAACTTGACACATATTTCTATACTTCGTTCTATACCAACAACCTATTGGCAGCTCCACGTAGTTTTAACTCCAGCTTCAGGCGTTGGTATGGTAAGGATATGGAAGACCGTTATCCAAAATACGGAATGTTAGGTTTTGACACAGGTTTCTTTTTCCTCAAAGGTTTGGCTCAATATGGTTCGGGTTTGGAGAATAACCTTGATAAGATGAGACTTACGCCTATGCAAACTGGATTTAAGTTCGACCGAGTAAACAACTGGGGTGGTTTTATCAACAAGAAAGTATTTTTCGTAAGATTCACGCCTAAGTTTGAATTGATTAAACTTGATTTTGACCAATGAAAAAGCTCCGTTTCATAGGGCTTTTTGTAGTGACTGTTGCCTTTTCAACAGTTGCTTCTGCACAAGTGGGCGATTTACAGAACAATTTTTCTGTAGGTGTTAATGCTGGTGTCAATCTAACCAGTGCACAGTTCTCTCCGACCGTACGCCAGAATCAGCTTATGGGCACAGTGTTTGGTGTAACAGGACGCTATATCTCAGAGAAATATTTCGGCATGACCTGTGGCATTCGCATGGAGGTGAATTATTCACAGCATGGATGGAAAGAGTTTGTTGAGGGTTTTGACGACTTACAATTCCAACGCACACTTAACTATGTTGATATTCCTTTCCTGGCACATCTGGCTTTTGGCAAGAAATTTCAGTTCTTCATCGATGGTGGCCCACAGATTGGTTTTTATTTGAGTGACAGCAGCAAAATTAGTGGTGACTGGGACAGTGTGTCGGGTATAGTAGTTGAGCAGCACACACTCGACATAAAGCACAAGTTCGATTATGGTATAACCGGTGGCATAGGCCTTGAGCTTAAAACCCGCAAGGCAGGCAATTTCCTGCTGGAAGGCAGGTATTATTATGCATTATCAGACTTTTTCGGCAACGAGAAACAAGACTATTTCGGTCGTTCTGCCAACACTACTATTAGTATTAAACTGACTTATTTATTTGACATCACAAAATAATTTGGGGAAGGTACTAAATAAATATAGCTATGAAGGTAGGTTATGCATACAGCAGCGAAGTTGAGCAAATGCTTGAGCAGCAAGTCAAGAGACTGCAAGATTCTGGTTGCGAACGCATCTATCAGGAAACCCTTGCTGGCGTACGTGCCGATAGACCTAAGCTGAAAAAATGCCTTGATAGCTTGCGGGCGGGCGATACCTTCATAGTATGTCGCCTTGATCGCATCGGTACTCAGATCGAGAAGGTTTTGATACTTCTCAATGAGTTTGTTAATATGGAAGTCACTTTCATCTCGCTGGACGATAATTTCAATACGAACGGTCTTACTGGGCAAGTACTCAGTCACATTGTCCAATGCCTCTTGTCTCTTAAGAAAGACGTGTTTATGGCCCGTGTATATGAAGGTCGGAAAGAGGCTGAAAAAAAAGGCGTAAAATTCGGGCGTAAGGAAGGCTCTATGAACAAGCGTAACAAAGACAAGCCCCAACAATGCCGCCAATTATATGATAACGGTCTGCCTGTAAGCCACATCATGACTTTGCTGAACATTCGCAGCTATTCTACCGTTTATCGCTACCTGCGACAAACAGGTACCTACCCTGATGGCAACAATACAGAAAAACAGAAGCCCTCTCCTAAATTGTCAAAGAAAGAGTTGCTGAAATTAAAGAAAGAAGTTTATGACAACAGTCATCAACTCGATTTATTCTGAAATATCAATTGGGGTTTTGCTTTATTGTCTGCTTACTTATATCCAATTTCATGCCAGCGCTCACTAAAAACGTTTGCCTATGATGATACGGCTGCGCCATTTATTATGTCTGAGACGAAAGTAATCATAGTCGCCTGCAGATGTGTAATTATATACCGTAGTTAGGCCCATGAAGAAGTGTTTGAAATAATGTACCAAAGAGAAACGCGCTACAATAGCTATCTCTGGAAAAGTAGAACCCATTGCTTCTACACCTACCATCTTGATGATTTTGTTGTCACGCCAAAAAACAATTGTGGGTAACGTGGAAAGATGGATAAGCCATCTGCTGTTGGGCACAAAATTATATCCATAGCCAACTCCTACACTGGCATAGCTTAGTTTAAACTTTCGGATATCTTCACTATCATATTCAATATCCTCATCTTGCATTATAGAAACAGATGTACGGTGATATGAAAGTCCAGCCATGAGACTGCCTGCACTACGTTTTTGTATATAGGACTGACTAAAAGCAGCCGGATAAGAGAACTTACGACCATTAAAGGCATAGTAACCATTAATAGTAAGACTCTTTTCGCGAATCTCAGTATTTAAATCATACTCTTCACCACCCCAATCAATCTCGCCTTCAAATTGACCGTTGGTCTCATAAATAAAATCGAAACCATATCGGTTGCTGTAGGAATTGACATTAATCTCGGTACTGGTTTTCTTGCCAAACAAATGTGACGGATTAAAAGCTATAGAAACCGCAAGACCACGATAATTGGCACCAAGTGTGATGGTATGTCGAATGGGATCTTTGAAACGAAAATCTACATCTTCATCTTGTTCATCAATAGCCTTGAGGGTAAAGTCAGTGCCAGAGATATTGTTAATCAAGCGTAGCGTCAAATGATGATCCGGACGAGACACATAGTTAGTGTCAATCTTAGACTTCTGTTGCCTTATATCAAGAACACTGTCAATTTTATGGAATAATTTAAAGCGATGCTGAGCTGCAAGATTTGAAGGCAAGAGAAAAGTACTAATTGCAAAGCATATTATATATAAGCTGTTTTTTATCATGGGTCTTTATAATAACAAAAATATATTACAAATCTCTTGCTTTTGTGTTGAAAACTATATACCTTTGCAAAGGTTTGATTTATCAAATCACTTATTTGAATTTCGGTGTGAAGGCAACTGTCTGTGAAGATAGTTGCCTTCGTTATTGTTTTAAACTTTTACCACGCCACTGAAGCCCATAAACGCCATAGCCAACAAACCTGCCACGATGAGAGCAATAGGTGTTCCCCTCATGCCTTTAGGGATGTTTACCAAGCTCATCTGTTCGCGAATACCAGCAAACAGGGTTAGTGCCAAACCAAAGCCTATAGCGGTCGCAAAAGCATATACAACGCCCGTAAGCAAATCGAAATCTTTCTGAATTACTAAGATAGCCACACCTAACACCGCACAGTTGGTCGTGATAAGTGGCAGGAACACACCCAGAGCCTGATAGAGCGATGGTGACACCTTTTTCAGCACTATCTCCAACATCTGTACCAGCGAAGCAATAACCAAGATGAACGTAATGGTCTGCAAATACTGCAGTTCGAAAGCATCAAGGACATACTTCTGGATGAGATAAGTAACAATAGTAGCCAACGTAAGTACAAACGCCACAGCTGCACTCATGCCCAAAGCTGTATCAATCTTCTTCGATACGCCTAAAAACGGACAGATACCCAAAAACTGTGAAAATACGATGTTGTTGACGAAAATCGCCGCTATGAATATTAATAACAGTTCCATAATCCATCATTATTTTGCTTCTCTCATCTTATTGACAATGGCACAAAGGTAGCCCAGTGCTATGAAAGCCCCAGGAGCCAGCACAAAGAGCAACATACCATAATCCTCAGGAATGAGAGAAAGGTTAAACATCTTACCAGTACCCAACAGCTCACGTACAGCACCTAAAAGCGTGAGTGCCAAAGTGAAGCCTAAGCCTATACCTACACCATCGAAGAATGATGACACCGGGCCGTTTTTAGAAGCAAAGGCCTCAGCTCGACCCAATACGATACAATTCACCACGATAAGTGGGATAAACAACCCTAACGTCTTATACAAATCAGGCATGTATGCTTGCATCACCATTTGCAAAAGCGTTACAAAAGAGGCAATAATAACAATAAACGAAGGAATGCGCACCATATTAGGAATAACATTCTTTACAGCCGCAATTACGGTGTTCGAGCAGATAAGCACAAACATGGTGGCCAACCCCATAGACATTCCATTAATAGCGCTCGATGTAGTACCCAACGTAGGACACATACCCAACATCAACACAAAAGTGGGGTTCTCGTTTATGATACCGTTTATCAAAACTTTCAAGTTACTCATAATTACATCCCCTCCTATTATTTAGCGGCACCCTTTGTGGTGTCTGATAAAACAATTACTTGACTTGTAGCCTTTTGTGTGGCACCAGTTGCGCCATCAACAGACTGGCCAGAGAAAGCAGCGTATGCTGCATTAACAGCCTTCAAGAAGGCACGCGACGTAATAGTAGAAGCCGTAATAGCGTCAATCTGACCACCATCCTTACTTACTGTAAGCGGGCCATCCTTAGGACTCTTTCCTGTTATGTCACCCTTGGCACCTTTTTTAAACCAGCTGTCGGCCTTTGCGCCCAAGCCAGGTGTCTCAGCATGATTTAATAAAGAATAGTCATTAATTTGACCGTCCTTGTTAAAACCAACGAGGATTGTTAGTTCGCCGCCAAAACCCATTACTGTACTTTCTACAGCAGCACCTATATACTCGCTACCCTTCATTGCAGGATAAATCTTATAAGATACACCATCGATATCTTGTATCTTCATCTCCTGAATAGGATTATTGTCAAAACCAGGAACTACGGCTTTCACTGCATCGCTCAGCGTTTTAGCGTTAGCAGCGGCGATAGGTTCTTTGGTCACCTCGTTCATGGCAGCCAGCAGACCTACACAAATAATGGTGATGCCTGTTAGCACCAACACCATGTTCTTTAATGATGATTCTAATTTCTTCATTTCTTCACACTGACAGCCCTACTGCTGAATCTTTGAGGTTTAACATACGTATTGATAAGGGGCACGAATGCATTCATAATGAAAATGGCAAACGACATACCTTCCGGATAGGACCCCCAGAAACGAATAACCATCGTGATGAGACCAATGCAAACACCATAAATCAGCTGTCCGCGATAGTTCATCGGAGAGGTCACATAATCTGTAGCCATGAAGATGGCACCCAGCATCAAACCACCACTAAGCAAGTGATACTCTGGCGATGGATATACCGTTGGATCTACCAGATACATAACACCGGCAAACACGAGCACCGTAGCAAGTATTGACACAGGGATGTGCCAAGTAATAATTCTTTTCCACAACATATAGGCGCCACCAAGAAGCAATGCCAAAGCGCTGACCTCACCTAATGAACCACCTATATTATTACCTATCAACATGCCCAATGCATCTGGCAAATCGCCCAAAGCAGCCGGATTACCATTTACTGCTTGTTTCATCAATGACAGTGGTGTTGCTCCTGTTACAGCGTCGGTGTATGACATCAACTGTCCCGCCTGTGGCCATGAGGTCATCTGCACAGGGAAAGAAATCAGCAGGAAGATACGCCCTGCCAGTGCTGGATTGAACGGGTTACAGCCCAAACCGCCAAACGACATCTTGCCCACACCAATGGCAAACAGGGCACCAATTATGATAATCCATATCGGCAGGTTCGATGGCAGGTTAAACGCCAGCAATACGCCCGTGATGATGGCAGAACCATCAGTGATGGTGAGGCGTTCACGTTTCAAGATATACTTGTTGATGGCCCACTCGAAGAACACGCAGGCAGCTACCGATACAGCAGTAACCACCAATGCACCAATGCCAAAGGCGATGAGTGACACCAGAAATGCAGGTATCAGTGCAATGAGCACACCATACATATTCTTCTGCACACTATCATTGGCATGATCGTGGGGCGAAAGTGATACTAATAACTTATTTTCCATTTTAGATTATTTTTTTGTGCTGCGGGCACGAATGATAGCTCCTACCCTTGCCTTGCCCAAGCTGATATAATCCAGCAACGGACGATTGGCAGGACAGGTGAACTGGCAAGCGCCGCAACTCAAGCAGTCCATAATGTCTTCTTTCTCTAATCTCTCGAATTCTGCATGCTCAGCTAACTGTGCCATGAGGTATGGCTCCAAGCCCATTGGACAGGCACTTACGCACTTGGCGCAACGGATACAAGGCTGCGGTTCACCACGCTTGGCATCCTTCTTATTTAATATGGTGATTCCAGACGTACCCTTGGCGGTTGGCACCTCGGTGTTAACCAGTGCCTTACCCATCATAGGACCACCGCTGATAATCTTGCCTGTATCTTCAGGTATGCCTCCACAAGCATCAATAAGTTGTTGGATAGGTGTTCCAATGCGTGCCAAGAAATTACCAGGTTGTTTAACCGACTTGCCCGTAACAGTCACCACGCGTTCAAACAACGGTTTATTCTTCTGAATGGCCTCATATACAGCAAAAGCGGTTCCCACATTCTGTACCAAGGCGCCAGTAGAAATAGGTAACGCTCCACTACCTACATACTTGTCAGTTATAGCCTGTATCAGCTGTTTCTCACCTCCTTGTGGATATTTCATCTTGAGTGGCACAATCTCGATGCCAGAAAAATCTTTGGCAGCTTTCTCTAAGGCTGCTATAGCATCTGGCTTATTGTTCTCCACGCCAATGTATGCCTTGTTCACACGCATAGATTTCATAAGGATGCTCACTCCTACCATGATCTCAGGGGCATGTTCCAGCATCAAACGATGGTCAGCTGTAAGATATGGTTCACATTCAGCACCATTAATCACCACACACTCAGGTTTGAAAGCAGGAGGTGGAGAGAGTTTCACCTGTGTTGGGAAGCATGCGCCACCTAAACCGACAATACCCATCTCGGCCACTTTCTTGTTAATTTCTTCTGGAGTGAGTGTGCACTCCTTTACCAACGTGTCTGAACGATCAATGCTCTCAAGCCACTCATCCCCCTCCACATCAATGAAGATAGCAGGTTTAGAATAGCCACTGGCATCGATAATGTTATCAATCTTTGAGACCTTTCCACTGACAGATGAGTGGATAGCAGCTGAGACGAAACCACCAGGCTCCGCAATCTTCTGTCCCACCTTCACCGTATCGCCCTTTGCCACAATAGGCTTGGCGGGTGCGCCAATGTGCTGTCCCAACAAGATGGCAACCTTGGCTGGAATGGCAGCCTTGACGATGGGCTGACCTGCTGAAAGTTTATTTCCGTGAGGATGAACTCCTCCGATTGAAAATGTTTTCAACATAATATTATTGTTCTTTATTTCTCTGAATTATAATAATGTAGATGCAATCTTCTCAACTACAGCTACAGCTTCCTCCTGGGTCTTGGCTTGGCGCTTTACAGCCACCAAACCTGTAGTTTTAACAGGCACTATCGGCGTAGTATCTACTACTGCCGCATCGGCTTTAACAGGGTGCTTGGCTGCATTTGCCAATGCCTGGGCTGCAATCTTTGCTACCACATCTACCTTGGGGTGAGCAGCAATGTTCACCAACTCAACAGCAGGAGCAGCGGTCTTTGCCACAGCTGGTTGCTCTACTGGTGCAGGAGCTGCTTCAGCCTTAGGTGCTTCGGCAGGCGCCTTAGGACCGTTCTTCAGCAAGTCGGCAATCTTAGCCATTACCTCGTCACCTCCTACAGAGCAAGACTTATCTCCTATTCCACCGTCTTTTACGATAGCTGCAGCAAAGGCAGGGCAATCGTCGAAACCGCAGGCACCACAGTTGGCTTGTGGTAACAGTGACACAATGGATGCAGCACTTGGCATAGCCACAGGAGCAGCTGACTGAACGGCTTCAGCAGGCTTAGCTACTGGCTTGTCGGCTTCAGCAGCTGGAGCAGCCGGTTTAGCTGGTTTTGGTGGGAAGTTCAAGTCGATAATGGCGTGTGTAGGACAAACTTCGACACACTTACGGCATGACTTGCACTTATTATAATCAATGTATGCCAGATTGTTTTCTACGGTGATGGCCCCAAACGGACAAGTCTTTTCGCACTTGCCACAGCCTATACAACCAACGGTACATGCTTTACGAGTGAGAGCTCCTTTATCTTTATTGACACAACGCACATATACACGGCGGTTCTTCACACCTTTCTTGCGCAGCTCTATAATTCCCTTAGGACAAGCCTTAGAGCAAGCTCCACAGGCTGTACATTTTTCATCATCAACCTCAGGCAAACCTGTCTCTGGGTTAATGTGGATGGCATCAAACTTACAGGCCATGGTGCAGTCACCATAGCCCAGACAGCCATAGCTACAACTTGTTTCACCACCATAAAGCGCAGCTGCAATAGCACAGCTCTTCACACCGTCATACCGGTTGACGCGGGGACGGTTGGCACAGGTACCATTACAACGTACCACAGCCACCATGGGGTCTTTAGCATCAGCCACAAGTCCCATCACGGCAGCTACTTTCTCCATCACAGGCTGACCTCCGACAGGACAGGATTTACCTTCCAAAGAGCCAGCTTTCACGATGGCACTCGCCAAACCGCTACAACCAGGATAACCGCAACCGCCACAGTTGGCCTGAGGCAAAACCTCGGCTATCTTTGCGATACGCGGGTCTTCGTGCACAGCAAACTTCTTAGAAGCCACATAAAGCACCAGTGCTGCCACCAACGCTATAACTCCTATTGAGATTACTGCTATCAGAATTACATTCATAAAATTAGTTAGTTTTATTAAGTTGTTGATTATATTCGTTTTACTAATTCTTTTTCGAAATTGTGAACCTGAAGGTCTTCTTCATTTTGTCCTTGCCGAAGTAGTAAAGCAACAGATAGTAGATAGCCACACATGCTAAAGAATACAGTGCTACCGACAGCTCGTTATTGTTGCCCCACCATTTTGACAGACCTATCACCAATACCATAAGAATAATCAATGGCAACAAGTAACCATACCATACAGCCAAGCGGCTCATACTGGTAGAACCCATTATCCATACTTCATCACCCACACGATATTGACTAGCTTCTTTGTCATACACATCAATAAGATGCTCTTTAGATTCCGCCGATGTACAGTGATTTTTAATACTGCACGACGAGCAGGATGTGGTCTGCACTATTTTCACTTGCAAGAAATTCTTTTCAATTTTCTGCACTAATCCACTGTGCTTCACAACATCTTCTTTCATGTGACGATTATTTAGTCATTAAATTTCACTGCAAAAATAATGTATATTTTTGTAAGGACAAAATAATTTTACCTTTTACCAACTATAACTCAAACCAAAGCTAAGCAACTCACTCAACTGGAAATAACTCGTACTGCCATTCAATGGTGTTGCACTGTCATCGTAGCGAGCATGTACATACACTTTTGTAGAAAGGAATCTGTTAATAGCCAAATTAAGAGTATTCTCCCACTCTATACGTACCCATTTGTAACTGGTAAGGTAGTCGAGACGCGACTCTAAAGTGATGTTTTTGGCAATGTTCCATGTAATAGTAGGCTGAATTTGAGAACCAAAGTTATGCTTTACATGCTTTCCTGGATCAAGTCCGTAAGTCGTTTCATCCACCTCATCGCTTCCAATATAGCGCATGGTCCAGTTAAGAGGTGCAAGCAACAAAGAAAAGGTGTATTTATCTGTCTTTTTCTTGTAATCCATACCAAATGCCACTGTGAGATCGGCTGGTGCCAGGAAGGTTGATATCAACGTAGGGTCATTAGATTTGTAGCCATTGATAAACTGTGTCTTGAACTCTGCCGACACGGTGTAGTACCAATTCTTGGCTGCCTGAATACCTAATTTACTGAAAATGCGCAACTGGTCGGTATTGGTAAGATACTTATGCACTTGGTCTGACGGCGTGGAAGCTAATCCCAATTTGGCATCCAAGAGGTTTTCCCACTGCACCTTTTCCTTATCATTATAGTTAGCTGTCAGCTGTACAGTACCAATCATGGAAACGCTACTCACACCACCCTTGTACCAGTTGTCTGACAAATAGTGTTGTGAGAACTGCAATGAACCATTTCCGGCGACTGTCCAGAATTTCGGCTTGCGCAACTCCACCTCAGCTTCCTGCTCCAAATCTAATGGAGAACTGGAAGTAAGCACATCCATCATTTCACGCTTGGCATTATTGATATTAGTCACTTCTTCCGACGCTATGTTATCCACAAAAACACCTGCAGCATCTAACTCGTCTTCTGTAAAGACAATAGCCTCAGGATTGTTCAAGTATAAATTCATCAAAGCTTTGTCAACTACCTTATTCACACGTTCTTTCGTAGTAAACTGATTCTTGTCTATCAATAAGGATTCATCAATAACAGAAGGTTTGTCTTCGGGTAACAATGCATCTGTTTTGACAGTAGATAACTGAGCAATAGACGACTTATAATAAGTGGCAGGAACAAACAACCGATAATAGTCTGGGTCAACTGGGATATATCGTTGCGGTGTAGCAGGATTATTCAATGAATCTAAAACGGATATATACTTATCATACAGGAATGAAACAGTATCGTTTTTATAAACATTCTTTTTTTCAGTAGGTGTTTGTCTTTGGAAGAAATATTTTCCCAATAAATTTGGCAACTGCTTCACTTTTACAGTTTCTGATGGCATCGTACTCTCAATGGGACTATAACTAATGACAGGATTAATGGCCCATGCCGATGAAAACGATAAAAATGCAACTATACACAGCAGTGACAGATATCTCTTTTTCATAGTTCAACTACAAATCTTTTAATGGTTATTACTTATTGCAAAGATAATGTTAATAACTTAATCAAGCAAGAATATCGAAAAAAATCAGCTTTCTTTAGGCACTTCAGTCTTATTTTATTACTTTTGCAGCTAAAATGTCGAAAAACGGCATTAACATACCTATATTTATTAATAAAACAGGCTTAAAAAATGGATAAAAATACCATTACCGGCATGGTGCTGATATTCCTCGTATTGATTGTTTTCAGCTACCTGAGCCGTCCGTCACAAGAACAACTTGCTGCCCAACAGCAGTATTATGATTCTATAGCACAAGTGCAGCAACGTGCTGCTGAATTGCAGGCTAAGGCCGAAGCGGCTTTGGCCAACGAGCGTGCTACAGCTTCCAAAGACTCTGCTTCATTGTTTTTCGGCGCCACACAAGGTACATCCGAGTTGGTAAGCATAGAGAACAATTTGGCCAAGCTGACGCTCAACACCAAAGGTGGCAGCCTCTATTCTGTAACCCTGAAGGAGTATATGAGTCAGGACAAGGTAACACCAGTTACCCTGTTTGAGGACAGAGATGTATCACTTAACTATCTGCTGTATAACGCCCAAGGTGCTATTGAGACCAGCGAATACTACTTCACTCCTATCAACAAAAGTGAGCAGGCTGTAACGATGCGTCTGAAAGCTTCAGAAGAGAGCTATGTTGACTTTACCTACACCATGCATCCTGACACCTATCTGGTGGACCTGAACATTCAAGCTGTGGGTATGAATGGCAAACTGGCTTCCAGTAACAACCATATCGACATTGAATGGAGACAGCGAGCTCGCCAGATTGAGAAGGGTTATACCTACGAGAACCGCCTGGCTCAGTTGACTTACAAGACAGCTGACGATGTAGAGGAGATGTCTGCCAGTAGTGAAGACCACGAAGAAGTGGCTGAGCCTCTGACTTGGGTGGCTTTCAAGAACCAGTTCTTCTCAGCAGTAATGATTAGTGACACTGGCTTTAACAATGCCAAATTAGACTCTAAGATGGAGGATCGTAACAGTGGATATATCAAGGACTATGCTGCTGATATGAATACCGCCTTCGACCCGACTGGCAACCAGCCAACCGAGATGCACTTCTACTTCGGTCCCAACCATTACAAGATTCTCTCTGCCCTTGATGACAACAGAGAAAAGGACTGGAATTTGCAGCGACTTGTATATCTGGGATGGCCTATCCTTCGATGGATCAACCAATTCTTTACCATCAACGTATTCGACTGGCTCACCAAGCTGGGATTGGGCATGGGGCTTGTGTTGCTCTTTATGACACTGATTGTAAAGATTGTGATTTTTCCTACTACCTGGAAGACCTACATATCTTCTGCCAAGATGAAAGCACTGAAGCCAAAAGTCGATGAAATCAATGCAAAATATCCCAATGAGGCTGATGCAATGAAGAAACAGCAGGAGATTATGACGATGTATAGTCAGTACAGGGTAAGTCCGATGGGCGGCTGCCTGCCAATGCTCATTCAGTTCCCTATCCTGATGGCCTTGTTCTTGTTTGTTCCAAGTGCTATTGAACTGCGTCAGCAGAGCTTCTTGTGGGCGGATGACTTGAGTACTTACGACTCGTTTGTAACTTTCCCTTTTAACATTCCGTTCCTGGGTGATCACCTGAGCTTGTTCTGTGTATTGATGTGCGTTACCAACCTGCTCTACATGATGTATAACATGAAGATGCAGGACACTGGTGCCAACCCATCAATGGCAGCTATGAAATATATGAACTACATCATGCCTGTGGTATTCCTTTTCATCTTGAACGACTATCCTGCGGGCTTGAACTATTACTACTTCCTGAGCACCCTCATCAGTGTGGTAACAATGGCCTGGATGCGTTATTCTACCGATGATGCCAAGTTGCTGGCACAGTTAGAAGCCAACAAGAAAAGCCCTAATGAAATGCGTAAGACGGGCTTCCAGGCACGTTTGGAGGCGATGCAGAAACAGCAGGAAGAGATGCAACGTCAACGTAAAAACCGTTAAAGAATGGCAGAAAAGAGATCCATTAATCGCAGGCAGTTCATCAAGAATTCTGCATTGCTGAGCATGAGTGGCTTTATTCCTGCATCAGGGATTGCTGCTACACGTGTTGCTACTACTACAGGTGAAAAGTTCATGAACTTCACCTATAAACCTAATGGGAAGTTCAAGATCTTGCAGCTCACCGACACCCATTATATAGCTGACGACCCTCGCTCTGAACGTGCTTTGAAAAATGTATGCGAAATGCTTGATGCAGAAAAGCCAGATTTGGTGATTCATACGGGTGATATCATCTTTGGGAAACCAGCAGAAAAGAGTGTGCGTGAGCTTTTCGCACCCATTTCAGAACGTAAGATTCCGTTTGCGGTAGCGTTAGGCAATCATGATAGCGATTTTGACCTAACCCGCCAAGAAATTTTCGATGTGATTAAGTCGTTGCCATATAATATTAATTCTACTGTTACAGGACTTTATGGCGTGAGCAATGACATTATCACCTTATCGAAAGACAATGAAGAAAAACCTCAGTGGGTGTTTTATCTTTTCGATTCTAACAGTCTATGCGGATTACCCGGGGAGATTGAAAAGGGTTGGGGCTACATCCATTTCCCTGAAATCAACTGGTATCGTCAGCATAGTGCGGCATTCACCAAACAGAATGACGGAAAGCCAGTGCCATCATTATCATTCTTCCATATTCCCCTTCCCGAGTTCATCTATGCCTTTAGACTTGAGAACCATCGCATCTTGAAGGGTAACTTCGGGGAAGAGCCTTGTTCTCCTCCTGTGAATTCTGGTATGTTTGTTAGCATGAAAGAAATGGGTGATATAAAAGCTATTATTTGTGGACATGACCACGATAATGACTATGCTATGAAATGGAACGACATCTTCTTGATGTATGGCCGTTTCAGTGGCTGTGATACCGTTTACAACAATTTGAAACCTAATGGGGCCAGAATTATCGAGCTTACGCAGGATGACACCAGCTTCCGCTCGTGGGTTAGGTTGTATGGTGGTGAAATTACTCAGGATCTCAAATATCCGGATGACTTCAGAACTTATTGATGCTACTTCACGGAATAGCATGACAAAAGGTATATCATGAGTATTGCCACCGCCATCTATCCCCTTCCCTAATAATCCCCACGAGGTGAAGGAACGGCATCTACGGGGTGTTCCGATATCTGTTATACCCCCATAGAAATATCTCCTTACCCTCGTAGATGACGTTGCGATACCCCATGGAAGATATCGGAACAAGGCAAAAGAGGCATGAGTATTATCAGGTAATAATAACATCCATTGAATCAACTACTTACTAAATGCTTTTTTATTTTGATGCCGAAGTGATTCATAGTGAAAAAGCGAACAATAACAATAAAAGCTGCTCATTGAGCAGCTTTTATTGTGCGGTGCGTACGAGACTCGAACTCGTGACCCCGTGCGTGACAGGCACGTATTCTAACCAACTGAACTAACGCACCATTGTTGGTTTGCAGATGCAAAGGTAATACAATATTTTGAATCTGCAATAGAAATATGCAGAAAAAAAACGAGCAAAAGACACTATATCTTGGTAAGTTTCTGTAATTGTTTCTTTCCTATATCAATTAACTCGTTGTTGCGCTGACGGATACCCTCAAAAAATTGCTCATTTATCTGACGAATACCATTGATCACTTCCTGTGCCAGGTCTAATACCGAGTTGTTCTTGCTATCGTCGGCAGGGACTATCACCTGGAGACCTGCATGATGTATCTTGACTTTCAGATTGGCACCCATATTCACAGGATCGCCGTCATAGTGCACTACTCCAGGCTTCTCACGACGTATGTTGATGGTCTTACAGCGGAAAGTCTTGATATGGCTATTCTGGTCTATCGTCTTGGTAAACAACTGCAATGCCAACGATGGCACGTCCAATGGTGTAAATGGATTAAGGATGGTAACATCCAGCAAACCATCATTAAGAGTGGCCTTGGGGGCAATATAGGCATTGTTTCCATATTGGGCCGCATTGCCGCAGGCAATGAGAAACGCCTGATACGTCTCTGTCTCATTGCCATCAACGGTCACTTTATAGGTTTCTGGCTTATAATTCAGTGAAGCATTGAGCGATTGTTCAATATACGTATTTAGGCCTCGCTTCCCAGCTTCAGCAAACTTCAAGCTTACGAAAGCATCGAACCCCACCCCACAGGTACAGAAAAACTTGCGACGATTAATGGTACCGTAGTCAATACTTTCCACATGTCCCTCGTTAATCACCTCCAACGCCTTTTGAGGCTGCATACTGATTTGCATATGGCGAGCCAAACCATTTCCTGAACCACAAGGAATGATACCCAATGCAGTTGATGTATGTGTCAATGCACGAGCCACTTCGTTCACTGTACCATCACCACCAATGGCCACCACGGCAAAATGTCCCTCTTTGGCACACTGTGCAGCAATCTCTTCTGCATGACCCGCATATTGGGTATATTGAATCTGAAACGTATATTGATCTATATCCAGCTGTTCATTGATCAAAGCAATAATCTGCTCCTTTTCCTGAGTACCGGATATAGGATTGACGACAAAGGTAATATGTTTTTTTTCTTTTTCCATAGTTAGCGGTCAGGCATCAGTTAGAACTTAAACGCTACATCTGCCTTGATCCATCGACCTTGCTGCAGCAAGGCTCCATTCGAGTTCATACCGCCTTGATAATACTTCAGGTTAAACAAATTATGGATATTCACGCCCAGTTCCAAACGTCCAATCTTATAGTTAGCGCCTGCATCCACCAACACACGTCCGGCAACATCAAATTCCCTCATAGCGTTTAATTGGTTCCAATGGGCAATAAAACCTGACTGACCACTGTACGTGGTAATATGGGTATGAAGTTTTAAGTTCTTAACCATTTCCCAAGCCAAAACTGTATTGGTAATAAAATTAGGCATGTAGAGAATCCTATGAGGATGCAATGTTGTGGAATATTCAGCATCATCCGATCTCATCACCTCCATAGAAAAGTTGGCACTGAACCTCTTGCTCTTATACGAAGAGCTGAGTTCCAAACCGTATGTTGAATATGGAGTTGAATTCACATGTAAGAATCCATTCGCATAGATCAGGTCGTCTGAATGATTGAAAAATCCGTTCAGTTCCACCATCAAACCAGGTACAGGGTTTACCAATTGGAATGTCAGCTGCCATGATTTCAGTTTCTCTGGCAGCAAATCTGTTGACGCCCTCAACAAATCATTGGTTTTCCTGTAAAGATAAGGAGCATCAACGAACGACCTTGAATAACTCAACTTAACATTCCATTTGGGTTGCAGGAAAATTAATGCCACACGTGGTGAAAACTCATGGATGATCTTATTGTTATATTGTTTTTTATAGTCATATCTTAATCCGGCGCTCAATATCAGGTTTCCCCAGATATGCTTCAATTGGGCAAAGGCATCAATGCTATGTTCTTTGCCTAAATTACCTCTAAGGTATTGCGACATATCAGCCAACACTTGGTTATAACTATGCCCCAATACATAACGGACATCCAACAGTTCATAGTAGTCATACTCCGTACCGGCCGTTATCAAACCACGATGATTATCACCCAGCTTATAGGATAAATCACCTTTAAACTGGATGCCTACGGTGCGGTCCTGTCCATCAAGATAGTGATAAATACCATTATATAAACTTAAGATACTATCTACATTAACTCCTGGTATATTGGGCAAACCAATAAACTCACTAAGGTGTTCAGCCTTTTCGTCAGTCACCACATTATACCTCATCATGTCGCTTTCATCGTATTGGAGTTTTCCTCCGAGAGATAAGTTCCTCCTGGTCCAGGTATAAGCAACATCAAGATGATGAGAACGCGTGGATGTACCAGGACGCCTGCCATTGAAGGTTGTATAATTGCCATATTCATACGGAGAAGCCGTATATCTGTAGGACAATGGTGGAATAAACTGAGAGAAATGTGTATTGTACAAAAGAGAAAGGCCTTTCCATTTTAAAGACAAGCCCAGGTCGTAGGTCGGCAGATTACCTATTCCACCAAGCGTTATATCACCTTCTTTCAGCATCAATCCTGTATCTTGAAGGGGCATAAAACGCTGTTGTCCCTTAGCCTTATATATATTTGCCCATACCAATACATCCAAGTCGAAATAACGCTTTCCAAACAAGAAATCACCGCTAATCTGTCCGTAGTTACCCAAGCTGCCCTTCACCTTGACGCCATCGACATCAGCACCATTCTTGGTAATAATATTCACTACGGCCGACAAAGCCACACCACCATAAAGTGATGAAGCAGGTCCACGCAACACCTCTATCTGCTTTACCTTCTCTAAGCTCATACTGAAGTCAGGACTTGCCGTATTGGTAGTATAGCTGTTCAATCGATGACCGTCTAAGAGGAACAGAATCTTCTCCTGGGATGAGCTGTACATCGAACGCATCGAAATGTTGAGATCTTCGTTGCAATCTACATCCGTCATGCCTGGCACGAATGCCAACAGCGCTTCCTTAATGTTCCTGGCTCCACTGTTGATGATCATCTCTTCGGTAATCAAGGTTACAGGCACAGGCGACTCATTGAGATTCTCAGCCTGACTTGATGCAGTGGTAATAGTAGCACCCATACCGCTCTTCATCTTTTCCACCAGGTCTATGAATCGCTGGGGGTCTTCAGAAGTAGTAGTATAATAAGGATTTTCCTGTAAGAGCAAAGATACATAGCTTTCGGCATTAGCATCGTTATCCAATCCCAAGTTGGCGAGAGCCAATAACCTATAGGCGCCTTGCTTTGAAGTACCCTTGAACAGATTAATGTTTTTCGTTAACAAATCATCCACATATTCCAGTCTTCCAATGGAATACGCATTCTCAGCATCGTTAAAGATAGAAAGCTGTTGGTCTGTGTCAACTTGTGCATGAAGCTGCGACATCATGCACACACACATTATTATATAAATAGCCAGTCTTTTCATTTCTTTGCTGGTATAGTAAATGTGAAACAAGCATACTCACCTTCCTTTGAGTCCAAGTCTATATGTCCGTGATGCCTGTTCACAATAATATCATACGTAATGGCCATTCCTAATCCTGTACCCTGCCCGGCAGGTTTGGTGGTAAAGAAATTCTCATAGATATGTTTCTTCACTTCTTCGCTCATGCCTTCGCCATTATCTTTTAAAGTAACCACCACATCATTGCCGTCACTTTTAACACTAACCTCTATTGTTGGAACATAGTCAGCAGGAGCATATTGTGATTTCTTCCACACAGCATAGCATGCATTGTTCACCACATTCAGAATAGCCCTGTTAAAGTCTTGTGGAATTATCTGAACCATAGGCATATTCTCTTGATAATCCTCATGAATGCTGATATTGAAACCCTTGTAATTAGCACGCATGGCATGATACGACAACCACACATACTCTTTTACAGAACGGCAGATATCAGTAGGAATAAACTCTCCTTCCTTTCCTCTAGACATCATTAAAATGCCCCTGATGATACTGATGGCCCGCTCACCATGCTCTACGATTTTGTTCATGTTTTCTTGCAAGTCGGCCACGATGTCATCCAATTCCTCACGGTCGGCCTCGTCTATCTTGTCTTCGTTATCTTCAACGATATCATTAAGATCTTTCAATAATTTGAAAGACATCTTGCTGAAATTGATGACAAAATTCAGGGGATTCTGAATCTCATGGGCAATGCCGGCACTCAACATTCCCAACGATGCCAGCTTTTCCTGGTCTTTTAGCTGTTGTCTCAGCGTTTCCAATTCTTGATTCTGCGTATCCATATCATCATTGTTTTAATAAAGGAATCTCTATAACAAACTCGGCAAATTCGTCTTTTACCGATTCCACTCGTATATTACCACCATGATTCTGAATAATTTCATGGCTCAGGTACAATCCTACACCAGACGCCTCACCAGTGGTCTTGGTGGTAAAGAATGGGTCGAATATCTTGTCAATAATCGTCTGCTCAATACCCACACCATTATCGTGCACCGTCAGTTTCACCTTATCCTCCAAACGCTCCACTTTCAGCACAGCTTCAGGCTGGAATTGAACACGTTGAGACTTCTTAACCAAAGAATAAATGCTGTTGCCCAGAAAACTCATAATGGTTTTACTCAGTTGCTCAGAATTTCCCATTATATGCAAAGAGTCATAGGGGCAATCCAGTTTAGTAACGATGTGGCACTCTTTTATATCCTTCTCGTAATACTTGTTCATCATCTCAAAATTGAGGTTCAGCAGTTCAACCAGATTCATTTCCTGCATGCCACCCGACCTGTCTTTAAGGATTTCCTCCATCGCCTTGAGGGTTCGAGTGGTACTCAGTCCGTGCTGCTCTACCTTCTCCAAGTTTTGTGACAACATCTCAAGCACATCCATAGTGTCCTCAAAGTTCTCTTGATCCATGTGGTCCTCTTCATCCTCAATATTGGCCTTCAAGTCTTTAATCAAGCCGCTCGACAACTTCGAGAAGTTGTTGATGTAGTTCATCGGGTTCAGAATACGGTCAATCAAACCCTGGGTCAGTTTACCAGCTGTAGCCATCTTCTCCTGACGAATCAACTGTTTCTGGGCAGCTTCCAAATCATTCAATGCTTTCTGCAAGCTGGCAGATTTTTCCTCAATCTCATCTTTCTGCTTGACAATCTCATCTCTTTGCTTCACCACCTCAGCTGTACGTTCCTGCACTATACCTTCCAATTTCAACTTTTCCCTCTCCAATCGGCGGGTACGCCAACGGGCAACAGCCATCATCAACAAGACCAACAAGAAGACATATACCACTCCCATATACCATGTTAAATATATTGGAGATTTGATGCGGAAATGCAATGGTTCTGCTTCCCACAATTTTCCCTTGGCATCTAATGCCTGTACCACCAGATTGTAGCTTCCGTAAGAAAGGTTGACAAACTCAATTGTCTGGTTCTCCGACCAAGTAGTCCAGCTGTTATTATTCAGCTTATATCTATATAATGTCTGTCCTACCAACGATTCAGAATGCAATGCATACGTAATAGTCAGATGTCTTTCTGTACTGGGCAAATTACGAAGGGTTTCAGGCGCTTTGTCGAATCCAGCCCAAACCAGACTATCATTACTAATTCTTACAGTACAGATGTCAAGTTCGTTATCAGCAGTCAGCAACGGGTCAGGATGATTGATATCCAACACCACCAGTCCGTAGTTGCCACCAATCCACAACAAGCCGTCTTTCAATACCATGGAACGCACGGTATAGTCCTTCAATGGAGAGAGTATTTCATCATATTCATCCATCCGTCTGCCGTCTTTGTAAGCATAGAGATTTTTACTCTCTTTATCTGTCAGCCAAAGCACTCCATTGTCATCGGCAAACGAGAAACCTGGGTAAGCGAATGGCTCTTCGTCATCCACCGTTACCACCGTCACGTTTCCGTCTTGATAGATAAAGGTTGCCAATTCCTCATTCCTGGCGTATTCTGTATTGGCAAAGAGCTTTCCGTTGAAGGTTGTTTTTCCCACCTCACCATATAGGTTACGCAGCCATAATGTGCCCTCTTGGTCAACCTTCATGTCCATTACGCTTTCCATGCTCAGCACCTTAGTATGTTCAGATCTAGTGTTGAAATAAACGCCGTCAATCTCACCGCTATAGAAACCATCATTGCCGAGCATGATGGATGTAGTACTGGATGTGGTCAAGTGTTCTACTTTGTTGCCATTGATACGATACACACCATTAGAGGTTGCTGCCAGTAATGCATCACCACGTCTATTTAACTGCCAACAAGCCAGGTCAAATCCAGGTACTTGTTCGAAACGAGTGCCCTCTTGCTTGAATAAGCCTGCCATGGTACCCACATACAGCTGATTATTCAACACATACATTGACAGCACCTCACCCCTCAATCCTTCTGTAGCTGTATATCTGGTATATGACGAAGGCACCATTATGGAAAACACACCATTGTCAGTAGCTCCCCACAACATACCCTTGCCATCATAGGACATTCGGTTTATATTATTGTTTATGAGTCCGTTTTCTTCAGTGAAGCTAAATAACACATTTCCTTTGCCATCAGTAAAGTTAATACCCTTACCTTCTGCTGCCACCGCATAGAAATTATCCTCCAGCTGCAATCTTTGGGTATGATCTATTGAATACGACTGAAGTCCATCTTGTTTTTCCTGTGGAATAGAAACCGCGCCATCCACTACTTTTGTCCACTTGTCATTCTCATCCACACGATATACCACGTTATCCACCGTCGAGAAAAACAGTACACCGTTCTCCTCCCATATTCTGTTAACTTCACTCCTTATATTAGCGATTTCTTCAAGAGGATGAAACGTGAGGTCTTTCACCTCATTAAGTTCCAAGTAGCCCATATAGTTGTAGCCACCACTCCAAATGGTACCATCACTGTCTTTATAAAGAGCGGTTACACGTGTAATACCTGGTGTATGCTTGATATCCCATGTAGCTTGGTCATAAATCAGCAAACCTTCAAAATTGGCCACATATACCACCCCCTCTTCTGGTTCTGCCAGAATATCAAAATTGCGGTTATGGGCATTATATTCTTCTGGCAGATAATTGCGAAAGAAAGGCAATCCCTGTGCAGAGACAGCCGTTGTGCCCGCTACACAAGCGATGATAAACAATATGTAATGTATAAATTTCATATCTCTTATCTGTCAATAAATGTTTCGTAAGGAATATTGGTACCAATATAATAGTTCCATTCCTCCTGAGTGAAATTCCTGGTCAGCGACTCCTTGATTGTTGTGGCCATCAATGGCACAGAGATAACTGTCTGAGTCAGGTTTCCCCTTTGATCGCCAGTCCACATAAACTCGCCTCCCATCATCATCATGGATGTAATCCAATTGCCGGAAGAAATCACATTAACAGGTTCCACCTTCTCTTTCTGCCAGTCCCAAATCTTAGCCGTTCCGTCATAGCTCGTTGATAAAAGCAGTCTTGGATTCTGCGGATGATTTGACAATTGTGAAATCTTCGACCGATGTCCCACTAAACGGGTTATTTGCTCATTTTCGTCCACCATATAGATGGTTCCGTCGTTAGTACCATAGAAGACTGTATTCCAGTTTCTACCTCTGGAAACAGCTGTCACCCCTTTTACTGGTATTTTTTTATTCGTCAGTTTCGTAACGTTTTCATCAGCTATTTTCACTTCATCAGTCTCATCAAACAAAACCAGCTGACCTTTATCAGATGAGCTGAGGAGGATGGGCTTATCCACCAGAATTTTTCTTTCTATTTCCAGATTTCCCAATGCTATCACAAACAGACCGTTCTCTGCCACAATCACCACATCCATCTGATTCAAACTATAAATGCGCATAGGATGTATTGCTTCATCTATGTGCCGTATCACCGGCTCTGCCTTATTGGGATTGAACACCAGAAGGTCTCCCGTGCGACTGATGGCATAAATCATTCCATTTGAAAAATACCAAATATCGCGAATGTCATACTGACTGTTCTGGAACAAATAGGTGGTCTCCAATTGTCCATTCTTCAATTCATGCTGGGCAATCGAACCATAGTCACTGATAGAAAGGAACTTGGTTCTTTCTTGGTTAGTGAAATAAAGCTTTTTCACGGCTCCGCGGTGGGCAGACCATGTTCTGGTACTCTTACTGATGAGTGATAAAGCCTCATAGATAGACGGTTGATAGACATCTCCCTTATAACGTTCAGTAAACAGATAAGAGGTATAGGCCAGCAACAGAGCCAAGTCATGGTTGCCGGTATTCTCTTGTGTCACGGCCTCAGAACCTAAGTTACGAGCCAACGCCACATAGCTCAACGTATCAGCCACCTTACGGGCATATTCAGCCTCTTCACGCTGCTGCTCAGCCAAAATTCTCTGACTTTCAGCTTGCTGTGATGCGACAACCGCACGCTGTTCCGATTCCAGCGCATTGCGCTCTGCCTCTAACGCATTGCGTCGTTCAATTTCCGAACGGTTTCTCATCTCGTTGGCAATGCGTGTTTGCACCACGGCCTCCTCGCGCTGTTTGTCAGATACTTCTTTCTGTTGGTAGGCAATTTCCTCCATTTGCGTACTGATACTACGCAAAACAGCACTTCGTTTCTCTTTCTCGGTGAGGTCTTTCACTTGAACCTCCAAATCCCGATTTTTCTTTGAAACGTAGTAAGTCTGGCTGCCAAAAGAAAAACATAAGACACCCAGTACCGCCAAGGCTCCGTATTTTATGTATTTGTTTAAGTCCAATATTATAATCTCTTAATAGCTAACATAGTAATATCATCGCTTTGTTCGGCTTCGCCCACAAATTCTCTCACCCTGCTCAGCACTTTCTCGATGGATTCTTTGCAGTTAAGACCTACACATTCATTCAGTGCCAGTTCCAGTCGTTCGTCAGTAAACTCCTGGTTATCCACATTGCAAGCTTCATCCACTCCGTCGGTGTACATCACCAGCATGTCACCCTCCTCCAGTTTCTCACTTTCGTCGTTGAAATCCATGAATTCAAACACACCCAGCATAGTACTTTCACTGTTAGGCAACCGTTCCAGTTTACCGTTCTTTCTCAATATATAAGGAGGGTTATGACCGGCATTGCAGAAGTTAATTTCTCCTGTCTTTACATTATAGATGGCATAAAACAGTGTGACAAACATGTTGTCAACCGACTCCTTGCAAAGCATCTTGTTGGTAATGGTCAGGCATTGTGCAGCCGTATAATCTTGCTGGAAGCCACAAATATGCACCATCGTACGGCTCACAGCCATGAAGATGGCAGCAGGAATACCCTTACCGCTCACGTCAGCCATCACCAGACCTATCCTTTCATCATCTATCTTGAAATAGTCATAGAAGTCACCACCAATATCTTTGGCAGGTTTCATGGATTGCCACAGGTCGAACTTGCCTACACCCTCATCGTAATCCGGCATTTTCTTAGGCAAGATGGCTTGCTGAATCTCAGCCGCTACCGACAAATCGCTCTTAATCATCACCAGCTGTGAATGTTCTTTTTGCGACTGTTTCACATAATTAATCTGATCAATGGCCTTCTCAATGGTGATGCTCAAGTCATCCAGGTCAATAGGCTTTGTAGCAAAGTCGAATGCACCGTTGTTCATGGCCGTACGGATATTTCCCATATCGCCGTATGCAGACACCATGATACATTTCAGGGCAGGATTTCTCAACTCGTTAATCTTGGTCAGCAACGTCAATCCATCCATTTCAGGCATATTGATATCACTCAGTATAATGCTAATGTCGGGTTGTTCCAGCAACACCCTCAGTGCTTCAATGCCATTGTGTGCAAAAAAGAACTCATACTCGCCCTTACGGATTTTTCTTCTAAAATATTGCGTCAACAGCATCTCGAGATCCAACTCGTCGTCAACACTTAAAATCTTTACTGCCATAATCTACATTTTTAAATTTATTAGGCAAATATAAGCATTTTTTGTTAACTTTGCAGCGAAATATAAAAAAAAGTAAGAATGAATAATCTTAAGACCATATTTGAGAGCCGTTACACCTGGATTGAGGGGTTTATGCGTAATGTTAGACGTTATGGCGGCAAATTGGCGATGATCAATCCTGACGATGGACGCCAATGGACTTACACCGAAATGAACGAGGAATGTAACAGGCTTTCCAATGCATTGATTGCCGATGGTTTGCAGAAAGCCGATGTTATTATGCTGCAGCTCATTAACTGTCCGGAATTTGCTTTTGGCTACCTGGCTGCACACAAGAGCCACGCAGTATGCTGTCCCGTTAATTTCAGATTGAAACCAGGTGAACTTGCGTTCAACATTGACGATTCCAAGCCTATGGCCATCATCTTTAACGAGGTGAACAAAGCCGATATATTAGAAGCACTTAAAATTACCAAGCACCAGCCCAAGAAGTTGATTGTGGTAGGTGGTGCTTCTGACGGCAAGGTTACGTCATATGCTGATTACGTACGAGATGCTTCTGTGGAAGAGCCTGTATTCGACTACGATTACAATATCTACGACGAGACTACCCGTCTTTACACATCTGGCACCACAGGTTTCCCCAAGGCAGTGCCACTGACCAGCATCAACGAGGTGTTATCAGCACACGATGTGATGATTCACTTCCCTATGAATTACAAGGATGTGACCATGAACACTACCCCTTGGTTCCATCGCGGAGGCTTGCACTGTGCAGGTCCCTGCCCTGCTTTCTATGCCGGAGCCACCATTGTAATCATGGGCAAGTTCAATGCCGAGCTTACACTGAAATATGTTGACCACTACAAGATTACGTTTATTGTGGGCGTGCCTACCGTATTGGAGGAACTGGCCGACAATCAGGAACGTAAGGGATATAATATCAGTACGTTGAAGGGTATCGTTACCATGGGTAGCCCGCTGGAGCGTTCTGCTTGCATCCGCTACCAGCACGTACTGACGCCTAACATATTTAATGGCTATGGTACCACCGAGACGTTCTGGAACACCTTCCTGCGTCCGTTCGACCTGCCCGAGAATGCAGGTACAGCTGGCGCTTCGTGTGTGGATGACGATGTGCGTGTGGTGAAAATATATGAGAATCACCGTGCTACTCCTGACGATTTGGCAGCAATGGACGGCATTGAGGTAGGTGAAGTCATCATCTGTTCACCCGCCAAATCACCTTATTCTTATGCCAACAATGTGGGTGAAACCGACCGTAAATATGCAAATGGCTTTATTTACACCAACGATTTAGCTACTTGGGATAAGAATCAGTTTATCACCATTGTAGGTCGCAAGGATGATATGATTATTTCTTCTGGTGAGAACATCTATCCTACCGAGGTGGAGGCAGTGTTGAACATGCACCCCAAGGTAAAAGATTGCATCGTTACTTCCGTACCCGACAAGATGCGTGGTCAGATTGTGACCGCCTATGTCGTGCGTGACGATATGAGTCTGACACCCGAAGAGCTGGACAGTTATTGCAAGGAAAGTCCTAATATCGCCAACTTCAAGCGTCCCCGCTTCTATCGTTTTGTGGCGCAGATTCCATTCAATGCCACTGGCAAGAAGCTACACGTCAAGATAAAGGAAACTGCCCTTGAAGACCTCAAGAACGGTTTGCTCTACCGAGTTTGATTCCATGGATAATAGAAATAAAAAAAAGCTGTTCGTCACAGCTTTTTTTTATCTCCCTACGTCAATGCCTAACACCTGACGGATAGCTTATTGTTGATTATATCGACTTGTAATTAAGATAGATGCAATTGATTCCGTTCATATACTTGTGGTTGATTTGCTTGCAAACGCGCGACAGGATGGCACGTCGCATATGACTCTTGTCGATAGCCATCACTTCATCGTCGGCATACACTCGTTTTGTTTTTTAGGCAAATAGTTTGGAAGATTATGAAAATAGGGCTATCTTTGCAGAAAGTAAAAAGTGGTTACAGTAACTTGAATACTGATTGAATTATTAACTTAAAACATTGAGCTTTATGAAGAAAAGTATTTTAGCAATTGGTTTGTGCCTTTTGGCAACTGTAGGTTATGCAAAAGACATAAAGACCGTAGTTGTAACCACCACTCCACAGATGCATTGCGTAAACTGTGAAAACCGCGTGAAGACCAACCTCATCAAGGTAAATGGTGTTGAAGGCATCACCACCAGTCTGGTAGCCCAGACCGTTACCGTCAAGTATGACGCCGACAAGATTTCCGAGTCCGACCTCATCAAGAGCTTCCAGGACTTCAAGTACGAAGCCCGCAAGCTGAAGCCAGGCGAGAAGGTTGTACGCGAGAAGCACGAGTGCAAGGAAGAGCAAGGCGTAGTTTACGAAACTGAATAACCCCCTTTCGCTCCTAAATTAATAAGTAGCACACCTTCATGGGTGTCATTGATTAATCTCAATAAAACAATAAGCCCGATAAGGAAACTTACCGGGCTTATTATTTGTATTCAATCTGCAACGGCAGACCACAATCCGTCATGTCGCAGGTTATTTTAACGTTACAGATAAGGTCAATCTATCGATTATCCTTAATACAGAATTTCAGAGTGCCACCAGTAACTTGATCAAGTTCATTATCATCAAGTTCCAGCTTTTTCACCCCTTTCTCATCAAACATCTCGTAGGTAATAGCAACCTTCTTAAATTCGTATTTCTTTTCCATAATACTTTGTATCAATGTAATTACGTCATATTTATTAAAGTATTAAGTCAGCAACAGCTGTCATTAATCCATCATGATGCAAGCATTTAAAAGACCATCAGTTTTGCAGTTAGATTTGAGACCCTTTTTGGGGCAGAATTTAATATCACCGCCAGTAACCTGACCAAGATCCTTCTCATTCAGTTCATTCATCACCACTTTCTCATTTGACATTTCGTTTGTGATAGCGTTCTTCTTGGTTTCGTCATTTCTTTCCATAATACTCATTTTTTAATAATTACATCTTCTTTCTTTCTTTTTTTATCTCTTGTGTATCTTACGCTATATAAATCATCATTCTTTTCCGAAATCAATCTGTTTTTAGCTTAGCATTAGCATATTGTATGTTGCAAACATATATCATTTTAATAGCATCTCCAAATAATTACTGCAAAAAAAATAAAAAAGTATGTATATATTTGCAAAAAGCTCCCTGTCAGTAACGTGCTGAAGACTATTTCGTGATGAAATATACCGTTCTCTGGCGCTGGCGCACTTGGCTTTTTCCGTGGCAGTCCCACACAGACCCTTACTTTTCTATCGCTTAATAGATAACAAAGAGAACTTTTTGGAGAAATGTTACAGCATGAGAAAGGTGGCGTGTCCACGCTTCTAACGAGCCGTAGTGTCGTTGGCAATGAGATTGTTCTTGCCTTGCAAGCCAGCAGAGCTGGAGCGGACTTTGAATTATTAACCGTCGTTGAATCCCTGATACTTAGAGCATACGAGATACTACGGTGGTACAAGAATGGAACAGGGGCTTAAGCAGAAGGATGCTGCCCGCATGATAGGCATCAGTGCCACCACTTTCAGCGACCTGCTGCATGGTCGCAGAGCATTGAGTTTCGACATTGCCCGCAGCCTACACAAGGTGCTGGGGGTGCCTGCTGATATCGTGCTGGCATAAGGTATTCTTACTACAAAGACCTAACGGCTTCTTAATCTCTTGATGAACTTGCGGGACCTGTCCTCTGTGAGTTCACGGAAACATCAATATAGCAGTGGTAGATTGCAATATATCTTGGATAGTAACCTTACCGCCGTTTACCTGCTCCAACTCTTCCTTTGTCAACTCCTGAGCCTTCTGGCTGTTCATTTCATTCTGCTTCATAATCGTATAAATTTTAAATTGTTAGACTTACTGGTGTAAAGAGACGACAAATTTCGGCAGATTCCAAATATTTAGGCGAAATATTCTCAGAGTTGTTGCGACAGAGTGGGAATGAAACGACATTTCCTATTATTCTTCCACAAATTCCACTTTTATGCTGGCAATCCTGCCTGCCCGGATCTTCTCGTTTTTATAATCTCCAAATTCTATGAAAAGATACCGGACCAGGGCATCGGCAAAGAGCCAGAACAATACATAGAAAAACTCAAGGGGTACTTCATCAACAAATTCTTTGATGAGGGCAAGCAATATACCCGACCCCAAGGTTCCTGCGACCATCCACCAAAACACTCTACTGTGATGTCTGTTTTCCGCTTCCGTTTTCCCTAGCAGATAATCGGCATCCGATATAACGGCCTCCTTAATCATTTCCTTCTCTTCTTCGGTAAATCTGGGGCCGTGTATCTCGAGTACCAGAGGATACTCCTGCGGAATGCAGTCTACAAAATTCATAAGAGCATCTATGAATTCCGAGTTCAAGGCGGCCTCTAGGCCTTTGACGCAGAATTTACTGAGAATATCGTCAACTCCATCAACTTTGCATGCCAGATAAGCAATACCGTCTCTTATTACATCCTTCTCCAGCCTATGTTTCAGATTGGATTGTTTATTGTAAAAATCTTCCAGTTTATTTCTCTTTCCAAACATATCAATTTATTTTCTTTCCTTTAATATACACTTCTGAAGGTTTGTTATAGCTGAAGCCCTCATGCTCTGCCGTCAACAGGTCATTGTCGAACACCAGGAAGTCGGCGTCCTTGCCCACTTCGATGGAGCCCTTGGCATTCTCTATGCCCAGCTGCTTGGCACCGTTGATGGTATAGCCAATAATCATTTCCTCAATGTTCATTCTCTCGCTTGCAGGAGGGAATGGCGCAACGGTTCTGCTGTATTCGTCGAAACGGGTTTTCTCATTGATCCAGCGTGTCATACCTATTTCCATGGCAAGATAGGGACTCCAGTTCCAGAAATCGCCGTAAAAGACCTCATCGCTGGACCAGGTCACCAGGGCGCCGCTGTCCCACATCGTCTTGCAGCGGAACATTGAATGGGCGCGTTTCTCTCCAATGAAAGTGGGCCAGTACTCAATAGGATTGCCGCCTACATTGCCGCTGTGCCACCAGGGAGTAAAATTGGCAGTTACACCCAGTTTTACAAAACGGTCCAGATCGGCGTCGTCCTGAACCCACAGGTGGGCACAGGTAACCTTCACACGGTACTTGTCTCCCAGTGCCTTTCTGGCCAACTCTACGCCGTCCAGTACCACGCGGGACGAAGCCTCACCGACAGTATGCACATGAAGATCCAGTCCTTCATCGTTGAGCTCTTTCAGTATCTCTGCCATCTGCTGCGCATTGAAGGCTGTGGCTCCCGTAACACCGGTATCTATGTAAGGTGTTACCATCGCTGCGGTCTCAATCTTCAGGGTACCGTCCATAAAGATTTTCAGCGTGTGCACTTTCATGTGCTCCGTGTTGAATTTCTCCCGGAAGCGCTTCACTCCCTCCATAGCCTCTTTCATTTTCGCGGGCTGGGTAAGCACATAGCACCCGTCCACATAAACCGGCAACTTTCCTTGCTTGTCCAAATCCTGCAGATATTCGTAAATGCGCTCATTCATCCCGTTGTGTTCTGGGAAACCGGCATCGAAGACACCGCTCACGCCATACTGTATGGAGCTGTCCAGCCAGCGCAAAACCGCTGTGCTGATCTGCTCGTCAGTCAGGTCGTTTATGCCGTCAAAGAGCATGGGCCAACTGGCGGTCTCGTACGAGTTTCCTGTCAGGTGACCATCCTTGCGCACGAAATAGGCCAGTCCCGGAACAGGGTCCGGCGTTTCATCGGTAAATCCATGTGCTGCCAGGATTTTGGAATTTACCCAGTTGCTGTGCACTTCGCCCTCCAAAACCAGCATCTCTGCGTCCGGGCATATCGCGTCCAGTTCGTCCTTTGAGAGTTCTTCCCCAGCCAGGCAAGTCCGTTCCATCATGAATCTGTAACGTTTCAGACCTGGATTTTTCTGAATCCAATCTGCCATAAATGCCAGACATTCCTTTTTTGTGGAACACATCACAGGTACACCCAAATCCAAATACTCAAATCCAACACCGGTAGTAATATGGACGTGGCTGTCAATAAGGCCGGGCAAGATGAACTTGCCACCGAGATCCGTGACCTCGCCCTCATAATTTGCAAGGCCAGCTTCGTCGCCCACATAAGAAAATTTTCCGTCTTTCACTACAATTGAAGTTGCCATCGGATTGTTTTTGTCCGATGTAAACACTTTTGCGTTTTTAATGATTCTATCTGCTTTCATAGTCGCTCCATTTCGTTATACTTTTCCGTTACTTCCGGCTTGCCTTATAAGCTGCTATGCGCTTAGCCACGTTATCCTTGATGTTGTTGTAGAAGATAGAGTAGTCGTCCTGATGGTAGCACTGCGGTCCAGCGATGTCAGCCATTTCATTGGGCGTAGCTTTGGCGTTGGTTATTACCGTGCCACGGGCAAGACACAGCTGCGCATCGCCGTCAATGTCACGGATGGCGGTAGCGCCGGTCTCGTCCATTACAATCGAGCCCAAGTTCATACTGGCAGCTGCATAAGTCTCGTCGCGCTTCCAGTTCAGCGGGTTGATTGCTACTCCGTTCTTACCAATAATGAGGTTCGGAAGCGGTAAGTTCGCCTCCACATTCTTCGGACCTTCGGCGTGCCAGCTGATGATGACGCCCGTGTCGGTTTCACCGGTCGCAAACTTTAAGTGCGGGTTGGCCTCCAGGTCTTCTTTCGTGATGGAATAGCCTATGGCGTATGCCGCCACCATGCGCTTGTAGTAGTCGGGGTGCTCCTTGAAGTAGCCTTTCAGAAGAAGGCGGAGAATGGCTGCACCTTGACTGTGTCCCGCGATAACGAACGGACGACCGTTGTTATAGTGCTCAAAGTAGTAGTCCAATGCAGCGGTAATGTCGGTATATGGTATGCCGGTAAGCGCCGCATCGATTGTTCCGGTCTTCTCAAATGCTTCAAACGCATGTTTCAAACTGCTCTGACGGTACATCGGGATAAATAAGTTGGTGGATTCCTCGAACACGCTCGACTTGATTGCATGCTCGATCGGTATACCCGCCAATAACTCGGCATTATCGAGCGTCGCATAATCAGGATCACCTTCGTTCGCACCCATGAATATCGTCGAGTAGATGTAGAACGTGTCGAATTCCTTGGTAATCTCAGGAAGCTTGTACCAATAGTCTTTATTGGAATAATCCAAAGGTATAGTATTGCTCATAGTCATTTTAGTTTAGGTTATTTCACTTTCTTTCCGCCGAAATACACATCGGTCGGCTTGTTATAGCTGAAGCCCTCGGGTTCTGCCGTCAGCAGGTCCTTGTCAAACACCAGGAAGTCGGCGTCCTTGCCAGCTTCGATGGAGCCTTTGTTCGCCTCAATGCCCAACTGCTTTGCACCGTTGATGGTAAAGCCCAGCAGCATTTGCTCAACGGTCATTTTTTGGTCCTCAGGAGGAAGCACGTCCCCTCTGGTAAAGGCGGGGGCATTGGTCTTTTCCGTGATATGGCGCGTCATGCCCACTTCCATGCCCAGATAGGGATTCCAGACTTCGAAACTGAATACCACGTTGTCGCTGGACCAGGTTACCAGGGCGCCGCTGTCCCACAGCGACTTGCAGCGGAACAGCTTGCGGGCCCGTTCCTCACCCAGCCAGGACCCCCATACCCTATAGTCTCCGGCATGCCACCAGGGCGTATAGTTGGCAATCACGCCCAGCTTGGCAAAACGGTCCAGGTCGGCGTCGTCCTGCACTTCCAGGTGGGCGCAGGTAACCTTCATGGTAAACTTGTCGCCGACTTCCTTTCTGGCCAGTTCCACGGCGTCCAGCGCCACGCGGGAGGCGGCGGAGCCTACGGTGTGCATGTGAAGGTCCAGGCCTTCCGCGTTCAGTTTGACCATCAGGGCGGCGAGGTCCTCCTTGTTGAAAGCGGTGGCACCCTTCTCGGGGACATCCACATAGGGCGTGAGCATCGCAGCGGTATGGATTTTCTGGGTACCGTCCATGAATATCTTCATGGTGTGAATCTTGAGGTACTCCGTGTTGTATTCCTTCCGGAAGCGCTTGAGCTCCTTGAGGCCTTCCTCCACCTGCCAGTTGGCGGCAATCACATAGCAGCCGTCCACATAGACGGGGAGTTTCCCTTGCTTGTCCATCTCCTTCAGGCGCTGGTACACCCGCTCGTGGAACTCGGGGAAGCCCGGAATACCGGCGTCAAAAACGGCCGATACGCCGTGGCTCACGGAGAAATCAATCCACGCCTGGAGCACGGCGTCTATCTGCTCGTCGCTCAGGTCCATGGAACCGTCCAGGACGATGCGCACCTCCGCAGAGCCTTCAATGATATAGCCGGTCAACTTACCGTCCTTGCGCTCATAAAAGCTGAGTCCGGGTACGGGATCCGGCGTTTCGTCGGTAATGCCGTGGCGCCTGAGCACCCGGGAGTTCACCCACACGCTGTGGAATTCCGCCTCTTGAATCTGGAGCTCAGCATCCGGGCAGACGGCGTCAAGGTCTTCCGTGGTGAGCGTCTCGCCATTCAGACACTTTTTCTCCAGGATGAAGCGGTAGCACTTCCGGCCGGGATGCTTGCCAATGTAATCGGCCAGAAAATCCAGGGCTTCCTGCTTGCCGTTGCAGGCAAAGCGTTCGCTCTCTTCCGCGTAGGCGAATCCGACGGGCAGGGTCACGTGCACGTGGCTGTCGATGATGCCGGGCATGATGAACTTCCCACCGAGGTCTGTTACCTCACCCTCATAATTAGCAAGGCCAGCCTCGTTGCCTACATAAATGAACTTGCCGTCCTTCACCACAAGTGAAGTTGCCATCGGATTATTCTTGTCCGATGTAAACACTTTTGCATTCTTAATGATCTTGTCTGCTTTCATGGTATTATTTTATTTATTAAGGTTTAATTGTTTCTAAGCAAATATAGAAAAATATTTTCAAAACATCAAGCATTAAAAACGGCTTCTGTGTTAAATTTGTAGATTTTGTAACAAGTTTTGCAGATATTGAAAGTCTGTGCTTCTATAAATAGAACTCGATTTACCACTTAATATTGCTATTCCAGAAATTTTCGTAATCATCGACTTCTACCTCTCACTTGGAGCTGTTCCAATGAAGGATTGGACGCTCTATCGGCTTGACGCAGCCGCATTAGAGCGATTGTCGTAAAGATTACTTAATGATGCACTGACCAGTCATTTCCTGGGGTTGTTCCAATCCCATAATATGGAGGATGGAGGGTGCAACGTCTGCCAAGGCACCATTCTGCACTGTCGCGTTCTTGTTCTCCGTCACATAGATGAAAGGTACTGGGTTCACGGAGTGAGCCGTATTGGGAGTGCCGTCGTCATTGATGGCATGGTCAGCGTTTCCGTGGTCAGCGGTAATGATGGCTTCATAATCCATTTCCTTGGCTGTTTCCACTACTTCTTTCAAGCACTGGTCAATCACTTCCACAGCAGATTCTATGGCGGAGTAAACACCCGTGTGTCCCACCATATCGCTGTTGGCGAAGTTTACCACTATCCAGTCGTACTTGTTGGTCTTGAGAGCCTCTACCAACTTGTCCTTCAGTTCGTAGGCAGACATTTCAGGCTTCAGGTCGTAGGTGGCAACACTGGGAGAGTTTACCAAGATGCGGTCTTCACCTTCAAACGGTTCTTCTCGTCCGCCATTGATAAAGAAAGTCACGTGTGCATATTTCTCCGTCTCGGCGGCGTGCAACTGCTTCAAGCCCTTGGTGGCGATGTATTCGCCAAGGCTGTTCTGCACGTTCTCTTTGGGGAAGAGGATATGCACGCCAGTGAAGGTATCGTCGTAGGGAGTCATGCAGTAGTATTGAAGATTGGGAATGGTCTTCATGCCCTGTTCTTCCATATCCTGCTGCGTGAGCACGATGGTTAGCTCTTTGGCACGGTCGCTGCGGTAGTTAAAGAAGATAACCACGTCGCCTTCCTTGATGCGGCCATCGACGTTGCTGTTTACGAGTGGTTCCATGAACTCGTCGGTATTCTTATGTTCCTCTGTATGGGAATCGTAGCACGACTGTACACCCTCCACCATGTCGGTCACCTCGCGTCCCTTTCCGTTTACCAGCAGGTCGTAGGCCAGCTTAATGCGATCCCAATGCTTGTCACGGTCCATTGCATAGTAACGGCCAATGACAGAAGCGATAACACCTACCCCCACCTCATCTATATACTTCTGCAGGTCTGCAATAAAACCCTTGCCTGACTTGGGGTCAGTATCACGACCGTCCATAAAGCAGTGTACGTAGCAATTCTCTATTCCATACACCTTAGCGATGTCGATAAGTTTCAGTAGGTGGTCGAACGAAGCATGGACTCCACCGGTGGAAGTCAGTCCCATCAGGTGAACGCTCTTGCCGTTAGCTTTTGCATAGCCGTAAGCCGATTTAATCTCAGGGTTCTCCATGATGGAATTGTCAGCAATGGCACGGTTAATTTTCACCAAATCCTGATAGACAATGCGTCCTGCACCAATATTCAGGTGCCCCGTCTCTGAGTTGCCCATCTGTCCTTCGGGCAGGCCAACGTACTCTCCCGAAGCCTGCAACTGGGAGTGCGGATAGTTGGCGTACAGGTAGTCGATGTAAGGTGTGGCAGTCTGATATATTGCGTCACTCTTGCTTTTGTCACCGATTCCCCACCCGTCTAAAATAATCAACAGCGCTTTCTTGGCGTGGATATCACCCTTCGCACCGTCTCCATCGTTGTCCGACGAGCACGCCGTGCAAATAAATGTGCCGCAGATGAGGGAGGCGGTGAACACCCAATCCAAGAACTTCTTCATTGTTTTATTCTTATTACTTTGCAGACAAAGATAATAAATATTTTCCAATGCACCACACATTGAAAACAGTTTCGTTGTTTAACATGAGCTTAAATAGATACATCAAAGCAGGGACAGGATTTATAGCCATCACCGGCATAGCCCAGCATGTAATGTGCGTGACCGTTACCACAACCAGGCATCCGATTATTCATTTCTCTCATAATTACAATGCTTTTAATGGTTATTTGGAGGCAAATTTACTTTGCCTTATAAGCAGCAATGCGCTTCGCTACGTTCTCCTTGAGGTTGTTGTAGAAGAATGAGTAGTCGTTTTCGTGGAAGCTGGCCGGTCCGAAGAAATCGGGCATATCGGTGACGGGAGCAGTGGTATTAGTCACGATGACGCCACGAGCAAGGTCTATCTTTGCGTCCACGCCCAGGTCGACAATCTTACGTATAGGTGTCATCCCGTCCATCTCCAACTCAAGCGAACCCTTGTTCTCACTGGCAGGTGCATACGTCTCATCAAGTTTCCAGTTCAGTGGATTGATGCTGATGGCACCTGGCAGAACAACAACGTTATGGGCATTCTCCTCTACATTTTTAGGGCCCTCGGTGTTATAGCTGATGATGACACCTGTATCGCTCTCGCCGGTCGCAAACTTCCAGTACGGGTAGGCTTCGAGGTCAGCCTTCGTGATGGCGTAACCAATAGCGTAGGCAGCAACCATTCGTTTGTAATAGTCGGGGTGTTCCTTGAAGTAGTTTTTCAGTACATATTTAACCATAGACGCACCCTGGCTATGACCCGCAATGATAAAAGGACGGCCGTTGTTGCACTTCTCGAAGAAGTAGTCGAGTGAGGCTTTTATATCGGTGTAGGACACACCTGCAAGCGCTGCGTCGACGTCCCCAGTCTTCTCCGAAACTTCCCCGGCATACTTCATGCCGGCCTGGCGATACCACGGTACAAACACGTTGCAAGACTCTTCGAACACACTTGCATTCGTCTCATATTCGCCCAGCGCACCAATTATCATCTCGGGATTGTTGAGCGGTGCATAATCAGGGGCATCTTCTTCGAAGCTCGACTCGATGTATGCCGTCGAGTAGATGTAGAATGCATCAACGTCTTTGGTGACTTTCGGAAGCGAAAGCCAGTTGGCTTTTACGCTGTAATCGATAGCAGTCTCCGTCACAGCTTGCGACGAATTGTTGTTTTTCAACGAACATGCCGTGAATACATTCGTGCCGCAAATCAGGATGGATGCAAGCATCCATTGCATCATCTTTTTCATGGTTCTATAACTTTTTAATGCTGAATAGTTATTTTACCTTCGTCATCTGGAACGTGGCGGTGTAGGTCGAGCCGTCCTCGTGCATGCGCAGGGCCGTCCACTTCATCACACCGTCATTGATGCTCTCAATCTCCCACCACTCGCGCAGCTCTTCACTGGCAGCAGTCTTCTTCCAGCGGGTGCAGAGCAGAATGCCGTCGACGAAGTACTGGGCAAGCACGTCGTTGCTATTCACCCATTCGTCGCCAACCTTATTATAATAGACGTAGGTGCCATCGGCTTTGTACTCCCAGCGATGCAGTTCGCCGTCGGTGTGGTCGTCTTCCGAGCTGGTCACCTTGCCTTCCCATGTGCCAATGATGTCCGTTTCATAGTCGTTTTTTATGCGGATATAGTGTTCATTGTCATATGCCTCATGAATAACCATTGTACCATCTACATAGACTTTCCAATCAGACTTCAACATCATATCATTGTCTGTAATAGAGTGAATATCTACCACCGTGACATGTTTGGTATGCTCATCTTCGAATGCAGTGAGCGTCACATTGTTGCCATTGATGACGACGTCAGCTGACGCATGGTTGTTCCAAGAGTCGCTATAGAAATCAGAAAGACTACCGTATGCCTTCGTCGATGACAAGAATGTAATGACAGCCTTCAGGTTGGTGGGACACGCTTGGCCTTCCAGTGCATCTACCATCCACTTGCCGATAATTTTATCAGCAATGTCGGTCTTGGGGGTGTCATCGTCTGAACATGATGTGAAAACACTTGTGCCGCAGATTAGGATGGCGGCGAGCATCCATTGAATCATCTTTTTCATAATCTTATTCATTATTAGTTTTCAGACAAAGATAATAATTATATTCCAAAGCACCACGCATTGAAAACAGTTTCGTCGTTTAATTTGTAGATATTATGACAAGTTTTGCAGATTTTGAAAGTCTGAGCATAGAATTCGTCCAACTTAGTCTCGTCCCAAGTGCCAGTATAAATCATTCTACACTCTATCACCAAGCTGGTCTGCTCAAAGAAAGGATAGCCCAATGCGGTCTTGCTCACCTCCAGACCAGCATCCTTAATTTTGTCTGCTCCGTCCCTACCCGAATGGTGACCTAAATAGTCCACGCTTTCCTTATACTGTTCTGGGAAAACTGCCAAAGTAAAGTAAGGGTTCTTCTGCAACAGTTCATAAGTATAACGGCTCTCATTCACAAAGATGGAAACAATTGGTTTGCCTCTGAACACGCCCATGGTGCCCATAGTCAGCAACATGGCATTGGGTTTCTCTTCATTGTTCACGGCCAACACAATCCAATCCTGATACAGGTTGATGGGATTGATGGTAATTTTTCATAGTGCTATTCTTATAATTATGATGATTAATCCTTGTACTTCAATTTGGTGGCTAAGATAGCAATAATAATCCAAAGTATCACTCTTTGTTGCCAAAAATGTAAATGACATTATTTTTGAAAATTGTTTTGATATATCGGATAAATTGAGTAATTTTACAGCACAATTTGAGTAAAATCACAAGAAGAATTGAGTAAAATATAATATAGATTTGAGCAATGGAATATATTCGTAAACAGTTCTATACGTTGAAAGAACGCATTTTGGAACCCAGGAAATTCATGCAGGTGCTGGCCGGCCCCAGGCAGGTGGGAAAGTCAACACTGGTGAATCAGGTGCTGGCGCAGGTGCCCATCCCTCATACCATTGAGGTGGCGGATGCGGTGGCCCCGAAGGACAGCGACTGGATACATCGCGTTTGGGAGGCTGCCCGTACTACGATGATGCTCCGCAAGTTGGACGAGTATCTGCTGGTAATTGATGAGGTGCAGAAGATTGAGAATTGGAGCGAGGTGGTGAAACGGGAATGGGACGCTGACTCGCGAGGTCGGGTGAACCTGAAGGTGGTGTTGCTGGGGAGTAGCCGTCTGCTGCTGAAGAAGGGACTGACAGAATCGTTGGCGGGCAGGTTCGAACTAATCAGGATGCCGCACTGGAGCCTGCAGGAGATGCGGGATGCTTTCGGGGTATCACTGGACGAGTACATTTATTTTGGCGGCTATCCTGGTCCTGCGCACATGATAAAGGATGAGCGCAGATGGCGGAAATATATCAAGGACTCGCTGGTAGCTCCTGCCATTGAGAAGGACGTTATTATGACGTCGAACATCTACAAGCCGGTCCTGATGAAACAATTGTTTGAGTTGGGGTGCAGCTATTCAGCAGAAATTCTGTCACTCACCAAGATGATGGGGCAGCTACAGGATGCGGGCAATGTGACCACACTGGCTGGTTATCTGGAGATACTGGACCAGTGCGCCTTGTTGACGGGTCTGCAGAAATATGCCAACGATGAGGCACGCAAGAGGGGGTCCATCCCGAAATATCAGGTGTATAATAATGCCTTGCTTACGGCATACAAAGGTCGTGGGTTCATAGCAGACCGAACGGACACGAAGGCATGGGGGCGCTGGATGGAGAGTGCCGTGGGCGCGCACCTGCTGAGTATGGCAGACGAGCTGGACTATAAGGTGTATTATTGGCGTGAGTCGTCGAGAAATGCCGCTCAAGGCGATTGTGAAGTGGATTTTGTGGTTGTACGTGACGGTGAGGTTACGGCCATTGAGGTGAAGAGTGGCCGCAGGGGAATGAATTCCGGTCTGCCTGAGTTCGTGGAGGCCTTCCATCCCAAGCGTTCGTTTGTAGTAGGCACCGGTGGCGTGAGCCTGGAGGATTTTTTGAGTTGCGATGTAGAGATATTTGCTGAGCTGCCTTCGCATTCAGAATACTCACTCACAGAAACAGGACGCTCTGTCATGCCTCTGCTTGATGCGCTCGACGAATGGGGCGACAGCATCCGTCCGCAGATGAAGAAGGTTTTTGGGGAGGAATAAGATTATGAAGTGGATTGTATTATCAGATAATCGAAGCAATGACTGCCGTCTATCAACAGAGCATGGGCTATCAATCCTTCTGCAAACGGAGCAGTACAAGATTCTGCTTGATACTGGAGCAAGCGATGTGTTTATCCGAAATGCAGAGCAGTTGGGTGTAGATCTCAGCGATGTGGACTATGTTTTCATTTCTCACGGACATAGCGATCATGCTGGCGGTTTGCGATATATCTTGAAGCAGCACCAGCGAGCAAAAGTCATTGTCTCGCCCAATGCTATGAGTGGTCTGTTCTTTTCTAAACGAGGAAATCTACATAGCATTACGACGGAATGGCCAGAGGTAGGCAAAGACAGACTCGTCTTGATAAACCATACCTGCGAGATAACAGAAGGTATCCATGTGATCGCTCATATCCCACAGAATCATCCGTTGCCCAAGGGGAATCAGAACCTCTGTGTAAAGGATGCTAACGGAGATTATATCCACGACGATTTCCGTCATGAACTGGCCCTATATGTCAAAGGCCTGCTATTCACAGGCTGTGCTCATAGTGGACTGGAGAACATCCTTTCTGCCTGTCCTTGGCCCGTTCATTCCGTTGTTGGTGGTTTCCACCTGCTTGACGGACAAGAGGCCGATGAAGAAATAAAAGCTTTGTCTCAACGACTTAGAATCAATTATCCCAATACACAGTTCTACACCAGCCATTGTACAGGTGACCATGTGTTTGAGGTGATGAGCGGCGTGATGGGAGAACAACTACAGTCCTTCAGATGTGGAACGTTAAACGAAGTAGGATCATTGTAAGTATGGAGAATAGACCAAATCCCAACGAGGCTTTTCCGAATCCCAAGATTCCCAGCTTCTGTTATATTAAGAATGTGGTGAAGAATCCAAGGATTATTATCGGAGACTACACCTACTATGATGACGTGGACGGTGCAGATCAGTTTGAGAAGCACGTCACCCATTTCTACGACTTTATCGGTGACAAACTAATTATCGGTAAGTTCTGCGCCATTGCCAAAGGCGTGGAGTTCGTCATGAACGGTGCCAATCATAGGATGGACTGTGTTACGACTTATCCGTTTTATATCATGGGCGGTGACTGGGGAAGTGCCATTGCTCCAGTGAAAGATGAATTGCCTCTGAAGGGTGATACCGTTGTGGGCAATGATGTCTGGATTGGCCAGCATGTTACCATCATGCCAGGCGTTCACATAGGTGACGGA
>Ga0256404_1000837_pt1 | contig 78906 bp, 73 predicted proteins | sample RumenRJG_01DNA_FD_185990 | JGI IMG/M metagenome (GOLD analysis project Ga0256404, IMG submission 185990) | Bovine rumen microbial communities from Lethbridge, Alberta, Canada - RJG_01 | ecosystem: Host-associated > Mammals > Digestive system > Stomach > Rumen | place: Canada: Alberta | collected...
CAGAATGGACGCACAGTTACAGTGACAGTTAACGATGCAATGGGTCCAGTCATCGGTGCCAACGTTCTCGTTAAAGGCACAACAATCGGTTCAATCACTGACATGGACGGTAACGCTACTATCCAGGGCGTACCTAATGGTGCAGTGATTGTTGTTTCTTACATCGGTTATGTAACACAGGAAATCAACCTGCCTAATGGCACAAGCACATTGCAGGTTACCCTGCGTGAAGACGCTGAGACTTTGGATGAAGTCGTAGTCGTTGGTTACGGTACACAGGCTAAGAAGGATATTACCGGTTCTGTGGCTGTAGTATCACGTGACGCTATCGCTGAGCAGCCAGTGGCAACCTTCGCAGAAGCTCTGCAGGGTCGTGCAGCTGGTGTGTACGTATCTTCATCTGGTGCTCCTGGTGCAGGTACAACTATCCGTATCCGTGGTGTCGGATCTGTGAACGGTTCTGACCCTCTGATCATCGTCGATGGTGTACAGGGTGTTGACGTGAACTCAGTGAACCCTAACGATATCGATTCTTTCCAGGTATTGAAGGATGCTGCAGCCACCGCTATCTATGGTGCACAGGCTGCAAATGGTGTCATCATCATCACTACCAAGCAGGGTAACAAGGAAGGTAAGGTTCGCGTATCTTACTCTGGTTACGTTTCATTCTCAAAGATGGCAAACGATGGTTTCAAGACCCTCGGTGCATGGGACTATATGAAGGCTGTTCAACAGGATCAGCACAATCAGGTAGAGATCATGGGCGTTGATATCAACAGCGTTAACAACGAGCATTTTGGTTCTATCAAGGATGGTGAACTGCAGATGCCTTACATGATTGTTCCTGCACACATCAGCAAAGAGCAGGCTATGGCACGTTGGGGCTCATATGAAGGAATTGTGGCAGATTATCAGCCAGACGGTGCTGCTCACTCTTATGCTTTGACTTCATACTATTATATCAAGGACATCCTCGGTGGTTCTGAGGAAGAAGCACGTCGTGGTACTGATTGGTATGACCTAGTAACACAGACCGGTATCTCTCACAACCATGAGCTCTCTGTTCAGGGTGGTGGCGAAAAAGGCCAGTACTCAATGTCTTTGGGCTATCAGAACCGTGAAGGTACAATTAAGGGTTCTGAGTTCGAACGCTACTCATTGCGTATGAATACCTCATTCAACCCAACCAAGCATTTCACAATTGGACAGAACACCAACGCTGCCTTGATGATGATTAATGGTGAGCGTGGACAGATGATGGATGGTAACACTTTCGGTAAGACTTATACTACCAACGCACTGGTACCTGCTTACAACGTGGGTGGCGATTTCGCAGGTTCTGTAGGTAACTTGGCACGTAACACTTCTGCATTATCAAGTGTACAGAACGGTCTGGAAGACTGGAACCGCAACTTCCGCTTGCAGTCTGCCTTCTTCGCAGAATTGAAGGATCCTTGGATAAAGGGTCTGACCCTGCGTTCTCAGTTCTCAGTCAACTTGACTGGAAACTGGAGCTTGACTATGTCTGAAATCACCAAGGCATACGATAAGGAAGGACAGCCTCGCAACAGCTTGTCAGAAAGCGGATCTTGGGGCTTTGGCTGGCAGTGGACCAATACCGCTACTTACAAGTTCAACCTGGCTGACAAGCATGACTTTACCGTATTGATTGGTACAGAAGCTTTGAAACAGGGTTTAGGTCGTAATATCACCGCTCAGCGTTATGACTATCAGTTTGAGCGTGACCCGAACACCTGGACCATTAGTAATGGTGCAACAACTACTGTGAATGCTACTGGTGGTATGGGACAGAAGACTACCATGTTCGGTCTCTTCGGACGTGTTGACTACTCTTACATGGGCAAGTATCTGGTGACTGCTACTATCCGTCGTGATGCTTCTTCTAAGTTCTCTAGTGACAACCGCTGGGGTACCTTCCCATCTGTTTCTTTAGGTTGGCGTATCTCTGACGAGAAGTTCATGGAGAAGGCTCATGCTACTTGGCTAGATGACTTAAAACTGCGTGCAGGTTACGGTACTACCGGTAACTCTAACATTGGTGCCTACAACTATGCATTCCAGTACGGTAACGCTACTCGTTTCTTGTATGGTATCACTGGTGGTAATGGTGGCGCAAATACTGGTTTTGGTACAACCAATATTGGTGATACCAAGGCTAAGTGGGAAACCGTGAAGATGTTCAACGTAGGTTGGGATTTAACAGCATTCAACAACAAGCTGACTTCAAGCTTCGACTTCTATGTAAAGAAAACTTCTGATATGTTGATTGATGCTACTTGGACCAGCCAGACTGGTGCTGCCAGCAGACCAAGTGTGAACGGTGGTAACATGAAGAACGTCGGTATTGATTTCTCTATCGGTTGGAGAGACCGCATCGGTCAAGTACAATACAACATCAACACCAACCTGTCTTGGTATAAGAACAAGGTCGTTACCTTTGGTCCAGACCTGTATATGAGTGACGTGAACGGACGTATCCAGAATATGCAGCTGATTAGAGAAGGTGAGCCAGTTGGTATGTTCTTCGGCTATGTTCTCGATGGTATTTACAAGAGCAAGGAAGATGTTCTGAGTTATCCTGCACTCCCTTATGGTGTGAATACTAGGGACGCATTGGAAGACGATGCTATGAGTTGGGTTGGTCACTATAAGTTCAAGGATGTTAACGGTGACGGTTTCGTGAATGCAGATGACCGTACTATCATCGGTAATCCTCACCCAGATATCACTGGCGGTTTAAACCTCGGTTTGCAGTGGAAGAATTTCGACCTGAGCACCTATCTGTACTACTCAATCGGTAACGACCTGTATAAGGGTTATGAGTTCTACACCTTGTGGGGTAGCTTAGGTAGCAACACCTATTCATACGACCGCGTAGAGAAGGCATGGCATCCGACACAGAATCCTAACGGTACACTTCCTCTTTGGACACTGAACAACACAAAACCAGAATCTTCAGAATCTCACTCTGGTTATGTACAGAACGGTTCTTACTTGCGTATGCAGACTCTGACTTTGGGTTACTCTCTGCCTAAGAAGCTGGTAAACAGACTGACTTTGTCTCGCATCCGTGTTTATGCTCAGATCTCTAATGTATTCACCATCACTGGTTATGACGGTTTGGATCCTGAAACTCGTAGTACCAGCGATAGAAACAAGGGTCAGGACTTCGGTGGTTATGGTATGCCACGTCAGTTCTTGTTCGGTCTGAACATTGACTTTTAATCAATAGTTGAGTAATGAATGATTATACATGAAAAACAAATTAAATAATAAGGACAATATGAAAAAAGTAATATTATATTCAGCGATGGCTCTTGCCACCACATTGGGCATGAGCAGTTGCGGTGATGATTTCCTGAAGCTGGATCCAACAGGATCAGTTAGCCAAGGTACATTGAGCAATGATCAGGGTATTGACTGGCTCTTGACTGGCGCTTATGCTTCTATGAACAGCATGACTCAAACTGGCTGGATGGGTTATGCATCACTGGCCAACTATGTATATGGTGATGTGATGGGTGCTGATGCCAACAAGGGCTCAGTAGCTAACGACCAGACAGACTTTACTCAGTTGGAAACCTATTCGTTCAACTCATCCAATGGTTATATCAGTGGTAAGTGGAATGGTATTTACGAAGCAGTAAACCGTTGCAACGCAGTAATCAGCATGGCAGAAAAAATACGTGATCAGATTTCCGATGCTGATCTGATTATTGCTCAGGCAAAGTATATTAGAGGTGTATGGATGTTTGATGCTATTAAGAATTTTGGCGCTGCTGTTCCTTTCATTAATGTAGAGGCTTATGAAAGTGGTACTGACCCTTTGGTTTCAAATGTTGATGAAAGTGGTAATTACATTTATATTTGGAATTTGGTAGAACAGGATTTTAAAGACGCTATAGCTGGTTTGCCTGAGACTTGGGCAGGCGATTATGGTCGTGCTACCTCTTGGATGGCTAAGGCTTTGTTAGCTAAGCTGTACCTGTATTGGTCATCTCCTTACAATGGTAACATGTCATCTGCTGACCACTGGGGTCAAGCAAGAGACCTGTTCAAGGACATCATTGACAATGGTAAGGACGCAAAGGGAACTAAATACCAGTTGATAACCAATTACGGTGACTTGTATAATGCAAGTTCTCCTGATTGCGACTGGGGTGGTGAAAGCGTTGTTGACGTTCAGATGACCATTCAAGGTACTCAAAATGATACCAATGCGCCTATCTCTACATGGGCTGCAGGTCAGCCTGGTGCATCTGGTATGGGTGGTTGGGGCTTCTATCAACCTACATACGATTTTGTGAACAGCTTTATAGTAGATGACAATGGTTTGCCTCTAACAACAACTCAAGCTCGTGCTAAGGATCGTTTGACAGTAATAAAAAAAGTTGTCAACAAAAAAGGTGAGAAAGAAGATTTGCCTAAAACTGATTTGACTGTACCTGTAGATCCTCGTTTGGATATCACGGCTGGCCGTTTCGGCGTTCCATTCCTGGATTATGGAGTCCCATTCCGTTTTGGCGGTTGGGTGCGTGATTACAACAACGGTGGTATGTACATGAATAAGAAATATTTACCAACGATTGCTGACCGTTCGAGTGGCTTGTCTGTGGCTACCAACCCTGTCAACTCTGCTAAGAATCTTCACCTGATTCGTTTCGCAGACGTGCTGTTGATGTATGCAGAGTGCCTGATTCACGATGGAAAGTATGATGAGGCTATTGGTTATATCAACCAGGTACGTGGTCGTGCAGCTAACGACTTCTACAAGGTTGATGACTATGCAGGACTTTATGAAAATCTTATAAAGAGTGAAACTAATTATACTGCAGCTGATATTATTCCATCAGGATTAACCATGGATGACAAGGTGAATAACAAGACTGTTGCTGGAACAGCAAGTAATTATCGTGTTGGTTTGTATCCAACCACAGGTAATACCGAAGCAACTGCAACCACTGCGTTGCGTGCTGAGCGCCGTGCAGAGTTGGGTATGGAAGGTCACCATTGGTATGACCTCTGTCGTTGGGGTATTGCAGCTGATTTTTTGAACAGCTATGTGGATTACGAAGGTAAGTTCTTCCCTAACAAGTTCGCTTCTTACGGAAAGAACTGGGTGATGTTGCCTATTCCATTTGGTGAAATCCAGCGTGGTAATGGTGTTATCGTTCAGAATGCTGACTGGAAGTAATCAAAACACTTGATTAGACTTTGTGATTATTGAGGAGGGGGCGGCCATAAGGCTCCCCCTCTTCCTTATTCGCCGACAACAAACTGTGGCATAGACTTCGTCCCTTCTATACTAAATTCTATGAAATCAAAACACCTTTTCATACTATCGATGGCATTGGTCTCCTGTATTGTGATGGCTGTATATCTTCATATCACCCAGGAGCCGCTGCTGATGTATAGGGAACAACAGCAGATATTCCTCTGGGATGGAGATTATGTTGCAGGCCTGTTACAACAGACAGGGGGCTTTGCTACATTGGCAGCACAATTCCTGGTGCAGTTCTTCTACCTGCCCTGGGCAGGTGCCATCACTACAGCCGTTATCACTACACTTACAGGCATTATACTCTGGTTGACAGTTCGTCACCTGAACGACAATTCTTTTTTCTGGGCATTGGCCATGCTGCCAGCCTATCTGCAGGGCATCTACCTGCTCGACATGGGTTTTCACTATGAGGGAGTCATCGCCATGCTATGCTGCTCACTCCTACTGTATTTATATGTACAGGTTAAGGAAAGAAGCATCCTCTATGTCTGTCTGGCGGTGGGCGCTGTCTTTACCTTGCTGCTGTTTGTGTTCGTCGGCAGCATCGCCACCTTGTTCGCCATCGGTGCCTTTGCCTATGACCTCTTGCGCCACCCCAGAAAAGGCTGGACTTCATCTTTATTTTTAATTCTCTGCCTTATAGCAGCATTGTTTTTCGTTTCCAATGGCAAGGTGGTAGGCTTCGACTATGCCCTATGGACAAAAGGCTATTACGAGTACCATATTGAACAAGGCTGGTGGCAAGCGTTGGCCTGGATAGCCGTGCCTGTCATCATGATTATTTCCAAGCTGACTGTCCGGCTTAAGCTGAAGCCCTTTTGGGAAGTGGCGGGCGTTATCTTGCTGTTGGTGGCAGGAGGATGGTTTATCCTTGTGCAGTCGGAGAACAGGATAAACAAAGACTTTCGCACGATGGCGGAATTGCAGCGGTACGTCAACCAGGAGGACTGGGACGGAATCATCAACAACAGAAACATCAACTATCAGAACTACCTGCACCTGAATTTCCTAAATCTGGCACTATCACATCAGGGGCGCTTGATGACCGACCTGTTCAGGTATCCGCAGAAAGGGGCGCAGAGCCTCATGGTTGCCTATCAGGCATACAACGACCTCAATGTGCTGTTCAGCCATATCTATTATCATACAGGCATCATAAGTGAAGCTTTATGCCTCTCCTTCGGAACGATGATAGCCACCACCCACGGCAACCCATCGTTGCTGAAGCTGCTGGTGAAGGAACGCCTTATCTATGGCGACTACCAGGTGGCGGAGAAATACATCAGCCGATTGGAAAAGACGTATGCCTATAAAGGCTGGGCTACCGATATGCGCAGGTTCCTTTTCAATGACGAAGTCATAGCGAATGATCCCGAACTGGGACAGAAGCGTAGGAGTCTGCCTGCTCCACAGCCATCATTCGTGATATTGGACGGCATCATGGCTGACCTTGTAAAGGTCATCGACACTGAGACAGAAGAGAACCACGCTTTCGAGTATGCAATGGCGATGATGATGCTCGAAAAGAACATGCAGGGGGTGAAGTACCTGATAGAGAAGACAGGCGGCAGGCCGCTGCCTGAACTGATGCAGCAGGCTGTGACGGTGTATGCGGAGCATGACGAGGAGTATTGCCGCAATCACGGTGTGAGTGATGAGACTATCAACCGCTTCATGTCATTCAAGCAGGCCGTGCTGAACGCAAGGAGGAACAACATGAACCAGCAAACGGCACTCGCTTCCTACAGGGGAACTTTCTGGTATTATTACATGTTTGAATAAAAGGACCTATGAAAAAGAACTGCTTCAAATATACCGTATCACTCATCATCTTTATTCAGCTCCTGGCTTGCAGTCAGGCAAAGGTGGATATCGTCAAGGAAACAGACGAGCCTTTGGCTGTCTTTCCCGACTATGACGGGGTGACCATACCTGTCAACATTGCTCCTCTGAACCTATCGGTAACAGCAGAGGCAGGAGATTATCAGCTTTGCATCAGGGGTGCCGACAGTGAGATAAATGTACGTTCGAAGGACAACGCATTCGACATTCCACTGAAGACTTGGAGAAAACTGCTCTCTGAGAACGCAGGACAGGAGATAAGCATGAGGATAGCCAAGAAAACTACAGAAGGATGGGTGGCATATAGGGAAATGCATGTAAAGGTGAGTGCTGAAAGCATAGACCCATATCTTGCCTACCGCCTCATTCCTCCCTACGAGCAGTGGAACCGCATGGGCATCTACCAGCGCAACTTGGAAAGTTTTGAGGAAAGTCCGATATTCGAGAACAAAATGACCGACTTCGGTTGTGTGAATTGCCATACCTTCAACCAGCGAAGTCCTGAGAAGATGGTTTTCCATAGCCGAGCCAAGGCACCTGGGACAGCCTATATTCACGACGGCATCATTGAGAAGATTAACACACGGACGGAAGAGACCAAAGGCAATATGCAATACACCTACTGGCATCCATCGGGCAGGTTTATCGTAGCTTCTGTAAATTCTACCTGGGAGAGCTATTACTATCACTCAAACGACAGGGTGGAAGTATTTGACACGGAATCGGACGTGTTCGTATATGATATGGAGCGTAACGAGGTGTTCGGCTCGGAACTGCTCTCTTCTCCAGCGGCTTATGAAACATTCCCCACTTTCTCGCCTGATGGCAAGAGCCTGTATTATTGCACCGCAGATGCGGTAGATAGTGTGGCATATCATATCGAACAGCTACAATACAGCTTATGTAGGGTTGACTTTGATGCAGAGACCAGGACTATTGGAACGGTAGTTGATACTCTCTTCAATGCAAAAAGAGCAGATAAGAGCATCTCACATCCGCGTATCTCACCCGATGGGCGCTGGATGGTGGTGTGTCTTATGAAATATGGCAACTTCCCTGCTACCAAGAAAGATGCTGATCTTTATATTATCGATCTGACTTCAGGGCAGATGCAACCATTGGAGGAAGTTAACAGTGACAGAGCCGATGCCTACCATTCTTGGGGCAGCAACTCCCACTGGATGGTGTTCAGCAGCCGCAGGATTGACGGCTATTACTCTCGTCCCTACATCACCTACATAGACGACCAAGGCAAGGCTTCAAAGCCTTTCCTGTTGCCGCAACGTAACCCTGCAAAGTTTTATAATGACCAAATGATGAGCTATAACCTGCCAGAACTGTTATCAGGCAAGGTAAAGGTGAACCAGCGGAAGATTGCATTGACGCTCAAGAACCAGCCTGGGGCAAACATGACATTTCCCTAAAAAGTGTCATATTCTACTGCCCTAAAGGGGGTAACTCTGAAAGGAATGCCTCCCACGGGTCGTCGCAGTATCTGCTATCACCCGTCGCAATATCTGTTATCACTCATCGCAGTATCTCCTTTACCCTCATAGAAGATACTGCAACGACCCTTGGCAGATACTGCGTCCAGCAGCAGGAAACTTTCCCTTACCCCATAGCAAACTTTACTGACACCAATAGCAAGCATCACTCATAGCAATGGCTATAAGTGCGACCAGCTTTTGGATGCTTTACCGTATCTGCCAAAGGTGGAGCTAATAAATTTTTATCATAAAACTAAAAAAAAGACGAGTAGATATTTGCAGGTATAAAAAAATAGTTTAAATTCGCAGCGTTTTTGTTTGAGAGCTGTTTTAAATGATTAAAAGAACTTTATTTTAGTTCATTCATAACAAGTTTATTTTAGTTCATTCATAACAAGCCAGCTATTTGAGTTGGAAAGCGAAAGCTCTTCAAGCAAAGCTAATGAGAGGATGCTATAATGGCATCCTCTCTTATGTTAACACAGAAAGGGACGCTGCATCACGCAGTGTCCCTTTCTGTTAGTTAGTGCTATCAGGTTTTGAGAGAATGAAACTTCACAGTTTCGTAAATCACTAACTATATAATGTTTAAAGCAAATGAAAATGTTATATTAATAAAGCAAATGAAAAAACTTCTATTTCTTGATTAGCTCATGTTGCTCGATGGTCCTCAGTTGGCGTGACAAACTGTCTTTCGTTTGTAGTTCACCACTCTCGGCATCATCCCCCAGCGCCATTGAGGGCGAAGTGATTTGTTGACCGATGGTATCGTTCACTGCCATCTGATGATAGTCTTGCAACAAGGTACGTTCAGCGAGGTTTCCCAAGACCAGCAACATTGCCACAGCAGCTGCTGCTTTTGCAATGGGTGCCAAACGGCTTAAGATGGATATGCTCTTTGCCTTTACCACAGGCAACTCAATTCGCTTCAGTAGCCGTTCGTCGAAATCTTTACTAAGCTGTTCTTCCTGCATGAACTCCTCATAGACGAATAGGTCTTTATAGCGCATCAAGTGCTGGGGGACATCATTGCCATTGAAGAACTGGCGTAACTGCCTTTCTTCCTCAACGGTGGTCTTGCAATCCCAATACCGTTGCAAAAGCTGTTCAATTTGTTGAGCGTTCATAAGCATCCAATCTTAATAAACCTTGCTTCACCTTCTGCCTGGCCCTGAACAGGTTAATCTTCACTTGTTCTTCAGTGACGTTCAGCGCTTGGGCAATCTCCTTATAGCTTTTCTCCTCGATGTCGCGCATCTGCATGATTTTTCGTTGCTTTTCGGGCAATTCTTCCATCAGCCGATGCACCCACATGAGGCGTTCTTTTTGCTCCAGCTCTTCGTATGGATTAGCATCATCTTGTGTCCGGTCATGTTGCTCGGTCAGTTCCTCTGTCCTGGCATCCATCTTCTCGCGCAGGTCAATGGCGAGATTCTTGGTCAGTGTCAGGCAATAAGCTTCTACTGAGTCCAGTGAGTTCCATTCCTCTCTTTTGTTCCAGACCTTGATGAGCGTTTCCTGAACGATATCCTCTGCCTCTGCTCTGTCGAACGTAATGCGTAGCGCAACGCGAAAGAGTTTGTCCTTCAGCGGAAGAATATCATCACGAAAGCTGATTTCTTTCATCTCTTCATTAATATAGACGGATGAAACCGTGAAAAGTTACACGTTCTCTCAAAAAATTATTTGATTTTTGTTCCTTGACGTCCATCAATAGCATCGGCTGCAGTGATAATTACTTCTTTTACACCTGCATCGATGGCTTGGAAAGCATTTTCAAGTTTGGGTATCATGCCTCCTTGTATCACACCTTGCTCTACAAGCTCGGCAAATTGTTTGCGGTTGATGTCGGCTATCAAACTATTGTCGTCAGTTTCATCGCGCAGCACACCTTTCTTCTCGAAACAATAAATGAGGGTAACATCGAAATAAGGGGCAAGGCCTTTAGCAGTCTCGCCAGCAATGGTATCTGCATTGGTGTTGAGGATGTTGCCTTTGCCATCGTGGGTGAGGGGAGCCATCACAGGAATGATGCCAGACTGAATCAAAGCAGCCAATCGTTCGCCATCCACCTGCTTAACATCACCTACAAAGCCGTAGTCGATGTCTTTTACAGGACGTATGTCAGAAAGGATGACATTCATATCGGCTCCTGTAAGGCCTATTGCATTAATGCCTCTGGCTTGTAATCCTGCCACAATGTTTTTGTTGACTAAACCGCCATAGACCATTGTCACTACCCTTAACATCTCGGCGTCAGTGATGCGTCGCCCATTCACCATCTTGCTCTCTATACCAAGTTGTGTGGCTATCTTTGTGGCAGATCGGCCTCCACCATGGACTAAGACCTTAGGACCTTCAATAGCGGCAAAGTCGTTGAGCAATTTCTGAAGACTGTTTTCTTCTTCTACAATTTTGCCACCTACTTTAATTACTGTCAACTTTGCTTTCATATCAAGCCCTTTCATTAATCTATCTTAATCTATTATTCCAAATAAGTGTAGCCGTAGAGGCCAGAACGATAGTTAGACAGGAATTCCTTGCCCTCATCTACTGTAATTTTGCCTTCTTTTACAGACTTACTTACCCATGTTTCCAATGTGCGAACCAGTTTCTTAGGGTTGAACTGCACATAGTCGAGCACCTCAGCCACCGTTTCACCATCAATTACCTGATCAATGCTATAGCCTTTCTCGTCCACTGAAATATGAACGGCGTTGGTATCGCCAAACAGATTGTGCATATCGCCCAATATTTCTTGGTATGCACCCACCAAGAATACACCTAAATAATAGTGCTCTTTTTGTTTCAGGGAATGCACGGGCAAGTAGTTGGATACACTGCGAGTGGTGATAAAGCTGGCAATTTTTCCATCAGAATCACAAGTGATGTCCTGCAATGTAGCCTCTTTGTCGGGTTTCTCATCCAGACGTTGCAGTGGCATAATGGGGAATATTTGGTCGATAGACCAAGAATCGGGCAGCGACTGGAATAATGAGAAGTTACAGAAATATTTATCTGCCAACAGTTTTGGTAATCCACGCAATTCATCAGGTGTATGCTTCAGGTTTTGAGCAATATGGTTCACTTCACGCATTACACTCCAGTATAGGCATTCTATCTGTGCACGTGTTTGCAAATCAACCAGTCCATGACTGAATAGGTTCAGTGACTCATCACGAATCTGCTCAGCATCGTGGAATGCCTCCAACATAGTGTTCTGGTTCAACTTGTCCCAAATGGTATAAAGTTCACGTACCAGCTCATGGTCTTCAGGTTTGATGTCTATATCATCATCCCATTCTGGTAGATGCGCTGTTTCCAATACATCGAAAATCAATACGGAGTGATAAGCCGACAGGGCACGACCACTCTCGGTAATGATGTTGGGATGCGGAATGTTGTTCTTGTCACTGATATCAACTAATGTAGAGATAGCATCGTTCACATATTCCTGAATGGAGTAGTTCACACTGCCTTCGTTGGACCCCGAACGTGTACCATCGTAATCAACGCCTAAGCCACCACCGATATCAACAAACTCGACATTGAAGCCCAGATGATGCAGTTGTACATAGAACTGCGATGACTCTACCAATGCACGTTGAATATGACGAATTTTCGTTACCTGGCTGCCAATGTGGAAATGAATCAGTTTGAGGCAATCTTTCATCTTCTTCTCCTTCAAGAAGTCGAGTGCCTCAAGTAACTCGCTGGAGGTTAAACCAAACTTGCTGGCATCGCCGCCACTTTGTTCCCACTTGCCACTGCCTGAGGTAGCCAATTTGATGCGGATACCTATGTTGGGACGCATGTCCAGTTTCTTGGCAATTTTAGCAATCAGACGTAATTCATTCATCTTCTCCACAACAAGGAAGATGCGTTTGCCCATCTTCTGCGCCAACAGGGCTAGTTCAATGTAGCTCTCGTCCTTATAACCGTTGCAGATAATCAGTGAGTCAGAATCCATGTTGGTGGCAATCACTGCATGCAATTCAGGCTTGGAACCAGCTTCCAGTCCTAAATTGTATTTCTTGCCATGGCTTACAACCTCTTCCACCACAGGTCTCATCTGGTTTACTTTGATAGGATAAATGATAAAGTTCTGGGCTTTATAGTTGTATTCCTCTGATGCCCGCTTGAAACAATGTGAAATCTTTTCGATACGGTTATCGAGGATGTCAGGGAAACGCACCAGCATGGGAGCCGTTACGTCGCGCAAAGCCAGTTCATCTACCAGCTCTCTCAAATCGACCTCAACGCCGTCTTTCAACGGAGTAACTACCACATGACCCTTGTCATTAATACCAAAGTACGAAGCTCCCCACCCTTTAATATTGTAGAGTTCTTCAGAATCTTCAATACGCCATTTTCTCATTTCTCTGTTATCTCACTAATTGGGTTATAAAAAAGTTTGGATGGCAAAAGTAATAAAAATAAGAATAAAACTATTATATTTGCCAGAAAAACAACCGATATGGAGGATTATAGGATTGAAATATGCGCCAACTCGGCTGAAAGTGCTATTATGGCTCAGCGTGGTGGAGCCAATAGGGTGGAGCTATGTGCAGGTATGCCAGAGGGAGGTACCACTCCATCTTTTGGGGAGATTGCAGCAGCCAGGAACAAACTAAAGAAGACCAAGTTGCATGTCATTATCCGTCCTCGTGGAGGTGATTTTTGCTATTCGCCTGCGGAGATAAAGATCATGACTATAGATATAGATATGGCTAATTCGTTAGGTGTTGATGGTTTTGTGTTTGGCAGCCTTACTCCTGAGGGTGATGTGGATACGAAAGCCATGAAGAAGCTAATAAAAGCAGCTAAGGGAAAAAGCATTACTTTCCATCGTGCCTTCGATATGTGTCGTGACCCATTCAAGGCATTGGAAGACATCATTAGTTTGGGCTGTGACCGTATTCTCACTTCTGGTCAGCAGACTGTTGCCGAGAGGGGAGTATCACTTATCAAAAGATTGATAGAACAGGCAGCTGGCCGTATTATCATCATGCCTGGTTGTGGTGTCAATCCGCAAAATATTCGCAAGATTGCGGAAGAAACAGGTGCCACTGAGTTCCATTTCTCTGGCCGTAAGGCGTTAGAAAGCCTTATGCGGTATCGCAATCCGAAAGTATCGATGGGAGGTGCGGTGCATATTGACGAGTATTCACGATTCGTGACAGATCCGGAGGTAGTAAAGGCAGCGATAGAATCGCTAAAGAGTTTTTGACTTATTGATTGTTTGATAAAAATATATACTATGAAAAAGTTTATTGGACTAATGGCACTGGCTTTGATGATGGGAACCGGCACCGAAGCAAAAGTGAGATTACCACACTTGGTTGGTGATAATATGGTATTGCAACAGCAGGCAGATGCCCGTTTGTGGGGATGGACAGATGCTGACAAAACAGTGAAAGTGACCGTTTCGTGGAATAACGACACCTATACTGCTACAGCAGATGCAGAAGGCAAGTGGCTGGTAAAAGTTAAAACGCCTAAAGCATCATTTGCACCATTGAGTATTACCTTTGACGATGGTGACAAGACCACCATAAGCAATATACTTAGTGGTGAGGTATGGGTATGTGCAGGCCAGAGTAATATGGAGATGCCTATCAAAGGATTTAATGACTGTCCAGTGGAGGATTATAACCATGTAGTGGCAGATGCAATCAACTCTTCTGGTATTCGTCATGCCAAGATACCAAGCATTATGCGGATGAAACCTCAAGAAGATGCAGAGACTGAGTGGATTGATTGTAATCCCAATACTGTTTCTGAATTTAGTGCTACTGGCTATTTCTTTGCTCGCATGGTAAGCCATACCTTGAACATTCCTGTAGGACTGATTGAGGCCAACAAAGGTGGTAGCCGTGTAGAGAGTTGGCTTAGTGAAGAGAACCTGCGCAAATACACGGATGAGGCGCTCGACTCTTTGGAGAATGTCAAGAAGTACCCAATGGATTATATGCGTCCCTTGGTGTGGGGCAATGCTACATTCCATCCCATCTTAAACTATACGGTGAAAGGCATTCTGTTCTATCAGGGCTGCTCAAATGTAGATGACCATCGTGCACAGTATGCAGAGCGCTTGTCACTTTTGGTGAAACAATGGCGTGAGCAGTTTGACTTGGGTGAAATACCGTTCTATTATGTAGAGATTGCGCCATACTTCCAAGGTGATGTTAACAAGACAAACTCTGCCTTATTGCGCGAACAGCAGTACAAGGCGTTGAGTCTGATACCCAACAGTGATATGGTGTGCACTAATGATGCTGTATATCCCAGTGAGACACATAATATCCATCCTGCCCAAAAACAGAAGGTGGGTGAGCGCTTAGCTTTTGTCGCACTGAACGAGACCTATGGCATGGAGGCTTTCCGTTGCAAGAGCCCATCATTCAAGAGTATGGAGGTGAAAGATAATCAAGTAAGACTGCTATTCAATGACACCTATTCGGGCTTTACCCGTCAGTATGGTTTTGAGGGTTTCGAGATTGCTGGTGCTGACAAAGTGTTCCATAAGGCTAACCAGTCTCAATCCCAATATTCATGGTTTACAGGCGAACTAAGTATTACCATCTCTTCTGACGAGGTGCCTAACCCTGTGGCCGTACGCTACTGTTTCCGTAACTTCCAACTGGGCAATGTGAAGAATATGGCAGGCTTACCACTTATTCCTTTCCGTACGGACGATTGGGATCAGTAAGTTCGGGATACTTTACACCGAAGTGCCCTGTGATGGCCGCCAATAAGAAGTAATAATTGTCAGCTAGGTAGTTATAGCCAGAGGGAGCGCCACCTTTCGTGCGCCAATCAACACTCTGCACATATCCGGGGAATACGCCTGAATGGGTGTATTCCCTTTCAAATGTAGCGAGCATCTTGAATAGTATGTCGTCTGCTTCTTTTCTTAAACCCATATGATAGAGCGCATTGAGAAAATGACAAGCAGCCTGTCCACAGAGTCCGCCATTTTCATATCGTCCCCAGCGTGTCATCTCATCCCAGGTACCCTTGTCTTCTTTAGCCACAGGCAGTAAAGGACCAGGCACACCATACACCCCGTCATACCCCTGCTCTTGCATCTTGGCAAGCATGATACGCATCATTTTGATTCCCAATTCTTGTGGCACCAATCCCTCATTAATAGCCATTGAAGTGATGAAGGTAAACATATAGTCGTGCATTCTGCCGTCCTGGCTTACCCACCCTGCATAAACACCCGTTTCAGGATTATAGAATGTGCTATGAAAAGCCTGCTTAAACATCGATAGCGCTTGTTCGATAGCATGTGTTTCTTCATGCAACTTTCCAAAAATCTTCTTCATTCCCTCCAGTGCCCTGTATGCTTGTAAATTCAGGTAGGCATCCTTATGACCGAAAGCAAAGTCGTCCCACCAGTTGAAACTGGTTCTCCCATCCTCCAACCTGTTACCATGGAAAGGAGCCTCAAAGATACCATCATGATCAATATCCCTATCTAAAATCCCCTTCACCAAGCGTTTAATTTCTGGAAGATACTGTCGTATAAAGGACCAATCATGAGTAGTAATCAGGTAGTCATATAGAGCAATAAGCGTTATTTCCGTGCACTCATAACCAAAGTCAGCTATACGATTGGTTTGCGGGTCTATGCGCTCTTTTAGTGCTATCTCAATAGAATTCTTCAAACCATCAGTCATTGAAAACGAAGCATCTAATGCAGGGGTGAATGGTAGGAGGTCGGCTCGAAAAGCTAAGGCAAGATGGCCAATGCCTGAAAGCATAATATTATCGCCCATTGTCATGGTCTCAGGATTTAGAGTGAAAGCGTTTTGCCAACAACGACGCAAGCCATCGAACTTGGCATCACTCAAGTCAACACCTGGCAGATGTGGATAGTTGTCTTCCAGTACGGTAAATTTAATGGTGGTTCCTGTAATGGGTTTTTGTGCATGGAATGATAAAACCACAGAACCTAAGTGTACTGATTTTCTATAGGTGTGGCCACCTCTGTTGAACGGTCCTAAGGAAAGCCCAGTGTTATCGTAGTCTGGCAAGAAATGCTCTTGCAAATAAACATCTGGTTCGCTGGCCTCGATCTTTACCAGCCCATAGTCCGGGAAATGCAGTACGGCAGGCAACTGAAACGAGGCTTTCACAATACGTGGAGTATAAAAGGTTTCAGGAGTGTCATATTGTGACGAGGGTGGGGTGTCTTTTTTCTTTGACCATACCGATACTGGTGATACGTCAGGGGCAGTATGAATACGGAAAAGTTCTCCCTTCATTTTGTCCTCACCCTTGATATCCATCGCAAAAGTATGGGCTCCCATAGGATAGATAGAACAATCACGCACTATTCCATCGCCAAAATCCAAGTGTTCATAGCTGATGATCCCATCTTGATAGGTAGCCTTGGTCTCTTCTTTGCCAAAAGAGTCCTCCTGATTACCTACCAACACACCACCTTTGCCTGGTCGCAACAACGAGCGGTCAGTATAGCGTGTACTCCTGGCGCCAGCCTCCACTCCCAAATAGGACATCATAGGAAAAGCTTTTGCCCAAGCCACGGCATAATAGGGAGATACAAAAGTGATGAATTCTCCACTTCGGTCTATCCTGACCTGTGTGGAATCTACTTGTGCTGATATGGTACAGCACAATAAACTACAAAGGCAAAGTATGATGCTCTTCTTCATTTTTGTTGTTGGATATGTGACAATACATCAGAGAAAGTGCCTACCCATATTTCAGGATGAGAAGCCAGGAAATCAATCATTTTCTGGTGCTCCTCCACATCCACACTAATCCAGTCGCCCCCAATGCCATGAAATAGGATGACACCTGCACCACCACTTGCCAGTACTTTTTTTATAAAAGAAGTTAGTTGCTCGGCCTTATAGCCAGGAAAGGCAGTAAAAGACGGTACATTATTGGGTATAAGCTGAGATGGGGAGGTAATAACTTCTTCTGAGTCGCTCATACGGGCAAAGTTGCAGACTCCCTGTGCTATCATTGGTGTGCCATAGTCCTGTCCGCCAGCCTTGTATTGTCCACAAGGATAGGCATAGCTATGCTGACTCTTGCCATCTATGGCACTCAGGAAAGTATTCATGATTTTAATCTCGTTGAGCATTTCCTCCACAGTGTAGCAATTCAACGCCCGACAATGACTTGACAGGGTGTCAGCTTGGGCTTCGTTGCAAGGGTGAAAGATGGAGTGGTTGCCCAGCTCATGCCCCTGATGGCTCACCTCTCTCCACTGGGGTATGTCTTTAGCATCTAAATAGTAACCCATAAGAAAGAAAGTGCCCTTGAAATTGTGCTCGTTCAATGCGGGCACCACATTATCCAGTTGCGATTGCAATCCATCGTCGTAGGTGAGCATGATGGCCGCTTTCTTACCTGCAGGCCATTGTATCTGTGCCATTGCCCATAATGGAAGGCAACACAGCATGCAATATGCAATTAGTCTTTTCATAATATTATGGTAGGTTAATGGCTTACAGTCCCAAGAGTTGGCGCAGCTCTTCTATTGATTTATCTATCTGTTTGCGGCTTTCCAACCGGTTGCTGTCAAACACGTAAGTAGCTTGACTATAGAACCGCTCACGCTGGGCGAGCTGTTCGGTAATATACTGCTTCATCTCCTCGTCTGTCTTGTTCATCAACAATGGCCGTTTAGCCTTGCCTATTTGCAAGCGATTAAAGAGGGTTTCGATATCCGCCTTCATATATACTGTCTGCCCTTGCTGGTTCATGTACTGCACATTGTCGAAGAAACAAGCTGTTCCACCTCCTGTAGATATCATCACATTTTCAAAATCACCCACCTCATGCAGCATCTTGCGTTCCATTTCCCGAAAGGCTTCTTCGCCCAATTCGGCAAAAATCTGCTTTACCGTCTTATGGAAACGGCCCTCGATATACCAGTCCATGTCGATGAACTGCAATCCCATTTTCAAGGCAAAAGCCCTGCCTAAGGTGGTCTTGCCTGAACACATGTATCCTATGAGAAATATTCTAATCATCCTTTTTATTCGGAAATATTTTGGGTGTAAAGTTAGCGATATATTTTTGTTTTATGTATCTTCGCATCGAAAAGTTATCGAATGGCAACGAAAAAGATGGCTAAACGACAGAAATATTATGTGGTGTGGAGAGGCGTTCAACCTGGCGTCTATCTTACATGGGAGGAGTGCGAATGCCAAGTTAAGGGTTTCTCTAATCCCAAGTACAAGTCTTTTGCTACTGAGGCTGAGGCGATGGCTGCTTATGCCGACCCTGATTATGAATTAGGGAAACCTAAAGATACCCCCCATGAACCCAAACAGACGAAGATTGAAGTGATGAAGGTCATCAAAGAGGGGAAGGAGCAACTTATAGACCAGGCTATAAAAAGCGGTTTGCAACTCAATGCTTTAGCCGTAGATGCTGCTTGCAGCGGTAATCCTGGCAAGATGGAATATCAGGGAGTATATGTTGCTAATGGCCAACAAATCTTCCATTTTGGTCCTATGTTTGGCACCAATAACATAGGCGAGTTCTTGGCTATTGTGCATGCGCTCGCCTATATGAAAAAGAACAATATCAATATGCCTATTTATAGTGATAGCCGTAATGCCATGAGTTGGGTGAAACAGAAGAAATGTCGCACCAAACTGGAACGCAATGCCAAGACAGAACCTTTGTTTCAACTCATAGAACGAGCTGAAAAGTGGTTGCACGACAATGCGCCTTCTGTTCCCATTATTAAATGGGATAAGAACTTATGGGGGGAGACTCCTGCTGACTTTGGGCGCAAGTAATTTATCTTCCTTTTCCTGCCCCAAATTATACTTTCGTTATATTTGGTTCTCTTTATATTTGCTAACTATATACGGGAAGAAAGGCCTTCCTCCCGTAGTAAAAGGATCTTCCTCCCGTAGTAGGCAAGAATTGTTCTTTGCCCTCCAAAAGCCCTTAGTGGGGTATCGCAGTATTTCATATTTCCATGACTAAAGTTTGCTAACACCAGACGTAATGATTTCCACCACTGGTGGCAGTATTTGCCATCACCCACCGCAGTATCTGCTATACCCCCATAGGAGATACTGCGATGACTCATAACAAGGCTTCCGACGCCCCATAGCAGATACTGCGACAACCCGTAAAAATGCCTCCTATGAAAAGATGTTTGATGGAGTCTTTTTGTTGGTGAATGTTTTTATGCTATTTTTGCTAAAACAATAACATTAAAAAACATTAACGCAGAACAAATATTACAATTAGATTATATTTATTATGATACCATACTATACTTTTGTTTTGGTTAATATAAAACACTAGAGTTATGAAAAAGGTGACTGGACTTTTAGGATTATTAGCACTGCTATTGTGCCAAGCTATACAAGCACAAGAGTTGACGGGTACTATCTTGAAAGATGGAAAGCCACAGAAAAACGTAAGGGTATGGCTGAAGCATAATCGCGGGACTGCCAAGACAGATAAAGAAGGGCACTTTTGGTTACCGAGAGTGTTGCCTACAGATACTTTGGTCATGGGGGTAAGCACCAAGTATGATGCTCAGCTATTGGTAGGCGAACACAAAGACATCATCGTGAACCTGGAGGATGAAGGTTTTACTGTTTCCGGAGGTTTGGAGGAAGTGACAGTTACTGCCCCTTCAAGCAAGAGAACAGAATATACTTCTGTGATTACTTTGAAGAAGATGCAGGTAGTGAACCACGACATGATTATGCGAGAGAGTATCAAGTCGGTATTTGAAGCAGTCAGAAGAATTGTGCCTGGAGCTAAAATTGAAACGGACCCAACATCTTTTAAAAAACATTTCACTATCGTTAGAGGACGTAATTCGTTTAGAGTTCCAGGACCTCCTTTATTCATTATTGACGGCATACCATACGATAATGGAGATGATATTGAAGACTTTCTTGCCATAGAAGATGTGGCTGAGGTCTCTGTTGACCGTGATGGCAGTGGCTATGGTGCCCGTGGTGCCAATGGTGTGGTGATTATCCGTACGATGAGAGGAAGTGATAGGTGAACAGCTTCTCATGTTTGGGGCAATGAAAAGCTAAAGGTACTACCTTTGCCCAGTTCGCTTTGTACCCACATTTTACCACCATGGGCGCGAACAAGGTGCATGGAATTCGTGAGTCCCATTCCGTGTCCATTACGATGACGACCTACTGGTTGCTCAATTCTATAATAGGGCTTGAAAATCTTTTTGATATGTTTTGGAGCAATGCCCCAGCCATTATCCTGCACCATTACTACAGGTACATTGTTTTGTAATGCTAGTCGTATCTGCACCTCAACCCCTGCATCAGCATATTTTACAGCATTTTCTACTAAGTTGCGGAGAATACGTTCTACCTTATCAGAATCCACCTCTGGCATTAAGTCCTGAGGCAACTGGTTATCAATGCTGATGGTATGTTGCTTGGCTTGATACACCATATCTACCTCCTGTTTCACCGTTTCTGCCAATAAGGCTATATCAGTAGGCTTTCGGTTTACGATGATGTGCATTCGTTCCTCACGAATAGTGTTACCCAGTGTTTCAATCTCATGTTGCACATGCTTAAGCATTATAGCATTATGACTTTCGATATCTTTCATGACCCCATCTTTCTCCGTATCTTTTAGGCTCTCCATAATTGAGATAGCAGTAGTGACAGGTCCTTTTAAATCGTGAATAATGCCACCTGTTGCAGCTTCCCTTTGCAACAAAGCCCGCTCTTTCTTGCGGATGACGGTGAGTTGCATCAAAACGCATCCCAGAGCCAGCAACATTAACAAAAAGCTCATCAACAGAGGGAATACCTCTTTTTTAGCAAACTTTTTGAAAGATATTAGGGCTTCCATCTGCAAGAACTGCCTGCCCTTCAAACCTATCTGATAATTGCGCTGATAGTTTGCTTGTTTGAAAGAGAAATCCCCACAGGAATCAATCACCTGCTTTTCTTTATCCGATAAGATATATCGGTGGGGCACATCCATATTCATGTGTGAACTAAAGATGCTATCCAGTATTGGCAAGTTGATAAAGAATCCTAGGTCAATATACCTGTCGTGCCAATAGAGAGCAGAAACCTCACTGTCGGATTTGGCTATCCCTTTTGCCTTCGCTTCCCTGCCATCAACCGCATAAATGACATAGTTGCCATTCTTTACTTTGGGTAAACTAAGCATACTGTCAACCCACTGCTTTGGAGTAGTTTCCACATCGTAAGAAATCACAGGCCTCCCACTATCAGGGTTGGGAATCCTCCCCCTAATTTGTCTTTCTATAAGCTCTGCATAACCATAGGCTTTATCGATGGCCTCAGATACCTCCTGTACATAACCATCATACCTCCCCTTGATGTTGCTTATCAGCAATATCAGGATTGCAGCCATCGCCACCAATGCTATGATATAATACTTCTTCATTCTTTTACTGTCAGTTTATATCCTATACCCCAAATAGTCTCAATCTCTACACCACTCTCAGGTGTAAAGAACTCCCTTATATGACATACCAAATTGTTAAGACTGGCTGCTGTACTATCATCACCTCTCCATAGGTGTTGATATATCTCTGTTCTCGTCACCGCATTGTCTCGGTTCATAGCCAAGAGATTGAGCAATCGGCTCTCAAGGGCAGTAAGCTGCAATGTCTGCTTACCATCGCTCAACGTCTGATTTTTACGATTAAATTCGAAGGTGCCTATTTTGAGAGTAGGATTACCTGCGATTAAATTGCGTTTTTGACTGTTGATGATAGCCGATAACTCATCCATCTGCAAGGGCTTCTTTACATAATAGTTGCCACCAGCTTTGAGCGCTCGTACCATTTCAGCGCTCTCGGTATGGGAGGTAATAAAAATGATGGAGGCAAATGGAGCAGCATTTTCGATGGTTGGCAGTGACCAAACGCCATCAGCACCTTCAAAGCCGATGTCTAACAAGATGATGTCAGGCTGTATCTCTTTGACTCGCGTACTGACATTCTCCAATTCATACAGGCATTCGCAATCGTCACCGTTTTTCTCTAGATGCCTCTTCACAAGAGCACACAAGGCTATATCGTCATCTATTATCAGAATCTTCATATCTTATCATCTATGTTACGAAGGTAAGCAATTCAAATCATATTCGTTTGCTCTTTGAAGTTAAAAAAGCATTAACACAGAACTAATATTACAATTAGATTATATTTATTATGTTACCATACTATACTTTTGTTTTGGTTAATATAAAATACTAAAGCTATGAAAAAGGTGATTGGACTTTTAGGATTATTAGCACTGCTATTGTGCCAAGCTATACAAGCACAAGAATTGACGGGTACTATCTTGAAAAATGGGAAACCTCAGAAAAACGTAAGGGTATGGTTAAAGCATAATCGCGGGACTGCCAAGACAGATAAAGAAGGACACTTTTGGTTACCGAGAGTGTTGCCTACAGATACTTTGGTCATGGGGGTAAGTACCAAGTACGATGCTCAGCTATTGGTAGGCGAACACAAAGACATCATCGTGAACTTGGAGGATGACGGTTTTACTGTTTCCGGAGGATTGGAGGAAGTGACAGTTACTGCCCCTTCATCAATGAAAAACTATTATACCTCCGTAATCACACTAAAGAAGATGCAAGTAGTTACTCATGACGTTATTATGCGTGAGCATGTAAAGACGGTCCTTGATGCCATTAGGCGTATTGTTCCTGGCGCGCAGTATATCGAGGATCCAATAACAAATGAAAGAATTCTTTCTATCTTACGAGGGCCTAACTCGATGCGTGATCATTTGAGTCCCCCCTTGTTTATCATTGATGGCATTCCTTACGAGTCATGGGTAGAGGTCGACAATCTCCTATCTATGGATGATATAGCAGAGCTTACTGTTGATCGTGATGGCAGTGGCTATGGTGCACGTGGTGCCAATGGTGTGGTGATTATCCGTACAATGAAAGGTAGTGATAGGTGAATTTACACTCTAATGTAGTTACTTTTGATTTTTTTTGTTACTTTTGCAAAAACGTTAACACTAAACACATTGTTACCATGAAGAAGATAGCTACATTAGTTGGAATGATGGCCTTGCTGCTTGGACAAACCATGCAGGCACAAGACCTGACGGGAACCATTTTAAAGGATGGGAAACCACAAAAGAATGTAAGCGTTTGGCTTAAGATAGGACATTCGTCAGCCGTTACAGACAAGACGGGACGCTTTGTATTATCTAATGTCACGCCAGATGATACGTTGCAAGTATCCGTGAATAACAAGTATGATGCCAAGATTGTGGTGGGCGAGCTGAAAGACATTACCATCAACTTGGGCAAAGAGGCCTTTACCGTGAGTGGTAATCTGGAAGAGGTAACTGTGCCTTATATCCCTGTACCGATGATGAAGAAAGGCTCTGCTATTACCCACGATTACATTATGCGTAGTGGTATGAAGACGGTTGCCGATGTAATCAGACGCTTTGTGCCCGGCGCTCAGGAGGTAATGTCGGATGGTGTGAAAATCCTTTCTATTACAAGAGGCAGAAACTCCATGCGTGGTCCAGAGCCTCCGCTTTATGTGGTAGATGGTATCCCTTATCAGGTAGCAAATCCTAATGACGTTGTAGCGGTGGAGGACATTGCTGAACTTTCTGTTGATCGCGATGGTAGTGCATATGGTGCTCGTGGCGCCAATGGGGTGGTGATAATCCGTACACTTAATGGAACTGACAAATAGTATTACATTCATACTAATTATTAAAAAGTAAGAGAGTGCAGAAGCACCCTCTTTTCTTTTACTCAACATCGAACACGTAAGTGAAGTCAGTCTCTGGATCGTAAGCTTTCCAATCGGCAGTGCCTGGATTGTTGGGGTCACCCGTCTTGGCGAAGTTTGTCCAAGCATCCGTCATCTTGTCTGCCAATACATAGTCAGCTTCGGTGAAAGGACGCCAGGCGCGGTCGAGAGTGTGGAACATGAACCACAGTTCTGATGAGTGGAACGAACCAGCATTATCGCCAGGCAACGGGCGGGCAAATAAATAGGTATAGACAGGTTTTGCATGCTGTTTTTTACGCTCAGTGGCAAAGCGTTGGACACCTGCACCCATGGTGGGGTTGTCATTGGCACAATAACCAATCATGTAAGGCACATTGGCGATGGTTCCGTCGAACGTGGCAGCTGTAAAGCCGTAAGGAATGTTTACGCTGTCATAATGGGGGCGGAAACGAAGTTGCTGGGGCTTGTTGTTGAAAAACTTCAACAAATCATCAGCACTGGCTGCACGCATCTTAGCTACATCAGTCAGACCGTTCTCATCCATGAAAGCTTTGCAATCAATGGCAAATTCATTGAGTGATTGCTCTGGCAATACTTGCTCGTCGATACCACCACCACTCTGGATGATGGCATGGCTGATGAGTTTCTTCGATAAAGGTGACATCACCAAGTTCTTAATGCTGGCAGCACCAGCACTCTGTCCAAGAATGGTAATATTGGATGGATCGCCACCAAACTGAGCAATGTTGTTTTTAATCCATTTCAAGGCAGCAATCTGGTCGAGCGTGCCATAGTTACCAGGAGCGTTCTTGGCGTCTTCGGCAATCAAATCGGGGTGAGCCAAGAAACCAAAGATGCCTACCCTGTAGTTGATGGTGACCAGGATAACACCACGTTTGGCCCAAGCATCGCCGTCCATTGTTATCTCATAGCCATAACCGTGGTCATAAGCACCGCCATGAATCCACATGGCTACCGGCAGTTTCTTATCGGGTTGGCCAACTGCATCGGCTGGTGTCCAAACGTTCAGGTAAAGACAATCTTCACTGAACTCAGGGTCGCCATCTGCATAAAACTCCTTGAAGTAGAAATCGCCTGTGGCCTTCCCGCTGTTCTGCATGGCCGCTGCTCCCCATTTGTCGGCTATTTTGACGCCCTCCCAAGGAGAGACTGCTTGTGGCGCTTTCCAACGAAGGTCGCCCACAGGGGCTGCTGCATAAGGCACGCCTTTATAAACCAAAACTGCAGGGTCATTGGACACCACACCCTGAATCTGTCCGCCCTCAATGCTAAGCACCGGGTTATTAGCAGACTGCTGGCTTGAGCAAGAAGCCAAAGCCAGCAGTGCTATTGATAATAAATGAATTTTCATGTTCATTATTTGAATATCATCTGAGAGAACTCAGTCAGATAGATACGCCAGTTGCGCCAGATGTGACCACCGTCGGTCTCACGATAGGTGTAAGGATAGCCTTTGCTGTCCAACCATTTGCGGAGGTCAGCGTTCTGCTGATACAGGAAGTCGGTCTTACCGATTGCAATCCAGTAAAGCTTTGGCTTAGCACCGAAGAGGGCAGCCATCTGCTTGTTGTATTCTTCGTTGGTGTTCATACGCTCGAGCAGAGGAGTACGATCACCCCACTGGCCTACAGATACAGCTGCAGAGAACAGACCTACATAATCGAAGGTGTTGGGGAAACGCTTGCTAATCTGGAATGAGTGACCACCACCCATTGACAGACCGCAGATAGCGCGATTAGCCTTGTTCTTAGCTACTTTGTAATTCTTCTCGATGAAGTTCACTACATCCATGAAACTCTCATCCATAGAAGCAGCAGCCTGAGGCAGCTGAACGCCACCACCACCCATAGCAGGCTGATACATACCGAAGTCCCACTCACCAGGAGCGGCAGCAGTGTTAGGATTACCGTTAGTCATTACAACAAGCATAGGCTTAGCCTTGCCTGCAGCAATCAGGTTGTCGAGAATCTGAGCGGCACGACCCAGCTCTGACCATGCGTTCTCGTCGCCACCGGCACCATGTAACAGGTATAGAACGGGGTAGTTCTTGCCTTTGTCATAACCAGCAGGAGTATAAACGGTCATACGGCGTGTGAGTTTCAGTGTAGGGCTTTCATACCATACTTTAGAAACGTTGCCATGAGGTACCTTGTTAACGCTGTAGAGGTCGCCCTTGTCGCCTTTCTGGTCGCTGATGATGAAGATGTTGGTCCATGTAGCCACATCACGGTTCTGATAGATGTTTGAAGGGTCCAGCATACGCATGCCGTTCACGATAAAGCTGTAAGAATAGAGTTCTGGCTCCAACTTACCGGTTGTGTAGCTCCAAACGCCTAAAGAGTCTTCTTTCATGCTTACAACACCATCTACGCAATCACCTGTCAGTTGAACGGTGATAGCCTTTGGCGCATGCAGACGGAAAGTCACGGAGTTATCAGCGTTAATCTCAGGAGACTTAACGACATTGCGGCTGAATAGCGCTTGCTGTGCAAAGCCTGTAACGGCAAATAATGCCAATGCAATGGTAAATAATGCTTTTTTCATACAATTGAATTATTAAATGATTGATTATTTGAAAATTCTTGGAGCTAGGTCGCGGAGGTTGTGGCGCCAAACATGCCAGCTATGACCACCAGGCATTTCACTGAACTCATATTTGATACCTGCCTCGTCAAACAGTTTGAGGGTTTCCTTGCAGTTATTATAGGCAATGTCCTCAGGACCACCTTGGGTAAATACCAACTGCTTCACATTAGCATTGATTTTGGCAGCATCATTTTTCAAATGAATACGCTCAGCCTCATACTTATTCTTGTCGCCAGGAGCGAATGAAGAGCTCAATACCCATACGTAGCTAAACATCTCTGGATGATAGAGTGCTGTTTCCATGGTCTCCATGCCACCCATTGACAAACCCGCCATGGCGCGATGATCCTTGTCTGTAAGCACACGGTAGTTGTCCTCGATATAAGGAATAATGCTCTGAATCATATCCTCTGCAAAAACAGGCACTTCACCTTGGATGTTGCCGTCGGGCATGTCAATGCTACCGTTAGGCATTACCACAATCATTGGTACCATCTTGCCTTCAGCCAAGAGGTTGTCGAGGATGAAACCTGCATGGCCAACACCAGGCCAAGAGGTATCGTTATCACCACCCCCATGTACTAAGTAGAGAACAGGCAATTTGTCGGCACTCTTTTCATAGCCAGCAGGTGTCCACACATGCATGCGACGCATCTCTTTCAGAGGCTTAGAGTAATACCAGCGCTGAGCCACTGCACCATGAGGCACGTCCTTATTGGCAAAGAATGCATCTTTATCGGTGGTTACTACAGCCAAGGCTCTGGCATTGGCTACACCAGCGTCCTTGGAATCTTGAACGGTAACACCATCCACCACAAAGTTGTAACGATATACACCATCCTTTACGCCTGGGATGGTAGCCGACCAAACGCCCACATCATTTTTTACCACATTCACTTGCTGGCCCCAGGGGGTACACTCAGCGTTGATCTGCACATTTTTGGCATTAGGAGCATAGATGCTGAAAGTAACATCTCCCTTAGGAGAAACTCTGACAGACTGTAAAGTGTCATTCGGAGTAGGAGTGCGGCGGAATTGTGCCGCAACAGGCAAAGTAGCAGCAATAGCCACTGCCATCATCAAGATTCTGGTAAATTTCATATTGAAGTAAATATAGTTTTAAGCATTTTTCTAAAGCGCAAATGTAATGCTTTGCGTTGAATTGTGAAAGTATTCAGCCTAAAAATTAAAACTTAATGATAGTTGGCCGTCACCCATAAGATTGTAGCTCATACGATGGAAGGGTGTTACACCCAACTTCTTGATAGCCTCACGATGCTCTTTGGTAGGGTAGCCTTTGTTCTTGCACCATCCATATCCTGGGTATAGTGTATCGAGTTCATTCATGTAGTCGTCACGATAAGTCTTTGCCAAAATGGAGGCAGCTGCGATGCTAAGGTATTTACCGTCACCCTTGACTACTGTTTGATAAGGAATGTTGCTATAAGGTTTGAAACGATTGCCATCGACAATGATGTGTAATGGTTGAGGCTTGAGTTGTTCCAAGGCTCGTTGCATTGCCAATATCGAGGCGTTGAGAATATTGATCTTGTCAATCTCCTCTGGAGTAACAATTCCTATTGCCCAAGCTATTGCATCGCGCTCGATGATGGGCCGTAACAAGTAACGTTGGTGTTCCGTGAGTTGCTTCGAGTCATTTAGTAATTCATTCTCATAGTCATTAGGCAGTATCACAGCTGCAGCGTATACCGAACCTGCTAAGCAACCCCTGCCGGCTTCATCACATCCAGCTTCAATTGTATTTATTAAGTAAGGTAACAGCATATCTCATTCTTTTTTTTGCTCAAAATTAGGAAATCCTCTTGAAATACAAAAGTCTGTTGATAACTTTTTCTGTTAATTCGTTTTGAATTCTCAGTAAATAGTTGTAGCTTTGAACCCAAATAGTGTTTTTTAATTTCTTTAATTTACTTTTTATGACAAACAGAAGAGAATTTCTCAAGAGCGCGTCTTTTATGACGCTGGGCGCTTTGGCAGCTACCCAGGTAAGTGCTGCTAATGGCGTAAAGAGTGTTGACGGCGTTACAGCTGCTACAGCACAGGCTCCTAAGGCTGGAACCAACCTCGGTTTCCAGGCTTACTCTCTCGGTAACGAGCTGCTGAACAATCCAGCTGATGCTTTGAAGAAGATGAAGAGTTATGGCTATGATCAGTGTGAGTTGGCTTTCTACGGATTCGACGACAAGGCAGGTCACGGTCAGTTTGCAAGCTGGGGCGGTGGCAAGCCTACACCAGCTGCTGATTTCAAGAAAATGGCTGATGACGCAGGTATCAAGATCGTGAGCTCACACATGACTCCTAATTTGGAACGTGGTGCAAAGTATGACAAGAGTACTGAGACCAAGATTCTGGATTTCTGGAAGAAGATTATTCCAGACCACAAGATGTTTGGTGTTGAGTACATTGTACAGCCAAGTTTGCCTACTATCAACAACTTGGAAGATGCACAGGCGGTTGCAGATATCTTCAATAAGGTGGGCGCTTTGCTGAAAGAAAATGGTATTAAGTTTGGTTATCACAACCACAGCAATGAGTTCAACAAGGTTGTTGCTGGTGCTAAGGAAGTAACTCCTTACTATCAGCGTGGTTTTGCTCGTCCGGGTGAACCTGCTCCTAAGACAATCGAGGAAGTATTCATTGAGGGTACAGAGGCACAGAATGTGTTGTTTGAGCTCGACTGCTACTGGACCGTTATGGGTCAGCAGGATCCTGTCACTTGGATTAACAAGTACGCTGACCGTATCCAACTGTTGCACATTAAGGACTTCGTGGTGATTGGTGCTTCTGGCGCTATGAACTTCGAGAATATCTTCCGTAATTTCTATGCTCACGGTCATCGCAACTGGTTCGTAGAAATCGAGGATATCAACAGTGGCAAGCAGCTTGACCGTGCTTGGGCAAGTGCCCAGTGGCTGAAGGAAAAGGGCTTCGTAAAATAAAGATTATTATTTGGGTTAAAACTATAATCAGAGCTGGCTGTGAAGCTGGCTCTGCTTTTTTGTGCCCTTTCATAGGTTAAAATCAATGCTTTTTAATAATTTTATTACTATAATAGGTGTAATCTCAATAAAAAAAACTAACTTTACGGCCAAATTACACTAATATTAGTAAAAATTATGGTTAATAGAAGAGATTTTCTGAAGAGCGCTTCCATGTTATCACTGGGCGCTTTGGCTGCTTGTAACTCTAAGGAGACTGCAGCTGCTCCTGCTGCTGAGGTTAACAACCCAGACAAAAACTTTGGTTTGCAAATTTACACTTTAGGCAACGAGTTGTATGCTGGCAATTTGGCAGACAACTTCAAGCGTCTGAATGGCATGGGCTTCAAGTACATTGAGCTGGCTGGTTATGATGTAAACACCAATAAGGTGGGTGGCGTTGATTTCAGCGAGTTCAAGAAGATGGCTAATGACGCAGGTTTGGCTATCCCTAGCTCACATGTTAATGCTCCTGGTCTGTTCTCAGGTGTTGCTGGTCGTGAGAGCCGTGATGGTAGTGACGGTCAGTTCAACCGTTCTATGATTGACAAGGTGGCTGAATCATTTAAGAAGGTGGCTGATGATCACGCTGCTCAAGGCATTGAATATGTTGTTCATCCAATGATGGCTTATCTGAATACAGAGGATGATGTAAAGGCTTTCGCTGAAATGCTGAACAAGAGTGGTGAGATATTCAAAGCTGCTGGTATCAAGTTTGGTTACCACCACCACAACATGGAGTTCGCTCGCATGGTTCCTGGTGTTGCTGGTTTCCGTCTGCCTACAGTTCTGACTCCTCTTACAGCTGCTGATGGTCCAATGATTATGGATCTGCTGATGGACAACACTGATCCTGCAAATGTATGCTATGAGATGGATACTTACTGGACTGTTATGGGGCAGCAGGATCCTGTGGTTTGGCTGAAGAAGCGTGCAGACCGCATTAAGTTGATGCATGTGAAGGACTTCGTGGTACTGGGTGAGTCTGGTGCTATGAACTTCAAGAACATTTTCGAGCAGTTCTATGCTAATGGTAACCAGTATCTGTTCTGCGAAATCGAGGATATCGATAGTGGCAAGCAGATGGAGCGTGTAGAAGCTTCTATGAAGTTTATTAACGCACAACCTTGGGTAAAATAAATAGATAATCACAAGAAGGCACAGCTTTATCGAAGCAGTGCCTTCTAATTTTATATACCATATTTTAATATTAAACGAAAATGATCAATAGAAGAGATTTCTTAAAGAGCGCTTCTCTCTTGTCATTGGGCGCTTTGGCAGCATGTAACTCAAAGGAAGCTACTCCAGCTGCTCCTGTAGAGAACAAGAACAAGGGTTTGGGTTTGCAGATTTACACACTGGGTCCGGAAATGTTCGCGGGTGACCTAAACGCTAACATGAAGCGTATCCGCGAGATGGGTATCAAGAACCTCGAGCTTGCTGGTTACAATGCAGATTCTCACAAGATTGGTGAGGTAGAGTTGCTTGACTTCAAGAAGGCTGCTGAAGACAACGACCTGAAGATTGTGAGCTCTCATGTTACTCCAGGTGTCTTGATGGGCGGTATGTTCCAGCGTCCTGGAGCTCCTGCTGCAAAGCCAAAGACCTTGAAGGAAATGGTGAACGATGTTAAGGAGTTTTGGAAGCCAGTAGTTGAAGATCACGCTAAGTTGGGCGTTGAGTATCTGGTACAGCCTATGATGCCACCTAGAACTATTAATAATATTGACGACGCAAAAGACTTTGCAAACTTGTTGAATGTATCAGGTGAGGTTGTAAAGGCTGGTGGTATCCAGTTCGGTTATCATAATCACAACATGGAGATGGCTAAGGTTACTGCCGACAGTCAGGCTGCGGTACTTGGCGACTTGTTCTCTGGCATGGGCATGCGTGACGCACAGATCATCGAAGATCTCTATATGGATAATACAGATCCTGCTAATGTAATCTTCGAACTTGACTGCTACTGGACCGTAATGGGACAGCAGGATCCTGTGGCTTGGCTGACTCGTCGTGCTGATCGTATCAAGATGTTGCACATCAAGGATTTCATGGTACTGGGTGCTTCTGGTGCAATGAACTTCAAGAATATCTTCGAGAAGTTCTATGCTAATGGCAACAAGTACTTCTTTATTGAAATTGAAGATACCAACAGCGGTAAACAGTTTGAGCGTCTGGAGGAGTCTGCAAGATTCTTGAATATGTCTGATTTTGTAAAGTAATCTAATATAGCTCATAATTATAAGGCATAGCCCCATAGGGTTATGCCTTATTTTTTTTGCATGTTATGCATAATATTTGTAATTTTGCAGTTTGATAGCTGAAGTACAAATTAATACATATAGACATATGGCTAAAAAAGCTCTTTTAATGATTTTGGATGGTTGGGGTATTGGCGATCGCCAGAAAGACGATGTGATTTCTTGCACCCCAACTCCTTACTGGGACTATCTGTTGGCTAACTATCCCAACTCTCAGCTCCAGGCATCTGGCGAGAATGTGGGTCTGCCTGATGGACAGATGGGTAACTCTGAGGTAGGTCACTTGAATATCGGTGCTGGTCGCATCGTGTATCAAGATTTGGTAAAGATTAATCGTGCCTGCAAAGATGGCAGCATCTTGAAAAACAAGGAAATTATCGCTGCTTACAGCTATGCAAAGGAAAAAGGCGTTAATTTGCACATTATGGGTCTGACCAGCAATGGTGGTGTACACAGCTCTTTAGATCATCTGTTCAAGTTGTGCGACATCGCTAAGGAATATGGTTTAGATGGTCGTACTTTTATTCACTGTCTTATGGACGGTCGTGATACCGACCCACGCAGCGGTAAGGGCTTTATCGAAGAGGTAGAGGCTCATTGCAAGCGGAGTGCCGGTGTGGTTGCATCTATTATTGGCCGCTTCTACACTATGGATCGTGACAAGCGTTGGGAGCGTGTGAAGGTGGGTTACGACCAACTGGTACATGGCGAAGGCAAGCAAAGTGACGATATGGTTCGTGCCATGCAGGAATCATACGACGAGGGTGTTACCGACGAGTTCATTAAGCCTATCGTCAATAGTACCGTAGATGGCCGCGTGAAGGAAGGCGATGTATTTATCTTCTTTAACTACCGTAACGACCGTGCCAAGGAAATTACTACCGTACTGACACAACAGGATATGCCGGAGCAGGGCATGCATACCATTAAGGGTTTGCAGTTCTATTGCATGACTCCTTATGATGCATCCTTCAAAGGTGTTCACATTCTGTTTGACAAAGAGAATGTGGAGAATACACTTGGCGAATACTTGTCTAACAACGGCAAGAAGCAGTTGCATATTGCCGAGACAGAGAAGTATGCTCATGTAACTTTCTTCTTTAATGGCGGACGTGAGGCTCCTTATGGGGGCGAAGACCGTATTCTGGTGCCATCACCAAAAGTAGCTACATATGACCTGAAGCCTGAGATGAGTGCTTACGAGGTGAAGGACAAACTGGTGGATGCTATCAACACCCAACAATACGACTTCATTGTAGTTAACTATGCCAATGGTGATATGGTGGGACATACTGGCATCTATCCTGCTATCGAAAAAGCTGTTGTGGCTATTGATAATTGTGTGAAGGAAACCGTTGAAGCTGCGAAGGCAAATGACTATGAGGTGATTATTATCGCCGACCATGGTAATGCCGACCATGCCCTTAACGAAGATGGTTCGCCAAACACTGCTCATTCGCTGAACCCTGTGCCTTTCGTTTATGTTACCACTAACAAAGATGCAAAGGTGGAGAATGGCGTATTAGCTGATGTGGCTCCTTCTATCCTTCACATCATGGGTATGCCTCAACCAGCAGAAATGACTGGAAATGATCTGATTAAGTAATTTTTCTCCTCCTCTGTTTAGGGAAGGTGTCCTTTGGGGCAGAAGTGTATGTATCAGATAGGAGATGTACTGATAAGCGACGAGGTGCTTACAGAGCGCTTTGTCTGTGACTTGGAAAAATGTATGGGTGCCTGCTGCATCGAAGGCGATGCAGGGGCACCTGTTGATTTGGATGAAATCATGCAAATTGAGGAGGCGTTGCCCATCATCTGGGACCAACTCTCCATTCCTGCCCGCAAAGTCATTAATAAGCAAGGTGTGGCGTATACTGATATTGAGGGGCAGTTGGTGACCTCAATTGTCAACAACAAAGATTGTGTTTTCACCTGTTACGATGAAAAAGGATGCTGCTATTGTGCCCTTGAGAAAGCTTATCGCGAGGGAAAGACTAAGTTCTACAAGCCCTTGTCGTGCCATCTCTATCCTATCCGTCATAAGAAAGTAGGCGATTTAGATGCCTTGAACTATCACCGGTGGGAGGTGTGCAAAGCTGCTGTGGTTTTAGGACAAAAGGAGAATGTGCGAGTGTATGAATTCTTGAGAGAGCCTTTAATTCGCATGTTTGGTGATGCTTGGTACGAAGATCTACTCGATGCTGTGGCAGAACTGAAACGACGTGGTTATATTGATTGATAAACCCTCTACAATGATTCTAAATGTTAACGCTCTGGCATACGAGAACCATCCTGTCTCAGCCAGAGCGTTTCGCTTATCTTTTATGTAAGTGGTATGCCTTTACGCATCAATATTAGCATAGGTAGCGTTCTTCTCGATGAACTCACGACGTGGTCCCACGTCCTCACCCATTAGCATGGAGAAGATATAATCTGCCTCAGTAGCGTTGGTCAAGTCTACTTGCTTTAACATACGGTTTTCAGGGTTCATGGTAGTCTCCCATAATTGCTCGGGGTTCATCTCACCCAAACCTTTGTAACGCTGAGTGTGGATGGCACCTTCCTGTCCACCACCGTAAGTGTCAATAAAACGTTGACGTTGTTGATCGGTCCAGCAATACTCCTTCACCTTTCCCTTGGTGCATAGGTAGAGTGGAGGAGTGGCGATATACAGATAGCCACGTTCAATCACCTCTGGCATATAACGATAGAAGAATGTCATCACGAGGGTGTCGATGTGGGAACCATCGACATCGGCATCGGTCATGATAATCACCTTCTTGTAGCGAATCTTATCTAAGTTGGCGACCTTGCTGTCCTCGCCATCCACTCCGAAGCGGATGCCCAAAGCTTGTATGATGTTGTTCACTTCATCGCTCTCAAATGCTTTGTGCCATTGAGCCTTCTCAACGTTTAAAATCTTACCGCGAAGCGGCAGGATGGCTTGGAATGCACGGTTACGGCCTTGCTTGGCAGAGCCGCCTGCAGAGTCACCCTCCACCAGGAACAACTCTGATTCATCTGGATCCTTGCTAGAGCAGTCGGCTAATTTTCCTGGCATGCCACCACCACTCATTGGCGACTTGCGTTGTACGGTCTCACGTGCTTTGCGGGCAGCTACACGAGCCTGGGCAGCCAGAATGACCTTGTCAACAATCATCTTCGACTCCTTTGGATGCTCCTCCAAATAGATGGAGAAAGCTTCACCTACAGCCTGCTCAACAGCACCAGATACTTCGCTGTTACCCAACTTCGTCTTGGTCTGTCCCTCAAACTGAGGCTCAGCTACCTTGATGGAAATGACGGCTGTAAGCCCCTCTCGGAAGTCCTCTCCGTCGATTTCTACCTTTGCCTTCTCCAGCATCTTGTTGTCCTCGGCATATTTTTTCAAGGTACGGGTCAGTGCACGACGAAAGCCTGTTAAGTGTGTACCACCTTCTATGGTATTGATGTTGTTAACGTATGAGTGTAGGTTCTCGCTGAAGCCCGTGTTGTACATTACGGCCACCTCAATTGGAATGCCCTGCTTCTCGGTGTTAATATAAATCACATCATTGAAAAGGTGTACACGTGATGAGTCGATGTAGCGCACAAACTCCTTCAGGCCTTCGTCTGAGTGGAATACGTCGTGGCGGTTATTACCCTCTTCATCCTTACGCATGTCGGTCAGGTCAATGGTGATGCCGGCATTCAGGAAAGCTAACTCGCGCATACGATTAGCCACACGGTCATAGTTATATACCGTCTCAGTAAATATACTGTCGTCAGGCCAGAACTGCTGGCGTGTACCTGTCTTATCGGTCACGCCAATCTCTTTTACGTCATACAATGGCTTGCCATAAGCATATTCCTGCTGATAGATTTTCCCATTGCGATATACCTGTGAGATCATCTTCTTGGAAAGAGCATTGACACATGATACACCAACACCGTGCAAACCTCCAGATACTTTGTAGGAACCCTTGTCGAACTTGCCACCAGCGTGCAGAACAGTCATTACTACCTCCAATGCAGATTTATGCTCCTTTTCGTGCATATCTACAGGAATACCACGGCCATTGTCCTGCACTGTCACAGAGTTGTCTTCATTGATGATTACTTCAATCTTGTCGCAGAAACCAGCCAGGGCTTCATCGATAGAGTTGTCCACCACCTCATTTATTAAATGATGCAGGCCGTTGAAACTAATGTCGCCTATATACATGGCGGGGCGTTTGCGTACAGCTTCCAAACCTTCCAATACTTGAATGTTTTGGGCGGAATATTCAGCCTCGCCTAAGATTTTTTCTTCTTCTGTCATAAATTATCTGATAGTATTTTTGTGTAGCTGAAAGACTGTATTTAATGCTTTCAGCATTAATGGGTACAAATATAGGAAAAATTGCACAAATAGCCAAATTTTTTTGTGTTTTCCCCTGTACTTTTAGACAATAAAAATACAGGCTGAGTCTTGTCAACTCAACCTGTTTATAAGGTATGCAAGCAAAGGTTATTACAATCCTTCCTTATGCCAGCTTATTGATATACTTAGCCAACTTTGATTTCAAGTTACTAGCCTTGTTCTTGTGGATTACATGGGTCTTTGCCAACTTGTCCAGCAACTTGGTAACACTTGGCAACATTGAAGTTGCCTCTTCCTTGTTAGTGGTTGCACGAAGCTTGCGAACAGCATTTCTCATGGTTTTGCCATAATATCTGTTGTGCAGTCTTCTTTTCTCTGCTTGTCTAATTCTTTTTAGCGCTGATTTATGATTTGCCATCTCGACTAATCTTTAAAATGTTATTTATTATTATTAATTGTAGCCCATAGCAGAGTCGAACTGCTCTTTAGAGAATGAAAATCTCTCGTCCTAGCCGATAGACGAATGGGCCTCTGTTGTTTTTTTGCCGTTAAGCGGTTGCAAAGGTAGATACTATTTTTGAATTGACAAAACTTTCTTTGAAAAAAAATCTCTTTTTTTGCTTTTCTTTGGATTTAGATGTAGTATCTTTGCAGTATAAGAGTTATTTTGATATGTTACAGCGTACTAAAGGTATCGTCATCCATACCTTCAAGATAAAGGATAACCAACTCATTGCCGTTCTCTACACTCAACAGTGGGGTAGAGTGTCTTACATCACTTCCATTCCCAAAACACACAAGTCGAGTACCAAACACATGCTCTTGCAACCTTTGGCAGAAGTGGAGGTTGAAGCTGATATGAAGCCTAAGGCTTCCCTCTTCAGGGTCAGATCAGTTCAGGCGGTGCAGCCTTTATCCAGTATTCCTTATCATCCTATTAAGTCGGTCATTGCCCTCTTCTTGCAGGAGTTTCTCTATCGTGCTGTTCGTGAAGAGGGCCAACCTAATGAATCATTCTATGCCTATTTGTCTTATTCTGTTCGTTGGCTTGATATGGCAGAGCATGATTATGCCAATTTTCATTTGGTGTTCCTTATGCGCATTTCCCGCTTCTTAGGATTGCAACCCAATGTCGAAAGCTATTATGATGGTTCTTGGTTCGATATGGTCAATGCCTCGTTTGTGCCATCCAAACCTCAAGCCCATACTTACTATGTGGAGCCCAAAGAGTGTCGTCACTTGGTCAACCTCATGCGCCTCAACTTTGTCACTATGCACCTTTTCAAGATGAACCGTCAAGAACGTTTGCGCCTCCTCGTCCTCATCAATGACTACTATCGTTTGCATTTGCCCGACTTCCCAGAACTCAATTCCTTGCAAGTCTTGAAAGAAGTCTTCGATTGAGTATTTGATGAGTCACAGTACTTGCTCTTCAGCTAACCTTTTTACTTTTTTTACTGTCTTTTTGCTGATAAGGCTATTGAGAAGGTATTCGATTTGCCCCAAGCCGTGTGTGTCGCTGCCTACGTAGTCATACATCTCATGATTGAGTAGCCATTCGGCTTTCTTTTGAGCATTAGATCCATAGGCTCCTACCAAAGCAGAAACATCTAGCTGAAATAATACGCCCTGTTGCTTCCATTGCTTGTAGTCATATCTTATGGGAAAAATCTTTATCCTGAAAAAACATGACGCGATCATCTTGTACAGAAGCAACGCGCATAAAGTTCTCCATCTGATAATCGGGAATACTAATGATAGTAGGTTGTTTGTTGACAGTTGGATGCCACATCATATAGCGAAGTGGAAAAAGCTGCTTTCTCGTATGCTTCAGGTCAGATATCGTTTCTCTGGTGGCATGGATGAAGATTAAGTTGTTGATGGCAGGACGAAGCATATATTTCACATGCCCATTAACTTCTTCTGCCTTTCTCTGCATGGGCAAGAAATTCTCTATCGATAGGGTGTCGAGATAATCTTTAATGGCAATTACTCGTTCCTCTCTCCCATAGGCTATTCGCATGGGAAACCATTCTGCTATAGGTGATAATAATTTGGTTTCAGTGGCTTCCATTTGCTAAAGGGGAGAGAAAAAAAAGGGGGACGTTGCACTATACCAAGTACAACGGCCATTATCTTCTTGAAAGGAGGTAATGTCTTCGTAAATACGCCCTGATAATCCTAAGGCAAATATAATCATGAAGGGTTATTAGCCTCTATAATATAAAACGAGGCAAAAGTATGCATTTATTAGCTAATATCCAAATAATATGCTGTTTTATCGTTGTGTCATCTCTTCATCTTCATCAACGACTACTATCGTTTATATTTGCCCAACTCGCCGTAAATCAATTCTTTGCAAGCCTTGAAAGAAATTCTCGACTAATTCATCCCCCTTGATTGATAAATCATCTCCTTAGCCTTATTGATTTCCTGCAACTTCTTTGTTGCAGCTTCTTTCACGTCTTCTCCTAAATTCGACACCTTGTCGGGATGATGTTGAATCACCATCTTGCGGTAAGCTTTGCGCACCTCTTCATCTGTGGCATCAGGACTGACACCCAGTACTTTGTAGGCGTCCTCTAATGTTGAGCCACCCAATGACAGCATCTGGTCAACGAGAGAAGCACTAAGCCCCAGGTTAAGGGTGATTTCTCGTAGTGTGTCCACCTCCTTTTGGTGCACTTTGCCATCGACCTTGGCTATCTGTGACAAAAAGGCTACTAACTGTATGCGTTGCTCTTCAGGCATAGCAAATGCTATTTCCGAGCATGATTGACGAATTTGCTGTTGCCAAGCCATTACGCCTTGTTGTTTCTTATAGTCAAACAATCGCAGCAGGATGTTGTTGCCCTCGGTAGCAGCCGTTGTTCCAAATGAGTCTCGTAACCACTTGCGCACCAGTTCCATTTCCGAATGCATAATTTTACCATCGGCATGAATCATGTGAGCCGACAGCACCATCAGTGAAAAGAGGAAGTCGTTCCTTGCACTTGTGTTCACTCGTTGCCCATTGCCACTGTTGCAAGTGTTATGGCCCCATTCACCATCTATATCCTCCTCCATATAACCTTGTTGAGCCTTCTCTGTAAAGGAGTCAAACACCGAGCCAAGCACAAAACCAGCTATTGCTCCCAAAATACTTCCCGTATTGATGAAGCCAAACAAGCCTCCTATCCATTTTCCAAATGCCATAACGTCAGATAATGATTAGTATTATGTTATTGTGCAAAGATACTACTTTATTTTTATTTCTGACAAGATTATTTGCAATTCAAGCGAGGACCGCTCTTGTTAACTGTGAACTTTGTCTTTTGACTTTATGGGCATAACTTAGAATGTTGAGTTAAATATTGTTAATGACATGCAACGTTCCTGTCTTCCCTCATTTTCTATAATAGAAAAACGTATTGACTTGTATGGTTTAGCTAAACTAATTTTATTAGAGTATTTTTTATATAAATGATTAGGTCAGTCAGAATATTGTCTGTTTTTGCTTTGTTGGCTGTCGGATGGACGGCAAAGGCACAGGATGTGTCGAAAGAGCTGAATCTGGAAGAGGTGATTGTGACAGCAAAAAGGCACAACTTCGGTGCTCTTAGCTCACAGATGAGTGCCAACTCGCTGACGATAGATCAAATTAAGAAGATGCCTATGCTGCTGGGTGAGGTGGATGTGCTCAAGTCGCTGCAAAGGCTGCCTGGTATTCAATCCAGTGGCGAGGGGCGTGCTGGCATCTTTGTGCGAGGAGGAGACTACGACCAGAATCTCTTTTTGATTGATGGCATCAACCTTTACAATCCCCAGCATTTGCAAGGCTTCACCTCGGCCATCAATGCCGATATGCTGGATGATGTGGTGCTATATAAAGGTGCATTTCCCTCCCGTTTCGGCAGCAGGTTGTCAGGAATCGTCGATATAGGACTTCGTGAGGGCGACATGCAACGTGTTCGCGCAACGATTGCAGCTGGCATGTTAGCTTCGAGGATACAGATAGAGGGGCCTATATGGAAAAATCATACCTCTTTTAATGTAGCGGCTCGTGCCTCGTACTTTAATGCCATCGTAAGACCATTATTAGAAGAAGTGGTGTATGACAATCCAGGGGCGATGAACGCCTACAACCACATGAGGTATTTCGACATCAATGCCAAGATAACTCACCGCCTTACAGAGAAAGACAAGCTTTCGGCCATGTTCTATTACGGTCGTGACGTGAACAATGCCACGCCTACCACGTCCAATCAGAATTTCAGGAATGATATTTGGGTAGAACCGGCAAAACCTGGAGGATACTGGGATGAAGGTTGGCAATTACCCGGCTATAGTAAGAAAACCAGTTGGACTCATGGCACCAGTGAGAGTATCACCACTAACCGCTGGCACAACCTACTGGGCGGCTTGAGCTATACCCATACGTTCAATCGGTCGCTGAAACTGGATGCTTCTGCCTCTTATAGTGGCTATGACTACCAACTGCATTATGACACGTCCAGTGAGCAAGTTATTAATATCGACTTGTTCGACCGTGACAAATATAGATGGGAGATGGACGAAAACTTCGCCCAGATGTACTCAAACTCCATTATAAAAAACGGTACGCATTTCAAGTCAGAAGTGCATGACTGGAGCGGAAAGATAGACCTCAACTATAGCCAAAGCGGGAAGCATGAAGCCCATGCAGGGGTACAGATGAATGCCATTCAACTTACTTCGGGCATTGATGCCTATTACGACAGCTGGAAGAAAATCGCGGTGGACGAAGTATCACTTTGGAACCATGCTTTGGGCGATGATCGTTACAGAATAGCGGAAAGAAATATACGGAACGACCTCGTGGAAAAAAGGACAATGACCACGATGGCAGCTTATGTAGAGGATGACTGGACCATCACTCCACGGATAAGGGCCAATGTCGGCCTGCGCTGGCAGGGATATAAGGCAGATGGCGTGTTCCGCTCTTCAATTGAACCTCGTGCTTCTCTTAGGTGGTTGATGGCCAAAGGCACCTCAGTAAAGTTGTCGTATGCCCGTATGTCACAAGGTCTGTTCTTGCTATCCAGCGGCAATCTGGTGACTCCATCAGAGATATGGATTCCCTTCAACAAGGACATGAAACTGGGCACCTCCGACCAACTCTCATTTGGCTTCAACTACGACACCGATAACGGCATACAGTTCTCGGTGGAAGGCTATTACAAATGGCTGGACAAAATGGTGGATTATGCAGAAGGGACCTCTTACATTTCAGCCAGGAGCATGAACGATCTGATTGTGCAGGGACAGGGCAAGGCATATGGGGTTGAGGTGATGCTGGAGAAGGTTGTCGGTAAGACGACAGGCCATATCAGCTATACATGGTCGAAGTCCTTGCGCACATTCGACCACCCGGGCATGGAACTGAACGGCGGACGCGAGTTCTATTCAAACGGCGACCGCAGGCATAATTTCAACTTTAGTATCACGCAGAGGCTGAGCAAAAACTGGGACTTCTCGGCAGCTTGGACCTTCCAGAGCGGACGGCGTGCTTCGATTGCCACCACTACAGTGGCATTGGGAAAGTTGGACGAGTTTAACAACTTTGTGCCTCCTACTGTAGCAGGCACCATCGATTTAACACAGAACCCAGCCTACCATTTTGAGACCAATGAGTTTTATCTGGATACCGACATCGAGCATGTGGTACGCATGGATACCTATCGACAGCGCAACAGTTTCGTATTCCCTGCGGTGCACCGACTGGATGTTAGCCTAATACATCATGGCAGTATCGGCATAGGTGAACTGATCTGTGAGGTAGGGTTCTACAATCTGTATAACCAGCAGAACATATCGTCAGTATATTGGGGTTATACTAATAACCGCAAATCGCTGAAAGGCGTATGCATGTTCCCCATCATGCCTTCGCTAAGTTTTACCCTCAAACTCTGATGATCATGAAAACGAAACTAAATACCATATTAACCCGTTGTCTGAAATTCCTCTCACTGCTCTGTTTCTTTGCTTTATTATCATGTGAGAAGGAGTTGGATTTCAAAGGAGTGACACAGGAGACCGACAAAGACATTATCATCAATGCCTTGGCAGTTGAGGGTAAGCCACTCAAAGTAATGGTATCACACGCTTATCAGGTAGGGAAGACACCAAATCTCAACACCAAGGATTATGATCACTCTGTCTTTTTCACCGATGATGCCAGTACAGACTACCAGACTATGGAATACTACCTTCAAACGGCCATCCAGAACGCAGAGGTACAGGCGGTGGTCAACGGCAGTCAGACCTACCGGCTTGTGTTGGAAGAAGAAAACTTAGAATATGTATGTGACTATGTTCCAAAGGTAAATGATCACATCGAGGTTAAGGTGCAATACAAGGACAAGGAGTGGGACAATACACAGACATCAGTATGTGAGGCTTATGCAGAAACAACGGTACCTCCCCGGCCAATGATTGAAGTGGTGGACTATGAGGTGCTGGATGATAATCCCTACAGGATAATGAACAATCTCACCTACGATTCAGATACCATCATGCGGATTACCTGTCGCATAACAGATACTGCTGACAACCAGTACTACCGCCTGCGTGTGAGGGGTGTGATAACAGATGAGCCTGATGTCCTTGTAAACGAGGGTGAAATATGGGAGAACGATGACCATCGGAAACACTATATCATGCAGGACATCTTCTTCTCTGAGGACGAGCTGTTTCTGGACAGCCGTCTGAACACCAACTTTGGCGGTTGGCCCGCTTTCTTCAGTAATGTGTTCGACGATGAACTACTGAAAAGAGGTGATTATACTTTCGTGGTAGATAGTCCAAAGCCAGTGGTGCAAGAAACACAATATGAAATGCATGAGCTACATCCTAATGGAGAATGGGTACCAATGCAAGTAATAGTAGAGTTGCAGGCCATCTCACCAGAGTTGTATCGTTATCTGAAGTCTGTAGAGCTTTTTCGGGTATCAAGTATTGACGCCTTCTCCGAACCCATACAAATATACTCAAATGTCAAGGACGGTTGGTGTATTGTTGGCAGTTTGACGAGTCATCGTTTTTTTTATCCCGTATTAAAATGACCGTAAACTAAAACTACATGTTTTGAAACGTTTTTTCGTCCCCAATAAGTTGCTCAAATTCGAAGATTATTCATATCTTTGCACATATTGTAAGATTAATTAGGGTGGTGAAGAAAACATGGAAATAAGATATTATAAGGTAGCAGGGCATGTGTTTCGTGTCTGTTGCGAGACGGAGAGTTTTTCGCTATTGACTAATTATGAGCCCTTCGGCTGTGACGAAGCAGCGGTTGCTTTCTCGTTGACCATCTCTCGAGGTATCCCTGTTGGCTATGCCGAAGAATGGCGGCAAGAGGATGACGGACAGGAGATCATTTGCGGGAAGACGGCCGACGGAGAACCTGTGTTCGGGTTTCTGTGGCACCAGGTGACGGCTGGCTGGCTGGTATGTTCACCCGACTATTGTGACGGTCGGCTTATCACGACGGGTCACGACACGAAGCTGGCCATCGACAATGCTCTGATGGTGCTTTACGCCCTTGCTACAGCCGACCGGCAGACGGTGCTCTTCCATGCGGCGGTAGTTTCTTATGGAGGCAAAGGGTATCTGTTCCTTGGCCCCAGCGGCACGGGTAAGAGCACTCACGCCCGATTGTGGCTGAAGCATATCGAAGACACAGAACTCGTGAACGACGACAACCCGATTGTGCGGATAACCGAGGATGACGGTGCTGTCGTGTATGGATCTCCATGGAGCGGCAAGACACACTGCTATCGCAACGTTAGCTGTCCGCTGGGCAGCATTGTGGTGCTGAGCCAGGCGCCTTATAACAAAATTCGGCGGTTGAGTGGTATCGAGGCCTATGTGAACCTGGTGGCGAGCATCAGTGGTAAGCGCTGGGATGAACGGATTGCCAATGGCCTGCATCAGACGGAAAATGCGCTGGCATCGACTGTTCCCATGTGGCACTTGGATTGTCTGCCAGATCAAGCTGCAGCAGAGCTGTGCTGCAGCAATGTGAAAATGTGAATATTGTGAAGGATCGTGAAATTATAGAGGAGGCTATTAGGCTCGTGAGAGAGGGCGTCAGCGTGACGTTGCCCGTGAATGGTAATAGTATGCTACCGTTTATCATCGGTGGCAAAGAGAGTGTCATCCTGCATTCACCAGGACAGACATCTGTAGGGGATGTGGTGCTGGCATGGGTGGATAACAACAGATATGTGATACACCGCATTATCAGCATCGACGGTGAATGTGTGACACTGATGGGCGATGGTAACCTGATAGGTACGGAACATTGTAAACTTAATGACATCAGGGCCATTGTGACGCATGTGGTGGATGACAAGGAGTGTACACATTATATTTATAATAGGTGGCGGAAGTTGGGAGCAAAATTGTGGTTCTGGCTACGACCGACGAGAAAGTATTTATTAGCAATATACAGACGATTATGAAAATAAAGAAAGGATTTGTGCTGCGCGAAGTGTGCGGAAAACAAGTGATTATGGGTGAAGGTCTCGATGCCATCAATTTCGGAAAGATGTTAACTTTGAACGGAACAGCTGCATGGCTTTGGAAACAGGCGCAAGAGATGGGTGACTTCACCGTCGAAACCCTGGCAGACAAGCTCTGTGAGGAATACGACGTGTCGCCTGACGAGGCCAAAGCCGATGTTGCGGAGATTGTTGCTGAGTGGCGGAAACTGGATGTCGTAGAATAACTATTCACTATGCACTATCTCTCCTGGCTTTGGAATAACTCGCGAGGTATCCGTTGGTATACGTTGGTGCGCATCATGGCTGGTATTGGGCAGGTGTCGTCCAGCCTGATGATGGTGTGGCTCAGTCGTCGTTTCATCGATGAGACGATTCGCACGGGATCGGCTAATGATGTACTGCAGATGGTCGTTCTGCTCGTGCTGGCCGTTCTATGCGGTGTGGTGCTGCGGCAGGTGGGCTATTGGCTGACGACAGCTGCGGGTGTCCGCCAGTCGAATGCCATGCGATTGCGTATCTTCAGCGGTTTGTTCCGCAGACAGTTGTTCATGGGGGATGAACTGCACTCAGGCGATGTCACCTCTCGTATGGCCAAGGATATCGAACAGGTGACGACCGTTACGACCGACACTTTGCCGCAGATAGTGATCACGATGATACAGCTCTGCGGATCCTTTTTGCTGATGCGATGGTTCGACGAGTGGCTGGCCTGGGCGTTGCTGTTGTTTACGCCTTTGGCCATCATCTTCGGAAAACTGATTGCCAGACGGCTCAAGCAGATGACCCTCGACATCCGACAGGACGAGAGTCGGATTCAGATGCAGGTACAGGAAGGGATGGAGCATAATGCCGTGTTGCGCTCCTTAGGTTCTGAACAATGGGTGACTAACAGGCTCGACACCATGCAGCAACGCCTTCGCGGCAATATGATGCGCCGTATGCGGTTCACTGTTATTACCCGGTTCATCATGGGTTGCGCCTTCGGACTCGGTTATCTGTTGGCTTTCATCTGGGGGGGCATCGGATTGCGCAACGGCACAATCACCTTCGGTGTGATGACCTCGTTTCTGCAACTTGTCGGTATGATTCAAGGTCCTGTACTCCAACTGCTTAACATGGTTCCGAGTGTGATTCATGCAACGGCCAGCATAGACAGGCTCGAAGAACTAAACAGTGAACAGGTTGCAGTGAACAATGCAAAGTTGGTGGATAGTGGCGCATCAGGCAGTATCACTATGGATGACGTCTGCTTTCACTATGCCAATGGCGACCGATTTGTGATAGACCATCTCACTCACCACTTCAAACTCGGTTCCAAGACCTCCATCATGGGTGAGACAGGCATCGGCAAGACAACACTATTTCGTTTAATGCTTGGTTTCATCGAACCCACCAGTGGCTCTGTCACTGTTGGCGGACAATTGTGCTTTGTGCCGCAAGGCAACACCCTGATGAGCGGAACCATTCGTTACAACCTGCAGCTTGCAAAGCCAGATGCTACTGACAACGAACTGCGCGAGGTGCTGCATATCGCCTGTGCTGATTTTGTTCTTGACCTGCCAGAAGGTCTCGATACCGAACTGGGAGAACGGGGTAGCGGACTCAGCGAGGGCCAGGCTCAGCGCATTGCCATCGCCCGTGGATTGCTGCGCGGTGGCGACATCTTCTTGCTCGACGAGATTAGCAGTTCGTTAGACGAGGCGACTGAGCGAGAATTATTCACCCGCTTGTTTACTGCCTATCCGCAAAAGACCATATTATTTATCACCCATCGGAGTGCTGTGTCCGCTCTATGCGATGACATACTAACATTATGATATAGCAAGGCACTTATTGAGATGACATTCAAATATATTTTGGCCTGTTACTTCTACGATAATAGGATGGAATAATTAATTTACAAGCTAAATCGTGTTTTCTTCTTCCGCTCTTCCGCTAATTTAAATAGTCGTTAATTCTTAACAACTATCATAGCGGAAGAAGAAAATAATTGCACAATAGTATCAACTGAGGTAAAAGTAATGCGGTGAGGAACAAGTTATATTGCGCTGAATTTCACGAGCTGACTTTTTATTCGTGAATTTTACCTGAATTTCACCATAGATAAAACAAAAACGAGCTACATTTCTGTAACTCGTTGACTTTTGGGGGTAGCGGGAGCCGGGATTGAACCGGCGACCTCATGATTATGAATCCCTAAGAATAATATTTTCTAAAATTTTATGATATTATATTTTGTTGGTTTTCAAATAATTTCTAATTTTGCCCTCGAAACAGATATGCTGTGATATTGCATAAAAAGCGTTTGCTTTGTCCCATATTTGTCCCACCCGTTGGGAGCGAAATTAATCATGAGGTCTATCAATGGAAGAAAAAACGATAGGGAAAAGAAGATCTGGGACGTTGCCCTGTCTTGTCGATGAAAAGATAGGGACTTGCCGGATGAGTTTGACGCTCTCCGCAAAAAGAGGAGCACGAGCCGATGGTACCATGCCACTTTGCATCAGGTTTACCATTGGTACGAGGCGGTATTACTATAACCTCGGTGAGAGTAGCACTCCTGAGGATTTCGATGCCCTCTGCCAGGCGAAGAAATCAACGAAGGTGCATGGAAGCATAACGAAGAACGACATTTTGTTTGACAAGAGGCAGAATCTTCTCGCTTCTTTCAGGCAATATGTTGGCATCGTGTCCCAGCTTGCTCAACAAAGCAGGCTCTCAATCGATGTCATTACTGCGGCTCTCACAGGCAAGGCGACATCATCAAACAATTTCATTAGCGAGTGGGAGCGAGTGATTAGCGAAAGATGCATTTCAACTGGAGATTTTTACAGGATTGCGTTGAATTCCTTCAAAGAACTAAGTGGATTCGTGCCCTCTGACGGCTTTCTTTTAAGCTCTGCGACCATTTCTCGTTGGTGCAGGGGAATGGAAGCCAAAGGACTTTCTAAGGCCACACAGGGCATTTATTTGCGTTCTTGCCGTGTAGTGGTGCGTGAATGCATCCGCCTTGGCTATATACCAATGAAAGACTACCCTTTTTCGGACAAGGATTCTTCGCTGATTTCTATACCGAAGGGTAGGAGCAGGAAGGATTCATACCTTAGCATCCAGCAATGGACTGAGCTGTATGAATTCTTCATGAACAATAGGGAAAAGGAAGTTCCTGTAAAATACAGCTATCAGGCACCGCTTCTTCATGAGGCACTGGGTTGGTTGCTTTTTTCGTACTTGGCCAATGGCATGAACGTGGCCGACATGGCGCATCTGCGGTATGATGAGTATTATTTCGCTCATCAGGGCAAAGCCTTGCGCTTTGAACGCCAAAAGAGCCGGAACAGGACAGACAACAACAGTGAGGTTATTGTTCCTCTAATTGAGCCGCTGCAGACCATCATCAACGAAATCGGGGCAAAACCAGAACCAGGAGGGTTTGTCCTACCTCGATTATTAGACGGAGTTGAGGGTGAGGTTGAGCAGCGCAAAAAGGTTGCCCTGCAGAACAGCAACATCGCAGACAGGGTGGAGCTGATTGCCAGGTATCTTGGATGGTCGGTCTATCCTACCCCTACCTATTGTCGCCATTCTTTTGCGACGAACCTGACGATGCAGGGTGTCCCTATGCGGTATATCAGTGAGAGCATGGGGCATAGTGTCAGTCAGAATGTGACGGCGAGATATATTGCCGACTATCCGCTGGAGATGCAGTTTGATTTCAACTTAAGATTGCTGGATTTGAAGAAGAAATCAAACAACTTTTCCGATATTCTTTCAAAACTTGACAAAGAGCAGAGGGAAAAGCTGCTGTTGATGTTGTTAAAAGATAGGGAATAAATTGTTTCAATAAATGTACCTTTTTTGAAACTTTTTTTCATCTTTTTAGCCCTTTTTCTAACCGCTCGCCAGGTTCTTTCCTCTCTGCTATTGAGAGCAGTTCCATTTTCGCTTTATGCCATCGTGTAAGTAGTGCTTCGGAGCCGCTGCTGTATTTTGCAAGCTCCCACAGAGAAGAGGCCGTTTTCTTTCGATTTTCGGTCGCCTCAGTCTCGCCCATGAAGGCTGATAGCTTGGCAGTGTCTGCAGGGTTGAAAATCGCTTGGCCGAATCTGACGAACGAGCGGACAATCTCCCGGCACTCCCTGACGATAGGGAAAAGAAGGATGAGCTGCAGAAGCCTTTCTTTTTCCCTATTGTTTTTGTTTGCTTCATTAGTGGCTTTCCTGGCCTTCTCCAGCTGCTCATTTGCCATGTGTTGCATTCTTTGGATGGTAGCTGTGTGATTGGCTGCTTCTTCGTCCAGACGAGTTTCTAAGGCTTTATTTTCATTTTTTAGGTGTTCTATTTCTGTGTCCTTGGTTGTTCTTATCCCCAAAAAACCGAGGGTTTTTTCTTTTGCAACCTTGCTTACCTCCAGGCTCTCCACTTGTTTTTCGAGCTGTTCTTTTTTTCCCTCCAGTTGTTGGATGCGCTGCTCCTGAGAGTGTATCCTTTGCTGCTGAGATTTTCGGTGCAGGATGCCTGTTTCGCTTGCAGGGTTGCCACGCTCCATGCCCGTGCACTCGGCCAGAACGTCCTGACGCTTTCGGAAGTAGTCACGGCCTAACCTGATGGCCTTGCCTGTCTCATGGTTCTGGCAGTCATAGAGCACATGGGCGTGATAGTTAATTGCAAAGTCCTCATCCCCCTCGATGTACTTGGAGTGGACGTGGCCTTCATCCTGATGGAGCCAGATGCCCACGACCTTCCAGCCGGTCAGTTCCTCGGCCTTGGCCTTGAAGTTCATCAGCTGCTCATCAGTGACCCCGGCCTTGATGTGCAGTACATCTTCTCGGAACGGGGTGAAGGACTTCTGGCACTTCTGCCTGGTCTTCTCGGAGTAAAGCTTCTCAGCTTTGCGAAGAAGGGGCAAAATGGATTTCCTGCCCCTGATAATGTCACCTTCAAACACAACCCTGTTTGTGTGTGTAAGGTGGGGATTGACGTACGAGGGAATTTTTCCCTCACGTCTGGCGTGCTGGAGGCAGTTCGCCTTTGCTGGCTGAACGTTTGCTGAGCATGCCCCTTTCTTGCTTCCCGATTTTGCCATAATTACTATTTGGTAAAATTCGGCGGATCCGCCGCCTTCGGGGGGTAGTCCAGAGAGGGGGGTTCCCCCTGCTGGCACACGCACTTTTTAGGGTCAAAACCCTTAAAGGTGCTCGTGTGCGTTTTCCTCATCGGAAAACCCATGCCAAAGGTACGGGGGAAGTATTTCAAAAAATGAGAATCTTGCTTTATTTCTCATAAAATCGCATTGAGTGCATTGGCAATCCATGTTTTTTCCCTATCTTTGTGGCTGAAAGAAGGCTTTCATTATCTGGAGCCCCCGCGATTAGTGCGGAGCGGTAAAGATATGAGAAGGCCTTCTCTTTGTTACGTAAATCAGCCTGTCCATAAAAGTTAAACTCTTGTATAATAGTTCATGAATATCAATCGTTTTCTTTGTTTGGAGGAAGTTTTAAGCATTTGACTTGGGGTTTCCTTATCTGCTTTCTTTGTCTAATGACGGGATTGCCGTCATCATCAGTGATAAGAGGGTGCTCATCAACTACATCAGCGTATTTGTTGTGTTTGCCGGAATATGCCAAATGATAGTTGATCTTGCTGAACTTAGTCAGATTGAGCAATGCCTGGCCATCTTCCTCTACGATAATATTTTTCACACGTAAAGTCTTAATAGCTCTTCTCACATTGCCAGGTTCTATTCCTGTTATTGATGACACAATTGATGAGTTTGTTTCAATTGTATTGTCTGTCTTGCAGTCTGCAATCGCATACAATAGTACCTTGAGCTCTTGCTTGTTAAGATTTAGTTCTAGAATTTTCTTCAGGGGTTCCTGGAAGATGGTCGTAAACGAACCGTTATTAAAGAAAATCCTTTTGTCTCCAATATGTACAACTTGCCCTTCTGGAACATCTATCTCAAGGCATTGTGTATTGATTGTTGTCTCGACTTTATTTGTCAGTTTTACGCGCGCGCACATAATAATTATATAATAAGGAAAAGAGAGTAAATTACTATTTGACTGTATTTCAGTGTTTTAATTGCTTGCTTTCGTGTAATATTTACACGTTTCCGTGTAATATTTACCCGCATGTTTTCCATTATTTTGCCTCCTGATTTTGTCCCATATTTGTCCCACCCCTGGTTACTTCTTGAATTTTTCGTCGATTCGGTCGAGGTTAAAAATGAGCTTGCGTCCAATCTGCGTATAGCAGCCGCTAAGTTTCCCACTCGCTTGCCACCTGGCTACGGTAGGGACGCTGCATCCAAGATAGTGGGCTAATGCAATCTGCCCGGTAACCGTCCTTGGCTTGGGCTTGTTGCTTTTCTGGGTAGCAAGTTCATTCATCAACTCGTCCTTCAGTTCGGACTTTATCTGTGCCATCATGACACCAAACATTTTCGTTAATTCAGTAGTTTTCATGTTGTTATCATTTAAGTTTGCGGCAAAGATAGCACGTAACGATTCCGAAAAATGGGATTCTATGATATTTTATAGTTAAAAAAACTTAACCGATAAAAAAGCCTGATAGTTGATAAAATTCTATGTGGGTTTAGTGAATAATGGGCTATGATATGAAGTGTTTGCTTTGTCCCATATTTGTCCCGCAAAAGAAAGAGGCATCTACAAGTTGTCTTGTAAATGCCTCATTTTCAGGTAGCGGGAGCCGGGATTGAACCGGCGACCTCATGATTATGAATCATGCGCTCTAACCAGCTGAGCTATCCCGCCATCAGCCAGACTTGAAGTCTGATTGCGGGTGCAAAGATATAGCTTTTCTTGAAAGCGACAAAACTTTATCGTTATTTTTTGAATAAAAAATTCATCTGCTACCTTTTTTTGTACTACCTTTGTGGTCGAAGAAGGCTTTTGTGCTACTTATATGCCAAACATAAAGAAACTGGACATATTTATCTTGAAGAGTTTTAGTCTGCTATTTGCGGGCACATTCTTCATTTGTCTTTTCATCTTCGAGATGCAGTTTTTGTGGAGGTATGTTGATGACCTGGTGGGCAAGGGTTTGACGATGGATGTGCTGGCGCAGTTCTTTTTCTATGCGTCGCTGACGCTGGTGCCTGCCTCACTACCATTGGCGGTGCTGTTGGCGTCGCTCATTACCTTTGGTAATTTTGGCGAGCGCTTCGAGCTGATAGCCATGAAGGCTGCAGGCATATCGTTGCTGCAAATTATGCGGCCACTGATAGTGATGCTGGTGCTTGTGTGTGGCCTGTCATTCTATTTCCAGAATGTGATAGGTCCGAAAGCGCAGACGAAGCTGTGGACACTGCTGATCTCGATGAGGCAGAAGTCGCCCGAGTTGGATATACCCGAGAAAGTGTTCTATGACCAGATTGATGGCTATAACTTGTATGTGGAACGTAAGGACAGAAATACAGGTATGCTGTATAATGTGATGATATATAACTTTGCCAACGGCTTTGACAATGCACAGATCATACGTGCCGACTCAGGCAGACTGGAAATGACAGAGGATAAGCAGCACTTGTATCTGCACCTGTATAGCGGCGAACAGTTTGAGAACTTGCAATCGCAGAACATGAAACAGCAGAACGTGCCTTATAGACGTGAGTCGTTCAGTGTGAAGCATGCGCTGATAGATTTCAACGCTAACTTTAACATGATCGACGAGGGATTCATGACAAATCAGTCGAATAGCAAAGACATGGCTATGTTGCAGGCCAGTATCGACTCGATGTCGGTGGTGGTTGACAGCATGGGTGCCGCTAATTATAATAATAATGTGAAAATTGCTTACCGCATACATCAGGAAAATTGGGTGGAAGACTCGCTGAGAGTGCGAGAGGCCAATGTGCTGGATTATGACGTGGATAGCATCATGAATGCCTTGTCGCCTACCGACAGGCAGCGACAACTGAACAGCATGCTGACAAGTGCCAATAGCCAGTTGTCCGACTGGAACATGAGGACCCTGAACATCAGTCAGACGAGCTATAGCATCAGGCGACACAGAACGGCTTGGCATGAGAAAATAACCCTTTCGCTGGCTTGTATAGTGTTCTTCTTTATTGGAGCTCCGTTGGGTGGAATCATCCGCAAAGGCGGACTGGGTATGCCAGTGGTGATATCGGTGCTGATATTCATCTTCTACTATATAGTGAATAATACAGGCTACAAACTGGCACGTGACGGCAACTGGCTGGCATGGGAGGGTATGTGGCTGAGTACCGCTATAATGGCACCTATAGGCGCTTACCTGACCTATAAGTCAAATAACGACTCGGTGGCACTGAACATAGAAACTTATAAGGAGATGTTCAAGCGACTGTTGGGCATTCGAACTGAGCGTAACATTACTCGCAAGGATGTGGTGATTCTCGATCCTGACTACCAGACTCTGCCGAAGGCCCTGCAGAACCTGACCGACCGCATTGTGAACTATACCAGCAGGCACGACTTGAAACGCCTTACCAACTACATGAAGTTCTGGATGGGTGGACAACAAGATGACGAGATTGATTTTATCAACGAGTTACTGGAAATGATGATAGTGGATATGGCCAACTCGCGCAACAACTATTTGCTTCTTGAGTTGAACAACTATCCTGTGATGTCGCCCCATGCACACCTCAGACCGTTCAAGAATAAGTGGTTGAATATGGCGTGTGGTGTTGTACTGCCTGTGGGATTGTTCTTCTACTTCCGTAGCTGGGCGTTTAGGGTGAGGCTGGCTAACGACTTGGACAAGGTGGTGCAAACCAATCAGGAGGTGATAAAGATTATCAATACAAGAATATTAAAAGATAACTGAGAGATATTATGGAGAAAGTAAAACTGGACACCATTGAAGAGGCGTTGCAGGAGATTAAAGCTGGCAACTTTGTGGTAGTGGTGGATGATGAGGACCGCGAAAACGAAGGTGACCTGGTAATTGCCGCCGAAAAGATAACACCAGAAAAGGTGAACTTCATGCTGAAGCATGCACGCGGCGTGCTTTGTGCCCCTATTACGATATCAAGATGTGAGGAGTTGAACCTGCCTCACCAGGTAGTAAACAATACTTCGATGCTGGGTACCCCATTTACTGTGACCATTGATAAACTGAAAGGTTGCACCACGGGTGTGTCGGCAGCTGACCGTGCCGCCACTATTAAAGCATTGGCCGACCCAGCTACCAAAGCGGAGGACTTTGGCCGTCCTGGCCATATCAATCCGCTATATGCCCAAGACAAGGGGGTGCTGAGGCGTGCAGGACATACCGAAGCTACCATTGACCTGGCTCGTCTGGCAGGACTTTATCCCGCTGGCGCTCTGATGGAGATTATGAGCGACGATGGCACCATGGCCCGATTGCCTGAATTGCGTCGATTTGCCGATGAATATAACTTGAAGTTGATTTCTATACAGGACCTTATTGCTTACCGTCTAAAGGAAGAGTCGATGGTTGAGCGGGGCGTGGAGGTGAATATGCCTACCGAATTTGGCGACTTTAAGTTGATTCCGTTTAAGCAGAAATCGAACGGGATGGAGCATGTGGCACTCTTTAAAGGTACTTGGGATCCTGATGAACCAGTGCTGGTAAGGGTACACTCGTCGTGTATGACAGGTGACATCTTTGCATCTCGCCGTTGCGACTGCGGTGAGCAGCTACACAAGGCTATGCAGATGATTGAGCAAGCTGGCAAGGGTGTGGTGGTGTACCTGAACCAAGAGGGTAGGGGCATTGGTTTGATGGACAAGATTCGTGCCTATAAACTGCAGGAGGAGGGTATGGACACCATTGATGCCAACATCTGTTTGGGACACTTGGCTGATGAACGAGATTATGGCGTGGGCGCACAAATCTTACGTGACCTGAACGTGCATAAGATGCGCCTGATGACAAACAACCCCGTAAAGCGCGTGGGGCTTGAGGCTTATGGCCTGGAGATTACAGAGAACGTACCTATTGAGGTGAAGCCCAATCCGTATAACGAACGATACCTGCATACGAAGGCTGATCGCATGGGGCATAATCTGCATTTTTAATGGTTAATGAATAATTGATAATTGATAATATATGAATACACTATCTGATCGTTTGAACAGCTTGTCGCCATCGGCAACGCTGGCCATGTCTCAGAAAAGTTCTGAGCTCAAGGCGCAAGGAATTGATATCATCAACCTGAGTGTAGGTGAACCTGACTTCAATACGCCTGACCACATCAAGGAAGCAGCCAAGCTGGCAATTGATGAGAATTATTCACGCTATTCTCCAGTGATGGGCTATCCCGCCCTGCGTGATGCTATTGTGGCTAAACTGAAGAATGAAAACGGACTGAATTATACCGCTGCGCAGATAAGCTGCTCTAACGGTGCGAAGCAATGTGTTTGCAATGCCGTACTGGCATTAGTGAATAAGGGCGACGAGGTGATTGTGCCCGCCCCTTACTGGGTAAGCTATACCGAAATGGTCAAGTTGGCTGAGGGAACTCCTGTGATTGTGCGTGCAGGCATTGAGCAGGATTTCAAAATCACCCCTGCTCAGTTGGAGGCTGCTATCACACCAAAGACCAAGGCTCTGATATTGTGTTCACCATCTAACCCAACAGGTTCGGTGTATGGAAAGGAAGAGTTGAAGGGATTGGCTGAGGTATTGGCTAAGCATCCGCAGGTATATGTGATAGCTGACGAGATTTATGAACATATCAACTACATTGGTCACCACGAGAGCATCGCTCAGTTTGCCGACATCAAGGATAGGGTGGTGATTATCAACGGTGTGTCAAAAGCGTATGCCATGACTGGTTGGCGTATAGGCTTTGCTGCTGCTCCCGAGTGGATTATCAAGGGCATGAACAAGTTGCAGGGACAATATACATCAGGACCTTGTTCTGTGTCACAGAAGGCCGCTGAGGCTGCCTATAGTGGTTCGCAAGTCTGCGTGGAGGAGATGCGTCAGGCATTTGAGCGCCGTCGTAATCTGATAGTGAAACTCTGCAAAGAGATACCCGGTTTAGAAGTGAATGTGCCACAAGGTGCTTTCTATCTGTTCCCGAAATGTAGCAGCTTCTTCGGCAAGAGTGCCGGCGACCGTCACATCAACAATGCGGATGACTTGGCTATGTACTTGCTGGAGGTGGGACATGTGGCTTGTGTGAGTGGTGCTGCCTTTGGTGACCCAGATTGCTTCCGCATGAGCTATGCTACCAGCGATGAGAATATTGTGGAAGCTATTCGCCGCATCAAGGAAGTGTTAGCTGTGCTGAAATAATCGCAGCCTATATAAATGAAGCCCGACTCAATAGAGCCGGGCTTTCATTTATGAAATTAAAGATTACTCTTCAGGATGAATAGCTTCACTTGGGCAAGCTGCTGCACAAGTGCCGCAATCGATACATTCGTCAGCGTTGATGACATACTTGCTGTCGCCAGCAGAAATTGCACCTACTGGGCACTCGCCTTCGCAAGTACCACACATTACGCAATCGTCAGAAATTACATGAGCCATAGTCTTAATTTTTAAAGTTTATTACCACAATTATAATCGCTCCCAGTACAGTGTACTGCACTTAGAGTTGTACAAAGATAGTTTTTTTTCTTCATATCATGGTGCATCACCACTATAAAAAGAAACTATTTATATCTCTTCTAAATTAATTAAGCTCAAGACCGAGGTTATCACGTAGTTTTACCAACCAAGGATTCTTTTCTGCCATCTTCAAATATTGTTCGTAGCGGCTCAACGATCGTACGCTCAGTGGTAGTTCTTTCACCACTACATGAGGCTCTAATAGGTAATTCTGCAGGTCTTTCTGCATGAACCTACGGATGTCAACCATCATGTCGTTCAATTGTTTGGCATGGAGTTCGTTCTCTACACATATTTCTACTTGAACGTCTTCAATAAGAGAGACGCGCATGCTCTCCATACTGGTCTTTAAGGCTATCTGCTCGTGTGGTAATTGGTTGGCAAACCGTTTCCAACTTGCATCGATGTCCTCCTGGGTGACGGTTTTGTTGTCTAAATGTTGAATATGCTCTTCTGATTCCTCAATAGTAGCGGCCGTGGTTTGTTGGTTGCGTTTGATGGAAACGCCCAACTCGCTGATGGACGAGATGAGTTTATGCTTTGCTGCTGGTTGAGGCTGACTTACAGGTTGGCCTGATGTAGCAGACATAGCTGTCACCTGTGGCTTGGCATGTGTAGCAGGTGTAGCTGTAGCGATAGGTGCTACAGGTTGCTGTTGGGGCACAGCAGGGGTCTGTGCCGTTGAAGTAGTCGTTGACTGGCTATTGTTGAAGAAGGGTTTTATCGCTGGCTGAGGGCAACGCCCCCCACTGGGCGATTCATCGTCGGACTGTGTCAGTTGGGCCAGTTGTATCAGCGTACATTCTATTAAAAAACGCTTGTTGCGAGCATTGCGGTAATTTAAGGAGCAGTCGCTGCACAATTTCATGGCCTTATAGAGGAAAGGTAAAGGTGCACGTTGTGCCTGTGCCTTGTATTGTTCGCGTATATTGGCTCCCACCTCTAATAAGTTTACAGTGGCAGAATCCTTGCTTACCAGTAAGTCACGGAAATGGCTACCCAGTCCATTGATGAAATTTCCCGCCTCGAAGCCTTTGTTCAAAATGTCGTTGAGCAACAGCAGACTGCTGCTCACGTCGTTGTGCAATAACTTGTCGGTAAGGCTGAAATAGTACTCGTAGTCCAGCACGTTCAAGTTCTCTATTACACTCTGGTAGGTGATGTTGCCCTGGGTGAAACTCACTACTTGGTCGAAGATGGACAATGCATCTCGCATGCCACCATCGGCTTTTTGGGCAATAACATTCAGGGCATCAAGTTCGTAGGTGATACCTTCTTTCTGCGCCACACTGACTAGATGCTCTACAATGTCCTGTACCCCAATGCGGTTGAAATCGTATATCTGACAACGTGATAGGATGGTAGGCAGTATTTTCTGTTTTTCGGTAGTCGCCAAGATGAAGATGGCATGACGGGGCGGCTCTTCCAAAGTCTTAAGGAAGGCATTGAAAGCCGAAGTGGAAAGCATGTGAACCTCATCGATAATATACACCTTGTATTTGCCAATCTGGGGCGGAATTCTCACTTGTTCCACCAATTGGCGGATGTCGTCTACTGAGTTATTGGAAGCAGCATCGAGCTCATGGATGTTGTAAGAACGTTGCTCATTGAACGCACGACAACTCTCGCACTCGTTACAAGCCTCCCCATCTGCGGTTGGATTGAGGCAGTTGATGGTCTTGGCAAAGATGCGGGCACAGGTGGTTTTCCCCACACCTCTGGGACCACAGAAAAGGTAGGCCTGTGCCAATTTGCCCGAAGCAATGGCATTCTTCAGTGTGGTGGTCAGTGCCTTCTGGCCAATCACCGTTTCGAATGTGGCTGGTCTGTATTTCCTTGCCGAAACTATGTAGTCTTCCATATTATTTACTGCTATTGTTTCTGCAAAAATAACGTTTTTTCAACTATTATGCAAATTATTCATTTATGTTTCCTTTATTCGAGAATTATCATTAAATTTGCAGAGACCAACAGTAATAGTATTGCATCATGGACAAACTGTCATCGTTTTGGAATTTCTTGGGAAAGCACAAGTATCTTATCACGATACTGTTATTTGCCGTTATCATCGGTTTTGTGGATGAAAACAGCATACTTTACCGTATGGAACTTCGGAAGGAGGAATCGGCCATTCGCAGTGAGATAGAGAAGTATCGTGAGGAATACAAGGAAAGCACACGCAAATTGAATGAACTGAATGCCGATTCTAACTCCATCGAGCGTATTGCCCGTGAGAAGTACTTTATGAAGAAGCCCAACGAAGACATTTTTGTTTTTGCTGAAGACCAGGAATGAAGAAAGAGCTCAATATATTGTTTATGTGTGGTATGGTGTTTGCGCTGATAGGCGCTGCCGTGTATGTCACCCATTGGGAGTATGCCCCCTATATGTTTATTATAGGGGCGGTGACTGCCGCAATTGCTCAAATATCCTCACAGCCTCATGTGGAGAATGTCACACTCAAAAGGCTCTATCATCAGCAGATGTTCGGTGCCTTGTTCCTTGTGCTTACAGGCTTATTAATGCTCTATAGTCACGGCAATGAGTGGATTGTATGTCTGCTTATTGCTGCTATCATCGAGCTCTATACTGCATTCCGCATCCCTCAGGAGGAGAAAAAACATCGTTAAAATATGAAGAAAATAGTTTATGCCATGATGGTTAGCTGCCTGCTTTTAAGTTGGGTAGCTTGTGGTGATAATGCTAATTATGAACAAGTTGAGAAACCCAGGGTCATCATTACCTGTGATCCCGAGCTTGATGACCTCAACTCTCTTATTCGTTTAGTGCTCTATGCTCCCGACATGCAGTTGGAAGGATTAGTTTATGCAAGTAGTCAATTCCATTGGAAAGGTGATGGTAAAGGCACGAAATGGTTTGTTGATGGGCGTGAATATACACGCAATGGATTGAATTATGGACCAATGGAATCTTGGCGATGGAATCCAGAAGAACGTTTCATTGATGATGTGGTAGATGCCTATGAAGCATGTTATCCTAATCTTAAAGTACATGCCGATTATCCTGCGCCCGATTATATGCGTTCCATTGTACGATGGGGCAATGTCGAGTTTGATGGTGATATATCGAAAGATTCTCCTGGAAGTGACCTTATCAAAGAGAAGATACTTGACAATGTGCCAGGAAAGCTGTTTATCACAGCCTGGGGAGGTTGCAGCACTATTGCCCGAGCTTTGAAATCAATACAAGATGAAAATGAAGGTGCTCCCAACTGGATAGATTTGAGAGACAGAATACAGAAAAAGGTTTATCTTTGTTTGAGTGGAGATCAAGATGATACCTTTGCCAATTACATCAAGCCTAACTGGCCGGAGATTGGGGTGCTGAATGTGCGTGGTGGCACAGTGCCTTTGGCTTATGGCGCACAGATGCGTGTTCCTGAAGAAGATAAAGTATATTATTCAGCCCGGTGGTTGGCAGAGAATATCAGCAGCCGCGGACCTTTGGGGGCCATGTATCGTATATGGGGTGATGGGAAGCAGATGGTAAAAGGTGATATTATGGATTACTTTGGCTTGAGTGGCTATACGGCAGATGAATTGCGTGAGATGGGTTATGTGGTTTGGATGCCTCCTCAGCCGAAAGGAGAGTTCTTGGCCGAGGGTGACACATTCACTTACCTAAATCTTTTGGGTAATGGCCTGCGTGCTTTTCAGAATGACACCTATGGGGGGTGGGGCGGTCGCCAACAACCCAATACTGAAAGACAAACCTCTACTTTTGTGCTGGGGGCTGCTGATCCTGTAATGCCTGATTTTGTTCCTGCTGCTCAGAATGATTTTGCAGAGCGTCTTCGTTGGAGTGTCACTCCTCGGTTTGAAGGTGCCAATCATCATCCGCTAATCTTAGCTCCTTTGTCATTATCTGGTAAACCGGGAGAGACGCTGAAGGTCAAAGCTAAAGTGACAGACCCTGATAATGATGAAATCACACTTAAGTGGTGGCAATTCAAAGTGGGCAGCTATGCCGGCAATGTTTCTGTGGCTAATCCAGAAACCGCAGCAACAGATTTCACAATACCTGCTGATGCTAAGGCTGGCGATACCATTCACCTGATTTTAGAAGCCACTGATCATGGGACCCCTGCATTAACACACTATCACCGTTTGATAGTTTCCGTAGAATAATTTCTCCCTCTTTAAAGGCGGGTTAAACAAAGGAATGCCTCCCAATACTCGTGGGAGGCTTTTCTATGGGTCATCGCAGTATTTGCTATCATTGACTGCAGTATCTTCTATACCCCTATGGGAGATATTGCGTTCACCCATGGCAGATACTACGCCGACGGGAGGGAACCTTTCCCTTACATTATGGCAAAGCTTACTGCCAGGAGTAGTAAAGCCTTCTTATAATAATAGGAGACGTTATACCAGATAATGCACTGCAAGCATGATGATGTTGGCAACTATGACAATACCAAAACTGCGTAAAATAAGGGGCTTCATCACTTTGTTGCCTCCAGAGAAGAAAAGAGCATAACACATGTTTACGCAGATATTGCTAATAATAGCTTGCATGCTGCAAGCTGCCACCACACCTACGGCAATGCTACTAGTACTCTCTAATAAATTCAAAATAAAAGGAGTGATATCACTCAAGCCTGAGATGAACGAAAGAATATGCAAACCCCTATTGCCAGCATATACCACAGTAAAGTGGGTGATAAGGGTGAAGACAACAAACAATACGGCGAATATTAGCGCCACCTTGAACTCCAGGGGGTTACTACTGTCTGTGTCGTCCTCAAACTTCATAGCGGCAGCTAGTCGCTGACGGTTTTTTAAGTGGATGCGTATGCCTACCAGGAAAGCCACTGCCGACATAATCAGCATATATGGCCAGATGATATACAACGTTTCTTTGCTAAAGATGCCTATCAATACCAGGAATCTCAAGAACATCATGCTGACTGCCATCAGCATGGCAGCTACGCATTCTTCTGCTTCGGTTCCTGTGGCTTGCTTGCCCTTACGCGCCAATACGCTGATAGTAGCCGTACTGCTATACAAGCCTCCGAGGATACCGCTCACTAAAGTGCCTGACTCGCGGAATACATACCTCTTTAAGAGATATGAGAGGTAACTGATGCCACTTACTACGACCGTAGCAAGCCATACGGTATAAGGAGTAAGGTTAATGCCGGGTAGGAGGTTCTCGTCAGGTAGGATAGGGAGGATGATGCCACTGATGGCGAGGAATTTGGCAAGTGTCACCATTTCGTCGTTTTTCATGCGTTGAGCCAACTCGGCAAAGTTGTGCTTCATCTCTATGAAAAGCAAAACTAACACTACCACCATTACGTAAAACCATGAAGGTTGTGTCACCACTATGGGTGGCAATGCATAGGTAATGAGGGCTATAACGATAGTAGTTACACCAAACAGGTGGTATTGGGATTGCTTAACATAGTAATGGATGGAAAGTAGCATGCCCAATAGTAAACCTCCAAAGATGTAAAGCGTATAGCTCTCTGGCTCTAGTATATAGAGTAAATAGCCAAAGATGCCAATGAACGTAAACGTACGGTCGGTACCAAAAAGGATCCTTTCACTTTCCTTGTTAAGGTTTAATCTATGGAGCGAAAGACCTATCAGTAACGAGAAGAGGGTGACCAACAGGAAATTGATCATCTCTTGAGGTATGTATTCTGTCCATTGAATATTATTCATTGCACATCATCCATTTTGAATATGGATTCTCACGTAAATGAGAATTGTAATACCGGCGATCGCCTGTTACTTCTATGCCAATAAAAGATGGCTTCTCAAAAGATTCTTCTTCTGAGGAGAGTTCAACTTCGGCCATTACCAATCCTTCGTTCTCACCAAAGAATTCATCCACCTCAAAGGTGTGCTTGCCAGAAGGAACGAGGTAGCGCATTTTGTCAATTATGCCGGGTTCGCAAAGTCGCAACAATTCTTCCGCATCATGTGGATCGATCTCTTTTTCCCACTCATAGCGACTAATGCCAACTTTGTCTGATGGCCCTTTGATGGTGAGATAACCTCTCTCGTCACGAATACGCACGCGTACAGTCTTCCCTTTCCCGCTGTAGATATATCCTTGTATAATGTGACTACTTGAAGTTGCTAGGCTTTTATAGCTATCATCTAATACTAGAAACTTCCGCTCTATCTCTAATGGCATGTTTAAACTTGTGTTGAGTAGTACATGAACATCAATACCACTAATACAATAGCAATGATTGCGAGGCCAAACAACATCTGTTTCCCTTGTTTCTCTTGACGTTTTTCACGAGCCTCTTTCTTTTGATTTCTTATAGTCTTAGCCATATCGTTAAATATTTAAGTTATTTATTCATCTTTACTTGAAAACTCCATTAGATAAGCCTTAATGAATCCGTCGATTTTCCCATCCATTACTCCATTTACATCAGATGTTTGGTAATTTGTCCGATGGTCTTTTACGCGACGGTCATCAAACACATAGCTGCGTATCTGTGAGCCCCATTCAATTTTCTTCTTGCCAGCCTCTACCTTGGCCTTCTCTTCGTTGCGATGCTGCAATTCCTTGTCGTAAAGGATAGACTTAAGATGTTGCATGGCATTCTCTCGGTTCTTGGGCTGGTCACGTGTCTCCGTGTTTTCGATAAGGATTTCTTCCTCTTCGCCCGTATAAGGGTCTTTATACTGATAGCGCAAACGTACACCAGATTCCACCTTGTTCACATTCTGACCGCCAGCACCGCTGCTTCGAAAGGTGTCCCATGACACGCAGGCCATATCAACCTTCACTTCAATGGTGTCATCCACCAATGGTGAGGCGAACACAGAAGCAAATGAAGTCATGCGCTTGCCTTGAGCATTATATGGAGATACGCGCACTAAACGATGCACACCATTTTCACCTTTCAGATAGCCGTAGGCATAGTCCCCTAAGATTTCTATAGTACAAGTCTTGATGCCAGCCTCGTCGCCTTCCTGCAGGTTGGAAATGGTAGTTTTGTAGCCGTGGGTTTCAGCATATCGTAAGTACATACGCATCAGCATACTTGCCCAGTCTTGGCTTTCTGTGCCTCCTGCTCCTGAGTTGATTTTCAGGACACAGTCCATATTGTCAGCTTCATCACGTAGCATGTTTTTCAGCTCAAGCGCTTCAATAGCTTCCAATACTTTGCGATAGGCAGCATCTACCTCTTCTTCTGTCACCAGCTCGTCTTTAAAGAAATCAAATGCCAACTGTAGTTCCTCTGTCAGGCTTGCTACTTCTTTATACCCATTCAGCCATTTTTCCAGCTCTTTTACCTTTTTCATTTGAGCTTCTGCTGCTTTCTGGTCGTTCCAAAAGTCTGGGTCGTGCGTTCGCAACTGCTCCTCTTCATATTGCATCTGCTTACCGTCGATATCTAGATAATGGTTTAACGCACTGCATCTGTCTTTTATTTCTTTTAATTGATCACTTGTTATCATCTTATTAATTCTCCTCGTACATTTTATCAATCAACTCCTTATAATTCTCTGCTACCACCCTGCGACGTAGTTTTAAGGTGTTGGTCAACTCACCATTTTCCATACTGAAAGGTGTGGGGAGCAACGTGAATCGTTTAATTTGTTCGTAATGGGCAAACTCTTGTTGCAAAGTATCGATGCGGTTTTGGAACAGATCTTGTACACGCTTATTCTGCAAAAGTTCCTCCAGCGACTGATAGGAGATACCTTTTTGAACGGCAAACTCCTTCAGCGCTTCGTAAGAGGGTACTATTAATGCCGACACAAATTTGCGACCATCAGCAATAATGGCAACTTGCTCGATAAAACGATCAATACCCATTTTTGCCTCTAAGGCTTGTGGACTGATGTATTTTCCATTGGATGTTTTCATTAAGTCCTTGATGCGTTCTTTCAGGAACAGAGTACGTCCCTCTAACCAACCAGTATCACCTGTACGGAAATAGCCGTCTTCAGTGAACGCCTCCTTGTTAGCATCTTCTTTCTTAAAATAGCCTTTCATGATGGTGGGACCCTTCAATAATATCTCTTCATTTTCGGGGTCAATTTTTACCTTCAAGCTTGGTATCACCAACCCCACCGAACCTGGTACGTAATGATCCAAAGGATAGCAGCATACGGTGGCAAACGATTCAGTCAAACCATATCCGACAATCATGTTGATGCCCACGGCATGCACAAACTCGCATACCTCGTTGCTAACAGCGGCACCTGCAGTAGGGAAGAACTTGGCATTTTCTAAGCCTAGTACCTTCTTCAAAGTAGAAATGACTGTTTTTTCGTAAAACTTGTACTGTAAGCTCAGCCAAAGTGGTGGTTTTTTCCCATTGTTCAGGTAATCCACGTTGTATTTTTTACCTATTTTGATAGCATTTTCCATCAGAGACTTGCGTATGCCTTTCTCGTCTGCAATCTTCTGCTTAACGCCAATATATACTTTTTCCCAAAAACGAGGTACACTGCACATGTGGGTGGGATGTACTTCTTTGATGGCTTGCTGAATCTCTTGTGGACGCAGATTGACGGCAATGGTAATGCCTTCATATAAACATACATAGCTCCAACCGCGCTCAAAAATGTGTGTCAGAGGCAAGAAGTTCATGCTTACATCACCTGGTTTCATCTGTTCGCCCAAACGTTCGTGGTGATTCCTGAACTGGTCAATCATGCTGGCATGCAACAACATCACACCTTTAGGCTCACCAGTAGTGCCACTGGTGTAGAGAAGGCCCAGCATATCCTCTGGCTTACCCTTGGCTTTACGAGCCTCTACTACGTCATTCTTAGGAAGTCCGTCGCCTAAATGCAGGAACTCATCGAAATAGATGGATATCTTGTCTTGCGGATGGCGTGTTACTTTACGGTCATATATCACTATCTTTGTCAGGCTATGGCATTGTGACAGTACGGTCATAATGGTGTCGTACTGGTATTGCTCGCCAACAAACAACAACTTAATATTGGCATCACTCACAATGTATAGTGCCTGACTGGGTGATGAAGTGGCATATAGTGGTACTGAAACCGCACGGTTATACATATTGGCAAAGTCCACTACGAAACTTTCGGGTTTGTTCTGTGAGAAGATACCCACATTGTCTTCTTCCTCTACACCAAGCACTGCCATAGCATTAGCTGCCTGGCGAACTTGACTTTGGAACTGCCCCCAGGTAATGTCCACCCATTCGCCTTTATCATTACGATACTTCAAAACTGCATAATCGGCTCCTAATTTCTTTACTTGAAGGTCAACTAATGCAGAAACATGATTCATAGTCATAACAAAATTATCTTTATTCAATGCAAAGATAGCGGTTTCAAATGAAACCATCGTTTTTTATTGCGTAAATTTAAATTAATTTCTTATGTTTGCATAATAATTGTGGAGAAAATATGGATTATGATGTAAAAAAGCTGACTTGTGATGCTGTCGGGTTGCTGAAACAGCTCATTAGCATACCTTCTGTAAGTCGCGACGAACAACTTGCTGCTGATTGTTTGCAAACGTATATCGAAACACAAGGAATGGAAACTTGTCGCAAAGACAATAATATTTGGTGCCTGAGTCCATCTTTTGATTTGAAAAAGCCTACCTTGCTGCTCAATTCGCATATCGATACAGTGAAACCTGTTAGTGGCTGGCTCAAAAACCCTTTCTCTCCCCAACAGGAAAGTAATGGTAAACTCTATGGCTTAGGTAGTAATGATGCTGGCGCTAGTGTGGTGAGCTTGTTGCATGTGTTTCTTACCTTGTGCAAGTACAACCTGTCGTATAATCTGATTTTCCTTGCCTCAAGCGAAGAAGAAGTATCTGGTAAAAAAGGCATTGAAAGCGTTCTTCCCGATTTGCCTCCTATTAGCTTTGCCATTGTTGGTGAGCCAACAGAGATGCATCCTGCCATAGCCGAAAAAGGTTTGATGGTAATAGATGTGGAGGCACACGGTAAATCTGGTCATGCTGCTCGGGATGAGGGTGACAATGCCATCTATAAAGTATTGGATGATATTCGTTGGTTTCATGAGTATCAGTTTCCTAAGGTGTCTCCACTGTTGGGACCTGTAAAAATGAGCGTGACAATGATTAATGCAGGAACACAGCATAATGTGGTTCCTGACCTCTGTACTTTTACTGTTGATGTGAGAAGCAACGAGTGCTATAGCAACCAAGAATTGTTTGAGGAGATAAAACAGCACATCAGTTGTGAACCCAAGGCCCGTTCTTTCCGTCTCAACTCTTCATGTACACCATTAGATCATCCTTTGGTTAAGCGAACCATTGCTTTAGGACGTAAACCTTTTGGTTCTCCTACGTTGAGCGACCAAGCGTTGATGCCTTTTCACAGTATGAAAATGGGGCCAGGGAAGAGCAGTAGAAGCCATACAGCAGATGAATTTATCTATGTGCAGGAAATAGAAGAAGCTATTGGTATATATTTTCAGTTATTGGAGGGTTTTGTGTGATGGCCAAGCACAACGAGTTGGGGAAAGCTGGTGAAGAAGCTGCAGTCAAATACTTGGAAAGCAGGGGCTATGTTATCCGTCACAGAAACTGGCGTTACTTACATTTCGAACTGGATATTGTAGCTTATATGGATGGCGCAATAAGGGTCGTAGAAGTAAAAACCCGTTCGAATGATGATTTCAAGGAACCTATTGAAGCGGTAAACCACCAGAAACGCATGCGAATCATGAAGGCAACCAATGCTTATATTAAATACTTTAATTTGAACGAACCTGTTTTTTTCGACATTGTATCGTTGGTGGGGTCCGATGGTGTTTTCAAGATTGAACTTGTTGAGGATGCTTTCAACCTGCGCCACTATTATTAATTATGGTATGACTTTGGACTTTCATCTCATAGAACTAAAACAAACAGATTCCACCAATCGTTATCTCACGTCTTTGTGCGACGAAAGACAAGACGAAGTGGAACCATTTACCGTTGTAATGGCTGATTATCAGTCGGCTGGCAAAGGACAACGAGGTAATAGCTGGGAATCGGAAGCAGGGGCCAACCTTACTTTCAGTTTTGTCTTATATCCATCTTTTCTAACGGCAAAAAGACAATTTGTCATCTCGCAGATTATCTCGTTGGGTATAGTGAAAGCATTAAGAAAGTATGTAGAAGAGGGAATCTCGATTAAATGGCCCAATGATATTTATTATCACGACAAGAAGATTTGTGGCATTTTGGTGGAAATATATCTTGAGGGTGCGAATTTGGGTAGGTGTGTTTGTGGCATAGGTTTAAATGTAAATCAAGAAATCTTTTTGAGCGATGCCCCTAATCCTGTATCGCTTTGTGCGATTATTAACAGAAAGGTTGATAGGATGACATTACTACAAGACGTGATGGAGGAGATACAAAGTCTTTATGCCCAACAAAAAAGTGATGATGAGGAAATGAGGATGAATTTGACCATTAACTATTTCCAGCAGCTTTATCGAAGGAAGGGCTATCATCGCTATAAAGACAAGGAAGGCGAATTCTCTGCAAAGTTGTTGATGGTTGAGCCTGATGGCAGATTGGTGTTGGAAGATAAAAACCAGCGCAAACGTAGTTATTTGTTTAAAGAAATACAATACATCATTTGATATGGACGATAAATATTACATGAAAATGGCACTGCAAGAAGCTCAACATGCCTTTAATGCAGGTGAGGTGCCAGTTGGCGCCATTGTAGTATGCAAGGATAGGATTATTGCTCGTGCTCATAACCTGACGGAGACATTGACAGATGTGACAGCACATGCTGAGATGCAGGCAATTACGGCAGCTGCTTCTGTTTTGGGAGGAAAGTATCTCAATGAATGTACCCTGTATGTGACGGTTGAACCTTGTGTGATGTGTGCAGGAGCCATTGGCTGGTCACAGTTGGGTAAATTGGTGTATGGAGCTGCAGATGAGAAAAGAGGTTTTACGCAATTTGCTCCCAAGACGTTACATCCTAAGACTGTTGTTGTTAGTGGGCTAATGGCTGAAGAATGTGCAGAGCTGATGAAAGTTTTTTTTGAGTCAAAAAGGGCAAAACTCAATTGACCTCTTCATACTCAACATACTCTCCTTCGTTTTCCTTGAAAATCTTTTTGCGCTTTTGTGATTGAGGCTCACGACGTACGTCATAGTCTGTGCGACGTATTTCATTTTGATTATCTCCACCGAGTACACGTCTCAAGTAGAGAAAGAATGACCATATCTTGCGAAAGATAATGGTGAACAATATGCTCAGTAGGATAAATCTTAGCATTCTTTTCGGGAATTATTGAAGGTGTATATCCATACGCCAATAGACAAGGCAATGTACCATAGAATAATAAGGGCAATGCCAGAAATGCCCCAAAACAGGAGTCCTATACTAACGGCCAGGAATAAGAATCTTACTTTGTTATCATTCCAGTTCAAGTTCTTGAATTTCAAAGAGAACATAGGTACTTCGCTCACCAAAAGCCAACACGATAATAAGATGGCAATAATCAATATCCAAAGGGGAAGATTCAACATCCAATTGTTGAAACCAACAACAGATGCTCCCCAAAACAAGGCATTAGCTGGTACTGGCAATCCAAAAAAAGAACTCACCTGACGGCTGTCATTGTTGAATTTCGCCAAACGGAGAGCGGAAAAGACTGCAATCAGAAAAGCAATAAACGGTACATAGTCCGTCCACCAATCTTCTCCTATTACGTAATCACTCAAAAAAGAAAACATGATGACTGAGGGAGCCAAACCGAAGCTGATGTCATCGGCTAAAGAGTCAATGTCTTTGCCTATGATGGAATGAGCGTCTAAAGCCCTTGCAGCTAAACCGTCGAAGAAATCAAATACAGCACTAAGTACGATGCATAACAAAGCATAGTCATACAAATGCCAGAATGCCATTACACAACAGATGCAGCCGGAGAAAAGGTTTAAGCACGTAATGGCATTGGGAATATGTTTTGTAATTCTATTAGCCATGATGCAGGATGATTTATGCTAAATGGGCAATAACCGTCTGGTTGCCTGTCGTAGACTGTCCTAAAGCCACTTTAACGTCTGTACCAAGAGGCAGGAATACATCCACGCGAGAACCAAATTTGATGAAACCCAGGTGCTCGTCAATGTAACAGGCATCACCAGGGATGGCGTAGGTGACAATGCGTCTTGCCATAGCTCCGGCTATTTGGCGAACCAGAATTTCCACTCCTTCTGGTGTCTCGATTACAATGGTAGAACGCTCGTTGTCAAGACTTGCCTTGGGCAACCAGGCTTTCATGTATTTACCGTTTTGATGGCTTACCAATTTCACGGTTCCGTCAACAGGATACCAGTTAGCGTGAACATTGGTCAGGCTCATGAAGATAGATACTTGGATACGTCTGTCGTGAAAATACTCGTTTTCTTCCACTTCCTCAACCACCACTATTTTTCCGTCAGCTGGAGCCACAACTGTTTTCGTCGTGTCCTTGCCATACAAGCGAATGGGGCAACGGAAAAAGTTGACCACAATGCCATAGACAATGACGCTGACGCCAAGGACAATATAAAAAGGGATTTTTGTCCCAAATCCATAAAATAGTGCTACGTTCAGTATTAATAAACCAAGAAAGCCTACAATTAAAGTCTGTGTACCTTCACGATGTATATGTATCTTTTTTAGTCTTTTCATTATTTGTCAATGTTGATTTTAGCAGCAAAAAAATGTGATAAATCAAAACCAACTGCAAATTTAATCTTATTTTGAAGACTAAGCAAATATTTTAAGGATAAATAAAGTCATTTACTTTTTTTCTTGCTTATTTTTTGGGGAATAGTCCGAAGCGTTGTAACTTTGAAAACTAATAATGCTTATTTTTTTGTTGTATGCAAGATTTCGTTCACCTGCACGTACATACGTATTATTCCTTGCTTGACGGCCAGGCAAGCATCAAGAAATTGGTGGATAAAGCTATAGCTAATGGTATGAAGGGTATGGCCGTTACCGATCACGGTGTGATGTTTGGTATTAAGGAATTTCATGACTATTGTCTTGAGGTGAATGGAAAACGTAAGAAAGAAGGACTTGAGCCTTTCAAACCCATTTTTGGCTGTGAGATGTATGTAGCTCGTCATGGGCAAAAAGAGGTGAAGGACAAAGATGACCGAGGCGGTTATCACTTGATTGTGTTGGCTAAGAACCAGAATGGATATAAAAACCTCATCAAACTGGTGTCTGATGCGTGGGTGGATGGCTTTTACAATCGTCCACGAACTGACAGGATCGATTTGGAAAAGTACCACGAGGACCTTATAGTATGTTCTGCATGTCTTGCAGGAGAGGTACCTGCAAAGATTTTGAAAGGTGATATGGAGGGAGCTCGTGAGACCATTGAATGGTATAAGAACCAGTTTGGTGATGATTATTATCTGGAGTTACAACGTCATGAGGTGAAAAACCCCGATCCGGCATTCAGGGCCAACCGAGAGACCTACCCCTTGCAACAAAAGGTCAATAAAGTACTTATAGAACTGGCAAAGGAGTATGGCATCAAGTTAGTTTGTACCAACGATAGTCATTTCGTGGATCAGGAGAATGCTGAGGCACATGACCATCTGCTTTGTTTGGCCACTTCTAAAGACCTTGACGACCCTACCCGTATGTTGTATTCCAAGCAAGAGTGGTTCAAGACTCGTGAAGAAATGAACGAGGTGTTTGCCGATGTACCAGAGGCTTTATCGAACACCTTGGAGATACTTGACAAAGTGGAGGTGTATGGTCTTGACAATGATCCTATCATGCCTTTCTTCCCCATTCCAGAATCCTTTGGCACAGAAGAAGAGTGGCGCAAGAAGTTTACAGAAGAACAGCTTTATGCTGAGTTTACTAGCGATGAAAACGGCGAGAATCAATTGTCTGAAGAAGCTGGCAAGAAAAAAATAACCAAGCTGGGAGGCTACGACAAGATATATCGTATAAAATTCGAGGCTGACTATTTGGCAGAGTTGGCTTATAAGGGTGCTAAGAAAAGATATGGAGACCCAATACCTCCAGATGTGCAGGAACGTATGAAGTTCGAACTGCATATCATGAAAACGATGGGATTCCCTGGCTACTTCTTGATTGTGCAGGACTTTATTAATTCTGCAAGAGATGAACTGGGCGTGATGGTAGGTCCTGGACGTGGATCTGCAGCTGGTTCTGTGGTGGCCTATTGTTTAGGTATCACTAAGATAGACCCATTAAAATACGACTTGCTGTTTGAACGTTTCCTGAATCCTGACCGTATTTCATTGCCAGATATTGATACTGACTTCGACGATGATGGCAGAGGCAAGGTGCTCAAATGGGTGGAAGACAAATATGGGCATGAAAATTGTGCACATATCATTACCTATGCAACAATGGCAACAAAGAACTCCTTGAAGGATGTTGCTCGTGTGGAAAAAGTGCCTTTGCAGGTGGTGAATGATTTAGTCAAGGCCATCCCTGATCGTTTGCCTGATGATTTGAAGATGAATTTGCCCAATGCCATCAAGTGTACCCCAGAGCTTCAAGAGGCAGAAAAATCGTCTGACCCTCGCTTGCGGAATACCATCAAGTATGCCAAAATGCTGGAAGGTACAGTGCGAGGCTCAGGACTTCATGCGTGTGGATTCATCATCAGTCCAGTGCCTATTAGTAACGTGGTGCCTGTATCGACGGCAGATGATCCTGACTTCAAGAATGTCAAGACTAATTGTACGCAGTATGATGGGCATGTAATAGAATCGACGGGGTTGATAAAGATGGACTTCCTTGGCTTAAAGACATTGTCTGAGTTGAAGGAAGCTGTGGCTAATATCAAGCTGACCAGAGGCATAGATGTTGATTTGGATAACATCCCAATAGATGATCCAAAGACCTATCAGCTTTACCAAGAAGGAAGAACGATTGGTACATTCCAGTTTGAGTCGCAGGGCATGCAGACTTACCTTCGTCAACTGAAACCTACGGTATTCGAAGACTTGATAGCCATGAATGCCCTCTATCGTCCTGGACCTATGGACTATATCCCGTCATTCATTGCCAGAAAGTCTGGAAAGGAACCAATTAGTTACGACTTGCCTTGTATGGAGAAATACCTGAAGGATACTTATGGCATTACGGTCTATCAAGAGCAGGTGATGTTGCTGTCTCGTCAATTAGCCGACTTTACTCGTGGTGAGAGTGATGCGTTGCGTAAGGCGATGGGTAAGAAGAAAAAGAAGATTGTTGACGAGATGAAGCCCAAGTTTATTGAGGGCGGACAAAAGAATGGCCATGACCCCAAGATATTAGAGAAGATATGGGCCGATTGGGAGAAATTTGCTTCATATGCGTTCAATAAATCTCATGCGGCTTGCTATTCGTGGGTAGCTTTCCAGACTGCCTATCTCAAAGCAAATTATCCTCCTGAGTTTATGGCGGCTATTATGAGTCGAAGGAAGGATGACATCAAGGAAATTACCAAGTTGATGGACGAGTGTAAGGCGATGGGCATTGCTACCTTGGGGCCTGATGTAAACGAGAGTTATCAGAAGTTTGGTGTCAATAAGAAAGGGGAGATCCGTTTTGGTCTTGCTGCTATCAAGGGCATGGGAGACGCTGCTGCAGAGGCAATTATCGATGAACGTATGAAGAACGGTCCTTATAAGGATATCTTTGATTTTGCTCAACGTGTCAATATGTCAGCTGTCAACCGTAAGGCTTATGAGAGCTTGGCTCTTTGTGGAGCCTTCGATAGTTTTGGCATCGCCCGTGAGCGTTTCTTCGGATGTAATGTGAAAGGTGAGATGTTCCTTGATACGTTGGTGCGTTACGGACAGACCTATCAGATGGAGCAGGCCGAAATGAGGAATTCGCTCTTCGGTGGCGAAAACGAGGTGGAGATTGCTACTCCACCCATTCCGGAGGCTGAGGCTTGGGGCGACATCGAACGCTTGAACCGTGAGCGCGAGTTGGTGGGTATTTACCTCTCTGCCCATCCGTTGGATGAGTATCAGGTCATCCTGAAGCATGTTTGCAACACTAATATGAAGGAGCTCGAAGACCTGAAGGCACTTCAGAGTCGGGAGGAGCTGATATTTGGTGGTATGGTAGTAGGTTTGCGTAAGGGTATGAGTAAGCGTGGCGACCCTTATGGTATTGCCAAGATAGAGGATTATTCTGGCTCTTTTGAGGTAGCTTTTTGGAGAAACGACTGGGCTGTTTATCAAGGCTTTTTACAGGAAAAGATGTTTGTGTTCATTCATGCCAAAGTAGAACCTAACAAGTGGCGACCGGAAAGTCTTGACTTAAAGATTAATAAGGTGGAGCTGATGAATGATGTAAAGGACAATGTCATCCGTAAGTTCACCCTCACATTGCCGTTGAACGACATCGACAAGCCTTTGGTGGATAGCCTGACTGACATTTGCCAGAAGTATCCAGGCAATGCCGATTTGTTCGTGAAGATCATGGATAATGACATGAAGATTGATATGGTGGCACGTCCTGTAAAAGTGGCTGTAGGTAAGGAACTTATATCCTGCCTGGAGCAATATGAGAACATCAGTTATGCCATCAATTGATGTTTGGCATCATGTTTGCAAGATATTAAGTGTATAATGGTATAATTAACTAATTTTTTGAAGATATGGTAAAAGAAATTACAGATGCTAACTACAAAGAGCTGTTGGCTGATACCAGCAAGCCTGTAGTGATTGATTTTTGGGCTACTTGGTGCGGACCTTGTCGTATGGTAGGCCCCGTTATTGATGAATTGGCTGCAGAATACGAAGGGAAAGTCGTAATAGGCAAGTGCAATGTGGATGACAATGAGGATATGACAATGGAGTTTGGCATTCGCAACATTCCTACTATCCTGTTCTTTAAGAATGGTCAGTTGGTAGATAAGCAGGTGGGTTCAGCTGCAAAGCCTGTCTTTGCACAGAAAATAGAAGCTTTGCTCTAAAAATATGGCTAACGATGAGTTTTTGGCTGATGACCTTGATGACGAGAAGACCATCGAGTTTATCAAGGGTTATCTGCCACAGGATTTAAAGGGAAAGTTCACAGACGATGAGCTGTACTATTTCCTCGATGTGATTGACGAGTATTATGCCAATAGTGGCATACTTGATGCCGATCCGGATGACGAGGGCTTTATTGATATCGATTTGGATAAAGTCGTTGATTACGTCATAAAGGAAGCTAAGAAAGACAAAATCGGAGAGTTCGAGCATGACGATATTCTCTTTGTCGTGCAGGGCGAAATGGAATATGCCGATTCTCTGGAATAATTATTTGATCAGTTATTTACAAAGTCAACGGCTACTAGCCAATTGGTTGGTAGCCGTTAGTTCTATATCAAGAATGCAAATTTAGTCGTCAAAAGCATTTTCTAAACAGTCTGCATTGAAGGTAAAATTATAGGTTTCTTTTCCCCACCTTTTGTTTACTTCTGCAATAACTTTAAGCCATCCACCTTTGAAAAGTAAGTTTTTAAGTATTATATCATCTTCTTCTGTAGTAGTTCGTAGATAGCCATTCTTATTAGCTTTCATGATAAATTCATATACGTCACCTTCTTTATCCTTAATTTTGAAAACTATATCATCCTCATCGCTAACATATATATTTGCACTCAGTAGTCGAAACATCACTTCTTCTTTGTCAACTATGATATCTGCTGTCATGTCCATTTTTTCTGTGTCCTCATACTGGTGAGTCCCTTTCACCTTTTGATACACCAGCTTCACGTCGGTATTATCACCGAACTCATCCTTATAATATCCCTCTTCCCAATCTCCTAAAGTAACCACTATTTCAGAATCATCTGTATAGCTAGTATCATCGTTAGTTTGTTTATTATTTATATTGCAGGCGGATAAGACCAGTATTGCAAAAAGATAAATTATCTGTTTCATTGTTGATTAATATATTAACATGCAAATCTAGTGATATTATTTTTTGAAATTACTAAAAATCAAGAAGATAAATTTTTACCAAAGCCAGTCTTCCTGTTCTCCATCATAATTGATAGGCCCCGTCCAACCATGATGACGGCAAGCATCTTCTACATCCTCCTGCATTTGAGGCGTGATGAGGCGTTCGCCCTTGCGAACCTCGTAATACTTCTTGTGGCCCCATAACTGGATCAGCAATGCTCGGATGTGCTGCTCCATGCGTCCTGGCATCTCGTCATATAGGTGGGTCAAACCACGCTTCATGACGATACGTTGCTTTTTGCGGAACATTTCGCATTGTTCTCCACCCATTTGGGGGTTGTGGGGGTTGATGGCATTATAGGATGGGAGTGTGGTGTCGGCATATTGCCCCACCAACCAACGCAGACATTGGTCGTGCAAAGGACAATTGTCGATAAAACATACTAAATAGTTATTTATTTTCTTTCGGAAGGCTTTTTCTTCTAGTGATTGGTGATTTTTCATACAAATGAGTTTAGTTTGTTTTTGCAAAGATAAGAATAATAATCGGTAAGGGCAAATGCTTTTGGGGGGGCAACAGATAAGAGAACGAACTGTTCCTGCCGTGGGAACAGGTAGTTCCTCGGTGGGGAACAGACTGTTCCCTTCATGGGAACAAGTGGGGAACAATATCGGGATGGGGTATAGATGACGTGGGGATAACTATAAAGCGAAATGAGGGATTACGACGTTGGTGTGTTCAGATAGAAATAAACAGCCATTAAGATGAGCACCAAGCCAAGGGCACCATAGATGAAACGAGCTTTTTGCCTGCCATATAGCTTCACCACATATTGGGCATTTTGGGCCGTAAAGAACCAACCCCAGTTAAAAAGGGCGGCCAATAGGGCGATGATGCCTGTAATGGCGAAAATGATGATCATGAAATAGGGTGCCATTGTGGTGATTGTTTAGCAGAAGTCCTCTAAGGTGACAAGGCGAGAGGCGTTCTCTTTCTCTTCAACGGAGACCTTTATGGTGTTGCCAGGGAGAAGTTCCTCAATGAGTTCAGGCCATTCTATAAAACAGATGGCGCCACTATAGAAGTAATCCTCATAGCCCATGTCATATACCTCTTCCAACTTCTTAATGCGATAGAAGTCAAAATGATAAATGAGCTCTCCTGCAAGGTCAGACCTATATTCGTTGACAATTGCAAAAGTGGGTGAGGTGATGTTGTCTGTCACACCTAACTCCTGACAAATGGCTTTGATGAAGGTTGTTTTCCCTGCTCCCATCTTGCCATAAAAAGCGAATACGGTGTTGTCGCCCATAAGGCTGACAAACTGATGGGCAGCTTCTTTAATATGCTCTAATGAATCAATCTTTATTGTTTCCATAATTGTTCTTTTTTCTAATCTCCCTTAATACTAACAGTACTTCGTCTTTTAAACTGTCAGGTATTTCTAACTCTCTTTGTTGCAGACTCTTCACCCATCCTGGCACATCTTCTTCCTGCATTGTGTAGAATACGTTCCTGAACTCTTCAGTTTCATCATCGGTATATTGGTCGGATGCTTTGCCTTTATAGGCATCCAGCTCCTCGTCATCGTAATAGTCAATGTCTTGCTTGATGATGGGTGTCATGCAATCAAGATCGCAGCTCTTCCCCTCATCCAGTTCGCATGAATCGGCTCCACAATCGAGTACCATTTTAACTTCAGGCATCTCTGCTATTTCGCCATTCGCTAATTGTTTGGCTAACTTGCGATTTCTTTGTATGCCGGCCAGAGCCGCAACAAAGCCTAATGCTACCAGACTTGCGATTAATATCCACATGGTTTTCATTTGATTTGGAGTTGCAAAGATAGTTTTTTTTTATTACCTTTGCAATGAAAACATATAAAGATATGAAAAAGACTTATAAGGTAGATGGCATGATGTGCAAACATTGCCGTAAGCATGTGGAAGATGCTTTGAACAGTATAGATGGCGTGAATGCTGTGGTGACTTTAGACCCTCCTCGGGCTGAAGTGGAGTTCCTTGGTAATGAGCTTTCTTTGGAAGAACTGCAGGCTGTTGTCAATGAGAAGGCCGGCAATTATAAAATGAGTTTTCTTTAAACTATATACTATGATGAAAAAGTTTTATCTTGCTTTGAGCATGTTAGCTATGGCCACTGCTTTTTTAACTGGGTGTAAATCTGAAGACCCTACTAAGTTTGTACTTGCAACTTACAACATACGTTTTGAGGGCCAAGGTGATTATGATAATGGTAACGGATGGTCAACAAGACGTGATTATGTATCACAATTGATTCTTTTCCATGGTTTTGATATCTTTGGGACACAAGAAGGATTGCATAACCAGTTGGAGGATCTGAAGGAAAGATTGCCTGGATTCGATTATATTGGTGTGGGGCGTACTGATGGAAAACAAGAGGGTGAGTATGCTGCCATTTTCTATCGTACTGATATGTTTGAGTTACTGGACCATGGAGACTTCTGGCTCTCTACAGATACTGAAAAACCAAATGTGGGATGGGATGCTGCTTTGCCTCGCATATGTACTTGGGGTAAGTTCCGCATGAAGAACAACGGATTCACCTTTATCTATTATAACCTTCATATGGACCATATTGGTGTGGTGGCAAGGGCGGAGAGTGCCAAGCTGATTCTGAAGCGAGTGACAGAGAACCCTGAGAAGTTGCCGGCTATCTTGTCGGGTGATTTCAATATCGATCAAAACAATGAATCTTTTAAGTTGATAGACAACTCTGGCATTATGTCTGACTCTTACCGTATTGCAGACTTCAAATACATCACTAACGGTACGTATAATGCATTTAGCCCGGTGAGTCCTACCAAGGATGAGAGGATTGACCATATTTTCCTGACAAAAGACTTCCATGTATATAAATATGGTGTACTGACCGATGTCTATTATAGCGAAACTGAAGATGCCGACGGTAATAAAATCAGAGTGGCACGCACACCTTCTGATCATTTCCCTGTAAAGATAGAATTAGAGGTGAAATAAGCAGTTTGCTTATTGTGTTATAAAACAACTCGTTGCATTTTTGGGTGAAAAAATATGAAAATTTTTCGCCCAAAATATTTTGTGGAGTCGTAAATTGTTTCTACCTTTGCATCCGCTTTCCGAAAGGGATGCGTTAGTTAAGAGTTCTATGAAAGATTGATGGACAGAGGACAGGCAGCGTCCGGTGACTATTCTGATTGATATTTGCCGGAGGTCTGACATAAGGTGTAATATACATGAACGACCGTCAAAGGTTCTACCTTTTTAT
>Ga0256404_1000838_pt1 | contig 78847 bp, 63 predicted proteins | sample RumenRJG_01DNA_FD_185990 | JGI IMG/M metagenome (GOLD analysis project Ga0256404, IMG submission 185990) | Bovine rumen microbial communities from Lethbridge, Alberta, Canada - RJG_01 | ecosystem: Host-associated > Mammals > Digestive system > Stomach > Rumen | place: Canada: Alberta | collected...
TACGGCATACGATATCGCGCTGATGGTCCGGGAGGGCATGAAGAACGAAACGTTCCGTGAGATCGTCGGCACGCGCGAATATACGATCCCGAAGACCAATAAGCACAAAAAAAGGATCATGACCAACTCCAACCGGTGTCTGTGGAGTGACGAGATCTATGCCGTAGCCAAGGGTGATAAAAAAGCCCTGGCGGAGTACGCGGAAGCTTACCGCAACAATCCGTACAACTACATCGACGACTCTGTCGACGATGAAATGGCGCGGGACATTGCGCTGTATCAGGCGAAAAACGCGTCGAAATTCATGTACAAACCGTGCCAGGGCGTCAAGACCGGATATTCCAGTACGGCCGGGGACTGCTTCGCCGGAGTCGCGCAGAAAGGCAACACGCAGATCATAGCGATCGTCCTGAACGCCGAGCATTCCGCGAACAAGTTCCAGGACGCGAAGAAGCTCTGGAAATACGGATTCGCGAATTTCAAAAACTATACTGCGCAGAAAGCCTCCGATTTCGAATACGAAATGAAGGTGAAGCGGGGATCGCTCCGTGAGATCGAAGTGGGCATGAATGAGGATCTCTGCATAACAGCGCTGAAAAGCGATACGCCTTCGGAGACGGTAACAACGCAGGTCCAGCTGATCGAAGAAAAACCGATGGCGCCGATCAAAGAAGGCGCCGTAGTCGGCAAACTGGTTGCCTATAACGACGACGAAGCGGTAGGATCGCAGGATCTGATCGCGCTGGAGGCCGTAGAAAAGGGCGGTCCGCTGTCGTATATCGGCATCGCCGATGAGGACGTGCCGAAGTTTATCATCATTTTGGTACTGGTTCTCATCCTGCTGCTTTTGCTCTGGGCGTATATCCGCAATCTGAAGAGAAAACGCGCGAGAAAGCGCAGACGTGCGGAGCGCAGAGCCGCGGAAGCGGCAGCAGCGCAGTTTGCTGAAGGAGGAGCTCCGAGCGGAAGACCTCATGAGGGTGCGCCGGCAGGTGCCGCCGCAGCCGGAAGCAGGCCTCGCAACCGCAAGACTTCTACTCATGACCGGCCGACGAGAAGAATGGATGTAGAGATCCCGCAGTACGAAACCGAGACCTACGACAGGGAGGCGTACAACAACGCGACGACGGACAGAGAGCGCGTCAGAGCACGGTACAATCTGGACAGCGACCGTACACCGAAGGAGTCGTCCCGCGGGAAGACAAAGAGTAAGAAAAGAAGCGCGCGGAAACGCAGAAGAAAACCCCGCAACGATAATTAAAAGATAATGATGAGAGGACAGAATGGACGTTCCTGAAAATATCAAGGAAGCCCTGAAACAATTGCCGGACAGTCCCGGCGTCTATATGCACAAAGACAGCCTTGGCAACGTGATCTACGTTGGCAAGGCTGTTAGTCTGCGCAACCGTGTCCGCCAGTATTTCCAGTCGTCCCGGAATATGGACCCGAAGGTCCGGAGCATGGTCAGTCAGATCAGCGAATTTGAGTACATTACCGTCGACAGCGAGATGGAAGCGCTGATCCTCGAGTGCAATCTGATCAAGAAGCACCGTCCCAAGTACAACATCCTACTCCGCGACGACAAGACCTATCCGTATATCAAAATCACCAATGAAGAATGGCCCCGGATCGTCAAGACCCGGAACGTCCGCAAGGATGGCGGCAGCTATTTCGGTCCCTACAGTGACGCGGGAGCGGTCAACCGGATCGTGGATCTGCTCAACTCCAGCTTTGAATTGAAACGCTGCAGCGCGGTGGCTTTTGCCCCCGGCTTTCGGCCCTGTCTGAATTATCACATCAAACAGTGCAGGGGCATTTGCACGGGCCAGGTGGACCGCAGCGAATATGAGGAAGCGCTGGCAGGCGCCAAAGAGTTTTTGCGCGGGCATTCCGCGCCTCTTGTGAACAAGATGAAACAGCGCATGAAGGAAGCGTCGGATGCTCTGGATTTCGAGAAGGCGGCCGAGTACCGCGACTATATCGAAGCGGCGCAGTCGCTCAGTGAGACCCAGCGGGTTGTGCTCCATCATTCCAATGAAGCGGACATCGTCGTCCGCGTAGGAAAGGGCGAGAAGACGACCGATTCCTTTGCGGTCTTTTCTGTTCGGGAAGGCAAGCTCATCGGACGGGAAACCTTCCGTATGGATATGACAGCCTCCATCGATGAAGGGCGCGCCAGCGTGCTGAGCGCGTTTTTGAACCAGCATTACAGCAATGTGCCGGATGTGCCGCGGGAGATCATTGTGTCCACGCTGCCGTCGGACGCGCAGTTGCTGGAGCAGTATCTGTCGGAGATATCCGCCCACAGTGTGAAGATCCTGCGCCCGGAACGGGGCGAAAAGAGAGCGCTGCTGAAACTCGCGTTGAACGACGCGGCAGTCCTCGCGGAAACCATCGACCGCAAGGCAAAGGCAGCCGCTTCCAGAAGGGAGCAGCTTGGCCGGGAGATTTGGGAGGTGCTCTGCGCCATGGGAGCACCGGAGACGGTAGGCGGCGGAGCATCGCTGGACGGCGGAGCATCGGACACGTCGGACACGTCGGATGGCAGAACGCCGGCGAGCGGGACACCCGCGCCGTATGACGGACGGCAGTTCCGCGCGGAAGCCTATGACATTTCCAACACCAACGGCATCGATACCGTTGGCGCCATGGTCGTTTATGACGGACTGAAACCGGACAAGCAGAGCTACCGGAAATTCCGCGTTCGGTCAGTGCAGGGACAGGACGACTACGCGTCCATGCGCGAAGTCCTTTCGCGCAGGTTCATGCGCGTGTTCAGCGGCGACGAGAAATTCGCCGTGCTTCCCGACATCATCTTCATGGACGGCGGCAAAGGCCACGTGACTTGCGCCCTCGAAGTCATCGAAGCTACCGGCTTCGACATCCCTGTTGTCGGCATGGTCAAAGACGATCACCACCGGACGAGAGCGCTGATTGTGCGCGTGCCGGCGGATAGGGGGTCGGGCGGCGAAGGACCGGTCGGCGGCGAAGGTCCGATCGGCGGAGAAGGTCTGGCAGCTGGGACCGCGGGCGGCGAAGGTCCGGCCTGCGGCGAAGGCGGTAATCCCGATGCGTTCGAGTGGCGGGAGATCTCCCTCGCGGACAAGCCGATCCTGTACAAATACATCGGCACCATGCAGGAGGAAGTCCACCGCTTCGCCATCACCTATCACCACAAACTGCGGAGCAAAAACATCGAGCATTCCGTACTGGATGACATCGAGGGCATTGGACCCAAACGCCGCAAAGCGCTTCTGTCCGCATTCGGCAGCGTGGAAGAGATCCGAAAGATCGCGACGGGCGCGGGATCTCGCGGCGCCGCCGACACCGCTGATGGCGCAGGCACTGCTGATGGCGAAGGCACCGCAGACGGCGCAGCGGATCCTGTCGAGGTCCTCATGCAGGCAGAAGGCATGGACCGCCGCTCCGCCGAAAGCGTCTGTCGGTTTTTCCGCGGCACAGACACGGATGCGGCCAGCCGCGACACGGACACGGATGCAGCCAGCCGCGGCGCAGACGAGGAGAACAACGGATGAACGCGATCCTTGTACAGCTGATCGGGTTCGCGGGCCTTTGCTGTTACCTGCTCTCGTATCAGCTCAAATCCAACCTGAAACTGTACATTGTGCAGACTGTCGGGAACGTATTCTTCATGATCCAGTTCCTGCTTTTGGGCGGGTACACGGGCTGCATCAATCTGGCGCTGGGCATTATCCGCAATCTGATCGTGATGCAGTTCGGCAAGCGGCCCTGGGCGCGCAGCAAGATATGGGTCCCTGTTTTCATCGCGATTTTTCTGGGCGCGATGCTGTTCACATGGGACGGCTGGACGAGTATCCTTCCGTTCCTGGCGCTGGCCACCTGCACCATTGCCTTCTGGACGGACAATGCCCTGAACATCCGCAAGGCGAACCTCTTCGTCGCCTGTCCCGCGTGGCTGATCTACGACATCATCTTCCATTCCTACGCCGGCATCCTCAACGAAGTCATCACGATCACATCCATCCTGATTTCCATCTGGCGTTTCGGGTGGAAGAACCTGGGTGATCCTAATTCCGGCTTCAGCCAGAAGCACACGGAATCAGATGCCTCTGGCGAGACGGCTGAGCAAGCCGGGGACGAAGGATTTCGATAGACAGGCTCTGCGCGGCGGGCCATTTGACAGATTTTGAGAATCAGATACTATTTGTCAAAATGACTTGCGACGAATGCCGGGTTCACGCGTGAGATGCGGCGGGCTCTTGACAGGATCCCGTGTAGTGATACTGTTTGTCAAAAGCAATCGTCCGGATGACCCATGTTAGGAGGATTTTGCTTGCCTCGGCGCTGTCGGAAAGCCAGATCCTTTGACAGGTAGTCCCATATACGAGGGATATGTCAAATGCAAAAGCCATAAACAGTGAAAACCAAACCGGGAAGCAGAGAACTTTTGACAGACAGTATCAAATACTCGAAATCTGTCAAGTATAATAAAGAGACAGCAGTGAATATTGCGTTCCAAGAGGACGATGAGCAGAGTGAATGAAAGAAAGGATATCATAAGATGATCATTCGTTTTGAAGTTCAGGATATTAATTATGAAGAATGCTTTCAGAATCTGATTCCGCAGATGATCAGCAGAACCAAGGGACAGCCAGAGCTGTCCGAACCGGAGAAGCTTCTCGTCAAACTTGGTGATGACGCTGTTCCTGTGTTGCTCAAATTGCTCAGCTATTTCGATACGGACACCCGGGACCAGTTGTTCGTATGGTTGCTGGGAGACAATCAGGACATGTTCATCAGCACAGCGAACACGGAGATGAAGGAGATGTTCGGTGGGGATGCCATCGTGATCGGCGGGTTATATGCGCAGGATCTGCCGGGCCCGGGCATCATGCTGTACGCGACGCAGGTGGACATAGAGTACAAACAGCTCGTAGCGAGTCCGATGTTCAGCGGCGTACTCGGAGGAGCCGCGAAGATCGCATTGAAACTCGCAAGCCCTGAGACGGTCGAGAAGACGGGAATCAAACTACTCTCCTCTAATTTGGTCAAGCCCGTATTCATTTCCACCCTGTCCGACAGCCTGCAGAAGGCCGGCCTGATCCTCGCTCTTGGTGATGTGGAACTGATGGATGACACGGGGATGGATCTGCCGACGCCAAAGACTTCCTCAAAGGAGGAAGGCCTGCTGCCGGATGCGATCGAGGATCAGATTCTGGACGCAGTCGCCGCGTGGCTCAAAGACAGTATTTGACAGGGTGCAGAACGGAATTTGAAATACACGAGACGCAGTAAAACACGAGGCACGATAAACCACATTGGATCGGTTGATCATCGAGAACCTCGAATCGAATAAAAGGTTGAGAAAAATGCGGTCTGATGATATAGTACCTATAACAGAGTGGGTAACATCCGAGGGATAGACGCGAAGAACCGCGCAATGAGAGACTATGAGTACGAATAGCCCGCAGGGCTGAAAGGAGATAGAAACATGGCAGAAGATAAAGAATTATACGGATACGAAGAAGACGATATCATCACCCTGGAGTATGACAACGGTGAAGAAGAAGAGTGCGGAATCGTCGGCGTATTCGATGTGGACGGCAAGGATTATATTGCCTTGAATCCGCTGGGAACCGGCGAGGTCTACATCTACGGTTATAAGGAGTACGAAGAGGACTTCGAACTGATCGATGACCTGACCGATGAGGAATTTGAGAAGGCCATCAAGGAATTCGAGGGTCTGATCGACGCGGAGCTGGTCGCCGACTAAACCAGTCTCAGGCGAAGCACGCGAAAACCAAAAGCAAAAGCAAACTAAAAAGGCTGGCGCCGGGAAAACCGGACGTCAGCCTTTGTCGTTACAGGGCTCGATCCCAGGATCCAAATCTATGACTCCTGGTCAAACAGCAAAGTCTCCATCGTATAGAGCCCGGGCTCTTTGGTGATGAGCTTGCGGGCGGCGGCGATGGCGCCGTCTACCAGAATCTGGCGGCTGCCGGCCTTGTGCGTGATCTCGAAGACCTCATCGTTTCCGAAGAAGTCCACACGATGTTCGCCGGTAACCGTGCCGCCGCGCAGGGCGTGCATGCCGATCTCGCGGGTTGTGCGCGCGCCGCAGTTGCCGCTTCTTCCGTAGACGCGTTCATACTCACCGGTCGGGTCGATGGCATCGGCCAGAGATTTGGCGGTTCCGCTCGGCGCGTCTACTTTCTTATTGTGGTGGGTCTCGGTGATCTCAATGTCCCAGTCAGGCAGAGCAGCCTTGATCTGGGGAAGGATGTGCATGAACAGATTCACGCCCAGCGAGTAGTTCGAGGCCCAGATGACCGGAACAGCATCGGCCAGCTGCGCCAGCGCTTTGTGCTGATCGGCGCTCATGTTGGTCGTGCCGGAGAGCAGCGGTGTTTTCGTGCGGGCAGCGTAAGCCACGACCGTATCGGTCAGGGACGGATTGCTGAAGTCCATGATCACATCCGCGATCTTTTCGGAGGACTCCAGTTCCGCTACATTTTCGATATCGATCCATCCGGCGAGTTCATCGCCGGATTTTACAAGTGTATCCTCGATCAAACGGCCCATGCGGCCGTATCCGGTAATCAGTACTTTCATTTATATTTTCCCTCCTGCGGACCTGCGGTCCGGTTTCTTCGTGACTTAAATAATTCCCAGCTTCTGCATTTCCGCGCGAAGGATCTCACGATTCGCATCGCTCATCGGGCAAAGCGGCATACGGAATCCGCCGACGTTCATGCCGGCCATGTTCATGGCTTCCTTGATCGGAATCGGATTGACTTCGATGAAGAAGTCATTGATCAGCGTCATGTACTCGAGCTGCATGTCGATCGCCTTCTGCGTGTTGCCCTCCAGGAACGCGTGGGTCATTTCCACAGTTTTGTCCGGCTGCAGGTTCGCCCATACGGAGATGCATCCGGCACCGCCCAGCGCCATCATCGGGATGGTGATGTCATCGTTGCCGCTCCAGATGTTGAAGTCCATGTCTTTTGTGGCCTTTGCAAGCTTGGCGACGTAGCTCATGTCGCCGGTGGCTTCCTTGACGCCCGCGATGTTGTCCTTCTTGGCGAGCTCCGTCATGACATCGATCGGGATGTTGATGCCGGTTCTGCCCGGAATGTTGTAAACAACAACAGGAATGTTGACGGAATCCGCCACGTCAGCGATGTGGTGGTACAGACCCGTCTTGTTGGCTTTGTTGTAGTACGGCGAGATGCACAGCAGCGCGTCCACGCCCGCGTCCGCGAAGCGCTTCGCCTTCTCGAAGGATGTGCGCGTGTCGTTGGAGCCGGCGTTGGCCATCAGCGGCATCCTGCCTTTGCATACTTCGACGCTGCGCTTGACGATCTCGTAGTCCTCTTCCCATGTGAATGTTGGCGATTCACTGGTCGTGCCGAGGATCAGAACGCAGTCGGTCTTGTTGGCGATATGGAACTCCAGGAGCTCCTCCAGTTTGTCGTAATTGATGCTTCCATCTTCGTGGAACGGTGTGATCAGGGCTACCATTGAGCCTTTTATATCAAAGCTGCTTGCCATATGAATACCTCCTTGTTTTTTGTAACGCAAAATCACGAAATCCTTGATTTCGATCCTATTATACTACAAAACCACTATATATTGTGATAATCAAGTGATAATAAAAACTTTTTTTGTGCTGCAATAAAACGGCGTTTTCGTAGGTTAACTATATAAAGGAGGACGGAAAGATGAAAAACAAGAAACAGAGAATCAGCATTGTGGCGCTCGCGGTCATCCTGATCTTCGCAATGAGCGCGACAGCATTCGGAGCCGCCGCTCCGGGAAGTAAGGATGGAGCACTGAAGATCGCTCTCGCCAACGCGAAACTTTCGAAAAAGCAGGTGAAACAGATCGACGTAGAGAAAGAGAAGAACTACGAAATCGAGTTCGTCAGAAAAAGCAATGGCGCTGAGTACGATTATGAGATCTCCGCCAAGGATGGACGGATCCTTGAAAAAGCCGTCGAGTACAAGTACAAGAAGAATACGTCAAAGAAAAAGATCGGCAAAGACAAAGCCAGAAGAATCGTTGCGGACTTTTCGGGCAGAAGCTACAATGATGTCAAAAAAGGAACATGCGTATATTCCTACAAAAACAAGAAGGGAAAGTACGAGGTCAAGTTCCGCAGCGGAAACTACAAGCACGAATATGAAGTGCTCGCGCCGAACGGGAAGATCATAGAGTATGAATATGAATACACTGGAACTCGATGAAAAATTAATACTGCGGATGGCAGGCCGTACCGATATGCAGACAGACGCCGTCCGGGCCGAGTTCGACTGCGATGACGATCATGACGATGACGACTGATGCGAATCGGGACAGGTTACGCGTAAGTAAGATGAAAACATAATAAAAAACACACGATAAAGATGAGGAAGGAAGCGTCGCAGCGGCGCTTCTTTTTCAATGCAAAATCATGGTACGCGGCTTTGTTTCCTCCCACAGCGGAGGATGTTTGTGCTATAATCATAATGGATTAATATTGCGATGGAGGCAAATGAAAATACTATGAAACTGAGAGACTTACTGGAAGATCTGAAATATGAAATACTGAGCGAGGGAAAGGACGGTCTGGACACCGAGGTGACCGGCGTCATTCTCGACTCAAGAAAGGCCGAGCCCGGGTGCCTGTTTACCTGCATCAAGGGCGCGGTCGCGGACGGGCATAAGTTCGCGCCGGACGTAGCAGAGGCAGGCGCGGCGGTCATCGTCGTGGAGGACGCGGTCGAACTGCCGGCCGGTACAGCGCCGGTCGTTGTGCAGGTCCCGGACAGCCGCTACGCGCTGGCGTGCATCAGCGCGGCGTGGTTCGGTCACCCTGCGGAGAAGCTGACGACCATCGGCATCACCGGCACCAAAGGCAAAACCACCACGACCTACATGGTCAAGGCGATCCTCGAAAACACCGGCCACAAGGTCGGCCTGATCGGAACCATTGAAGCGGACACCGGTTCGCGGACGATCCCGGCTGCCAACACGACGCCGGAGTCCTATCTGGTGCAGAAGTACTTCGCCGAGATGGTGGAAAACGGCTGTGACAGCGTCGTTATGGAAGCTTCTTCCCAGGGCTTCATGCTTCACCGGACAGCCGGCTTCACCTTTGACTACGGCATCTTCACAAACATCGAGCCTGACCATATCGGTCCCAATGAGCACCGGGATTTCGAACATTATCTCGCGTGCAAGAAGATGCTCCTCAATCAGTGCCGTGTCGGCATCGTCAATCGGGACGATGAGCATCTGGCGCAGATCCTCGAGGGAGCAGGCTGCCAGATCGAGACCTACGGCATCGGCGCGCCGGGAAGTGAACCGGGCAGCAGTGCGGATGCTCCCGACCTGGTCGATCCGGAGCACGACCTCAGAGCAGAGGACATGGAACTCGTATCCCGTCCGGGATATCTGGGTATCAAATACCACGTCAAAGGCATGATGGATTTCCCTGTGGAGATCGACATCCCCGGCAAGTTCAGCGTGTACAATTCCCTGACAGCCATCGCCATCTGCAGGCACTTTGGGGTTGAACCGGAAGCGATCATCGAAGCGCTGAAGGGCATCCATGTGAAAGGACGCGTGGAACTCATCAAAGTCAGTGATGATTTTGCATTGATGATCGATTACGCTCACAACGCCATGGCACTGCAGAGCCTGCTCGAGACTTTGCGTGAGTACAATCCGCACAGGCTCGTGACCGTCTTCGGCTGCGGCGGCAACCGCGCCCGCGACCGGCGCTTCGAAATGGGAGAGGTCTCCGGTAAACTGGCGGATCTGACCATCATCACCAGCGACAATCCGAGAAACGAAGACCCCCAGGCGATCATCGACGACATCAAGACCGGTATCAGCAAAACCGACGGCAAGTACGTGGAGATCATCAACCGCAAGGATGCCATGAAATACGCCATCGAGCACGGCGAGCCGGGCGACATCATCATCTGCGCCGGCAAGGGACATGAGACTTACCAGGAAATCAACGGCGTGAAATACGATATGGACGAGCGCGTCCTGATCAAGGAGATTTTGGAGGAACTGAAATGAAACAATACGATATCATCATAGCGGGAGCCGGCGCCAGCGGTGTGTTCATGAGCTACGAACTGGCGAAACTGAATGTGAACGCGAAGGTGTTGGTGCTGGACAAGGGCAGCGACCTTGCGGGCAGGATCTGCCCGATCAAAGCAGGTAAAACGAAGACCTGCGTCAAGTGCAATCCGTGCCACATCATGAACGGATACGGCGGAGCGGGGACGCTCTCCGACGGCAAGTACAATATTACGACCCAGTTCGGCGGCGATCTGCACAACTACGTCGGCGTGGACAAGGCCATGGAACTCATGGAATACGTGGACGATGTTTTATGCAGCATGGGCGGCGCGGACGCCAAGCTGTATTCCACCGGGAATTCCCAGCTGAAGACCGAGTGCCTCAAGCACGACCTGCACCTTTTGGAAGCCAAGGTCAGACATCTGGGAACCGACCGAAACGTCAGGATCCTCGGCGAAATGTACAACTACTGCAAAGACAAGATCGACATGAAGTTCCGCACGGTAATAGAGGATGTGGAACGGGAGGCCGACGGTACATTTACCGTGTCGACAGCAGATGGTGAGAAATACACCTGCAAGGATCTGGTGCTGGCCACCGGCCGCTCAGGCTCCAAGTGGATCTCCAAGGTCTGCGACAAGATGGGCATCGAACAAAAGAAAAACCGCGTGGACATCGGCGTCCGTGTCGAACTGCCGGCGGAAGTGTTCAAGCACATCACCGATGATGTCTATGAGAGCAAGATCATCTATCAGACGGATAAATACAATGACCTGGTCAGAACGTTCTGCATGAACCCGTACGGCGAGGTCGTATCCGAAAACACCAACGGCATCGTCACCGTAAACGGACACAGCTATGACGATCCGTCCCTGCACACACAGAACACCAACTTCGCGCTGCTCGTATCGAACCACTTCACAGAACCGTTTGACGACAGCAATGAGTACGGTGAGTCCATCGCGCGGCTTTCGAATATGCTGGGCGGTGGCGTGCTGCTCCAGCGGTTCGGCGATCTGGTGAAGGGACGTCGTTCCAGCGAGCGCCGGATGCGCAAGTGCTTCACCCAGCCGACGCTGCAGGCGACTGCGGGAGATCTTTCGCTGGTTATCCCCAAGCGGCAGCTGGACGACATCATTGAGATGATCTACGCGCTGGACAAGATCGCGCCGGGAACGGCTAATGAAGATACACTGCTGTACGGCGTCGAGGTCAAGTTCTACAACTCCGTCGTCAAGGTGGATGGCAATCTGGAGACAGCAGTACCGCGGCTCTACGCTCTGGGCGACGGATCCGGCGTGACCCACTCCCTGTCCCAGGCGTCCGCCAGCGGCGTGCACGTAGCCAGAATTCTGGCAGAGAAATACTGATTCGATTTAGGATTCGATATAGGAGGAAACGCTATGAGCGATGTAACCAAGTTATGTGACGCAGCACCGGCCGCGCCGGCCGCAGAGGCTGCGCCGGCAGCCGCCAAGCCTGATCCCAACGCGTGGAAGAAGCAGCTGGAAGGCAAAAGCGAGAAGGTGCAGAAAGCGCTGACCAACCACCACAGCAGATACAATTGCGCGCAGGCAGTCGCGTGTGCTTTTGCAGAAGATTTCGGATATGATGAAGCGGAGGTCTTCGCCATGATGGAGGCCTTTGGTTTCGGCATGGGATGCATGACCGTCTGCGGTGCCGTCTCGGCAATGACCGCTGTCGTCGGCATGAAGGAGTCCGTCGCCGAACCGGGGAATTCTTCTACGAAGAAGAAATCCTACGCCGTTTCAAAGGCGATGCACAAGGCTTTTCAGGAGAAGAACAGCTCTGTCATCTGCCGCGAGATCAAAGGCGTTGACACGAAGGTCGTCCTGCGCAGCTGCGACGGCTGCATCATCGACGCCGTCGAGATCATTGAAGCATACCTGAACGGGGAACTGGAGATTCCGGAACCGAAGAAACCGGCAGGGAAATAGTTCCTGTGACGGACCCGGCGTCGGCCCCAGCAGATGCGGCACATCCGGCATCGGCCCCGGCAGATCCGGTACATCTGGCACATAGACGGCGATGTACGTGAGCGCCCGGTGACTGTTTGACAGTTTTTCGGATATCGATACTGTTTGTCAAAGAAAACTTAGACGCGCGGGTGATTTCGACTCTTCTACTCGCGTATTTTGACAGATATGTCGAATCTGATACCATCTGTCAAGAGAGGTAGCGACCGGAGAGCGTTATAACCATAGAATATGAAGAGATTACCGTAGATATGAAGAAGTATATCTACTCAGGAGCAAAATCTTTTGACATATTGTCCTGGAAATAGGGATTTGTGTCAAAAGATTTTGCTATTAGGGAAAGAAAACAAACAACGTTCACTATCTGTTTTGACAGTTAGTCTCAAATGAGCGTAATGTGTCAAGAACATCGACCTCCGGCGGCGCTTCAGGCAGAGCAAACCCGGCGCGAAACCATAACGCTGCTATTTGTCAGACTCCGAGTGCAATCACTTGACTCTGTATAATTTCATCGAGGGTTTCTGGTCGTATCAGATCAGCCTCGAAAGTCAGAATAAGATGACGGATGTCAATCTCACCGCTCTGCCTGTAAGCGCAGAGCTTTTCCATGTTATGGGCGCGGTAATAATGTTTGTCAACGCGCCCGAGGTGTTCCCAGATCAGTTCTTCACCATTCAACAGCAGGATCGTGAAATCCGGATAATAGGTTTTGGGAGAATACAGCGCTTCTCCGTTCGCGTCATCCATCCAAAGCACATCAAAAGCCATGGCCTGTTCATATCTGTAAGGGATGCCGTACAGTTCCAGTTTGTTGCCAATACTCTGTTCAGATTTTGAGCGAACCTTAGTTCCGGAATAGGTTTCGAAGATCAATTCTTCAGGATTCATCGGATTGGAATCAAATGGACTGTGCATCCACCGGTACTGTTCAGGCGTCATGGTGATTCTGGCGATATCAAGATTGGCTTTTGCGTATTCTTCCAGAAGGTTTCGGATCAGTTTGTTTCTATCTTTACGATGATGCTTTTTTTGCTGCCGCAGAATTTCAGCGGCAATTTTTTTGTTCGCGTCAAGGTCGGATTCTACCTCCGCGCCAACAATGGACAGATACCGCTTGCGGGCAAGTTGATAGATCAATGTGCGGTTATCGGTGATCCCCAGATTTCGACCATGGATGCGATGGCTGAAATATGTTTTCTCGGATTCGCCGGGCGGCGATATAGATAAGGAACCTTCAGGTAAAGCGGATAATTCAAAGCAAATATCATCAAGCATTTCCTGCTCTTGTTTTACGATTATATCCAGTAAGTCTCTGAATCTGCTGACGGATTGATGGATTGTAGATGTAGTTGCGTGTGGCTTCATAGAATGACACCTCCCTCCCCGGACAAAATGGAAAATATTGACACCTAAACAATAACACACCCGCGCGTGAATGTCAATAATTTCCAATGCAATTATTTATTTCCAACAATGTAGGGGGAAGATAGTGATTCAAACAGTGCGTGAGCACCAGCTGTTGACACAATCCCAGATATAGATACTAACGGTCAACAGATGTCTAATGAAGCTGCAAAATTCCAGATCACCGCGTCGTATTTTTTGACAGATATATCGAATCCGATACTATCTGTCAAGAAAGATAGCGACTGGAGAGCGATAGGAAGCGGACCAGAAGTGATATATAGTGAGTTAAGAAGGTATTCATCGCTGAAAAACAAAAATCTTTTGACATATGGTCCTGAAAACAGGGATTCATGTCAAAAGATTCAGCTTGTCAAGCGAATGCTCCAAAGTAGTGTAGATGTTGTGTTGACAGATAGTCCGGAATGAAAAGAATCTGTCAACACAGAGCCTGTGAAAGCCTGCGGCGCCGATCAGAACCACGCCGGCCAAAACCTACACGTACACCTTCTCTATATTCGCCGAATTGGTCAGGTAAACCATAGTGGAGTACTTCAGGTCGAACTCGATGATGTCGCCCACCTTAAGGGAGCCGCCGGCGTCCACCAGATCCTGAATGTCCAGAATAGTGTGGTCGGAAGAGGCGCCGAGGATCTCGATGCCTTCCATGCGCGGCAGCAGATCGTCCGGATCACCATAGTCACACTTGCCGAGAGCGATGAGCGCGCGGCGACGGATGCCCCGGTCCTCGTACTCGATCTGGTGTCCGAAGGCGTCGAAACCGCGTTCGCCGACCGGATGGGACGGCTTGTCCTTGACCTCAATGACTTCCGCCTGAAGGGTGAAGATATCCTGATGCATCTCGCTCAGGTCGTACCCGTACAGCACCGGGAGATCGTAGGCCAGCAGGATCGCCTCCCCGATGCGCAGCATGTTGACGCGCTCCGGCAGGTTGCCGTCCAGAACACGCATAAAGGAACTGGTCGCCCCGCCGGACAGGATCTCAAGCGGGCGGCCAAGGGCCTCTTCGATACGGTCCGCGACCTCGATCAGCTCGCCGATCTTTTCCGGGGTAGCAACGATGGAACCGTAGCAGCCAACGTTGAAGCCGACGCCCGCCAGATGCAGATTCCCAAGCTCCTTCTCGACTGTAAGAGCCGCCTCGACCATCTCGTCTTTGTCCCACCAGCCTTCGCGCAGGTCGCCGCAGTCCGCCATCAGAATGACGTTGTGGGTCTTACCCTGAAGCCCGGCGCAGCGATCCAGTTCCTGCAGCACGACCATCTCACTGTTCAGGCTGTAGTCGCAGTACCGGACAATATCCTCCGCCTCGCTGAGCATCGGGATGCGGACCATCAGGAGCGGCGTTTTGAAGCCTTCCTCCTTCAGCACAGCCAGCTGTTCCAGGCGGGAAGACGCGATGAATTTCACGCCTGCCTTCTCATATTCGCGGGCGCAGGGAACCAGTCCCGTACAGCCTTTGATGACCCCCGCGATCTCAACGTCCACGTCAGCGCAGAGCCCCTTCACATATTCAATATTGTGTCTGAGTTTCCCCAGATCCACCACCAGTTTCGGATATCCGTGTTTCGTGTATGCCATTGTCTGCATTCCTCCTTTATAGTACATTCAGTATAGCATTAAAACTTCCTATGCAAAAGCAATAAAGTGCGTTACACTAACAGGCGGGAGGCAGAATATTATGAAAACGATCCGAATCGCCCTCATCGGCTACGGCAGCGTCAGCAGAGCGTTCGCGCGGATGCTGCTGCGCCGTGAGGATTACATCCGAGATACATTTGATGCAAAAGCCATCATCACCGGGATCTGCACCCGCAGTCGCGGCGCCATCGTCCGGCCGGAAGGGATCGACACGGAAGCGCTGACCGATGACATGTTCGATAAAGGCACGGATGCTTTTGCAGTAATTGAGGAAGGCGAATATGATGTGATGGTGGAGCTGACGCCGATCAATATCATGACCGGGCAGCCGGCAACGGATCACGTCCGCAAGGCGCTGGAACTGGGCAAGCACGTGATTACAGCCAACAAGGGACCGGTCGCGTGGCACTACAGGGAACTGCGGGACCTGGCGCGTGAAAAGGGCGTCCTGCTTTTGCATGAGGCGACGGTCATGGACGGAACGCCGGTCTACAACCTGGCGAAGGAGACTCTGATGGGCTGCGAAATCACCGAGGTCAGCGGCATCTTCAACGCCACGACGAACTTCATCCTGACGGAAATGGAGAAGGGCGTCAGTTTCGATGACGCCGTGGCGGAAGGGCGCCGGCAGGGTTTCGTGGAAGCAGATGCGTCCATGGACATCGACGGCTGGGATGCGGCAGCCAAGCTGACCGCGCTGATGAACGTCCTGATGGATGTGCAGATCACCCCGCTGGAAATCGACCGGACCGGCATCAGTGAGATCACGAAGGCAGACATCGAGGAAGCCAAAGCCCAGGGCAAGCGGATCAAACTGCTTTGCAGGGGATGGGTGGAAGACGGAAGGCCGGTCGGCGTGGTGAAACCGACGCTGGTCGACGAAGGATCTCTCCCGACCACTATGCATGGCACGGCTTCTTATGTTACAATCGATACGGATCTTATGGGCGCGACGACGATCATCGAGCAGCCCTTCGAGCCGGAGATCGATCATACCGCTTACGGCGTGCTGAGCGATCTGCTCAGGATCCTGACGGAGACACAGGAATGAGAAAAACGAAACGATACATTGCAATACTGATATCTGTGATGATGCTGTTTGCCTTTGCGCCGGCATCCGGTTTTGCTGCCGAAGATGCAACAGGCGGCGAGAGCTCGACGGTAAACACGGAAGCGTCGTCTTCTGAAACACCGGCTGCAGGAGCAGAGCAAGGAACAGGCAACACGCAGCAGGGAACGATGGAAGAGGGAAGCAACCAGACCCTGACAGACCCGACCGTTTCCGGTAATAAGACGGAAGAAGAACCGACATCATCCTCACAGGAAGAAACTACGACTACTGCAGCGACAACGACCGCGCCGAAACCGACATCGGCACCGAAAACCATACCTGTCGTGAAAGTGTCAGGCGTGACCGCCGGCAAGACCTATGTGAAGGTCAAGTGGGCGAAGCCCGCCGCGGCGTCTCTTAAGAGGATCCAGATCCAGTGCTGTTCGAACAGGTCGTTCAAGAGCCACATCAAAACAGCCACGACTGCCGCGACGTACACGTCAAAAGTAATCAAGAAGCTGACGACCGGAACCGGTTATTATGTACGCGTCAGAGCCTATGCGAAGATCAACGGCAAGACGCGTTACTCGAAATGGTCGGCCGTGAAGTACGTGAAAACCAAAGGCACAAATTACAGCAAGAGGAAACTGTCCTCGGTCTACGTCAAAGTTGCCAAGGGCGGCGCGAAAACGATCAAGCTCAAGAAGGGCAAGGGTAAGTGGAGCCTCGGCGGAAGCGGCGTCATCAAGTTCGGCAAGAGGACCGGCAAATCCGCCAGAGTCATCCCTCTCAAAGCCGGAACAGAAACCGTATACTGCAAGGTCGGGGGAAAAACCTACATCTGCACCGTTCGGGTGCTCAACAATTCCGTCGGCAGTCCGAGGACGCAGTTCGGTTACGCGCTCGTGGTAGGGCAGAAGGAATACTGGAAGTACGATCTGCCGAAGGGAATGAAATACCAGAGCACCTCTTACGATAAGAAAAAGGGCAAGGTGACCATATCCGCCACCAGCAAATCCGTGAAGATCACGGTGAAGGCCCTGAAGCCCGGAAGATTCAAAGTCAAAAATACGATGGTCTATAAGGGCAAGAAAGAGACGTGGACGATCAACTTTGCATTCATAAACGGTTTCCGCGGCAAAGCAAAAGCCAAAAAGACCAAGGCGAATTACGCCAAGTGGAGAAGCAAGACGATCAACACGCTCGTGTCCGCTGATATGAGCAGCTGGGAAATCGCCGACGCGATCGGCAAGCTGATTTCCTCCGGAAGGTACAGCTCCAAGGGCGGCGCGACCGGGATCCAGCTCTGGTACGGCGGCAACGGCACCTGTGTTTCAGGCGCGAAGATGATGCATGATTTTATGAACGATCTGGGCATCAAGAGCCGCGTCCACTTCGCCGGTAAAGATAAAGGACCGAAGGATATCTTCGGCAACTATATGCGGTACAATAAAGGACACAAGAACATCTACGTCACGATGGGGGGCAAGACCTACGAGATGAATCCGCAGCCGGGCGTGCCCTGGCCGCTGGGGACAGTCGCCAGATAGGCAGACGGTTGAGATCGTCCTACAGATAGTCGAGAGACCTTCGTTGACACCTATACATATTTCATGTAGAATAAAGGCACTCGCGAGCCGAGTGCTTTTTTAGTGTATTTTTGATGCGCGAAAAGGCAAACGAGCAGGGGTGAAAAAAGCGTTCTTTATGCGCGAAAAGGAGTTAAAAAAATGGACGAATTCATGAACGAAGAATTACTGGTGACACAGGAAGGGTACGACAAAATCGTAGCCGAGTACGACGAGCTGGTTTCCGTCAAACGTGCGGAAGTCGCAGAGAGAATCAAGGAAGCGATCTCATACGGAGATATCTCCGAGAACGCGGAATACGATTCCGCGAAAAACGAGCAGGCCGAACTGGAAGAACGCATCCACGAACTGGAGGAGATGCTCAGAAAAGCCAAGATCGTTTCAGAAGAAGAGATGAAAGGAGACAAGGTCAATATCGGCCTGAAAGTCACACTCAAAGATACAGAGACAGGAGAAAAAGAGGTGTTTTCTATAGTGGGTGCCACGGAATCCGATCCGTTCAACGGCAAGATCTCTACAGAATCACCCATTGGTAAAGCGCTCATTGGAAGGAAAAAAGGCGAAACAGTAGCAGTTGAGATTCCGGACGGCGTCATCAACTATAAGATCACAAAGATCGAAAAAGAGCAAAAGCAGGAAGATTAAGCGAGCATTAAATACAGGGAAAGGAATACGCAATGAGCGAAGAAAGAACAGAATTCGAAATCACCGAACAGGAAAGAAACGAACAGTCACAGATCCGAAGAGACAAGCTGTCTGAGCTGCAGGCAGCAGGACGCAACCCGTTCCTGCAGGAAACCTGGGAGCAGAACGCGTACTCACAGGATATCAAGGATAACTTCGAAGAGTTTGACGGCAAGGAAGTATCCATTGCCGGCAGAATGATGGCGAAGCGTGTCATGGGCAAGGCTGCCTTTATCGATATCCAGGACTACAAAGGCAGGATCCAGTGCCACGTCAAGAGAGACGTGATCGGCACAGAAGAGTACCAGTGGTTCAAGAAATCAGATATCGGCGACATCTTCGGCATCGTCGGAAACGTGTTCATGACCAACCGCGGAGAGATCACCGTTGAAGTGACGAAGATGGTGCTTCTGTCCAAGTCCCTGCAGGTGCTTCCGGACAAGTGGAGCGGCCTGAAGGATATGGACATCCGTTACAGACAGCGTTACGTTGACCTGATCGTCAACCCGGAGGTCAAGGACAACTTCATCAAGAGAGCTGCGATCATCAAGGAAATCAAGAGGACCATGGAAGAAGACTTCGGATATCTCGAGGTCGACACACCGATCCTGACAACCATCGCGGGCGGCGCCAACGCCAGACCGTTCAACACATACCACAACACGCTGCATCTGCCGATGAAGCTGAGAATCGCCAACGAGCTGTTCCTGAAGAGACTGGTCGTCGGCGGACTGGACAGAGTCTACGAAATGGGCAAGATGTTCCGTAACGAAGGCATGGACAAGAACCACAATCCGGAGTTCACATCCATGGAAGCATACTACGCTTACGGCAACATGGAGACGACCATGCGTGTTACCGAGCGCGTTATCTCCAACGCCGCCAAGGCAGCCACCGGCAGCATGATCATCAACTACCAGGGCAAGGAATTCGATCTGACCCCGCCGTGGAAGACCATCGACATGACCGACGCGGTCGCCCAGATCACAGGCGTGAACTTCCACGAAATCGATAACGACGAAGACGCCCGCAAGGCAGCCATCGGCTACGGCATGGATGAAGAAGATGTAGCAGGCATGACCAGAGGCAAGCTCATCGCGGAGATGTTTGAAGAGTACTGCGAGGACGTTCCGGGATTCCTGGACGGCCCGATCTTCGTCATCGGACATCCGGTCGAGATCTCACCGCTGGCTAAGAGAGACCCGAAGGACCCGAGAATCACCAGAAGATTCGAAGCATACATCAACGGCTGGGAAGTAGCCAACGCGTTCTCAGAGCTGAACGACCCAATCGACCAGTACGAGAGATTCGTAGAGCAGCAGCACGAACTGGACTGCGGCATCGACGATGAAGCGCACCCGATGGACATGGACTTCGTCAACGCGCTGGAAGTCGGACTTCCGCCGACAGGAGGTCTGGGAATCGGCATCGACAGAGTCATCATGCTTGTGACCGACGCTCCGACCATCCGCGACGTCATCCTCTTCCCGACGATGAAGCCGCTTGATGAACCGGGTAAAGCAAAGGCATCCGCACCGGCTCCGGAAATCGCGGACACGGTACCTGCAGAGGCGTCAGCACCGGTAGAGATCGACTTCTCCAAGGTGAAAATCGAGCCGCTCTTCGAGGAGGAAGTAGACTTTGAAACCTTCAGCAAGTCCGATCTGCGCGCAGTCAAGATCAAAGAGTGCGAAGCAGTTCCTAAGAGCAAGAAACTGCTGAAGTTCGTTGTTGATGACGGAACCGGCGAAGACCGTATCATTCTCTCCGGCATCCACGAATGGTATGAACCGGAAGAGCTGGTCGGCAAGACCGTTCTGGCCATCACCAATCTGCCGGCCCGCAAGATGATGGGAATCGATTCCTGCGGTATGCTCCTCTCAGCGATCCATGAAGAGGAAGGCAAGGAAATGCTCAACTTCATGATCGTGGACGACAAGGTTCCGGCAGGAGCGAAGATCTACTAATAATAGATTTACAAACAAATGTAAAATATCAATCAATTCAGTTGATTCCAATTGACACAAATACTTTAAAGGAATAAAATAGGCTCGTGAATCAGTGTTCACGAGCCTATTTTAAGGAGGAACAACATGGCATACGATGGTTTTGCAATTGACGAATATCTGGATGCAAAGGCAGTCACGGCGCAGCTGGACGCGCTGCGGGACGGTCCGATCTACGGGGTTTTGCCTGAGGCGCTGGCAACATATGAGGAAGAGTATTTCGCGAAGAAGTGCGCCGGATCCAAGCAGCGTATCGAGGAAGCACGGCAGGTGATCCCGGGCGGAGTGCAGCACAATCTGGCCTTTAACTATCCGTTCCCGATCGTGATGACGAAGGCGGAGGGCGCGAAACTCTGGGATATCGACGGCAACGAGTACTACGACCTGCTGCAGGCAGGAGGTCCGACTGTGCTCGGCTCCAATCCTGAGAGCGTCCGGGAAAAGGTCATAGAGCTGCTGAACACCTGCGGACCATCAACGGGCCTGTTTCATGAATATGAATACAAACTGGCGAAACTGATCTCAGATCTGGTTCCTTCCGTGGAAATGTTCCGGATGCTGGGTTCGGGAACAGAAGCGGCCATGTGCGCGGCACGCATCGCCAGACTGAAGACGAAGCACAAGAACATTCTCAAGATGGGCGGGGCCTATCACGGCTGGTCGGACCAGCTGGCTTACGGCATTCGCATACCGGGAACCAAAGGCATCCAGTCCAGAGGCATCCCAAGCTATGTCTTTGGCCATACCGACGAATTCTTTCCGGGAGATCTGGACGATCTGGAGAAGAAACTGAAGAAGCATAAACGAGACGGCGGAACCGCCGCGGTCTATCTGGAACCGGTCGGACCGGAGAGCGGAACCCGTCCTGTCACGAAGGACTTTGTCAGAGGCGTGGAGGAGCTGGCACACGCGTACGGCGCTCTTCTTATCTTCGATGAAGTCGTCACAGGATTCCGTATCGGTACGGGCGGGGCTCAGGCGTACTTTGGCGTAGATCCGGACCTGACCATATTCGGCAAGGTGATCGCGGGCGGCTATCCGGGCGCCGGCGGCGTAGGCGGACATCTGGACTGCATGCAGCATCTGGGAGCGGGAATCGACTCTTCCGGCAAGAAGGTCAAGAAGGCGCTTTGCGGAGGAACCATGGCGGCGACGCCGATCTCCTGCTGCGCCGGTTACCACACAATCAAGGAAATCGCCGAGACCAACGCCTGTGAGAAAGCCGGACGTATGGCCGACAGACTCGTGGCGGGACTGAAGGCCTCCGCGGAGAAACACGGTCTTCCCTTCGTGATCTTCAACCAGGGATCCATCTGCCATGTGGATACAGTAGGCACGATGCACTTTGCCATCGACTGGTCAAAGCCCTGGCAGCTGCCGAAGATCCTCAAGGAGACGGGAAAACGCCAGAAGGAGATGGAACACATGGGAGCGGCTTACATGGCGGAAGGAATCGTCACACTGGCCGGATCCAGATTGTATACGAGTGCGGCCTATGACGAAGCAATGATAGACGACCTCATCGGAAGATTCGACCGCGTATTCGCCAAGTGCGGAAGACTGGAGGGATAAGATGATCTACCAGAAAAAACAGGCGGAAGAGATCCTGCTGAAGGCATGCAGGGAGCTGGTAGACAGCGGGCTCATCGCCAGGACCTGGGGCAATGTGAGCATCCGGCTATCGAAGGATCTGTTTTTGATCACACCCAGCGGCAGGGCATATGAAACGCTGGAGGCATCGGATCTTGTGACCGTAAGAATCCGGGACCTGTCCTATAAAGGCGATGTGAAGCCGTCCAGCGAAAAGGAGATCCACGCGTCCGTTTACAAGTTAAGACCGAACGCGGATTTCGTCGTGCACACCCATCAGCCGAACGCGTCGGCACTGAGCGTGCTCGGAGAAGACTTCTCTCTCACAGAGACGAACGGAAACCTCAGGGCGGAGCGCATCGTGACGCCGGAGGAACAGGAAATCCTCGGCAGCTCGATCCCGACGGCGAAATACGGCATCTCGTCAACGAAGCCTCTGGCAGCAAACGTGCGCCGTGCCATCCGGCGAAACCCGGACGCGAAGACGTTCCTCATGAAGAACCACGGGGCGCTGTGCATCGGCGCGGATTACGAGGAAGCCTTCAAGGCTGCGTACACACTGGAAGCCGTCTGCGGCAGGATCTTCGAGATCCGCTGCGGGTGCAGGATGCCGGCCGAAGAGGGCGCGCTTCTGGAGGGAGGAATCGACAAAGGTTATATGATGCACGTGCGGACGCCGTTTATCCTGGCCATGAGCAAGAGAGGACGTGATCTGCACGCGTATCTGGATGATCAGGCGCAGATCGGCGGTTTTGTGACCCGGTGCATTGAGCCGGGAGACCGCAGATCCCTGCAGACAGCAGCGGAGGAAGGAGGAGCCGTCCTGCTCCGATCCGACGGCGCATTGATTATTGCGGATTCAAAGGACGAAGCGCAGGCGGCGGCCATTGTGCTTGAGAAGAACTGTCAGGCCGCGTTCATTGCTCTCAAAAAAGGCGTAAAGCCGCTGGACAGAGCAACCGCGGAACTGGAGCACACGTTCTATCTGAACAAATACGCGAAACGAAAAGGAGAAGGACATGCTGAAGAAACTGACGGAAGAACAGCAGGCTAAGATCATAGACACCGCGACGATCGAATTTGCAGACAAGGGATTCAAGGGCGCCGGACTCAGTAACATCGCGAAGGAAGCAGGCGTCAGCGTAGGCGTCATCTACAAGTACTATGAGGACAAGGAAGCCCTGTTTACCGCCTGTGTGAAAAAAACACTCGATTATCTTGATGAGGTGCTGGACATGACCGGCGCGACAGATCTGCAGACCATCAGCCTGCCGGACATGGTCAGGGCGCTGGTAAACCAGGTGCAGGCCTCCTGCAGAACGCATCCCGAATATTTCAGACTGTATCACCAGATCACGGCCGGAAATGATGTGGAGCATGGCGCGTATATGGCGGAGATCATAGAGCGACCTTCCGCAAAGGCATACAAGGCAGTGCTGAAGAAGGCTGTTGAGGAAGGCGTCATCGATGAAAGACTCGATCCGGGAGCCGGAGCTTTTTTCTTCGACAATTTGCTGATGATGCTCCACTACGCGTACAGCTGCGCGTATTACAAAGAAAGAATGGATATTTACTGCGGCGAAAGCTTCGCTGCGGATGAGAAAAAAATGGAAGAACAGATGGTTCGGTTCATACTGAACGGTCTGGGATACAAGGAGTAAAGCAGTGCTGATACTTGCCTATGATATCGGAACAACAGGAGTCAAGACCTGTCTCTTTGATGTGGAAGAACAGATCCGGATGATCGGCAGCGCCTCCTGCGGGTATGGACTGTATATCCTGCCGGACGGCGGAGCCGAGCAGCACGCAGATGAGTGGTGGGACGGGATGTGCACCAGTACGAAACAGCTCATCCGCGAAAGCGGCGTTGATCCTTCACAGATTGAAGGGATCTCTTTCTGTTCCCAGATGCAGGGACTGGTGCTTGTGGACAGGAGCGGAGTTCCTGTCCGGCACCCGATGAGCTATATGGACCAGCGGGCCGGCCGGGAGATCGACGAAGGGATCCACAAAGGTTTCAAGATCGCCGGAATGAACGCCGGCAAATTGCTGAAGTCCCTTCGCGCGACAGGAGCGGTCTCCGGCAGTGTCAAAGATCCCATGTGGAAGTACCTGTGGGTGAAAAACCACGAGCCGGATCTGTTCGCACGGGTGTATAAATGGCTGGATGTGAAGGAGTACCTGATCTGCCGGTGCACGGGCAAGATGGTGATGACGGAAGACAGCGCGTTCTCCACATTACTGATGGAAACAAAGAACGACCACAGACGATGGAGCGAAGAACTCTGCGATATGTTTGGCGTGGAGATGCAGCATCTGCCGGAGATCATTCAGAGCACAGATCAGGTAGGTTCGCTGCGCGCGGAACAGGCCGATCAGCTGGGATTGGCTGTGGGCACGCCGGTGTACGGGGGCGGCGGCGACGCGTCGCTTATCGGAATCGGAACGGGAAGCGTCAGAACCGGAGAGACGCATATCTACTGCGGAACGTCCGGATGGGTTTCAACGGTCACTGAAAAACAGATGGTAGACACGTCGAATATGATTGCGGCGACCATTGGCGCTCAGCCCGGCAAGTACAGCTATTTCGCCGAAATGGAGACGGCAGGAAAGTGTCTGGAATGGGTCAGGGATCACCTGGCGCTGGACGAGATCGGCATCTATATGGAGAAAAAGGACATAACGGGAGATTCGGAGACGGTCCGCACGAGTTTGTATGACTATATGTCTGAGGTGATCGACTCCTGCGCGCCGGGGGCCGGCGGCGTCGTTTTCACGCCGTGGCTCCACGGAAACCGCTGTCCGTTCGAAGACGCGAATGCGGCCGGCATGTTCTTCAATATTTCGCTGGACACCGGCAAGACGGAGATGATCCGTGCGGTCGTGGAGGGCGTCTGCTATCACCTTCGCTGGATGCTGGAATGCCAGGAGAAGAAGGTGAAGACATCCCAGACGATTCGGTTTTGCGGGGGAGGAGCCCTGTCCGCCGTAACAGCCCAGATCCTGTCGGATATTCTGGACCGACCGGTAGAAGTCCCGGTGCAGCCCCAGAATGTGGGCTCTGTGGGAGCAGCCCTGACCGCCGCAGCCGGTGCCGGCGTCATCGCAGATCTGGAGGAAGCGTCACGCCTCATCCGGCCGGAGTCCGTATATTATCCCGGAAGCTGCGGGCCTGAGGGCAAGGCGGCTTACGAAAAAAACTATCAGGTATTCCGGAAACTGTACAGCAGTAACAAGAAACTGTTCGCGCAGCTTAACCGATAAAAGCAGCAGGAGGATTTCTGATGAAAAAAGAAAATGTTTCCCCATACAGATGGGTCATTCTCATTGCGGCGATCCCGATCATCATATCCACAGAGATGGTATGGCTGACCTTTTCACCGATTGCCAGCGTCATCTCGGAACACTACGGCGTCAGCAGCTTTGCCGTCGACATGCTGGCTACCAGCTATATGATCATGTTCATCATCTTCTGCTTCCCGGCTTCCTATGTCATCGACCGGTTCGGCTTCCGCAGATCCCTCGTGATCGGCGCGCTGCTGACAGGAATCTTCGCGCTGACACGGGCGCTGTTTGCGGGCAGCTTTACCGCGGTTGCCATATCCCAGTTTATCATTGCCATCGGACAGCCGTTCCTGCTCAACATCACAACAAAAGCAGCGGCAAACTGGTTCCCGTTCGAGGAGCGGGCGACGGCTGACGGACTTCTGACCATGGCCCAGTATGCCGGTTTCGCGATCCCGATGGTACTTTCGCCGATTCTGGTCGAGTCTGTCGGCGTGCAGAAAATGCTCTTCGCGTATTCCGTCATCGCGCTCCTGTCGATGCTTGCCGTACTCATTTTCATCCGGGAAAAACCGGCTGTACCGCCTCCCGGTCCGGCCTACGAGCGCGACGATTTCAGCCGCAAAGCCATCGGCGCTTTGCTGAAAAACCGCGGCTACGTCATGTGCCTGATCTGCGCGTTTATCTCTATCGGAATCTTCAACACGATCCTGACACTGATCGAGACGATTCTGAAGGGACGCGGGATCACGCCTGCCGAGGCCGGTATAATCGGAGCGGCCTTCGTTGTTGCCGGCGTGATCGGAGCCATCGTACTGCCGATCATTTCGGACAAGATGGGCGTACGGATCCGGTTCCTGCTCATCGCCGTTTCCCTGCTGGTACCGCTGTATCTGGGCCTGACTTTTGTGAAGAGCTTCATGGTCCTCGTCGTGATCGCGGCGGTCGCGGGATTTTCGATCATGGGCGTGGCGCCGATTTTATTCCAGCACAGCTCCGAAGTCGCTTACCCGGCGCAGGAGGGAACGTCCCTTGGAATGATTTTGCTGATGGGGCAGATCTCCGGCGCGCTGTTCGTTCTGCTCTTTGAGGCGATCAGCGGGGCGTCCGGATCCGTTGTGATCCCGATGGTCGGCATCGTCATCCTGACCGCGGTCGAGATCCCGATCGTCGCGAAGATGAAAGAATCAAGACTTATAGATCAGCAAAAGCAGGCGTAGCGGCTTCAGGTCATTTAACCGCAGAACTGCAGAAAGGGGTCACCACAGAAAGGAGTCACTATGGAAAAGATCAGAGTATATTTTGAAGAAGGAAGCTATTACCTGCTGACAAATGATAAGAAGATCCTTGTCGAATTTCCGGACGGAAACGCGCCGGACTGTGGGGAAGGCTTCGCGGACATCAACGTGAAGAGCGGAAGCCTCGACACCTACACAAAGGACTCCGTACCGGAGATCAAGCTCATCGTCGACGAGTGGGAACTGTGTTAGCGGAGGATTTTCCAGATCAAAAGGATACAGAACTACGTTGTCAGGGCAATACTCAGTTTGGGTATGCCTTGACTTTTTTTAGAAAGAATATCCCCCCGGGCGGCTTGTGGAGTCTGCCTGCAGTCTTTACAATAGGGTCAACGATTTAGCAGAGTGAAGGAAGCGGCGAAGGATACCGGAAAGGAGACCGCAGATGAAAAAGACCTTGAAAATAACAGCAGCAGCAATCATGGCTCTGGCCATGATCCTGGCGTTTGCCGCCTGCGGCGGGGCAGGTGACGAAAGCGGCGCGGGCGATGAAGGCGCGGCGTCAGACAGCAGCACGCTTGTATACGGCAGCAATGACTACACCAGAATCAATCCGGCAATCGATGAGCACGGTGAGATCAATCTGCTTTTGTTCGACGGGCTCATGGGTCATGATAAGGACAACGCCGTTGTTCCGGCTCTCGCCGAAAGCTACGATCTGGATGAAGATACGAACACCTATACGTTCCACCTTCGTGACGATGTTAAGTGGCACGACGGAGAAGCATTCACAGCGGAAGATGTGAAGTTCACCATTGAGGCGATCATGGATCCCGAAAATGAATCCGAAATCTTTTCCAACTATGAGGACGTTGAGGAGATTACAACAAACGGAGAGAATGAGATCAGTTTCAAACTTGCCGCACCCAATACAGCATTCCTGGAATACATGACCATCGGGATCCTCCCGAAGCATCTGCTCGAAGGGAAGAGCATGCAGGAGGACGAGTACTTCCGGGCGCCTGTCGGAACAGGTCCCTATAAGTTTGAGGCATGGGATGAGGGGCAGAGCATCACCCTCACAGCCAACGAAGACTACTGGGGCGGAGCACCGGCGATCGAGACGATCATCTTCAAGATCGTAGAGGACGACAACGCGAAGGCGCTGCAGATCGAATCCGGAGAACTGGATCTGGCCAAGCTCACGCCGAAGGACGCGCAGAATTTCAAAGACCGCGACGGATTCACGGTATACGATATGAAAACAGCCGACTACCGCGGCATCATGTATAACTTCAACAACAAGTTCTGGCAGGATAATAAAGAACTGATCCACGCCATCAACTGCGCGGTCGATAGAGACGCGATGGTGAAGAGCGTGCTCCTGGGGGATGGGATTCCGGCGTACGGACCCCTTGCCAGAAATGAATTCAACGATGACAGCATCAAGCAGGAAGCCTATGATCCGGAAGCAGCGAAGAAGATCATTGAAGAAAACGGATGGACACTCGGTGATGATGGCATCTACGAAAAGGATGGACAGAAGCTGACCTTCACGATAAACTGCATGGAAGGAGATCAGGTGCGTGCCGATCTGGCTGCCATCGCGTGCCAGAATCTGCAGGACATCGGCGTAGACGCCAAGTATGAAGTCAAATCCGAGATCGACTGGGAAAACCAGGAGGCGTTCCTGATCGGATGGGGCAGCCCATTCGACGCGGACGACCACACCTACAAGGTCTTCGGAACGGATAAAGGAAACAATTACAGTTATTACAGCAACGAGAAAGTCGATGAAGCGCTGACAGCGGCGCGCCAGACCAGCGACAAAGCGGAAAAACAGAAGTACTATTCTGAGTTCCAGCAGGCTTTGGTAGACGACCCGGCGTACACATTCTTCTGTTATGTGGATGTGGAATACGTCGCCGGCAAACCGATCCAGGGAATCACCACCGATACGGTCCTCGGACACCACGGCGTAGGGATCTTCTGGAACGTGAAGGACTGGACCATCGAGTAACCCGGCGCGAAAGCAACGCTGGATGGCAGTATCCATGACCGACAATATTTTAGAGATACAAAACCTCTCGGTGGTATTCGACACACCGCGGGAGAAAATATGTGCCCTGCGCGATCTCTCTCTGTCCATCGGACAGGGAGAGATTGTTGTCGTTGCCGGAGAATCCGGATGCGGCAAAAGCGTCCTGTGCAAAACCATCATGGGACTGCTTCCGAAGATGGCCCATATCACAGGGGGCAGCATTTTGCTTAGCGGCCGTGAGCTGGCCGGGCTGAGCGAAAGGGAGTACTGCCAGGTGCGGGGCAGAGAAATCGCGATGGTCTTCCAGGATCCGATGACTTCGCTGGATCCAACTTACACGATCGGCAAACAGATCGCGGAGGCGATCCGGGCCCACGAAAAAACAGACGCGTCCGCAGCTCGCCAAAGGGCGGTGCAGCTGATGGAGGATGTGGGGATCGAACACGCGGCGGAGAGATTCGACGACTACCCCTGGATGCTGTCGGGAGGAATGCGGCAGCGCTGCGTTCTGGCCATGGCGCTTGCCCAGGACACGAAACTGCTGATTGCCGATGAGCCTACAACAGCCCTGGACGAAGAGGTCAAAAACGAGATCCTGGAGCTTCTCCTGAAACTCCGCGAAGAGCGCGTGCTCAGCATTCTTTTTATTACCCATGATCTCAGAGCGGCGGAAAAGATCGCGGATCGTCTGGCGATCATGTATGCCGGCAAGATCGTCGAAGAGGGCGACTGCGGGGAGGTGCTGGGAAAGCCCGCTCATCCCTACACGTGGGGGCTTTTGCATGCCCTGCCCGAATACGCAGAAGAGGGAAGGCTCCGAGTGATCCCCGGAAATCCCCCGACGGTTACGGAGGATTTCAGAGGGGATGCTTTTGCGGTGAGAAATGAATACGCTCTCGGCATCGATTACGTCCAGGAGCCGCCGTTTTTTGAGATAACAGAAAGCCACCGGGCGGCCACGTGGCTGGCGGATCCGCGGGCGCCGGAAGTGGTGTTTGGCGCGCCGGCTGCAAAGGCAGAAACTGCAAAAGCAGGAACAGCAAAGACCGAAAATGCAGCGGAAGTCCCAGCGGCGCCGGAAGGCCTTGGGGAAAGAAGCCGCATGTCGGCCCATCACGAACAGGGGGAGCCGCTGCTCAAAGTGGAACACCTGTCCCACTACTTTAAGCTTGGGCGAAAATCCCATCTGACGGTGGCGGAAGATGTTTCTTTCACGATCGGCCGCGGGGAGATCCTGGGGCTGGTCGGAAGATCCGGCAGCGGCAAGACGACACTCGCCCGATGCATCCTCGGGATGTACCGGCCCTACAGCGGGACGATCACTTACGACGGCATAGACATTTCCGACCGCAGGCACCTGGGGGCAAGCCGCTCTGAACGGGCGCGGATCCGGCAGAAACTGTCCAGAGAGATCCAGTTCATTTCCCAGGATTCGGGTGCCGCGCTGGATGGGAAAATGACCGTCCGGCAGCTGGTTGGGGAGCCTTTGCAGATACAGAAATTATTCCGTAGCAGGAGCGAGATGGACGCGTACATCCTGTCGCTGCTTAGAGAAGTAGGGATCGATGAGTCCATGGCGGACAGATATCCTCATGAGCTTTCCGGCGGACAGCTGCAGAGAGTCAGCATCGCCAGAGCCTATGGGATGGAGCCGAAGCTTTTGATCTGTGATGAACCGCTGGCGTCACTGGATGTATCCATCCAGGCACAGATTGCGACGCTGTTTCTGGAGATGCAGAAAAAACACGGAACGTCCATGCTGTTCATCGCCCACGATCTTTCGATGGTGGATTTTATCAGCGACAGAACCGTAGTGTTAGAGAAAGGCCGTCTGGTATGAGCAGCAAAAGCATGACTGTGACAATTGCAAAAAAAATCATGATCCTGATCATCTCCGTGTTGGTGCTGTCGATGATCACTTTTGCCATGTCCAGGCTGGCGCCGGGGGATCCGCTGGTGTCCTATTACGGCGACAGGGTCGAGCGGATGAGTCCGGAAGAGCACGCGGCGGCTATAGAGCGGCTGGGCCTGGACGGTCCGATCATTCAGCAGTACGCCGATTGGTTCAAGGCCGCGGCGCAGGGCGATTTCGGGATATCCTTCAAATACAAGCAGCCGGTCATAGCGGTCATCTCTGGCAGGCTTCTGAATACACTGCTGCTGGGAGGCATCGGATTTGTCCTGACATTCCTGTTTGCTCTTTTGATTGCGGTATTCTGCGCCTTCCGGGAAAACAGCCTGGCTGACCGGGTGATCTGCAAGGTCGGGACGATCACCAGTTGCATTCCGGAGTTCTGGCTGGCACTGATCCTGATCCTGCTCTTTGCGGTCACCTGGCATTTGCTGCCCAGCAGCGGAGCCTACGCGCTGGGCGAAGCGGGAAGCCTCGGCAGCAGAGCCGAGCACCTGATCCTCCCGCTCGCCGTCGTGGTCCTGAGCCATCTGTGGTATTACGCCTATATGCTGCGCAACAAACTTCTGGAGGAGATCCGCCGGGAGTATGTTCTGCTGAGCAGAGCGAAGGGCCTCAGCAGGCGGCGCGTGATGTGGAAGCACTGCGTCAGAAATCTCATGCCGACGATGATTTCGATCATGGCGATATCCGTCAACCACATCCTCGGCGGCACGTATATTATTGAAATGGTCTTTTCCTATCCCGGCATCGGAACGCTGAGCTTCGAGAGCGCCAAGTATCACGATTACAACATGCTGATGGTGCTTGTCATCATCACCGGCATCATCGTGATCGCCAGCAACATGCTGGGAGAACTCATCAGCGAGCGGATCGACCGCCGCATGAGCGCTTCCGAGAGACTGGAAGACCTGATCGAACGCGACAGAACAGAGGAGGTGGGACATCATGCGTAATCCGCAGGATCATCTCTTCGAGATCGTCGGGGCAGATCTTAATACAAAAGCCATACAGCAAGACAAACCCGCCCGCATTGGGATGCGCAGCAGACTGCGCGCCGGGCTCCGCGGCGGACCCCGCACCGGGAGATTTCCTGTGGCCGCGGCGGCAGTCCTGCTTTTGATTATCCTGGGCTGTATTTTCTGCGGTCTGTTTACAGGAGACGATCCGTTCCGGATGGATTTGGCGCATGTAAGCGCTCCACCGGACAGCGCGCATCTTTTCGGAACAGATACGCTCGGCAGAGACATCTGGTCGATCATCTGGTACGGCGGGAGAAGATCCCTGTTCATTGGGGCCTTTGCAACTTTGATTTCCACTGCGATCGCAGTGGTCTACGGAAGCATCAGCGGTCTGGCGGGACGGGCGGTGGACAGCGTGATGATGCGCGTGAGCGAGATCCTGCTCAGTATCCCGTCACTGCTCCTCGTTATATTTGTGCAGGCCGTGGTCGGTCAGCAGAATGTGGTCGGCATCGCCGTTATCATCGGCATCACCGGATGGATGAGCGTGGCCAAGATGGTTCGGACAGAGGTGAAGCGGATCCGGGAATCGGAGTATGTTCTGATCTCAAAGATGATGGGCGGGAATTTCCTTCATGTGATGACGAAGCACCTTGCCCCGAATTTCGCGTCCACGATCATGTTCATGGTCGTGATGAACATCCGCTCGGCGATCGTATCGGAGTCAACGCTGAGCTTTCTGGGAATCGGTCTGCCGGTTGAAATCATCACGTGGGGGAGCATGCTGTCCCTCTCCGAAAAAGCGCTTCTGACCGGCTCCTGGTGGATCATTCTGATCCCGGGAATCTTTCTCGTCGTTACCCTGCTGTGCGTTACAGAACTGGGAAACTTCCTCCGCGGAAGCAAAAGCAGCCGCCACGGAAATCTGTAATTTTGAAATCCGTGATCGGTTTCGATGCTGCGGAAGTTTGTTTTATAGATAGATCCGGTCGATGCTGTACCTGTCAGGGCCCGCGGCGTCCGGCAGCGGCTTCATCTTCAGGACGCCCTTCGGGCAGCGGCTGACGCACTGTCCGCAGCCGATGCATTTATCCGGGTGAATACTGACGCCGGTGTCAGAGAAACTGACCGCATCCATCTGGCACACCGCGGCGCATTGTCCGCAGCCGATGCACTGATCCGGACGGATCACCTGAACGGTGAAGCGGGAACGGATAGTCATATTGTCTTCATTTCGTGCCATTGTCCGCAGACAGAGACAGCAGCAGGAACAGCAGCTGCATAGAGACAGGGGATGCTGAAGATTGCTGATGACCTGCACCAGCCCAAGCCCGCGCAGCTCTTCCAGTTTCATACGCGCTTCTTCGAATGTCAGCTCTTTTGCCCATCCGCCCTGAATGGCTTCATGTGCGGCCTCATTGAAGAGAAAGCAGACGTCCTGGATCGGGTAATCACAGGCACGGTCGCCGCGGTTTTCCATGGCCTGGCGGCAGATGCAGTTGATGACCGCGATCGGTGAACAGCGGCGCAGCATTTCATCGCACAGATCCGTGGGGATCACTTCCCGGGTATCCGGAATGGCGACATTCATTGCGACTTTGCCGTCTGCCTGTCTGCCGGTGAGGGATATGGGATTCGGGAGGACCCGGTGTTCCGGGGCCATCGTGCGGAGCCTGGAACCGTCCACATCCGCGATGTACAGCCAAAAATCCTGCAGCGCCTTGTTCAGAGGGGAGCCGGTGTTGGATTCGACTGCGCTGTAGCAAAGATACAGCATGTAGGTTCTGAAATAGCCCGTGCTGCCGTCCGGTTTCGGCATCGATGTCAGGAAGCCCTTGCGGATCAGGCTGTCAGACAGAGCGGCAAACCCGGAACGCAAATCCGGATCGGCTTTTCCGGCAGCCTCTTCCGGCTGCAAAGGCACAGCCCGGTAGCTGAAATCCGGATACGCGAACCACGCCCTGCATTCCTCCGCCGTCAGCTCCTGACGGAGCGCCGACAGGAACGCGTCGTGATTGGGCATCGTCATATAGGGGTGTTCCAGCGCCGCCAGAAGCTGCTGATGCGGATCGGCGGGTGCCTCGCCCCGCGACTTTTCATATTGCTCCAGCGAATCTCTCAGAAGCTGGTGGATGCTTGCGAAGTTGTCAGTCATGGTATTCCTCCCTGTAAGGCAGTGTATGGCATGTGCCGTACGCCTATTATACCATGATATTTCGGTAGATACCTATATGGAAATCAGCCCCCTTTTGTTGTATGATTGACGTACCCTGCACGAAACGCAAAATCCGGATACACAGGAGATGGAACATGTCGATAGTATATAACGAGATGAAGAAAACATTTTCTCTGCATACGGCGTCCGCCACATATCAGATGAAAGTGGGCAATCTGAATTATGTGAAACACCTGTACTATGGACCGTCTATCCGGGATGAAGACATGTCCTATAGAATCTGCAGATATGACCGGGGCTTTTCCGGAAATCCGTACGACTCTCTCGAGGAGAGAACGTTTTCTTTGGATGCCCAGCCGCAGGAGTTTACAACACAGCAGCAGGGGGATTTCCGGATCAATTCCATTGAGGTGTGTAACGCCGACGGAAGCTTCTCTTTCGACGGAAGGTATGTGTCCCACAGGATATACAAAGGACCGTTCGTGCTGCACGGACTGCCGACTGCATTTGCCGCAGAGCGCGATACGGTGGATACTCTGGAGGTCGTGCTGGAAGACGCGGTCAGCAAGGTGCAGGTCGTGCTGCTCTATTCTGTATTTGAAGAGGCGGATATCATCATGCGGGCGGCAAGAGTGCGCAACGGCGGAGACAGGACCATCAGACTCGAGAGGATCATGTCCTGCTGCATCGATTATCTCAATGGGAGCAGCATGGATATCCTGTCGCTTCCGGGCCGCTACGGGCAGGAGCGGCAGGTGGAACGTCAGCCGATGACCCATCACGTCCACAGGATCCGCAGCGGGAGAGGGATCTCCTCCCATCAGCAGAATCCTTTTGTCGCGTTGGTAGATAAATCGGCAGATGAAGATCACGGCGCGTGCTATGGATTCGCGCTGATGTATTCCGGAAGTTTTACTGCTGAGGCAGAGCTCGATCAGTACGATCAGCTCCGGCTGGTGATGGGCATCAACGACAGCGTGTTCCGTTATTCGCTGGGACCGGGTGAAGTGTTTGATACGCCGGCGGTGTTGATGACGTTTTCCGGTGACGGGCTCACCGGAATGAGCCATACATACCACGATTTCTTCAGGAACAATCTCAACAGGAGCAAGTTCATAAGAGATGTCAGAAGACCGGTGCTGATCAACACATGGGAGGCGGCGTTCTTTCAGTTTGATGATGTCAAACTGATCGAGATCGCGAAGGCGGCCAGGGACATGGGCGTTGAGATGATCGTAATGGACGACGGCTGGTTCGGCAAGCGCGATGATGATAATTCCGGACTTGGCGACTGGTATGTCAACAAGGATAAGATCAAATGCGGACTCCCCGATCTGGTCAGACAGATCGGGCAGCTGGGCATGAAGTTTGGCATCTGGTTCGAGCCGGAGATGGTATCGGAGGACTCCGATCTGTACAGAGCGCATCCGGACTGGGTGATGGAGATACCGGGAAGACCTGCCGTAAGGAGCCGCAACCAGCTCGTCCTCGATATCGGAAGGCGGGAAGTGCAGGATTACATCATTGAGAGCGTCAACAGCATATTGGACAGCGCGGACATCTATTATGTGAAATGGGATATCAACCGCGCGGTAACGGATCTGTGGTCCAACGCGCTTCCGCAGGACATGCAGGGGGAAGTATCCCACCGTTATGTTCTGGGGCTGTACCGCATTCTGGATGAAATCATCGGGACCCACCCGGATGTCATGTTCGAAGGCTGCGCGGGCGGCGGCGGGCGATTTGACCCGGCGATGCTCACGTATTTCACCCAATACTGGAGTTCCGACAACACAAAACCCCTCGACAATATGAGGCTGCACTACGGATCATCGTTCCTGTATCCTGTCTGCTGCATGGGCGCTCATGTATCAGAAGCGAGCCCAATGGTGCCCCTTGAGACCAAGGCAGCCATCGCCATGTGCGGCACATTCGGCTACGAACTCGACGCTTCTAAAATGAAGGTACAAGATATCCGCACCTGCAGGAAGATGAGCCGGCTGTATCACAGATACTATGATCTGAATTTCTTTGGAGACTACTACAGGCTGACCGATCCGTTCACTCCGGACAATCTGCAGGCCTGGGCGAGCGTCTCCAGGGACAGAAGCGAGGCGCTGGTGACGGTCGTGACCGTCCATCTTACCGTGAACGGACCCCAGGAGTACATCCGGCTTAAAGGACTTGACGCGGACAGGCTGTACCGGACGGAGTACGAAGGAAAGGACCTGATTCTCAGTGGCGCGGCGCTCATGTACGGGGGGATACCGATCCCGCGGGAAGTTCCGGATTATACATCCTTTCTCTATCATCTTACAGCAGTCGAATGACCAAAAAACCGACAGAACACCGAAACAGCAAAAGCCATCTGCTGCAGCCGTGATATCTTTTCACGGCTGTTTTTTGGGGTTTTTACAGGTCTCAATTTCATTGACTGGGACATAAGCCGATGGTAGAATTTACATACTTGTACTATTCAAAATAATGTTACATAAAGGAGGAGGTGACACGTTGAAACATAGTATGAAACTGATCACTCTGGTGGCGGTATTCGTCATGGCGCTGTGCTTCATGTCCGGATGCGGCGAAACGGCCGAAGAAGGACCTGCAGGAAACAGCAACGGCATCACGATCTTCAATTCCAAGATGGAGATCCAGGAGCAGATGCTGGATATGGCGAAGCGCTACACAGAGGAGACAGGCGTGCCGGTAGAAGTGTATTATTCTTCTGACACCGTATCCGCGCATCTGGCCACAAGGTATGCGTCAGGCAACCCCTATACCTTGTCCATGGTCGACGCGAAGGATGTCTATTCACTGGCCGAAGAGCACGCTGTCGACATGAGCGATCAGAAGTGGGCCAAAGATACCCAGTACGCAATTGGCCTGGGAGACAAAATTTACGGATTCCCGGTCTGCGTCGAAGCGAGAGGCATCATCTACAACAAGGACGCCATCGAGAAGATCACAGGCAAGGAGTTCAAACCGGAAGACTATAAGACATGTAAGGCATTCAAGGGGCTGATCGAACAGCTGAAAAAAGGCGGTATGGAATCCCCGACAGGCGTTATGAAGGAAGACTGGTCTCTGGGTGCACACTATCTGGCGCAGGTATATGAGGAGAGAGATGATCCCGACGCGTTCGTCAGAGGTCTTTCGGATGGATCAGTGAAACTGATCGAAGACGCGAAATTCAATGCACTGATGGATACGTTCGATGTCCTGAAGAACAACAGCTATTCCAAGGACAGCGCGATCTCAGCGGAGAGAGAAGTCACGGAGCAGAAGCTGGCTGAAGGCGAGATCGCCTTCCTGTTCGGCGGCAACTGGGACTGGTCGGTCATCAGCGCGTTTGACTATACGGAGAACATGGGACTGATGCCGGTACCGCAGGATCTGGATGACGGTATGAATGAAATGCTCGTCGGCGGCGGCTCCAAGTTCATCTTCCTGGATTCTTCCAGCAACACGTCAGATGAACAGCGTCAGCAGGCGAAGGATTTCCTGAACTGGCTTGTCTACAGCGAGGACGGACAGAAGTTCCTCGTAGAAGACTGTGCGCTGGTTCCGGCGTTCTCCAACATCGAGAAAGAAGTTACAGACCCGCTGGGCAAGTCCGTGAAATACTACGCGGACAAGGGCGCTCTGGTGCCAAACTACAACTATCTGCCGGACGATCATTTCGCGATTCTGGGCGCGCAGTTCCAGAAGTATCTGGCAGGCAAGAGCGACCGCAAGGGCTTCGCCAAGGACGTAACGACGTTCTGGAAGACCAAGACGCTTGAGCCCCATGAGAATTAATGCAGGGAGGAGGAAAATATGGAACGAAATACAATCTCGTATAAATCGAAGCAATTCCTGATGTTTGCCGGCCCTGCACTGATCCTGTTCTGTATGGTCATCATCATTCCGTTTCTGTACGGTCTGTATCTGACCTTCACGAGCTGGGACGGCGTAGCAGCCGAAAAACCGTTCGTAGGATTTGCGAATTATGTTTCTGCGTTTAAGGACGCCTACTTCTGGGCATCCATGGGCAGAACGATCTTTTATTCTGCTTTTGCAGTAATCTTTGTAAACGCTGTGGCCTTTGCGCTGGCGTATCTGGTGACCAGCGGCATCAAGGGACAGAACTTCTTCCGCGCCGGGTTCTTCATTCCGAACCTGATCGGCGGTATCGTACTTGGTTACGTATGGAAGTTCGTCTTCAACCGTGCCTTTGTCGCCATCGGTTCCGCGTTTACCGACGGAACTGTTCCATCGCTTCTGTCTTCGACGGGAGGCGCCATGTTCTGCCTGATCCTGGTATCTGTCTGGCAGTACGCCGGATACATGATGCTGATCTACGTGGCCGGTTTCATGGGCGTTTCCGACAGCCTGAAGGAAGCAGCGATGATCGACGGGTGCACGCCGGCACAGGCGATGCGCAACGTCACGATTCCTCTGATGAGGACATCGTTTGTAACCTGTATCTTCCTGAGCATCACCAGATGCTTCGTTGTGTACGATGTCAACCTGTCGTTGACGAACGGCGAACCGTTCATGTCTTCGATACTCGCGGCGATGCACGTATACAACAAGGCGTTCATCTATAAGGACTTCGGCACAGGCCAGGCGGAAGCGCTGATCCTGTTCGTGGTCTGCGCGATCATCGGTATCGCTCAGGTGTATATTGGTAAGAAAGGGGAGGTGGAAGCGTAATGAACCAGAACGAATTGGCAGCAAAGCAAAAAAGAAGACGCCAGATCATCACGGTCATCGTACTGATCCTTGTGTTCATTCTGTTCGTCTTACCTTTCCTTCTTGTCCTGATCAATGTTTTCAAGACAAAAGGTGATATCACATCCAATCCGCTCGCTCTGATCGGTGAGCACGGATTCACACTGCAGAACTTCCCGGAAGCGATGGCTAAGATGGATTTCTGGAACGTATTCAAGAACTCCGCCATCATCACATTCTGCGCGACGATCCTGACGATCCTGTTCTCGGCGATGGCGTCCTTCGTCATTGTCCGCAACAACTGGAAGGCGTGTACGCTGTTCTTCGCGCTGATGATCGCGTCCATGGTCATTCCGTTCCAGGTACTGATGGTTCCTCTCGTATCCGTTTACGGCGGGATCTTCGGAATTCTGGGAAGCAGGATCACCCTGATTTTCATGCACGTGGGATTCTCCGTGTCGATGGCAACGTTTATGTTCCACGGCGCGATACATTCCAACATTCCGTTAGAACTGGAGGAAGCCGCCCTCATTGACGGCTGCAGCAGATGGCAGACCTTCTGGAAGATCGTCTTCCCGCTGCTCAAACCGACCGTCGCGACCGTGGCCATCATCGACGCAATGGCCTTCTGGAACGACTACCTCCTGCCGAGCCTTGTGCTGACAGATAAAGAGATCTACACGATCCCGATCGCGACGCAGGCGTTCTACGGAACCTATTCCACAGACATCGGACTGGTTATGGCGGCGCTGTTGCTGGCCATGCTGCCGATACTGATCCTGTATCTCTTCCTGCAAAAGCATATCGTTGCAGGTGTTACAGCAGGCGCAGTCAAAGGATAGGATGGAAAAATGGATCGGTTTTTTGACGCAAACAATCCGGTCATGAAAGCCCTCTCGCGGATGGTGGATATGGCGGTGCTCAATCTGATGACCATCGCGTGCATGATCCCCATCGTGACAGCAGGCGCTTCGATCACAGCCATGAACAATGTTCTGATCCACATTGTGAGAAAGGATGAAACCTATGTCTGGAAGATGTTTCTGACATCCTTCCGGCAGAACCTGAAGCAGGGGATCGGACTGGGACTGCTGTTTGCAGCGATCTTCGCGGTAGCGGGACTGGAGCTGGTGATGCTGCATTCCATAGACGCGAAATCATCCACCCTGTTCATGATCATCATCACCGTGATCGGCATCTGTGTGTTCGGCGTCGGTATTTACACCTTCGCACTGCTTTCGCGGTTTGAGAACACTGTGCGCGGCACGCTGGTCAACGCGGTGACCCTCGCGCTGGGGCACTTCCCCAGGACGATGGGAATGCTGGCGGTCTGTGCCGCCTGGGCAGCGCTTTTGTGGCTGCTGCACGGGATCTTCCTGCTGGTGATGCTGTACGGGCTGACCATACCGGGCTACTTATGTGTCAGGATATACGATCCGATTTTCAGAAAAATGGAACCGAATGAAGAATCAGAAGCTGAGTGAATTCAATACAAAGGAGCGGCCGGTGTTTCATCTGACGCCGGAACGCGGCTGGATGAACGATCCGAACGGGTTTTCCCGGTACGACGGAAAATACCATCTGTTTTACCAGGTGTACCCAGACGGAACAAACTGGGGACCGACCCACTGGGGGCACGTGGTCAGCGAAGATCTCGTGCAGTGGGAACGTCTGCCGGAAGCCCTTACCCCGGACCGGGACTACGACATCGGCGGATGCTTTTCGGGCACTGCCCTGATCTCTGGGGACGGCAGGCACATGCTCATGTACACGGGCTGCCGGCCGGATCCGGAAGACGCGAAGGGACGCGGGTTTCAGACCCAGTGCATCGCCTTCGGAGACGGCGTAAGCTACTCGAAGTACGAGGGAAATCCGGTCATCACAGCGGAGCAGCTGCCGGAGGGCGGCGATCCGTATGAGTTCCGGGATCCGAAATTCTGGCGCGAGCCGGACGGAACGTTCCGGGCGGTCATTGCCAATCACAATGTGTCCAATGGCGCTCAGGTCCTGCTTTACAAAAGCAGCGACGGGCTGCAGTGGGAGTTTGAAAGCGTTTTGGCAGACGGCAAAGGCAAACCCGGATGGATGTGTGAATGTCCTGACTTCTTTCCTCTGGATGGTAAGCATGTGCTGCTCACCGGAACCATGGGAGAGGTGGACAACATCTTAAGAATCGGCACCTTTGAACGCGACCGCGGGATCTTCCGCGAGGAATCATGGCAGAGCATTGAGCAGGGGTTCGACTTCTACGCGGGACAAACCTGCTGCGCACCTGACGGACGACGCATCCTGATCGGATGGATGCAGAATCCGCAGACCGCGGAGCGCCGGGAGATCGATCTTCCGATCAACGGACAGATGAGCATCCCCAGGGAGCTTGAGATCCGGGACGGGAGGCTTTTGCAAAAGCCTGTCAGAGAGTTGAACGATTATCGGACCGACGAAATGGTTTACCGAAACGTGAAACCCGAAGCGGGTCTCGAGGCAGACCTCGAAACAGGAAAAGCAGAAACCCGGCTGGACGGCATCGCGGGAAGGACGCTCGATCTGGAGATCTCGATCAGGCCGGAAGACAGCTATGAACTCTTCCGGATGCGGTTCGCGGCGGATGGTGAGCACTATACGGAGTTCACCTACGAGCCGGCGGAATCAGCGGTCACGCTGGACCGAAGTCATGCGGGCCCCGGCAGGACGCAGCTGGTCAGACGGCAGACGAAGGTCAGAGACCGGAACGGACAGCTGCAGCTGCGCGTCATCCTGGACAGACTCAGCGCTGAAGTATTCATCAACGATGGAGAGCAGGTCATGTCAGCTGTGATCTATACTGACAGACATGCAGAAGATATAACCTTTTATGTGAAAGGTACCGCGATCATGGATATCGCGAAGTACCGGATAAAGGAGAACAAATAATGGCAAGCTTATCATTAAAAGGAATCCAGAAGATCTATCCGAACGGCTACCATGCGGTAACGGATTTCAATCTGGAAATTGAGGACAAAGAATTCATTATCTTTGTCGGACCTTCAGGATGCGGAAAGTCCACGACTCTGCGGATGATCGCCGGACTGGAAGACATCTCTGAAGGTGAATTCAGGATCGACGGCGTTCTGATGAATGACGTTGAGCCAAAGGACAGAGACATCGCGATGGTATTCCAGAGCTATGCGCTCTATCCGCATATGACGGTTTATGACAATATGGCTTTTGCTCTGAAGCTGAGAAACGTCCCGAAGGACGAGATCGACGCGAAGGTGCGTGAAGCGGCGAAGATCCTCGATCTGGAAAAGCTGCTGGACAGAAAGCCGAAGGCTCTTTCCGGTGGACAGAGACAGCGTGTCGCTATGGGACGCGCCATCGTCAGAAGCCCGAAGGTCTTCCTGATGGACGAGCCGCTTTCCAATCTGGACGCCAAGCTGAGAGTGCAGATGCGTACGGAGATCTCCAAGCTCCATGAGAAGCTGGGGACCACGATCATCTACGTAACCCACGACCAGACCGAAGCGATGACCCTGGGCACCAGGATCGTCGTCATGAAGGACGGAATCGTACAGCAGATCAATACGCCGGAGCACCTGTACAACAAGCCGTGCAATCTGTTCGTAGCCGGATTCATCGGCTCCCCGCAGATGAATTTCATCGACGCGGTTGTAGGAATCGACGGCGACAAAGTTACGCTGACGGTCGGCGACAACGTGCTGAATGTTCCGGATGAGGAAAAGCAGGTTCTGATCGACGGCGGATATGACGGCAAGACGGTCGTTCTGGGCATCCGTCCGGAAAACATTTCCGACGATCCGAAGTTCCTGGCGGAGAACCAGGATCACGCGATCAAGTCCACGATCAAAGTCCACGAGATGCTGGGCGCGGAAGTATTCCTGTACTTCGATGTGAACGGCACACAGATGACAGCCCGTGTCGCTCCGGATTCACCGCTGCGCGTAGGTTCGGAAGCCACCCTGGCATTCGACATGGAAAAGATCCATCTGTTCGACAAGGAAACCGAGAAGAACATTCTCCATCCGGAGTGGTAAGGACGACAGAGCATGTCAGAATACGATTACCGCGAGGCGCATAAACGCGCGGTAAAAGAATACAAGAAAGCCACTGCGCGGGGGCAGTCCCCGTATCCCATCGGCCTGGAGACCATTGTGTCCTCCGGGCAGATGGCGGCCGGGCGGAATCTGGGACTGGAACAGATTCCGCTGGCTCTGGTGGTTGGAACGAAACATGAGGGGCGGAATAACGCGTTCGCGCGAAATTTTATGCCCCTTCTTAGTCCTGCTTCCGAATTCGCGGACAAGTGGAAGATCCTCTGCGCTGCCCATGTGGCTGAGGGGATCCGCGAGCCGGTCAAGCTGTATGAATATCGAAACCGGTTCTATGTGGAAGAGGGGAACAAAAGGGTCAGCGTGCTGAAGTACTTCGAGGCGGACAGCATTGACGCCTATGTGACCCGGATCCCTTCCGCGCAGGACGGCACGGAGGAAGCGGAGCTGTACGAAGCGTTTCTCCGGTTTTACGACCGGAGCGGGATCCGAACGGTCGAGTTTTCGCAAGCTCAATCCTATGAAACGCTGCAGCGCGCAATGGGCAAAGCCCCGGAGGAAGCCTGGACAGAAGAAGAACGCAGAGATTTTATCTCTTTTTATTACTACTTTCACAAGGAGTATGTTAGTATCGGGAAGGGAGAAACCCTTCGCTCGCTCTGCGACGATATGCTGACGTTTATCGAAATGCACGGCTACCGGCAGGTGTACGCGTTGCGCTCTTCCCAGATACGCCAGCTGCTGCGTCAGCCGATCCGAAAAACGATGCGGATCCTGGCGGTCGCAGACGATGAATCAAAAGATTACTACGAATACTATACTCCCGGCAAGCTGGATGATATCGATCTGATCCTTGCCTGCGGAGATTTACATAAAGTTTATTTGGAATTTTTAACGACGATGGCAAGCTGTCCGGTCCTGTATGTACGCGGCAATCACGACGACAGGCTGATCGAAGATCCGCCGGGCGGGTGCATTTGCATTGAAGATACGGTGTTCGAATACCAGGGCCTTCGCGTTGCGGGACTGGGCGGATCCTTCAAATACCGTGAAGGCAAGAATACGTTCACCGAAGAAGAGATGGGAAAGCGCGCGCGAAAACTCAGCAGGAAGATCCGCAAACACGGCGGGGTCGACATCCTGGTGACCCACGCGCCCGCAAGAGGAGTGAATGATTTCGACTCGATTTCCCACAGAGGATTTGAAGCATTCGCGCAGTTTATCGAAACCCATCGTCCGGCGTATTTCGTTCACGGGCACATACATAAAAATTACGGGATCCACATTCCGCAGAAAAGCGAGTGGAACGGGACGACGGTCATCAACGCGTATGAACATTGTTTGTTTGATATATAGGAGAGTAATAACATGGCGCAGATCATGACGCTGGGAGAGGTCCTGATCGACCTGACCCAGACAGGAACAGATGAAAAAGGTATTCCGCAGTTTGCCGCGTTTCCCGGCGGCGCGCCGGCGAATGTGGCAGTTGCCGCATCCAGACTGGGCGCGGAGAGCGGATTCATTGGAAAGATCGGAGGGGACGCCTTCGGCGCGCAGCTGCGCGCGACCCTCGAGCAGGATCGCGTCGATACGGCGTGTTTATTTGAAACCGAAGAAGTGCCTACGACGCTGGCGATCGTATCGGTAGATGCGCGCGGCGAACGGAGCTTTTCGTTTTACAGAGATCCCGGAGCGGACACCTTGCTGACAGAAGAGGAAGCGACGGCGTTTCTGGACGGGACGCTGCCCTTCGTGCTGCACTTCGGATCCCTCAGTCTGACGACGGAGCCTTCCAGAGGCGCGGCGCTGGCTGCCGCGAGGCGTGCCCGTGAACGGGGCGTTCTGATCAGCTATGATCCGAACTACCGGCCGGCCCTCTGGGACAGCGAGGAGGCAGCGGTCCGCTGGATGAAGACGCCGCTGGAGATGGTCGATATTCTGAAGATATCGGATGAGGAACTGATACTGCTGACCGGAACGGATGATCTGGAGACGGGAAGCAGGATCCTCGGCGAGTACGGAATCCGTCTGATCATGATCACCCTCGGAAGCAAGGGCGTATACTATCGCTGCAAAAGCCCTACAGGCGAAGATGATCTGCAGGGCATCGTTCCGGCGCAGGAGGTGAGCGTGTGCGATACCAACGGGGCCGGTGACACCTTCCTGGGAGCCGTGCTCGCAAGGCTGGCGGGCTGCGGCAGTATTCCCGCCCGGCGCGAGCAGCTGGAGGAGATCCTGTGCTTCGCGAACCGCGCGGCGGCGCTGACCTGTTCAAGGCCCGGCGCGATCCCGGCCATGCCGACTGCAGAAGAACTCGGAGAGTGAGAGAAATGAACGAACCAAACAGAGAACAGCTGATGGACGAACTGAAATGGCTGTATATGGAACTCTACGGAGATGAGAAGGCCTTTGCCTATTTCCTGGAGGTACTGGAGAAGAACACGCGGGAACGCAAGGCACCGCTGCGCGCGCTGGATGAGGCGCGCTGCGCGGATCCGGACTGGTACAAGTCCGGCGGGCTGTTCGGCATGATGCTGTACGTGCAGAACTTCGGCGGAAACCTGCAGGCCGTGCAGAGCCATCTTCCGTACCTGGAAGAGTGCGGCGTCAACTATCTGCATCTCATGCCGCTTCTGGACTCCCCAAAAGGCAAGAGCGACGGCGGATACGCGGTCTCCGATTTCCGGAAGGTCAGGCCGACACTGGGGACCATGGAGGATCTGGAGTCTCTGGCCGACGCCTGTCACGAGAAAGGGATCGCCCTGTGTTTCGACTTTGTCCTGAACCACACCAGCGATGAGCACGCCTGGGCCAAGGCCGCTAAAGCCGGCGACAAAACGGCGCAGGATCGTTTCTTTGTCTACGACAACTGGGACATCCCGAATCAGTTCGAGAAGACGGTGCCGCAGGTGTTCCCGACGACGGCGCCGGGGAATTTCACATGGTGTGAGGAAATGCGGAAGGTCGTCATGACCTGCTTTCACGACTATCAATGGGATCTGAATTACGCTAACCCGATGGTCTTCAACGATATGACAGATAATCTCCTGTACCTGGCAAACCGCGGGATGGATGTGATCCGGCTCGACGCGATCCCGTACATCTGGAAGCAGCTGGGCACGAACTGCAGGAATCTTCCTCAGGTCCATACGCTGGTCCGCATGATGCATCTGGCCTGCCAGATCGTCTGCCCGGGCGTCGCCCTTCTGGGCGAGGTCGTTATGGAGCCGCGGGAAGTGGTGCCGTACTTCGGTCCGGAAGAGAAACCGGAATGCGACATTCTGTACAACGTGACGACCATGTGCACGACCTGGCACACGCTGGCGACACGGGATGTGAGGCTTTTGCAGTATCAGATGGAGCAGGTCTGCCGGCTGCCGGAGAACAGTTTCTTTCAGAATTATCTCCGCTGTCATGATGATATCGGATGGGGGCTGGACTATCATTTCCTGGGACAGTTCGGGATCGGAGAGGAGCCGCACAAACGCTATCTCAACGATTGGTTCACCGGGAAGTGGCCGGGAAGCTGGGCGCGGGGCGAGCTCTACAATGACGACGAGTCTCTGGGAGACGCCAGGGCCTGCGGAACGACGGCGTCCCTGTGCGGTCTGGAGTGCGGAATCCTGGAAGCGCTGGATAACAAGGGCGACGCGTCGCTGCGGCGCGGTCTTGCCTGCGATCTGATGATGCACGCGTGGATGCTCACCCAGACGGGGATCCCGGTGATCTACAGCGGTGATGAGATCGGACAGCTCAACGACTACAGCTATCATAACGATCCGAGCCACTGGGACGACAGCCGGTATGTGCACCGGGGCAAATTCGATTTCGCGCTGGCGGAAAAACGCTTCGAAAAGGGCACGATGCAGCAGATCCTGTTCGACGGTCTGCAGAAGCTGAAATCGATACGGGCGAAGTATGACGCGTTTCGCAGTGACGCAGATGTGTTTGTGTATTATACTGGTAATGACCATGTGATGGGACTGCTCCGCAGATACGAAGAGCAGACACTGATCGGGTTCTTTAATTTTTCCGAGCACCCGACGGAAGTGCAGATTTACGGGAAGGCCTGGCAGGATATTCTGAGCGGGGAGCGGATCAGCGCTTCCGACGAGGGAACTGCCGTGCTCCCGTTTGACGGATACGGGTTCCGCTGGCTGCTGGAAGAGGACAGTTGAAATACGTTGGATGGATTGTTTGATGAATTGTTGGATGAATTGTTTGATGGAACAGAACAGATTTCGGAAGACAATTGAAACAATATATGGGGAAAGTGCCGCGGACGCGCAGATGAAGAGGTACGGACAGGTGCTTTCCCGTTTCGCAGAAGAATTCGGGGCTCGCGAGCCGCGGATTTTTCGCGCGCCCGGACGGACGGAGATCGGGGGCAACCACACCGACCACCAGCATGGACAGGTCCTGGCGGCGGCCATCGATCTGGATGCGGTTGCGGCAGCGGCGCCAACGGAGGATGGGAAAATCTGCGTATTCTCCGAAGGGTTCGGAAAGATCGAAATCGATTTGGGCCTGCCGTATACCGACGAATTAAAGCGCGCGGAAACAGGAACCGCCGCCGCGCTGGTGCGCGGTGTGGCGGAAGAACTGAAAAAGCAGGGCTGGCGGGCTGGCGGGTTCTGCGCCTATGTGACCAGCGATGTGCCGGAGGGATCGGGACTGTCGTCATCGGCCGCTTTCGAAGTGCTGATCGGGGTCATCATCAGCGGACTCTTCCATGGAGGAAGCATCCCGGCTGAAACGATCGCGCATGCTGCGCAGGCCGCGGAGAACAACTATTACGGCAAACCCTGCGGGCTCATGGATCAGATGGCCTGTGCCGCAGGAGGACTTTGCCGTATGGATTTCCGCGATCCGGGAGCGCCTGCCGTGGAGAAGCTGGTTGTGGATTTCCGGGAGCTGGGATACAATATCTGTATCACGAATACCCGCGGATCCCATGCGGAACATACCGATGATTACGCAGCTGTCCGGACAGAGCTTGCGAGCGCGGCGGGCGCATTCGGAAAAGACGTCCTGGAAGGCGTGACTTCGGAGGATGTGATCGGACGCGCGGCAGCGATTCGAAAGGCCGGCGGCGACCGCGCCTTCCTGCGCGCGCTGCATGTGGCTGCCGAAAACGACCGGGTCCGCCGGGAGACGGAAGCGCTGAAGCGGCGGGATATGGACGCGTTTCTGGATCTTGTCAGGCAGTCCGGCGATTCCTCATATAAACTGCTGCAGAATGTGCATACGAGCTGTGATCCGCGGAAACAGGAACTTGCGGTGGCGCTGGCCGTCAGTGAGGCCGTGCTGGGGACCGGGGACAGCGCCTGCCGGGTCCACGGCGGAGGGTTTGCCGGTACGATCCAGGCCTTTGTGCCGCTGCAGAAAACAGACCAGTATATCACGGCAATGAATGAACTCTTCGGAGAGGGATCCTGCCGGGCTGTCAGGATCTGCCCGGAGGGCGGTATGCAGTTAGAGTAAAGAGTCTTTATGAACGCGACAGACAGAATACAATTATCGGATCATTTCACATACAGAAGACTATTCACATTTGTACTTCCCACAATCGCAAACATGATATTCCTGTCCGTTTACGGCATCGTGGACGGGCTGTTCATTTCTAATTTTGTCGGCAAGGTGGCCTTTGCCGCGGTCAATGTAACGTATCCGATTTTTTCTGTACTGGGCGTATTCGGCCTGATGATCGGCACCGGCGGGTCGGCGATCATCGGTAAAAAACTGGGGGAAAAGGAACCGGAGAAAGCGAACGAATACTTCTCGTTTTTTGTATTTGTCTGCATCGTTGTCGGCATTGTCATGGCCGTCATAGGTGTATTCATCCTGCGTCCGGCGATCGAACTGATCGGCGCGGAGCCGGGCATGATCCGGTACTGCATGGTGTACGGGCTCATCGGCATGATCACGGTGCCCTGCTACATGCTGCAGTTTCTCTTCCAGATCTTGTTTGTTACTGCGGAGAAGCCGCGTCTGGGATTCTGGATCACTGTGATCACAGGCTGCGCCAATATCGTGCTGGATTTTCTTATGATTGTGGTGCTGCACTGGGGCGTTGCCGGAGCGTCCATCGCGACCGGCATCAGTGAGGCGATCGGCGGCATCATACCGCTCATTTACTTCATCCGGCCCAATAACAGTCTGCTTCGGATCGTCCGGCCGAAGGCGGACTTCCGAGCCCTCGGAAGAGCCTGTTACAATGGAATGTCGGAGCTGGTTTCCACCGTTTCCGAATCCGTTGTGTCCATGCTCTACAACTTCCAGCTTTTGCGGCTGGCCGGTTCGGACGGCGTCGCGGCGTTCGGCGTCATGGAGTATGTCACGTTTATCTTCTTCGCGATTTTCGCCGGATACAATATGGGCGTCCAACCCCTGTTCAGCTTCAACTTCGGCGCGAAGAACCGCTTAGAGATGAAGAATCTCTTCCGAAAGAGCCTGCTCCTGATGGAAGGAGGAGGTCTGGCGATGCTGGCGATCCTCGTCATCTTCGCGAAACCTTTGGTTTCCATATTTGTAGGGTACGACGCGGAGCTTGTAGAAATGGCGACCCACGGCATGCGCATCTATGCGCTGATCTTCATCACCTGCGGCATCAACATCTTCGTAACGGGAATGTTCACGGCATTGAATAACGGAGCCGTATCCGCATTCATTGCGACTGTGCGCGTTGTCATATGCGAGATTGGCTCTGTCATGATCCTGCCCATATTCTTCGGACTGAACGGCATCTGGTTCTCGGCGTCCGTCGCAGAGGCAGGGTCGATCATCCCGGTCATCATCTTCACAGTCGTGCTGAGAAAACGGTACGGATACGCGTAAGAAACTATTCCAGATAATCCTGCCGGATGCTTGCGGTGTATTTCGCAAAGGCAGAAGGGATGGAGTAGACCTCGCGCAGCTCGGAAGACGAGGCGAGAAACAACTCATGCTTCCGGGGCCGGCCGGAGGTGAATTCCTCCCACTCGTCGGCCAGGATCTCCCAGCCGGTCATGTGCCATTCCTTGTGGCTGAAGATGTGCTTCGCCGCAGGAAGTGGATGAGCCTGCACGGCGGAAAACCCGAGGGTGCGGAGATAGTCGGAGACTTCGGAGGCGGTCAGCGTACCGTCCGCGTTGGGGTATTCATAAAGCCCGGCAAGAAGGCCGCTGTCGGCGCGCCGGCGCAGGGCGAGCTTCCCCTGATAATAGATGAGAAATACGGTCTTGTGTTCAATGGAGCGCGCGGCTTTCGGCGCGGTATAAGGGAGCTCCTGACACAGACCGTTTGCTTTTGCATGGCAATGGACCTGCCAGGGACATGCTTCGCACTGGGGGACGCCGTTTGGCACGCAGACGCACGCGCCCAGATCCATCAGCGCCTGGTTGAAATCGCCGCAGCGTTTCGACGGGAAGATCTCATCATAAAACTCTCCGGCAGCGGATTTCGCCGCGCCGGATTTAATGTCTTCCCGGTACCCGGTCATGCGTGAGAAGACCCGCAGGAGATTGCCGTCGATGGCGGGGATACGTTCGTCGAAGCAGATCGACGCGATGGCTGCCGCCGTGTATGGTCCGATGCCCGCAAGCTTCTGCAGCTCCCGTGATGTGCGCGGCATGATCCCGTCGTGCTCCTCCATGATCTGCACTGCAGCCTTATGCAGGTTCCGCACGCGGCTGTAGTAGCCAAGCCCTTGCCAAAGTTTCGTGCAGAGATCTTCGTCCGCCTCCGCAAGGGCTTCAATCGTGGGGAGCGCCTTCAGGAACCGGGCGTAGTAGTCACGCACCGCTTCGACTCTGGTCTGCTGCAGCATGATCTCCGACAGCCAGACATGATAAGGCGCCGGGTCTTCCCGCCAGGGAAGGGTCCGTTTATTATTGTCGTACCAGTCTAAAAGCAGACCGGATAAATCGTCCGTTGTTTGATTGATTTTGCGTACCATATCATATAGTATAGTTTCGAAGAGCGGCATTTGCAAATGAAGAACGAGCAGGGGCTAAAAACGCCTTTGTGGATATACAATAACAGGGAGGAACACGATATGAAATTCGACTTTACGAGCATACTGGACCGAAGAGGAATGGACGCGATCGCGGTCGCGCCGGAGGAAGATCCCTACGGCATCGCGCCCGTGGGGGAGATCAAAGAGGGATTCGACCTGATCCCCATGTGGGTCGCGGACATGAACTTCCCGACGACGCCGACGATCTGTGAAGCCATCACCAAACGGGCGCAGCATCCGGCCTTCGGTTACTTCGCGCCGCGAAAGGAATACTACGACAGCATCATCCGCTGGCAGGCGTCGCGCAACGGCGTCACAGGCCTGGAGCAAAAGCATATCGGCTATCAGAACGGCGTTCTGGGCGGCGTGCTCAGCGCGCTGGCGGTGCTGTGCTGCCCCGGCGACAACGTGCTCGTGCACGCGCCGACCTACGTGGGCTTTCTGGAAGAGGTCGGGACGGTGGGATACCATCTCATCGGCAGCGAACTGGTGAAGGATAACCAGGGCGTATGGCGGATGGACTACGCGGATATGGAAGAGAAGATCCGCAGATACCGCATCCACACGATGATCTTCTGCTCGCCCCACAACCCGACGGGACGCGTCTGGGAGCGGGAAGAGCTGGAGAAGGCCTTTGAGATATTCGAGAGAAACGATGTATACGTTATCTCCGATGAGATCTGGTCGGATCTAACGCTGGAAGGATACCGGCACATTCCGCTGCAGTCTGTCTCCGAGGACGCGAGACAGCGGACCGTCGCTTTTTACGCGCCGTCCAAGACCTTCAATCTGGCGGGACTTGTGGGCAGCTACCACATCATCTACAACGACTACCTCAGGGCGCGGATCAAGCGGCAGTCTTCTTTGAGCGTCTACAACGCCATGAACGTCCTGTCCATGCACGCCCTTCTCGGCGCGTACACAGACACCGGGATGGAATGGGTGGACGAACTGAGAAGCGTTCTGACCGGCAATGTGGATTTTGCGGTGGAGTTTATCAAGACGCATTTCGAAGGCGTAGAGGTATCGAAACCGCAGGGCACCTACATGCTGCTCCTCGACTGCGGGGACTGGCTCAAATCCCACGGCAAAACCCTCGACGAGCTGTTGCGCGCCGGCGTGGAGGTGGGCGTTCTGTGGCAGGACGGCCGTCAGTTCAACCGGGAGAACGCCATCCGCATGAACCTGGCTCTGCCGCGGGTCAGAGTGGAGGAAGCCTTTGACAGACTTCGGAAGTATGCGTTCACAGAATAAGGAAACAGGTTCTTTTAAGTTGGCGGACAACGGGGCAGTGACTCGTTTTGGCTTTGTTTTGGCTTCATGCTAACGATCATATGATGTAATTATTACATTGTTTTACCCTGTTTCTCACCAATCTGTCGTAATTCTTGTGATGATAAAAACCAGAACGCCTCCAGAACTTACAAAATATTCCATGTGGGCGATGGGTGATGTAGCGGAATGTAAAACTGGCATAAAGTGTGGTGAAATCTCATCAAATATCCCGTGATTATTACATTGAATTGTGCAAAGACCAGAAACAATTTCGAAATGGGAAAATATGGGATGAATAGTGGGTGCAAAAGAGGAGATTTTTACATTGGGGCAGAGCAAACCTGAGGCGGAGCAAAACTGATGCGCATCAAAACTGACGCGCATCAAAGAAGTAAGCGCATATTTGCTTCTCAGTCGTATTCTCCGTATTCACAGCCGATATGTCCCGCGGACACCTCATCCACCAGGAAGAGCGTGCCTCGGGATTTTTCATAGAGGGAAACGGTGCCGGTACCGGTGCCGCCGTTCCAGAGGCGGTTGTGCCGTTTCGTTCCGTCCGGCGCTTCGTAGTTGATCAGCAGCATGTCCTTCTTGCAGCAGGTGATGTTCACATCCATGACCGCCCGGGTGGTTTCCTGACGAACATGCCAGAAGACGTCGTCGTCGGTCTCATGGAAGTCAAACTGGGTTCTGGTCAGGGTCCAGAACTTGGAGAAGTTGAATTCATACGGCGTGCCCTCATACCAGAAGGCGGACAGGAGCTTGCGCTTCAGCGGGACAAAGTAGACCTTCGGGCAGCCGCCGCCGATATCAAATACGCTGTCCGAGAGGACCTCGCCGGTCCGGTTGCTTTTGAGATCGTTGGAGGAAAGCCATACCCAGGGGCTGGTGAAATTCCGTCCCCAATTTTTGTCCGCGTAGCCGTAGCAGGTTTCCGGGGTGATGATATATTCCTCCTCGTTATACCAGACGCTGCCGGTGTATCCGGTCTTCATGCCTTCCGCATGCCAGTACATCTCAAAGGCCTTCAGGAAACGAAGCAGATGACTGGTGCCGTAGCCTACGTTGAAAGCGGTCTGCTTATCGATCAGCAGTTCCCAGCGAAGGCTTCCGCTGCCGCACATCCATTCCGGATGAGACTTCGCTTCTTCCGGAGTAATATCGACGCGGCCTTTGAGCACGGTGTCGGAAGCGTAGCAGTCGCCGGCAGAGATCGAGTAGGGCGCCTTGCCCCGGAGTGTGACGTCCTTCCATGGGAAAAACCGGTGCAGCTGAGTGCCGTCCTCGCCCCAGGTGCCGGCCTTGACCATGAGATAGGAGGGGCGCTTCCCCCGTTTGCGGTTTTCGGGAAGCTGTCCGAGGACAGGTTCCTCCCAACCGAGAGCGGGATTGCACACGAAGAATTCAATGAAGAAGGCCCGCTCCTCACCGGTCTTCGCGTTTCTCCCTGTGAAGGAATGCCACCACCAGTCATAGCCTTTGCGGCGCAAAGGCCCCGTCAGCATGAATTCGTTTTTCTGAAGATCCGGTTTGTTGAACATAGTGAACCTCCCTGCGCGGCGTCGCTTCACTGCGGTAACGATTTAGTCTGAAATATCTGACTATATTAAAGCATAGATGCACCCCGGAAGCAACTGCCTGAAACACATTGCAGTTTCATGTTTTGACGAGTATAATAGACTCGTTGCGACACACGCGACACTAACAAATAGGAAATGGAGATTGAAATGTCAAAGAAGAGAAACATTATCGAAGAAGTGAAGATTCCCTGGTACCGCAAAGTCAAGAGAAGCACCTGGATCATGGCTGCGATCATCACAGCGATCGTTCTGGCAGGCGCGGGAATCATTGTTTATGACCAGCTGGATGCCTACACGAAGATGAACTATGATAAGGTCGTCAAGGTCGGAAAATACGAAGGCGTCAAAGGCACTCTGACCAAGGTGAACGTTACCGATGATGACGTGCAGGCAGAGATCGACCAGAGGCTTTCGGAAGCATCGACCACCAAGAACGTCACGAAGGGCAAGGTCAAGGATGGCGATACGATCGTCATTGATTATACCGGCCGGATCGACGGCAAGGAATTTGAAGGGGGCAGCGCGCAGAAACAGGATCTTGAGATCGGTTCCGGCACGATGATCCCGGGGTTTGAAGAAGGGCTTATCGGCAAGACGATCGGCAAGACCACCAAGGTCAAGGTGACGTTCCCGGAGGATTATCAGGATGCGGAACTGGCAGGCAAGGACGCGGAATTCGAGATCAAAATCAGAAGCAAGAAGGAAACCGTGACGCCTGCGTATGATGTGGCGTTCATCAAGAAACATTCCAAGTACGACAACAAAAAAGATTACGAAGCTTCCATCAAGAAGGAACTGACCAAAGAAAGAAAGGAAGACGCGGAGGATCAGCTGAAGGAAGATCTCTGGGCGAAGGTTCTCGAAAAAACCAAGGTCAAAAAATATCCGAAGGAACTGCTGGCAGAAGAAACCGAACTCATGAAGCAGCAGTATGAGGAGATGGCGTCCCAGTACGGTTCCAGTCCGGAAGCCATGGGCATTACGGAGGATCAGTACAAGGAATTCGCGAAGGATTCCCTGAAGGAAAAGCTGGCGATCCACGCCATCGCCAAGAAAGAACACATCAAGGTCAAGAAGAAAGATCGCGAGGAATTCTATAAGAAGATCCTGGAAGAGAACGATGTGACGGAGAAGGAGTTTAAGAAGTATACGGACATGACGGTCGAGGAATATGTCAAGGCCAATGACATGGAGATTCAGATCCTGCGGGATCAGGTGCTCGACTACGTCAGAGACAACGCGAAGGTAACGGAGAAGGAAGCAGAAGCGGAAGCGGAAGCGGCGGAATAAGCGAACCGGACAATCAATCAGTAAGAACAGATAAAGACTGCGGCTCAGATGAGTCCGCAGTCTTTTGCTTCCTGGGTCAGTTGATCCCGGAAGTCCGGATGAGCCAGACTGATCAGAGCCCGCACTCTGTCGGACATGTTCAGGATCTTCAAGTTGACGCAGCCGTATTCGGTGGCGACGTACTGCACTTCGGACCGGGGCGTTGTCACAGGCGTTCCCGGCGCGAACTGCAGGGAGATCTTGCTTTTGCGTTCGCCGTTCTTCATGAAGGAAGAAGACAGTACGATGATGGATTTGCCGCCCTCCGACCACTGGGCGCCCTTCACGAAATCGAGCTGTCCGCCGACAGCACTCTGCTGGCGGTAACCGATGGCGTCCGCAGCCACTTCACCGTACAGGTTGACGCCCATGGCCGAGTTGATGGAAATCATCTTCTTGTTCTTCGCGATGTTGCGTGCGTCGTTTACGAAGGGGAAGGGAGCGCCGTAGATTTCAGGATTGCGGTCCATGAAATCATACATTTCCTGGGTCCCTTCGGAGAAGGAGAACACGCTCATTCCGTCCATGAAGCCCTTGCATTTATTGGTGACATTGCCGTTCTGCATGAGCATCATCATAGGCTGGCTGAACAGTTCGGAAAAGATCCCCAGATCGTTGCGCTGCTTTAGCTCATAGCCGATCGCGGTGGAGACTTTGCCCAGTCCCAGCTGCAGGGTGGCACCGTCCGGGACCTCTTTCAGGATCACACTGGCGATCTGCCTGGAAACCTCATCGACCGTGTCCGGTTCTAGGGTCGGCGCGTCGTTATCCGTGTAAACGATGCCGGCGACCTTCGGGTGATCTGCGGGGATCAGGTTGTCCTGCCCGAAGATGTAGGGGCTGCCGGTGTTGCTTTCCAGAAACACCTGCCGCTTCGTCTCTTCCACTACGTACCTGTGATTGCAGATGCCGGAGCAGCTGTAGGAAAACCGACCTTCCTCGTCAGGCTGTGAGACCTGAAGGAAGCTGATGTCGGGCCTTCCGATTTCCTGCATCCACAGATCGACCTGACTCAGATGAAAGGATGTGAATTCCAGGGCCAGGTTGTGTTTTCTGTGGGCGCTGCGCTCGCCGGATCCGAGAAAGAATGTATCGAATATAAATGGGTTGCCTTTGCGTCCGGCAGGTATATCGGAGGGCCAGTCTGTATCGAACATCCTGCAGGGGGTCAGAGACATGGATCCCAGCAGGGTGACGTCCTCCAGTTCATCCTTTCTGTCGTAGAGCGCGTCCATGAGGGCGTATGCGAAACTGCTGCTCGTGCCTACATAGACCCGGTCGCCGGAGCGGACATACGCCGCGGCTTCGGCCGGAGAGATCTGCCTGCCGGCGGCTGCGCTGCTGTCTTTCTTAGTATTTGTCATGTTGTATTCACCTCGCAGAGAGTATCATATCACAATTCGCGTCACAGTTCGTAAAAAACAAGTATGTTTTTGCATTCAATAAGAGTAAAATATATTCTTGGGAGCAAAAGCCGCAAAGAGGGAAACTTTACATTGTTTTTACATTCCAATGTCATAGGCTTTACCTTGCGACTGTATGATATACAAGGTTATTACAGAAGAGAGAAGCAGGAGTAGCAAATGATTATCTGTGTTGAGGACGACACATCCATCAGAGATCTTATGATCTACGCGCTGCGCACGTCAGGGTTTGAGGCGCGCGGCTGCAACGACGGCAGCGAGCTGTTCGCGGCTCTGGAGGAAGCCGGCAGAGACGGAGAGGTTCCGGAACTGATCATGCTGGATATCATGCTGCCGGGTGAGGATGGTATGGAGATCCTCCGCAAACTGAAAGCGGATCCGGCAACGGAGCAGATCCCGGTGATCATGGCAACTGCCAAAGGAACGGAATTCGACAAAGTCATCGGACTGGATACAGGCGCGGATGATTATCTGACAAAACCCTTCGGTATGATGGAGATGATCGCCAGGGTGAACGCGGTACTGCGGCGGACCGAGCACGCTTCAAAAAACGATACGCTCCGGTTCGGGAAGCTGGCGGTCAACAAGGACGCCCACAAGGTCACGTCAGGAGAGGAAGAACTGAATCTGACGCTCAAAGAATACGAGCTTCTGAAGCTGTTCATGCAAAACCCGGGACGTGTTTATACAAGAGAAAAACTTCTGTCCTCCGTCTGGGGCATCGAATACGCCGGAGAGACGAGGACCGTAGATGTGCATATCGGAACGCTGCGGACGAAGCTCGGAGAGTATGGCAAGTACATCGAAACCGTCCGCGGTGTCGGATACAGGTTCTCGAAAGAAGGACGGTGAAGAAAGTGGCAAAGAAGAATTTTATCTATGACCGTCTTTCCAGAAAAATCGCGTCGGAAGAACGCAGCAAGGCGCAGCGTGAGGCAGAACGGATGCGGCAGGAATTCACGGCAAACGTTTCCCACGAACTGAAGACACCGCTTCAGTCCATTTCCGGATACGCCGAACTGCTCAAAAGCGGCATGGTCAAAGAAGAGGACGTCCAGCAGTTTTCAGAGAGGATCTATTCTGAAGCGCAGAGGATGATCACGCTGGTCAATGATATCCTGGAGCTGTCCCATCTGGATGAGGGAATGGAAGATATCGTCCGGGAGGATGTGGATCTTTACAGGGTCGCCGCAAGCGCGGTGGAATCTCTGGAGGAAGAAGCGGAGTCCGCGGATGTATCACTGGAGCTGACCGGTGAGTCCAGTGTGATCAACGGATACGGACAGCTGCTCAGCCTGATCGTCTACAATCTCTGTGAAAACGGAATCAAATACAACAACCCCCATGGAAGCGTCAAGGTCGACGTCAATGATTTTGAGAACAGGACGGTCCTGACAGTCAACGACAATGGAATCGGCATTCCGCTGGACCAGCAGGAGCGGGTCTTCGAACGGTTTTACCGGGTGGACAAGAGCCATTCCAAGGAAGTCGGGGGGACCGGACTGGGGCTTTCGATCGTGAAGCACGCGTCCGCGATCCATAATGGAGAGATCCATCTGGTCAGTGTTCCGAAGTACGGAACGACGATCACGATCACATTTCCCAAAAGCATGAAAGCGTGAGCAGGAAGGAGATAGTTATTTGACATTTGAAGCAGTACTTATGATGCTGGGCGGAATCGGAATGTTCCTGTACGGCATGAAACTGATGGGAAACTCCCTGGAGAGCGCCGCAGGCGCCAGAATGGAAAAGATCCTGGAACGCCTGACCAGCAACAAAGCCAAAGGAGTTGCGCTGGGCGCGGGCGTTACGGCGGTGATCCAGAGTTCCGCCGCGACGATCATTATGGTCGTCGGTTTCCTCAACGCGGGGATCCTGAAACTGGCGCAGGGCGTTCCGGTCATTATGGGCGCCAACATCGGCACGACCATCACGGCTCAGATTCTCCGAATGGGAGACATCAGCGGGGACAATATCGTTCTGATGCTCCTGAAGCCGTCGTCATTCGCGCCGATCCTGATCGTCATCAGCGCGTTCGTCATACTCATGTCGAAACGCCAGTCTCTGAAGGATAAAATGGGAATCTTCATGGGACTGGGTATCCTGTTCATGGGCATGACCCTCATGGAGACCAGTTTCGCTCCTATGGCGGAATCGGAAGAGTTCGGCAAGGTATTCACACTGTTCACCAATCCGGCTCTTGGCGTAGCGGTCGGGATGGCAGTCACGATCCTGCTGCAGAGTTCCTCCGCGGCGGTCGGCGTTCTGCAGGCGACCGCGTCAACAGGCGTCGTGACATTCGCGATGGCTGCGCCGATCACCATCGGGTGCAACCTGGGCAAGTGTGTCACGGTTCTTCTGGCCAGCATCGGCGTCAACAAGGACGCCAAACGGGCTGTCACCATCGATGTGACCATGTGCGTGCTCGGATCCGCGCTCTTTCTGGCAGCCATCTACCTGTATCAGGCGGTGATCGGATTCGATTTCTGGGAGGATACGGTCAACAGAGGAGGCGTCGCCAACTTCCACACCCTGTTCAACGTGGTCGTGGCCATTGTCTTCCTGCCCTTTGTCAACGGGCTGATCGCGATCTCCAAGAAGGTCGTTAAGGATAAGGGCGGCTTCACCAGGATGGATCAGGAGCTGGCAATGCTGGATTCCAGGTTCTTCGATACGCCGAACGTCGCTCTGGAACAGTGCCGCAAAGTCATCAACATCATGTGCGATACCGGCAAGGAAAGCTTCAATGTCGCCTGCGGTCTTGTCGATAAATACGACGATCAGAAACGCAAGGTCGTCGATGACAACGAGGCGTTCCTCGACAAAACGGAAACGGTTCTCGGCGAGTACATCGTGCATATTACAGAGCACGGGCTCAGCGCCAGACAGAACCTCTTCGCGACAGAGCTTCTGCACACAGTCGGCGATATGGAGCGCATCGGCGACCATATCGACAACATCGCGGAGGGAGCGGAAATGGTCCACAACGACGGCATCCGCTATTCCGACGAGAGCATGCAGGAATTCGAATATCTGAAAGGCGCCATCAACGAGATCCTGGACTGCACCGCCAGGGCGTATGAAACGGAAGATGTCACGATGGCTCTTCACGTCGAAGCGCTGGAGGATGTCATCGACGACATGGTCATTGTCATGAAAAACAATCACGCGGCCAGACTCAAGGAAGGACTCTGCACTGTGGAACGAGGCGTCTCCTTCATTGAAATGCTCACCGACATTGAGCGCATTTCCGATCACTGCGAAAACGTCTGCCAGCATCTGCGGCAGAGGATCAAGGGACAGGAACTCAGCACACATGTTCAGCTCGATGACGACGAAAGCCGCGCAAACGAGAGGGACATGTACGCGCAGTTCCGCAGAAGCTATGAAGCTGCCTATCTGACGCCGATCTCTTGAGAAGCCATTCAGTATAATGTTATAATCACCTCGGGCAAAAGGGCAATGATTTGAACTTGCGCGAGGTGTTTTATATTATGAAAAGAATTGTCAAAAACAATCTGATTATCTGGATCCTTGCAGTGACGGTCCTCTGGTATGTTTTCATCTTTTCGTTGCTTGGGGAGATCCTGTTCTTGCCACAGGTAACAGAGGCTGTCGGTCTGGGAGGGATGTCTGACGGAATGCGATTCATCATCGAGATGTATCTGTCGACCATCGTCCCGTTAATCGGCATTTTTGTCTATACAGGCGTCACGAAACGGAACCGCTTTGTGCTGCGTTCTTTCCTTCCGGGGTATCAAAGAAACGGAATGAAGACCCTGCTGCAGGGCCTGCTGGTGGGATTCGTCATGAACTTCGGATGCATTGTGTGCGCTCTCGTTCATGGGGATATCAAGCTCTATTATGACTTTGCGCTGAGTCAGATCCCGCTGATGCTGTTCGCGCTGGTGTGCGTGTTCATTCAGAGTACATCGGAGGAGCTCTGGTGCAGAGGGTTCGTCTATGAGCGCGTTACGGTTCGCTATCCGCTCTGGGTGGCGATCGTCGTAAACGGTCTGTTCTTCGCGGCGCTGCACTTGGCCAATCCGGGAGCCGCGGTACTTCCGATCGCCGATATCGCCGTCTGCGGTCTGGCGTTCTCCGTTTCGAAGTGGTATACGAAGAGCATCTGGTTTCCGATGGGGATCCATACGGCGTGGAACTTCACCCAGAATTTCCTGTTCGGGCTGCCGAATAGCGGTCTGGTTTCCGAGACGTCGGTCTTCACTCTCGACGCGGCATCCGCAAAGTCCAATCTGATCTACGACGCGGCCTTCGGTGTGGAGGGAGCGGTTCCTGCCGTTGCGGCGGACGCGATCCTTGGTATCGTCTGTCTCATTCTGGCAGCGAAAAACGGCCGGCTCAGAGAGCTGGGCATGAAGCACGAGCAGCTGGTGGAAGCCGGCGTTGCCTGATCGGCGCATCTACAGGAAGATATATTTCAGAATGAACAGCACGGCCAGAACATACATGAGGACCGTGATCTTTTCGCGCTTGCCGCAGGTCAGATTGATGACAACAAACGATATGACGCCGATGGAGATGCCCTCGGAAATGCTGTAGAACAGCGGCATGGCGATGATGCACAGATAGGCCGGGATCGTATCGGTCATCGTGTCCTGCGCGAAGCGAAGCTCTTTGATCCCCTCGAACATCAGAAACCCGACCATCATGAGCGCGGGAGCGGTGGCGAAGGAAGGGATCGCTGTAAACAGCGGTGAGAACATGCAGGACAGCAGGAACAGACAGCCGGTTGTAACGGCGGTCAGCCCTGTGCGCCCGCCGACCGCGATGCCGGCAGAGGACTCTACATAAGTTCCCGTCGTGGACGTTCCCAGGATTGCGCCGCACGTCGTCGCGATTGCATCGGACAGAAGGGCGGGACGGATCGCAGGGAGCCGGCCCTCCTCATCCAGCATGTTCGCTTTGGCGCTGACGCCGATCAGCGTGCCGATCGTATCGAACAGATCCACGAAGAGAAAAGAAAACATGACCACGATGAAGTTAAAGATCCCCACATCGTGGAAATTCGTGCGGAAACATTCTCCGAAAGTATCCCCCAGGGATGAGAAATCCAGACTGATGATCGCCTCCGGAAACAGGCTGTACACACCGTTCTCCGGGTCCGGCACATACAGTCCTGCTATCTGGCACAGCATGCCAAGCGCCCAGGTGATGACGATGCCGAAGAGAATCGATCCCTTTACGCCCCGGATGTACAGAATCGCCGTCACGAAGAGACCGATCACAGCCAGAAGCGCGCAGATGCCGTGGGTGGTGAATTCTTCCCGGAAGCTGGTGATGGTGACCAGTGTGGACGCATCTACTGACAGACCGGCGTTCTGCAGGCCGATGAAGGCGATGAATATACCGATGCCCACGGAGACGCCTTTTTTCAGCGGCAGCGGGATCGCGTTGAAGATCGCCTCACGGATGTTCGTCACGGACATGAAAATGAAAATCAGTCCCTCGCAGAAGACCGCGAACAAAGCCACGTGCCAGGAGATCCCCATCCCCTGCACGACGGTATAAGCCAGAAACGCGTTCAGCCCCATGCCGGCCGACAAAGCGAACGGCAGGTTCGCCATAAATCCCATGCAAAAGCATCCGATCATGGATGCGAGACATGTGGCGATGAGCACGGCGTGAGGGTTCATCCCGGCGTCTCCCAGGATGCTCGGATTGACCGCGATGATATAGGCCATGGTCATGAAGGTGGTCACGCCGGCCGCGATTTCTTTTCGGACGGTTGTATTGTTTTCGTTCAGTTTGAAGAGCTTTTCCATTTGAGTGTCTCCTGCCTGGAGTGCGTTCGGCAGCTGCTGCCTTCCGCTGTCCATTTCTGATGTTTATTTCGTAAACTCCGGATCGTCCAGTCCCCTCCAGCCGAAGCGGATGATCGAAACGACGACGGAACTGAGTATCACGAGTTCTGTGAGGATCCCTCCGTAAGCGCCGGTGATGAAATCATACAGAAGCCATGCCGGTGATACGGCGACCAGCTCGCACAGCCGCAACATTTTCGCGCTGTTCGTCCAGAAGGCAAGGGTGCCGACGGTGAACGCGATAAAGGGAAGAATGTCCAGCGGCCCGCTCCAGTTGACGAACATGTATATGAGGCTGGGGATGCAGAAGACCGGCGCGCAGCCTTTCCACTGAAGCCATTTCCAGTCTTCGATTTTCAGCAGCAGAATGTTTCGGACGATCTGCATGGCCATGTTGAACAGCCCGCCGGTCGCGCCGAGCAGATAGAATTGCAGTCCGTAAAACACATTCGCGATCGATTGTATGATAAACAGTCCCTTGTTGGATTTTACCTGAAAAGAAATGATAAAACAGATGGTGGAGATCACACCGAATCCGTTGGCGATGATTTTGATCATAGTTTGTTTTTTCCGGTTTCTATAAACTGTATTTTTGACCACTGCAGTGGTTAATCACATTCTATAGTAGATTCATCGCAGATGCAAACAGTTGGCGCCAAAAAGACAGGCATAAAAAAGGAAGCGGCACGAGCCGCTTCCCATCACTTGTTTCAGCGCTATTTCATTCTCGCGATGACTTCCTTGACCAGCTCCCAGGTGCGCTGGGTAGAGCTGATGCTCAGGGTCTCGTTCGGCGTGTGCACATCGCGCAGGTCCGGTCCGATGGAGACGCAGTCCAGTCCGGGCATCTTGCCGGAGAAGTAACCGCATTCCAGTCCCGCGTGGATCGCTTCGATCACCATGTCTTTGCCGGTCTGCTCCTTGTAGACTTCGCAGATCAGATCACGTAGCGGGGAGTCGGCCTGGTATTCCCAGCCGGGATACGGGCCTTCTCTTCGGAAGCTGCCGCCGAGGGCTTTGACCTGGCACTCCAGACGGCGGGCCAGCATTTCGCATTCGGAGTCCACCGCGCTGCGGATGCAGTAGGTGTATTCGACCGCCTCATCGAGCGTCTTGAGAACGCCCAGGCTGAGAGAGGTCTGCGGCAGACCTTCGATGCCGACCGTCATCTTTTCGATGCCGTTCGGCGTGCCGATCAGGTAAGCCAGAACCTTTTGAGAGGACGCGGCATCCATAGGATCTGCCGCGCAGTCTGCTTCGCGCAGAGTCATATCGAAGTTCGGATCGACCTTGAACTCATGGGAGAAGGTCGCCTTGCAGGCGTCGAAGACCTCCTGCGCTTTGTCTGCGGATGCCGCCGGGATCACGATGCACGCGGAAGCGGATGTCGGGATGACATTGTCCGCTACGCCGCCTTCCACACTGACGATGCGGGCGCCGGCTTCTTCCTGCAGCTCATAGAGCAGTCTTCCCAGCGCTTTCACGGCGTTTTCCTGTCCAAAGATGATGTCCGTACCGGAGTGGCCGCCCCGCAGGCCGAAGAGCTTCACTTCGTACGCCCGGCCTTCGTAGGCTTCTCTGGTGAAAGGAATCGAACCGATTCCGGTCACGCCGCCTGCGCAGCCAACGGTAACGATTCCTTCATCTTCCGAGTCTATATTGATGAGGCGTTTGCCCTTGAGCGGGGCAACGTCGATGGCTTCCGCGCCATACAGACCGGTTTCTTCCTCTGTGGTGAAAACGGCCTCTACGCGCGGGTGAGCTAGACTGTCATCGTCCAGGATCGCCAGCATGAAGGCTGCTGCGATACCGTCGTCGCCGCCGAGGGTCGTGCCTTTCGCGTAGAGCAGATCGCCGTCGACTGCCAGATCCAGGCCTTCCTTCGCCATATCCTTGGTGCAGGAATCCTCCTGGTTGCAGACCATGTCGATGTGGCCCTGCAGGATCACAGGATCGCTTCCTTCATAGCCTGCGGAAGCTTCCTTGATGATGATCACGTTGTTCAACTCGTCTTGATAATGTTCCAGGTTTCTTGCTTTTGCAAAATCCACCAGCCAGTCGCTGAGCTGTTTCGTGTTGCCGGATCCGTGGGGGATCTGACAGATGTCTTCGAAGAACCCAAAGACTCTTTTGGGTTCATATCCGTTTAATACAGTCATGATTTTTACTCCTTAGCTAAATAATAGCGGGTTGATAAAAGGCCACGCGGGATGCATGGCCTTTCAGAATCATTGTGAAATGTAGCTTATGAAAATGCCAGCTGCAGTACCAGCATGATAGCACCAAATACGGTCAGGATGCAAACCAGCGGCATTGCCAGCTTCAGCCATCTGTCGTATGTCGTATCAACAACTTCCAGGGAAGGCATGATGATGCCGGTCGGTGTGATGAAGGTGATGATACCAAGACCGTATACGTAAGCGGATACGATCAGCTCTCTTGGAATTCCGACAACGTCTGCCAGAGGCGCCATGATCGGAATGGACAGTACAGCCAGACCTGATGATGAGTTGATGAAGAATCCGAGGATTACATAAACCAGCATCAGCAGGATGAGGAATACTGCTGGCGGAAGTCCGGAAACTGCGGAAGACAGGCCTTCCAGGATACTTCCGGAGATGTTGCCGTTGTCCAGCAGGATGGTGACCGCACGGGCAACACCCAGGATCAGGGCAACGCCGACCAGATCCGCGGCTCCGTTTACGAACTCACGTACAAGGGCTTTCTCGCCGATGCCGCCGACGATACCGATGACAACGCCGGAGACGATGAAGAGCTCGGACAGTTCTTCGAACCACCATCCCGGAACCATGATGCCCCAGATCATTACGCCGAATGTGATGATGAAGAGGATCAGGCTGATCTTTCTTCTTGTTGTAAACTCAGGGATCGCGTCCATGTCGACAGCGCTGAATTTCTCAGCGATCTGCTCCTTCTGGTCAGCAACCAGTGAGAGCGACGGATCCTTCTTGATTTTGTTCGCGTATCTCATGAGGTAGATTACTGTGATCGCGGCACCGATGATCAGTCCGACAAGACGGAATACCAGGCCTGCGTTCATAGTTGTACCTGCAGCATAGGACGCGATACCTACGGAGAACGGGTTGATCGTTGAGAACATGCAGCCGATAGTGGATCCCATGTAGATCGCGCCGACAGCGGTAATGGCGTCATAGCCGGCTGCCAGGAATACAGGGACAAGTACCGGATACAGGGCGATGGTCTCTTCGCAGAAGCCCTCGATCGTTCCCATGAAGGCGATCAGCAGAGTAACGACGACCAGGATGATATGTTCTCTGCCTTTGCAGGCTCTGGCCAGTGCGCCGATACCTGCGTTGAACGCGCCGATATAGTTGATGACACCGATCGTGCCGCCGAGCATGAAGATGAAGAAGATGATATCAAAACCATCTGCAGTACCCTGGACAGGGGATGCCAGGAACTCAGCCAGACCCTGATGGTGCGCTTCGACCTTCTCATAGGTTCCCGGGATGGACATCGGCTTTGTGATGTTGCCGGCCTTGAAGCTGTCGAGACCTGCTGTGATGCCGAACTCATCCAGGACTTCCTGCGTTGCAGGGTAAGTCTTCTGCTCACCGGTTCCCGCTTCTTCATCGTAGTCAGCTGAGCTTACGATGAACTGATCGGAACCAGCGTCATACTCTAATGTCTGATAGTTACCTGCCGGGATGATCCATGTCAGTACAGCCGCCAGAATGACGACGATGAAACAGATCGAAAACGAAGACAGGAAACTACGCGGTTTCTTTTCTTTCTTTTTCTTGAACATTTCTAAACACTCCTTCCTCAAAAATGCGCAAAAGGCGTGACGCCAAACGCACACGCCTTACATCATATCACTTTTTGTGAGTGAAAAAAAGTGATAAATTGTTCAATAAATGTATTCCGTATATTGTCAGAATATTGCGATCAGGATCGCAGTGTTTCATCGTACCAGTCCATGATGTTTCTGAGGAGAGGGTCCTGCACATCATAGGACACTTCGCCTGCGGAAGCGATCGGAAGGACTTTCGGAGAGGTGCCGCTGATAAATGCGGCGTCGAAAGTTCCGATGTCGGATGCCTTAATGGGATTTTCATGGACCATAATGCCTTTGCTCTTGAGGATCTCGATGATCTTGCCGCGGGTGACGCCCGGCAGGACCTGATGAAGCGGTGAGGTGTAGACTTCACCGTCCTTTATGAAGAAAATATTCGAACGGCTGCCTTCGGTGATCTGCCCGTCTCTGTCCACCAGGATCACTTCATAGAGATGCTTCTCCCGGATCACCGCGTCTGTCGCGTCGCGCAGAGCCTGATCCATCATTTTGATGTGCGGATTGTTCCGCTCACCATAGAAGAGATCGGTCCTGACGCCTTCCGCGTATTGCTTTTGTGCCGGATAGTGGGTCGGACTCATGTACAGAACGCTATGCCCGCTGATATCGACATCGAGTTTCAGGTTGTGGTCGCTGATGTGTCCTTCCTCCGCCAGACTGCGGATGCTCTCTTCCAGTTCCGCATAGGTGAAAGGAATCGGCTTGCCGATCGCTCCGAGTGAGTTTTCGAGGCGGGCGAAATGTTCCGGAAGGAACTGCGGATGTCCGCCTGTGAGCCGGATCACTTCATAAACAGAAGGAATGCGCAGGCCGCCTTTCATCACGGCGGACTTGAAGGTCTGAATGAGTTCCTTGACTGTTTCGCTGAGTTTGTCGGAAGGGATCTGGTCGTAGGACAGCGTGAGGTAGATCTGGCCATTGCTGTTCAGCTGGCTGACGCCTCTGACTTTGACGCCGAGTGCGGCGGCGGAGGCGATCATGCGGTCCGTCATCTCACTGCGGATCTCCTCTGAACGAGCCTCACCGGAAGAGCCTTCACAGATCGTACGCGCGTGTGTGTCGATCTTCAGCATGACATTGACGCCGGACTGGGTGTTTTCGACCGTGATAAAACTGTGGTTTGGATCGCAGGCGCTGATGGCGCCTAAGACGATCTGCAGTTTCTCCGCGTAGAGCGCTCTGACCCGGTCGAGATTGGCCTGATAGGATCCTTCGTGCATGAAGCGGGCCAGCGTGAGCTGTTCCGTCTTGGAGCAGGTCTGGTCATACTCGTCTTTCATTTTGCTGAAGATCTCCGCCATAGGCTCGGGCAGCACCATATAACTGATGCGTACTGCCGGGAACAGGGTAGGGCTGAAGGTGCCCATGTAGACGACACGCTTGCCGCCATCGAGGCCCTGCAGGGTCGCGGCGGTGTCATCTAAATTACTGAGGCTGCTGTTGTAGTCGTCCTCAATGATGAGGCTGTCGTTTTCTTCCGCCCAGTCGAGGAGAAGATACCGGTTGCTGACAGGCATGAAGGCGCCGGTCGGAAACTGGTTCTGCGGACATACATAAGCTGCTGTCCGGATATTCGTCGGCAGTTTCTCGATGGCCAGACCGTCATCCTTTACCGGGATATTGCTGATGCTGAATCCCCAGTCTCTCAAAATGCTTCTGACCGGTGTGTACCCCGGTTCTTCCGTGCAGACATGCTCGATATCCATCAGCTTCAGGATCCTGGCCAGATGATTGAACAGCTGCTGAGTACCGGCGCTGATGATGACCTGATCCGGATTGCAGACCACACCTCTGGAACGATACAGGTAATCCGCGATCTCCGCCCGCAGGACCGGTTCGCCCTGCCGGTCACTTTCTGTGAGCAGCTGCTGGGGCGTCTCCCGCAGGACCTGTGTCATGCAGTGTTCCCATTTCTCAAAGTCAAACGACGCCGGATCCGTCATCATCCGGCTCTGTGTGGTTTCGGTTGTATTTGCCGTCGTATTTGCGGTTGTGTTTGCGTTTGAATTTGCGGTTGTATTTACTGTTTCCGCAGCGTTCTCTCTTGCTGCAGTGTTCTGTAACTCCATTTGTATGCTCCATTTCTGTGATGGTTTCTGTGCTTGATGATCCTCGCCAATTCATTATAGAACATGTGCTGTCGGTGGTCAATTTTGGCTCACGTGAATGGGGGCAGCGGGGGATTCGAACTCTAACCTGCCTGTTTCCGTTGGCCCAGTTCAGGTGAGTACAAAACAGGATCGCGGAAACCCTTGATACTTCGTTTCACGTTTGTACTTTTGAACCACGCGGGAGGAGAAAGTACAAAACAGGATCGCAGAAACCCTTGGGATTTCGTTTCGCGTTTGTACTTTCGGATCACGAAGGAGGAGAAAGTACAAAACAGGATCGCGGAAACCCTTGGGACTTCGTTTCGCATTTGTACTTTCGGATCACGAAGGAAGAGAAAGTACAAAACAGGATCGCTGAAACCTTTGGGACTTCGTTTCGCATTTGTACTTCCGGATCACGGAGAAAGAGAAAGTACAAAACAGGATCGCTGAAACCCTTGGGACTTCGTTTCGCATTTGTACTTTTGGATTACGGAGGAAGAGAAAGTACAAAACAGGATCGCCAGCCGCAGCCGATTTCTGATCAGAAGTTGAATAATACATTCCATATTGATAAGATAAGAAAAAAGGAGCCATGAAGGCAGATTCCGGTAGACAAGAACATGGAGGACATCAGGAATTCGAAATGAAACAGGAAACGATTGAGCGCATCCGCAAATTCACAGAAAACCGGGACTGGGAGCAGTTCCACACCCCGTCAAATCTGGCCAAGTCCATCAGCATCGAAGCCGGTGAACTGCTGGAATGTTTTCAGTGGAACGATACGGATTTTGACAGAGAACATGTGAAGGAAGAGCTGGCAGATGTGATCGTCTATTGCCAGAACATGCTGGACGAGCTGGGGCTGGACGCGGACGAAATCGTCAACGCCAAGATGGATAAAAACGAAGCCAAGTATCCGGTCGAGAAGGCAAAGGGCAACGCGCTGAAATACGACAAGCTATAGTTCGTCCGTCGGATCATGCGGCTGCTCCGGACTTTGCAGTAGATCGGGATCCTGCGGCGGTTCTGGATTTTGCGACGGTTCCGAATCCCGCGACGGTTCCGAATCCCGCGGTTGCTCCGGATTTTGCAGGAGCGCTTCTTTCTGACGGCGGTTGGCATGGTCGATCAGCTTCTTTAAGGAAAGCGGCGTCGACAGGACCGCAACAAATATGATGATCAGTGCAATGAGTGTTTCCATAACAGTATTATAACAGAACGTTGGAGAAGAATATGGGAAATTCGAAGGATTTCACGCGTCATGAAGACGCAAAAGCGGAAGTAATGAACAACGGAATCACGAAACGGATCCTGTCCTATGATGACAGCCTGATGGTCGAGGAACTGGTTTTCGAAACCGGAGCCCAGTCCAAGATGCACAGCCACACGCCGGTGCAGATTCCGTATGTCAAGCGCGGTGTGTTCGAATTTACGATTGGCCGTGAGTCCGCTGAGCAGACGATCGTGCTGAAGGAAGGGGATACGGCTTACATGGGACCGGACGAGCCCCACTGCGTCAAGTGCCTGGAAGCCGGCACTCTCGTGGTGGCCTTTTCACCGGCCAGAAAGGATTACTTATGAGCAAAGACATAAAAACGCGAATCGAAACGCATATCGGAGACCTGACGAAGGTTGCAGACGTGGACGCCATCGTCAATGCGGCAAACACCTCGCTGCTCGGCGGAGGTGGCGTGGACGGCGCCATCCACAGAGCGGCAGGGAAGGACCTGCTGGCAGAGTGCCGGACACTGCATGGATGCGAGACCGGTGACGCCAAGATTACCGGCGCGTACAAACTGCCGTGTAAATACGTCATCCACACCGTCGGCCCCATCTGGCGCGGCGGAGGAAACGGCGAGCCGCAAAAGCTGGCGTCCTGCTACCGGAGATCCTTGGAGGTAGCCGTTGAAAACGGGATCCGAAAAATCGCCTTCCCATCCATTTCAACCGGCGTGTATCATTATCCTCTGGATCAGGCGGCGCAGATTGCGGTCAGTACGGTGCGGGAGTTTATCAGCGCGCATCCGGGGTCACTGGATCTGGTCGAATGGATATTTCTCGATGAGCGGTCAAAGGCGCCGTACGACAGGGAAATCGAACATCGCTGAGAGAGCGAAAGAAGGCACCTATTGTCATTAGAACAGAAAAACACCGGAATGGCGGTTCCGGTGTTTTTTGTTACATACTGACTTTATCGAGGATCCCCGCCATTTTAGCCAGGAAAATGCCGTAGTTGGTGATGGGTACGCCGGCCTCATGGGCAGCCGCGATGCGGCTCAGCACGTGCCTGCGGTTGAACATGCAGGCGCCGCAGTGGATGATGAGGTCGTACTGTTTGAGTCCTTCCACATCCGGGAAATCATTCCCGCGGACATTGGTGATGACAACGCGGTCACCAAAGGTCTTATGCAAAAGCCGCGGAATCTTGACGGTTCCGATGTCTTCATTCTGCGGGACGTGGGTGCAGGCCTCCGCGATCAGAACACGGAAGGGGCGTAGTAGCCCGGCAGCAGAAGCGGCAGAACCGGTCTCCCCGACGGAAGCAATCTCGCCGGGATCAGCCTCGGTCAGTGCATCGTCAATTGCCGATGCGCCTTGCGCGAACACATTGATGTCGCCTTTGGCTGCGGCCATAAGAATCGAGAAAGAAGTCAGCGTCGATGACTCCGGCTTTTGCTTGTAAACGAGATCGAAACACTGGGAGTCGGTGATGATCAGATCCGGTGCTCGATTCAGCGCCCGCAGCGCCTGCGAAAGTCCGTCCGCCGTTGTGGACATGACCTGACACTTTCGGTCAAGCAGCGCGCGCATCGTCTGGACCTGCGGCAGGATCAGACGGCCCTTCGGCGCCTGGATGTCCTGGGGCATGACGAGGAGAACCAGATCGCCTTCCGCGGCCAGATCGCCAAGAAGATCTTCTTCCCAATAATCTTCCGGCACCGCATCAACGATCGCCGCACGCAGCGTTTCGATGCCTTCGCCCGTCTTCGCGCTTACGCGGATCGCGGATGCAAAAGCCTCACCGCCGGGTTGATCGTCACTGGCGCTCGGCCCGGCCGCATCCGCTTTGTTCCGCACGGCAATCACCGGAATGCCGGCCGCCTCAAGGCGGGTGAGCCAGGCGTGGTCATCCGCGCCCAGGATGGCGGTACCATCGAGTACAAGGATCGCGACATCGACCCGGTCTGTGATGGAGGCTGTTTTCGCTGCGCGCAGTTCGCCCAGCGCGCCTTCGTCGTCGTAGCCTGCGGTGTCGATGAACACGACAGGACCGATAGGGTGCAGCTCCATCGATTTATAGACAGGGTCCGCCGTCGTTCCCGGCGTGTCCGAAACGATGGCCAGATTCTGTCCGGTCAGCGCGTTGATCAGGGAAGATTTCCCCGCGTTGCGCCGTCCGAAGATTCCGATATGCAGTCTGTTTGATCTCGGCGTGTTATGCAGTCCCATGAGGAGCCTCCCTTTTCACATCTCCGATATCTGTTACGATCCGGTAACCGGCCTCTGCAACCTGCCGCGAAAGCAGCTCCATGCCTTCCGCAGACTCCGCGCCGGTAAAGAGCTTGTTGTCATAGATCGTATAGTTTGCCCGCGCGTCAGCCGGTGTCAGATTCGGCATGACAACGTTCGCGCCTGCCTTCAGACCCAGCACCCGCCCCTGGGGATCGATGGTTCCCAGAGCGGTCGTCGAAGGAATCAGCGCGTACGGGAACAGAATCCGCAGCATCGCCAAAAGCCGCAGGGTCAGTTCCAGCTTCCGCGGCTTATCGAGCCCTTGCGCGCACCTTGCGGAGCTCCTCCCGAAGGGCGTATCCGCCTGCGGAATGTACGGCCCGATGCCGATCATGTCCGGCTGCAGCTTTTGCATGAAACGGATGTCCTCGAGAAGATGGGCGGTCGTCTGACCGGGCGGGCCGACCATGAGACCGGCGCCGACCTGGTAGCCGATCTCTTTTAAATCATAGAGACAGCGCTTGCGGTTTTCAAGACTCATTTCCGCGGGGTGCAGAGTCCGGTACAGATCCTCTGACGCTGCCTCATGACGCAGGAGATATCTGCGCGCGCCGGCGTCATAAAGACGCTGATAACTTTCACGGGAACGTTCGCCGGCAGAAAGGGTGATGGCACAGTCCGGGAACGTTTCATGAATCGCCGCAACGATCTCACAAAGCCGCGCATCACCGGCATCGCCTGCAGCATCGCCTTCGGCACCGCCGAAATACGGATCCTCGCCGCCCTGCAGCACAAATGTGCGAAAGCCCGCCTCGTAGCCGTTCCGGCAACATGCGAGAATCGTTTCCGGGTCCAGACGGTACCGGTCGAGCTTGGTATTGCCGGCGCGGATCCCGCAGTAGTAGCAGTTGTTTGTGCAGTAGTTCGTGAATTCGATCAGCCCACGCAAATAGACCGCATCGCCATATACTTCTCTGCGGATGCGGTCAGCTTTTGCGAACAGCTCACTGTCCGACATTTTGATTAACGTTTGCAGTTTATCCATTGCCATCAGAACCGGAAGTCCCGATCACCGGCCTCGATCGCTGCGAGACGCTGCCGGCAGATCTCCCGGACTTTTTCATTCGGGATCAGGGTCAGTTTCTCTTCGATCAGAGCGTCGCCCTTGACGCGCGTCTGCTCATCCGCGTAGTCCATGAGGAACTCCTTGAGGGTCATCATGGCGTTGGGCTGGCAGCAGTTGGCGATCTGACCGGACTTGAGCAGGCTCATGAAACGGTCGCCGGTGCGGCCCTCCCGGTAGCAGGCAGTGCAGAAACTCGGAACATATCCCAGATCGATGAGCCAGCTGACGACCTCCGAAAGGGTGCGCCGGTCCTCTACATCGAACTGCGCTGTGCCCTCGGATTCAAAGCCGCCCTGTTCGTCCAGTTCATCGTTGTAGCCGCCGACGCTCGTCCGGCTGCCGCCGCTGATCTGGGTGATGCCGATCTCCAGGCACTCGCGCCGGGTCTTGGCGCTTTCCCGGGTGGACATGATCATGCCCGTATAAGGAACCGCGATGCGCAGCACCGCGACAATGCGCTTGAAGATATCGTCCGGTACGCCGTTATCGAAGGTGTCCGGATCGATGTCATCGGCAGGGCGCACGCGGGGCACGCTGATGGTGTGCGGGCCGCATCCGTAAGTTTTCTCCAGATGATGGGCGTGCATGAGCATGCCGACAAAATCGTACTTGTAGTTGTTCAGTCCGAACAGAACCCCGCAGCCCACATCATCGATGCCGGCCTCCATCGCACGGTCCATAGCCTCTGTGTGGTAGGCGTAGTCGCTCTTCGGACCGGTCGGGTGGAGCTCTTCATAGGCTTCCTTGTTATAGGTCTCCTGGAACAGGATGTAGGTGCCGATGCCGGCATCCCTGAGCTTCCGGTAATTCTCGACGGTGGTCGCCGCGATGTTGACGTTGACCCTGCGGATCGCGCCGTTCTTGTGTTTGATGCTGTAGATCGTCTTGATGCTCTCCAGGATGTACTCGATCGGGTTTTCAGCAGGGTGCTCGCCGGCTTCGATGGCGAGTCGCTTGTGTCCCATGTCCTGCAGGGCGATGACTTCGTCGCGGATCTCTTCCTGTGTCAGTTTCTTACGCGGGATGCTTTTGTTCTGTCCGTGGTAGGGGCAGTAAACGCAGCCGTTCACGCAGTAGTTGGAGAGATACAGCGGCGCGAACATCACGATGCGGTTGCCGTAGAAATGTTCTTTGATCTCCTTGCCCAGGGCGAAGATCTGCCGGATGATGTCCGGGTCCTCGCACTCCAGCAGGGTCGCAGCCTCCGCGTAGGAGAGACCCTTATACTCCCGGCCTTTGTCAAGGATGACCTGCATTAATTCCAGATCATCCTTGTGTGCCTCTGCAAAAGCAAGAGTGGCTTTGATCTTCTCGTCGTTTATAAATTCTTCTGCTATTTTCGATGTGCTGTTATACTCAGCCATTACAGCCTCCACTGTGATACGTCGGTGTGGAGCAGGTGGTGCGCCTTTTCGGAATTCGGCGCGCCGAAGTACTCTTCATAGCTCATGAGGACGGTCGGATTCTCGTGAGAGAACCGGATGTCCAGTGTATTGTCGATGTTGTAGAGCTCGCTTCCGCGGAGCTGTGCCATTTCGGTTCCGTCGTGGATCGGCTGTCCGCCGCCGCCGGAGCATCCGCCGGGGCACGCCATGATTTCGACAAAGTCGTAGGCGACCTCACCGGCCTTGATGGCTTCGATGAGCTTGCGGGTGTTGCCCAGTCCGTTGGCGACCGCCACACGCAGTTTGATGCCCGCGACGGTGAAGGTCGCTTCCTTCCATCCGTCCATGCCGCGGACGTTCTGGAACGCGTCGACCGGAGGATTTTCCCCGGTGATCAGGAAGTATGCGGAACGAAGGGCCGCTTCCATAACGCCGCCTGTCGCGCCGAAGATGACGCCCGCACCGGTTCCTTCGCCGAAGAAATCATCGAACGGCGCTTCCGGAAGCTGGGCAGCCTTGATGCCGTCCATGGAGATCAGGTTGTCCAGTTCTCTCGTTGTGAGAACGACGTCGACATCCTTGAATCCGGAATCGCGGAGCGTGTGTTCGTCGCACTCGTATTTCTTGGCCGTGCACGGCATGATGGAGACGGAGACGATCTTCGCCGGATCCACGCCGAGCTTTTCGGCCATGTATGTTTTGGCAATGGCGCCGAACATCTGCTGTGGTGATTTTGCAGTCGAAAGATTCGGAATGAGTTCCGGATACTCGAGCTGTACGAACCGCAGCCAACCCGGGCAGCAGGAGGTGAACATCGGCCATGGATGATCATCCTTATGTCCGATGCGGTCGATGAGCTCGCTGCCTTCTTCCATGATGGTCATATCGGCAGTATAGACTGTGTCGAAGACATAATCGAACCCGATCTGCTTCAGGGCGGCGACCAGTTTGCCGGTCGTCTGTTCCACACGGTTCATGCCGATCTTTTCGCCCCAGGCGACTCGGACGGCAGGCGCGAACTGGACCATTGTGATGGTATCGGGATCCGCCAGCGCATCGAGCACCTTGTCCGTATCGTTTCTTTCACTCAGCGCGCCGACCGGGCAGTGGGTGATGCACTGACCGCAAAGGCTGCAGTTGGCGTTGCGGATCTGCACGCCGTCGGTGACGCCGACCGTTGTTCTAAAGGAGGAGCCGAGCTTCTCCCAGACGTTCATGTTCTGGATCTTGTCGCAGACCTGCACGCAGCGCAGGCAGGTCACGCACTTGGCAGCGTTTCGGATGAGCGGGAAGGAATCGTCCCAGCGGTAATCATCGGCGTTTTCCACATACTGAGTGCCGACCACGCCCAGATCTCTTGCGATGCTCTGCAGCGCGCAGTTGCCGCTTCTCGGGCAGGACGCGCATTTGCAGTCATGCTCCGCCAGAACCAGCTGGATGTTGATCTTCCGAGCCTGTCTGACGCGCGGGCTGTTGGTGTAGATGACCATGCCTTCTTCAACTTCTGTATTACATGAGGAAACGAGCTTGTCCTTTCCCTCCAGTTCGACGACGCAGATACGGCAGGCACCGATATCGTTGAGACCTTCCCAATAACAGATGTGGGGGATCTCCACGCCGACGGATTTCGCAGCGTTCAGGATCGTGGTTCCCTGCTGCACTGCAGTTTTTCTTCCGTTGATTGTAATGTTTACCATGATGTGTGCCTCCCTCCTCTGAATGCGCCGAGATTGTTGCAGTCACACCGCAGGCAGCGGCCGGCTTCCTGGATCGCTTCCTCGAGCAGGAGTCCGTTTTCGAAACCATCGAAGTCGCGGTTTCTTTCGTCAGGATAACGGCTGGTGAGTTCGGATCTTCCGCACTGGATGTAGTCCTTCAGTTCCGGTTCCGGGATATCGATCTCGACCTTGATCTCATGGTTGTAGCCGAGGTAGTTATCGATGTTCGCGGCAGCGACTCTGCCCTGGGCGATGGCGTTGATGACGGTCGAAGGACCGGTTACGCTGTCGCCGCCGGCGAAGACGCCTTCCATGCCTTCTACGGCCATGGACTCATCCGTGTTCAGCTTCTTCCAGAGTACGGAGACGCCGGCCTTTTCGAAGACTTCGGAATCGATCTCCTGTCCGATAGCGCCAACGACGATGTCGCATTCGAGGATCTGCTCCTCTTTCTGTGCCGGGAAGGATTTCGGACGTCCGGAGGAATCGTACGGACCGACCTTCTGCGGTTTTACGACCAGCGCCTTGACGTTGCCTTCTTCATCATGTTCGATTCTTACCGGTGTACGCAGTTCCAGCAGACGGCAGCCTTCCGCGATGGCGCCGTCGATTTCTTCCGGCAGCGCGGTCATATCGACCTTACGTCTTCTGTAAGCGATGTCTACGTGTGCCGCTCCCAGACGCATTGCGGTACGAGCAACGTCCATAGCTACGTTTCCGCCGCCGACAACGACGACTCTCTTGTCCTTGAAGTCCGGCATCTTATCATCGCCGATGCCGCGGAGCATGTCGACCGCGGAGAGGACGCCCTTGCTCTCTTCGCCTTCGATGCCGATCATCTTGTAGTTGTGGGCACCGATAGCGACATAGACAGCGTCGTATTCTTTCATCAGTTTATTGATGGCTTCTTCCGAATTGATATCCGCATTCAGCTCAACATCGATGCCTGCGGACAGGATGGACTTGATATCCCAGTCCAGTCTGTGACGCGGCAGACGGTAGCTCGGAATGCCGTAGCGGAGCATGCCGCCCAGCTGGGCTCTGCGCTCGAAGATCTTGGCTTTATGCCCCATGAGGGACAGGTAGTACGCTGCAGTCAGTCCGCTCGGGCCGCCGCCGATGATGGCGATCTTCTTACCGGTGTTTTCTCTGATCTCCGGGATCGGAACCACATCCGAGCAGTTGTCCACGGCGAACATCTTGAGACCTCTGATGTTGATGGAGGCGTCCAGAATGTTTCTTCTGCAGTGGCCTTCACACGGGTGCTCACAGATCAGCGCGCATACTGTCGGGAACGGATTGTCCTTTCGGATCAGCTTGACGGCGTCGTCGTATCTGCCGGCCTTGATCAGGGAGATGTAACCCGGGATGTCGACCTCGGCAGGGCACTTGGAAACGCAAGGAACGGTGTTTCTCAAATCTGTTACACTGTCTGAGCAACGCTTTCTCTCAATGTGGGACATGTAGTCCTCGCTGAAACTCTGCAGAGATTTGAGAACGATCTCCGCGGTTTCCCATCCGATGGCGCAGTCGGAAGAATCGCGGACGGTCTCCGCGGTCTTCTGCAAAAGCACCAGATCGCCGGTGGAACTGTCTGTGTCGATGTCCAGAATGTTCTCCAGGATCTGGATCATCTGGTAGACGCCGACTCTGCAGGGGACACACTTGCCGCAGGACTGCGCCTGACACAGCTTCAGGAACGAACAAGTCATGTCTACCTGGCACTGGCTCGGAGGGCTGGCAATAACTCTGCGCTGGATATCCCCGTACAGAGCTTCCACTTCCTTCTGAGCCTGGCTTTTCTGTTTGAATTCCAATCTGCTCATTCTGTATTTACCTCATTTCAAATTAAATTAGAAAAAAATAGAAAAATAAAAGATGTGAATAATCTGCTAACGCTTTAACTAACTGAACAATGTAAATATACATAGAAAAGAACCGCATTTCAAGAGATTCTTATCCTTGAAAGCGGTTTCATCAGAAAGTTGCATAATGTTGTCTGTGAAATCAAAAAGACTTATACCGGCTGCAGGAAATTGTCCTCCCGGGCTACATACTCCGCGACGACATGCTCTGTCGTCTTCACGAATTCCGCCAGAGCCGGGGTCGCGTTTTTGATGGTCTTGACCATGTAGCCCATGATCCGGAAATAGTCCTCGGCGAAGGGGCGCTGTACGACATCCTCCGGCAGCAGGGAAGCCTGCAGGGCGGACATAATGTAGACACCCTGGTTCTCCGCGGTCAGCGCGATGGCCGCCGTGTCGCTGGCCACTTCGAATTTGATGTTCGCGGTGAACGGGCTTTTTTTCATGACCATTTTGACGGTATCGTCCCAGCCGGGAATCGGCATGATGAAGTCACAGCCGTTCAGATTTTCGGCGGGGATCTTCTCATACCGGGCGAAGGGATGATCCTTATGCATGATCAGACAGAGGGGATCCCTAAATAAAGGATGAAATTCAAATCCTTTTAATTTCTTTTCTGACATGAATCCCATATCGATGTCACCGCTTTTGAACTGGGCGGTAAACGCGTCGAAGGGAAGCTCCGACAGGTTGACCGTGATGCCCGAAAAGCTCTTGGCGAACCGGGAAATAATGTGCGGCACGATATTGACGAGCATGCTGTTCTGAGAGGCGACGTAGATCGTGCCTTCCATCAGACCGTTGATGGCCTTTGCCGTTTCCCGAAGATCGTCTTCGTTGTTGACGATCTGTTTGCAGTGGTAGAGGATCCGCGCGCCGTCCTTGGTCGGCTGCACGTTGTCCTTGCTCCTGACGAGAAGCGGAAATCCGATCTCCTTTTCCAGAGAATCGATCATATAGGAGATGCCGGGCTGGGAGTATCCCAGATTCTTCGCTGCCTTTGTTATGCTTCCGGTCTCCACAACTTCGATGAACGCGCGGTATTTGATCATTCTTGCCCACTCCTTTCGGTCAAAAAAACTTAAATAATTCTTTGATACTCATAAGAACTCCTTATGCAAAATCCTCCAAACCCTTGATACAAAAGGATTTCAAAGAGTCCTCCCCAAACACATTTTATAATAAAGAATTCTTATCGTCAACATAGGATTTATCAGTTTTACAAATAATCAGACGATCCATAAAATCCTCTTAAAAGGGCAGTCCCGGAGAAACGCAATTCTCCGGGACTGTCTGTTGCGCAGGAGCATCTGATAAGTGATCCGTCTTGTCTTTTTGAGTTTTTTTATGGTAACAGCGAGAATTCTTGTTATAATGTTGAATGTATTTTCAAATAGTATTCCAATGTGGAGGTAGTGTCAAGTGACGTATGAAAACTCGGAGTCAGAAGAAAAAGGCTCCAAACGAACCTTGAAAAGTAAATCATGATGGTTTCAAGAGGTGCTGCCACCCTTGACAA